>ENA-ORXU01000206-ORXU01000206.1-marine-metagenome-genome-assembly--contig:-NODE-206-length-76402-cov-4.954471_pt1 | contig 76402 bp, 70 predicted proteins | sample MGYA00237869_ERZ511484 | MGnify/ENA metagenome assembly ERZ511484 | reverse complement strand
TATCCAATATTGATATCTGGGGTTTGCAGTCATATTTTACCGCTGACGGCAATTTAATGTGTAAAGATAATACATCAAGTGATCTGCGTGTAGTACCAGAGCAAAATATGGATGCTTGGTATTCGTCGTCCGAAAACGAACGATTAAACTTATCTGTGGTAGCGACCGAAGCGACTCAAGAGAATATTGACCAAGCCATGAAGGAATGGAATAACGAAAACTATAGTTCATATGAGGAGTATACGATGTCACTTTATAAAATAAAACTTAATGATGGCAAAAAAACTATAAATTCTTTCGTTCAAGGCACAACTTATACTGATCATGAAAAAAGCAGGGTAGATTATAATGGGTCAATTTCACCTATAAAAGGACTTGAGCGTTTAGCTATCATCCATAATCATCCGAATGGCACTATGATGTCACATGAAGAGGGGGGGTGGCCAGGCGCAGATCTTGAACTGATGTTGAGGCTAAAGGTTGCATCCTATATAGGCACATCCAAAAATGACGTATTTGAATGGTCACATCAGCGATTTTCAGCTTGGCGAGAGGACTCATTGAAAATTGATCGTCCAGATAACGTCTTTGGTGGTAGATATCAGCAAGGTTATGGCCGTTCTGAAGCAATCGAAAAATCAGCTCGTCGCATATGGTAAAGAGAATATTGCTTATACTTCTTGTTGTGTCATGTCATTCGACTAATCCTTCTAAGCCAGAAGTGTTTACATACTTGGACGATAAAGTTAGTCATGCTGATAAAGATTTATTCCGAAGCCTAGAACTTCATGATGCAAGATCCACTGAATATTTTAATCAGTTAATTGATGGCTATCTTGGTTCAACCAATGACCCTGATTTCTATAGAGGTCCAGCCCAATATAAGGACTCTCTGGAGCTAGAGGATTCGTATATTGTTAATTATATTCTAACTACGTATCACTTGTACTTGAATGATAGACCTTACGATTTTAACTCCTATCGTGACACGACTTCTTTCATTTCTATTGAACAGCCTCATCTTCAAAATCTTGGACGCACTCACTCAATCTTTGGTAAAATGCTAGGTGATGACTTTGATAAGAACCGTACGTACGTTGATAAATACAGGTATTCTGAAGACGGAGTCTATTTTAAAACGAATCAAACCTTATTGAGCGATAGATTGCTTGATTCAGTCCAAATTAGCTTTGTTAGATTACGTTGTGACACGAATATGATATTAGGCGATGCATACCTAACACATACAATTAGAATTGATTCTGTGTCTCAAGATTCTACAGTTATAAAAAATACTATGGTATCTTCAGGAGACACTGTAATTTTGCACCAGCATTTGATTAGGAGGATAAGATAGTATCAAGATATATGAAGTAATTAGCGTTGAAGTTATTATGGATGATATGTTGGTTGTTAGCGAATTTCCCCGATGTCGCAAGCCACCAACACAAGTTTTGCAAGTCTACACGTTCAGCACGGTCTGCCTAACGATGCAGTTTTTTCTAATGCGCCAGAATGGCTGCCAAACGGCGGGTCGGAACTTGGTTCTATTGACGGAGTGAATAGATATTACTATTGGGATATAATGGGTGGAGCTGGTCAACCGCCATGCCAAGGACCTGGTGGAAATAAGTGTGGGCGCAATGTCTATGATAACGACCTCTATATCATCAGGTCAAAATAAAAATATGAAATGAAGCCATCTTCTCAGATACTTTTGTTTATTTTACTAATCTGTGCTTGTTCCTGTACAACTCATAGGATTTCAAAGGAGGCATTAGAATGGTAGCCTTACATGAAATGAGATGTACTTATTTTTGAGTCTAGTTTGCAAAATCTTGATACGATCGGCGTTGAGAGAGTGGCGAAGTATTTAAATCCTGAAGACCCTTTGTCGCTACGCCCTATCCGAGTGCAGTCATTATTTGTTATTGCAGATAGAGACTTATTAGAAATTGACGCTTATGAGCATGACTCTGATGTACGATTTAGAATTCGCCTAGGTGAAGACGACTTGTTGTATCCTAGTACTGCTTACACTGTAAGCGAGCTCGATGCTATGGAAGCTGTTAATGACATCATTAAGATTCCTGCTATACAATCTTATGACAATTTAAAGGGTTTGCCTTTTGATCTTCGTTATTTCGTTTGGCATAAGAAATATGGATATGTTGGCTTAGGGTTTGAGGATGGATTTTCATGGAAATTGACGTCTTTTGTTCGCCGGGGTGAGGAGATTTATGTGCGTTGATTGATTAATCCCGATTTTGGTGTTTAACATGGCGAAATTGATGACTATACTCAAGATAGAGTAGTAAATATTATAATGAATGCGTTGGAACAAAAAAACGGATTTCTTCTTCCTCTATTAATTGAAATAACTCATCTGACTATCACCTTTATCTCCTTTTTTTATACACTTGGTTATGAGGAGGGAATGCTTAAGTCCGAATTTATTGTGATGTTTTTTTCTAGATTATTTGTTTTTTGTAAGTTTCCATTGCTCTATTGTTTTGCAGATGAATTGTATATTATTGGATTAATTATAAATTCTCTTTTTATAGGCCTAGTGTCCGCTCTAATTCTAGCATTACTAAGATCCAAAAGAAGATAATGTAAAAGGATTTCGATTCCACGATATTCTTGGTGAGATCTATTTCAAGGACTTCCCGTTACAAGCTATAAACACTCAGGCCTATGGAGAGCATTCTAAGCAGCAAAATATTGACATGTCATTAATATCCGCCACGGGACTTTCTCAGAAAAAGCGAAGAGCTAATTTGAACCAACACGCAATTCACTTTGAATTTCAAGATATTGAGACTTTCCTAAGGCTGAAAACATATGTCATTGATTTGTCAATTATTGAAAATGAGAAATGTTTGTTTATTTTCGATTCTCTTAACGATAGCTATCGTACATTCTTAACGCCTGAGATCTATGATCATAGGTTATTTGAATTGACAAACACATTGAATAGTACATGTGAAGAGAGTTGGTCTAAGGCCACAACCAGGTTTTATGTTGTGCGCACTTTAGATTTAATAAAATATGAAACAGTTTTTTATGAATTTCTATTGATTTATTGGTTCTCAGGGCTCATGATAATTAAAAAAAATGTGGGGATTGATCAACTTATAAAGACGAGTTATAGGTGGAGTTGGTACAGCATATTCTCAATAAAGAGATGGAAACATATGTCAGATAGTTTTTTGTTTTTTCATGGGGAGCACTTGTTGGGTGAATATCGAGGAAAATAGGGTGGAGGCCCCCAATTGTCTAGCTGAGATAGTTCAATTAAGTGTGTTAATCCCAATTCGTGCATTAGGATTTTTGGTAAATGTTTCTCAGCGATGTAACTGACGATCAATCAGGACTATAGGCGATATATCATGAGTGACGTTGGTGTAAGTTTTTGTTACGAGTGGATCTCGCCCATTTGTCTTGAAGTGGGTGGAGTGATATGGCCATTGTGCTTTGCTTCTGCTGCGAGCCACATCTGCCTCAAGATCAGGTACTTATCCTCCTCGCCATAGCACGCTATGACTCGTCAGAGAAGCACCTCATCTTATCGCATCTGCGGCTCTCGCTACGAAGCCTAATGCACGAATTGGGTTAATAAGAACTTAGATGCGTGCAGTCACATCATATCTTTATCCCAGCTACCAATAAGCATAATCAGAGCCTCCCGATGATAGCCCACAGCGTCCCGCATAGCCAGGTCCGCGTGATAGTAGTATTGAGTACGTGAAGGATGTCAGGTGTGTCTGTCTTATTGTGATATTGCTGGATTGCGATCGCTGAGAGGTGACTTTTAAGTGCATATCACTGTATTGCTGTGCGAGCTCTGTATTGCAGTACGAACGAATTATTTATGGTTTTGCCTCAATGCCGGTGAGGTGACGAGGAACGGATCCTTGAAGGATGTCATGCGACATATCGATCATGCCATAGATATTTCACATTGCCCTCCAAGTATGTACATCCTTACAGTGCAAGGGATCTCAGAGAACTTTGCTGAAGTAGTGCTTATTCGGTAAGTGGTATATCTTCACGCCATATCATCTCATCCTTCCAAGTCAATGTCTAGCCTGTCTCCGCTAGGAGTATGTGCTTCACGCCTAGGGCTACCTCGTCTGCTCCGATGGAGATATAATTCTTGTCCCACGGTCACATAGACACAAGCAGTGACATGATAAAGTAGAGACATGTCAAAGATCAAGAAAGAAGTTGGCGATCAGGGTGAGGCTCAAGCGGCAGCTTATCTGCATGCTCAGGGCTATGAGATGCTAGAGCGCAACTGGCGATGGAAGCGTGCGGAGATAGACATCATTGCTCGCTATGGCGATGTGATAGTCTTCATAGAGGTGAAGACTAGGAGCTATGACTACTATGGCGACCCGGCCTTGTCTGTGACGCCTGCCCAGCAAAGGCGTGTGGCGGATGCAGCTAATGCCTACCTGATCAGATTGGGGCATGAAGGGGAGCTGCGCTACGATGTCATCAGTGTAGTATTGCGTAGGGGTGAATCGGCTGAGATGATGCACTATAAGGATGCGTTTTTTCCAGGAGTGGAGACGCATTTTGGCGAAAGCCACCAGCTCTAGAGACGTCGCGGAGCTAGCAGAGCTTGCTTAGTGAGGCTAGGACTACGATAAGTGCCCAAAAGTCGTTATCTTTGCAGCCCTAAAATTTTAGAAAGACAAGGTCATGAAACAAGGAATCCACCCAGATAATTATAGAACAGTCATATTCAAGGACGTCTCGTGTGACTATGAGTTTCTCGGTAAGTCATGCGCTGATTCCAGAGACACGATCACCTGGAAGGACGGTAACGAGTATCCGCTGGTCAAGTTAGAGATCTCTAGTGAGTCGCACCCATTTTACACTGGTAAGATGAAGTTTGTCGATACGGCTGGAAGGATTGATAAGTTCACCAAGAAGTTTGGCAAGAGCCGACTTACCAAGAGCGGCGCCGAAAGGGAGAAGAACGAGCAGTAATTCCCCACGCCGCATGAGCCAGGCCCATGCACAATCTTATCCTATTTGATGATGATATCAGGACGCAGCTCCTGCCTCTCACCTATACACGACCCGTAGCTGAGATAAGAATAGGTATCCTCACTATCAAGGAGAAGTGGGAGAAGTGGCTCGGAGTCAACGCCTCCTACATCACACAAGACTATCTATCGACCAAGTATCCTATGCAAGTGGCAAGGACTAACTGGGTCGTAAATGCTAGCGTGCTACCTACAGCGCGTCTGAGTAATATCATAGCTGACCTAGAGCTTAATGAGGCGGTCCTGCTAGATGGTGAGCTCATCGCCACCAAGCTCGATGACGCTGCGCTGAAAAATCTCCTAGAAGAGAAAGATATAGATCAGATCAAAGGCTATGAACTGGAAGGCGCGGACGTGAAACGCATCACACAGCTTGCCGACCTGACAAGATATAATGAGGAGGAGCTCATCAGTGACTATGAAATGGTCTGCTCAGACAGAAAGTCGGCCTCCATACCAAGTCATGTGCGAGTTACCGAGCGATCATCCATCTTCATAGAGCCTGGAGCGCGCCTTGGTCACTGCATTCTCAATGCCACCGATGGTCCCATCTACATCGGCGCAGATGCCCAGATTGCCGATGGCGCAATCCTGCAGGGCTGCGTGAGCATAGGCGCTGGCAGCAAAGTAAAGATGGCGGCACGCATAGCTGGTCCGACTACCATCGGTCCTGTGTGCTCAGTGGGCGGCGAGATAAGTCGCAGCATCATGATAGGATATAGTAACAAGGGGCATGACGGTTTTCTCGGAGATAGCGTGCTCGGTGAATGGTGTAATCTTGGTGCTGATACTAATAATAGCAACCTTAAGAATAACTATGCAGAGGTGCGTCTGTGGAATTACGCTGAGGAGCGTTTCGTGCCCACGGGCCAGCAGTTTGTAGGATTGTTTATGGGAGATCACAGCAAGTGTGGTATCAATACCATGTGGAATACTGGCACTGTGGTAGGTGTATCTGCCAATGTGTACGGTGGTGGCTATCAAAAGAATTTTGTGCCCAGTTTCAGTTGGGGTGGACCTCCAGCTGGTCTCAAGACCTACAAGCTTGACAAGGCGCTAGAGGTAGCTGAGATCGTGATGGCGCGTCGTGATCTGGAGCTAGGTAAGCTTGACAGATCCATCCTCAGCGCAGTATATGAGCGCAGCGCCGCCTATCGCAGCTGGGAAAAAGCAAACCCTTGAGTCGCAGCCTAATAGCTTGGTGGAAGAAGCCACTATCATATTTTCATGAGTGGATCCTCGAGCGGCGCAGTTCTCCCTTCAATCCTTACATCTACATCAGTTACAAGAAGGGTCGCTACTTACTCAATACCCCTGAGGCGATCTATAGCTATGAGGAGCGATATGATAATTTTGGACAGGTCATAGAGCGACTCGGACCAGAGCGCTTTCGCGATGATGAGGTCTTGCTACTTGGACTAGGCTTGGGGAGTATCCCTATGATATTTGAGCGAAAGCATCAACTTATCCTCTCCTACACAGCGGTAGAACTAGACCCCGTGGTCATAGAACTCTGCGGCAAGTATGCACTTCCGCGGATCGAGGCGCCTATAGAAATCTATCAGGGTGACGCCTATCTCTGGGTGATGAGCACAGAGCGACAATATGATCTGATCATGATGGATGTATTTTCTAGTGACGTGATACCCGTAGAGATGGAGAGCAAGGAGTATCTTGATGCCTTGGACGCTGCGCTGCGTCCGGGTGGTATGCTCATGTACAACCGTCTCTATACTTTGCCGGATGATCGCGTAGCGACGGATGCCTACTGGAATGATGTATTTTTGAAGCGATTTCCAGAGGCAGAGCTTCAGTCCGCGCACGGAAATAAGATTCTCACTTACACAAAGAAGACCTAGATGTTTACGATACCTATATATGTACGATTTGCGCTGATGGCGCTGTTTCTCCTTGGTGGCACGGTACTGGCTCTCACTGAAAGTTTCTGGTATGCGCTGCCTGTCTTGCTGATCGGTATAGCCCTCACAGTGGGTTATATCTTGCTGGGTACCATCCAGTCTGCAGCACAGAAGATGCAAGTGATGGACTTTGTTGGAGCTGAGAAACGCTTGGGTCTTACCTTCTTTCCTAAGTTGCTTTACAAGCCAAATCGCGCGTATTATCACCTCATCAAGGGGACGATTGCTATGAATCTGAAACGCACAGATGAGGCAGAACAATACTTCATAGAAGCTGATCGCCTAGGCCTACCTTCTGATAATGAGCGAGCTATGATCGGTCTTCAGCTAGCGGGCATCTATGCTCAGAAGAATCAGTGGCCTGCCGCCCAAAAGCACTTCCAAGAAGTCAAGAAGATGAAGGTGACAGAACCACAGATTAAAGAACAGATCGCAGATTTCGAAAAGGCGTTCAAGCAACGCGGCCAGATGAAACATGCGCGTACGGGCCAGCAGATGCGCGGAGGTGGCAAGCGTCGACGACCTAGGATGAGATAGGTCAGTCGCCTCTGTGGCAAAATTCTATTCAGATATGCTATTGTCATGATCTTTGAAAGGTGACTTGCCTTTATCTTAGCCAGAGAAACATAGGTAGTATACTTTTTCTGGTCATGAGACATCTACATCAATTGTTGTTGCTCTTTTTGCTGGCAGGCACTACCTCTTGTATAGAGGATGTCATCAATACTAGTATAGGAGAAGAAGAATTTGCGGGGGTCTGGCATCTTGATACTTATCAGGAGGAATTTATCAGAGAATTTACTGCCACTGCCGTCCAAAAGCGGAGTATGGTCGTGGACAGCAATAGCGTTGTGATGACTTTCAGCGATGATGGGTCTTGGACATCTGAAGGTGAGTATTACGTCACCCTAGATGATGGCGACGAGAAGCGCGAGGAGGTGAGGACTGGTGGTATCGGAAGCGGTACCTGGTCTATTGACGATGGACTACTCATCTTGTCGGGAATGGACCGGATGGACGAGGATGATGACGATGTGCTCCGTGTGACAGCTGTAAGCTATAGTGCCAACTCTAGGCTGTACGGTATTGATAGGACCAAGCTCAAGATAAGAGATCCATTCAGTGGGTTCCGGATTAACTTGGAGCACAAGACGGAACTACGGCTCTTGCGCTAGGCAATTGAGGAGGTCTTACAATCGTGGCCTCATGTGGTGCTACAATTCTATGTTGATTGACATTTTAATTTCTCGGAAGAGTATTATCAGCCTGCACTGCTGACGGAACTGAAAAGACGGCAAGCCAGTCAAATGGACGAATGCAGTCAGGCAGACAGGTCTTTGCGCTCCCTTACAGGATCGGTTAGCTCAGTTGGTAGAGCAACGCCCTTGGCAGCGTGCCGTGGCGCTTCAAGTACCCTAGTGATCGACTTTGTCAATTCTCGGAAGAGTATTATCAGCCTGCACTGCTGACGGAACTGAAAAGACGGCAAGCCAGTCAAACGGACGAATGCAGTCAGGCAGACAGGTCTTTGCGCTCCCTTACAGGATCGGTTAGCTCAGTTGGTAGAGCAACGCCCTTGGCAGCGTGCCGTGGCGCTTCAAGTACCCTAGTGATTGACTTTGTAAATTCTAGGAAGAGTATTATCAGCCTGCACTGCTGACGGAACTGAAAAGACGGCAAGCCAGTCAAATGGACGGTTGCAGTCAGGCAGACAGGTCTTTGCGCTCCCTTACAGGATCGGTTAGCTCAGTTGGTAGAGCAACGCCCTTAGCCGCCTGCGGTGGCGCTTCAAGTACCGCAGTGATTGACTTTGTAAATTCTAGGAAGAGTATTATCTTTGCGCTCCCTTACAGGATCGGTTAGCTCAGTTGGTAGAGCAACGCCCTTTTAAGGCGTGGGTCCTGGGTTCGAGCCCCAGACCGATCACATAGACTATAAGGAGACTGATCGAAAGGTCAGTCTCCTTACTTTAAAGCCCATAGGATTGGACAGAGTGAGCGATCGGTGTAGTAAGCGCACCCGAATGAACAATTACAGCTTTATCACCCTAGGATGGTCAAGATCAAGTTTGCAAAGACTGATACTCCTACAATAATTATAAACTCTCACTTTATTTTTTTAACAACTCATAAAAATTCTACGAATGAAAAACTTTTTTTATCTATTACTTTGTGTTGGACTTTTCACTTTTGCGTCATGTAATGATGACGATGATGATGAACCATCACTTACAGAGGCTAATATCGAGGGTACATGGAATCTAGATCGATATGACAACGATTACACGATTGATATAACTGGAACAGATGCGGTAAATGGCTCTTCAGAAATTTCTAATAGCAACGTCACGATGACTTTCACTAGCTCTAGTCTTACTTGGACTTCGACTGGTGATTTCACTTTGACTCTTACAGATTCAGATTCTACGACTACAGAGAACATTACAGGAGGTATCGGTTCTGGTACGTATAGTGTTGAGAACGGAAACCTAGTATTAGTAGGTATTGATTCTGGTGATGAGACAGATAGTGATGCACCCACTGTTTTCCGACCTACAAGTTATAATCCAGACTCTGAGTTAAAAGCAGATGGTGATATTGATGTGACTATCATGGATCCTCTCTTTGGACTTACCGTTTCAATAGACGGCGATATAAAAATGGAGCTAAGTAGATAAATCTACTTTGACAATAGTACTACGATAAAGGCCGGCTAATTCATATTAGCTGGCCTTTATTATTGCTATATTAATTGAGTGGTACTATGAGCGGAGTGCTATAGTAGGCTAACAGAATAAATGATAAGAAGCTGTATGTCACCATAGAGCTTGAACTCGGGTTTTCAGACTGTGAGGGTAGAAACTGCTTACTTATCGGAATCTTGCATCGGGCATCTATTTCATGCCATAGGCTACGAGGGCATTCGCTAGTTTCTTGAATCCGTAGATATTGGCTCCTTTGCGATAGTGGTAGATGCCATCCGATCGTCTTATGTTTTCTACCGACCTATCATGAATGGCCGACATGATAGACTGTAGTTCACTATCTACTTGCTCAAAGGTCCACGGTTTCAAGCTGGCATTTTGTGTCCGCTCAAGGCCCGAGACTGCTACACCTCCAGCGTTGCTCGCTTTCCCTGGGCCGTATATGATTCCCTTCTTCATGATGACATCTTGGGCGTCTGCTGTAAGGGGCATATTGGCGCCTTCTGCGAGATAGGTAATCCCTCTGGCTACTAATTTTTTAGCAGAATCTTTTTCGATTTCATTTTGTGTAGCACAGGGAAGGGCTATGTCTGCATCTACAATATCCCACGGGTTTTTACCTTTTCTGAAACTGCCTTCTTTTAGATCTTTCAGCGAACCATGTTCTTCAAGCTTGATTTTTTTGATCTTTTTCAATGTTGTTTCATCGAGTCCGTTCTTGAAATAAAGTGTACCTCCGCTATCAGACAGTGTTAATACTGTTGCATCTTCGGCTAAGCACTTTTCTGCCGCATGCAAGGCTACATTTCCAGCGCCAGATATAAGAATCTTCTTTTCGGATAATTTGCCATCATGGGCGTCAAGCATATTTTTTAAAAAATAGATGAGGCCGTATCCTGTAGCCTCCGTGCGACCTGCGCTGCCGCCCCACGTTTCGCCTTTGCCTGTAAGGGCGCCCTCCCATCGATTAGTCAACTTGAGGTAATGCCCTTGCATATATCCAATCTCTCTGGCGCCGACATTGATGTCGCCTGCTGGTACATCGACCTGAGGGCCAATATGTCTATAGAGTTCTGACATAAATGACTGGCAGAACCGTAGAATTTCTGCGTCGCTTTTATCCTTGGGGTCAAAGTCACTACCACCTTTCGCTCCGCCCATAGGCAGGCCTGTGAGCGCATTTTTGAAACACTGTTCAAAACCTAAAAACTTGAGTATGCTCTCATTAACTGTAGGGTGCAATCGGAGTCCACCCTTGTATGCTCCCAAGGCATTGTTATACTGAACTCTCCAGCCACGATTGACTTGTATGGCACCGTCATCATCTTGCCATGATACTCGGAAGCGGAGGATACGGTCGGGCTCTAAAAGTTGCTCCAGTACTGCTGAGGATTTGTATGATGATTCTTTCTTATAGGCCGGCATGATATCCTCAAATACTTCATGTACTGCTTGATGAAATTCTTTATCACCAGGATGATATTGCTGGAGTATGTCTGTGTATGTGAGCTTTTTTGCCATAGTAGTGAGACCGACGTAGGTGCAAAGTGTTCGAGCAGTGAACAAGAAGTGTGCACGGGCTGAAGGTATATGTACTGGTGAGGTCCACCGAGCATGCGTACTGTATATGTCCCATTTCGTGCATTAGGATTTTTGATAAATGTTTCTTGGCGATGTAACTGACGCTCAGTCAGGACTATAGGCGACATATCATGAGTGTCGTCGGCGTACGTATTTGTTACGAGTGGATCTCGCCCATGCGTCATGAAGTAAGTGGAGTGATATGACCATTGTGTCATGCTTCTACTGCGAGCCATATCTGCTTAAAGATCAGGCGCTTACCAGAGGTAGGCACTCTTCACCTGCTGAACCGTTCATCGAGCGACAGCCGAGATGCACATAGTCCGCTATGCCTCGTCGGCGGAACACCAGACGCTCTTGCAGATAATCACTATCCATCGAAGCCTAATGCATGAAACGGGTTGAAGCCTTTACGATCTCTCAAAATGCTATCGAACCAACCAGCCTCTTTACTTATCAGACGTACAGTAAATCCTGCATTGATGAAAGCAATATACTGGCTCAAGCGTGATTTTAGACTCCTGGACAACCAAGCTCTGCGTGCAGGTCTGGATCAGGTAGATCATCTCTCGATTATCTATATGGTCGAGCCGTCTATGCTTGAGGCACCAGAGACATCTGAGTTTCATATACATGCTATCACTGGTGCGTACAATGATATGCGCTCAAAGGTTACTACAGCGGGAGGGAAGATGGGATGGATGCACACAGAGACAGTCGCTGGTTTTGCGAGACTCTTTGAGCAGCAACCCTTTGACGCTCTGTATAGTCATGAGGAGATCGGGGTTGATCGCACCTATAAGAGAGATATTGCTGTAGCCCAGTGGTGTAGAGAAAACGGTGTGAAGTGGTATGAATATAGGCAGACAGGTGTCTTCAGATGGCTATCAGATAGAGATAAGAGAGCACGTCTTTGGCGAGAGCACTACAGCGAGGAGATCATAGCTGCACCCGATGCCGAAGAGCTGAAACGACTGGGTATACCAGATTCTTATAGTGAGGTGCGTACGGATAAGCTGGTGATCGACTTTGCGGATCGTGTCACTTCAGAGCATGAGCGCCGACTTCAGGCAGTGAGCGAGAGCAGTGCTGTCCAGACCTTGCAGTCCTTCCTACATGAGCGGGGCATAGCCTACCGCGGAGGCATCAGTTCGCCTGTTACTGCTCTCACCGCTGGTTCTAGAATGTCTGTACACCTCGCATGGGGTAGTATGTCTGGGAGAGTAGTATATCAGCGCACGCAAGAGCGCCGAGCGGAGCTCAAGGATGATGATGATCCTATGGCTAAGCGATGGAGAAGCTCGCTGACCGCTTTCACGGCTCGACTGCACTGGCGTGACCACTTCATTCAGCGTTTAGAGACAGAGCCGCAGATGGAGTACGAACCGCTCAATTCTGCCTATAGTGAGATAGTGTATGACGCACCTGAGGAGCATGTCACAGCATGGTACGAAGGGCGTACTGGATTTCCTATGGTGGACGCCTGTGTAAGATGCCTGAGAGCAACAGGATTCATTAATTTTCGTATGAGAGCGCTTCTCACGAGTACTGCATGTCACGTACTGCATATTGACTGGAAGCGGCTCGATCCGTTGATGGCTAGGCTTTATACCGACTATGAGCCTGGGATCCATTTATCGCAACTACAGATGCAAGCAGCCGTGGTAGGCATCAATACCATTCGCGTGTATAGCCCTCACAAGCAGATCATAGATCAGGATCCTGACGCTACGTTCATCCATGAGTGGATTCCAGAGTTACAAGAGTACAGCCCGATAGAAATACAAGCGCATAGAATGGATGATCTAGGGCTTTACCCAGGCCAAGTGGTCGACTACGTAAGCGCTAGTAAGGCCATGAAAAGTCAGCTGTATAGCGTCAAGGGTAGGAAGGTAACTAAGGAAATCGCTCAGAAAGTCTACCTCAAGCACGGTAGCAGAAAGGCCCCGAGCAGCAAGCGCAGAAAATCTACGGCGTCTAAATCTAAATGATGCTACGATACTGAGCGCCCCGCCTTCAAGATATAAGCCTGATAAGTCCTATGATAAATAGGAATGCGCCGCCAATCTTGTAAAGCAAACCGTACTTACGAACAGTCTCTTCATGCTTCTCTTGTTGTACGCCCTGCTTGAACGGTGGTTTTACAAGTCCACCTAATACAAAAAACGCTGAGGCGCCAGCAAACATGAGGGCAAGTCCTATAAAAATATCCATTATATAAGTATTTGGACTCCTTACTTTGGACCTATATAGGTAGTTCGGTTGCCAGATTAAGGCTTTAGGTCTGTTATGACTATGCGACGGCTCTATCAGAGTTTACTGACGATTAAGCGTCAATAAATATGTAGTTGATTAAACATTTTCGCGCGAAAGCGTGGTCACTATGAATTTTATGCTTACTTTGACGGGATATTTTATAAAATCATTAAATTATTTGGCTTTATACTATTACTTATTACCCACCCTTAAAACTATTTACTGATGAAGCAGCTTTTCACAATTTGCCTATTGCTCTTTTGTATGAGTTATATAGCGCTCGCCCAGTCCTACTACTATGGTGATGACAGTAAGATCGCGCTAGAGGTAAACCAAAAATCTTACATTGTATTCACACATTCAGAGCAATCACTCGAGCTGCTAGCTCGATCTCCTAAGTTCATTCCAGGAGTACAATCTCTGGAGATTTATCCCCATAAGAAATATGCAGTCATACAGACTCAAGATGGCCTGGCTCAGGCGGCTGATGCTATCAGTATGCTTGGATTAGAATATGATGCGATCGATGCTGCACCAGCAATGGTGCTCGATGATGGATTTATCATGTATCCCACACATACAGTAGTCTATAAGCCTACTAGGAGTGATGCTCTCCAGGAGATTCAAACAATACTCGATAAGGCTCCTCATGCCAGCGTGATCGAGCGATATGGTGTGTATAGAGTCTCTTTCAAGAGTATAATTGACGTACTGCCAATTGCCAATGAGCTGTATGAGTCTGGCCTGGTGGAATTCAGTCATCCCGATTTTTATGCGGAGCTGACTCACTATTCCGACCCGCTATATCCAGATCAATTTCAGATGAATAATACGGGCCAGACAATTGACGGCTATGTAGGTGTCAATGATATGGACTGCAACGCAGCTGAAGCTTGGGGTATCAGCCTGGGCTCGTCTTCTATTACAGTTGCCGTCATAGATGATGGCCTAGAAGATCACGAGGATTTAGAGACTTCTGGAGGTGCTAGCCGATACATTAACGGATACTCACCTGCTAATAATGGCAATGGTGATGCTGTCAGCGGTAGTAATCATGGATTAGCATGCGCTGGAATCATAGCCGCATCGCATAATACTATAGGAGTACGAGGAGTAGCGCCTCTAGTTGACTTGCTGAGTGTCAACATATTTGTAGGTGGTGAGTCTACTCAGGATATTGCTGATGGAATCACATGGGCAAAAGATAATGGAGCTGATGTACTGAGTAATTCTTGGGGATACACCTCTTGCACGGCATACTACTCTAATATCGCTAATGCTATTACTGATGCAAATAATAATGGCCGAAATGGGAAAGGGTGCATGGTGATTTTTGCCTCAGGTAATGGTTCTAAAAGTTGTGTTGACTTTCCAGCAAATGTATCTACCGCTATCGCTGTAGGAGCTTTTACTAATCAAGGTAATAGATCGAGCTATAGTAATTATGGTGCAGATCTTGATATCATGGCCCCGAGTAATGCAGTTTCTCCACAGCCCGGAGCAGGTGTACGTACAACGGATCGGATGGGCAGTGCTGGCTATTCTAGTGGTAATTACACTGGCGGATTTGGTGGTACATCTGCGGCCTGTCCTGTGGTGGCTGGTGTGTCAGCGCTTGTGCTAGGATATAATGATGCGCTTAGCTCTACGGAGCTGCGAGATATACTCTATAACACTGCCATAGACATGGGCCCTAGCGGAATTGATACAGAATATGCCAATGGTCGAGTAAATGCTCAAGCTGCCTTACAATCTGCTGGAGCTGGTAGCGGATCGAGCTGCAGTGACGGAGTACAGAATGGTGACGAGACTGGTGTAGACTGTGGAGGTCCTGATTGTGCTCCTTGTAGCAGTGGCTGTCAGGAGAATGAGCTGACTCTTACTATTATTACAGATGACTACCCAGGAGAAACTACATGGGAGCTCAGGAATGACGCCGGTAGCGTCGTTGCTTCCGGGGGACCCTACGCTCAGAGTGGAACCACTTATACAGAAGACATTTGTGCAGCAGATGACTGCTATGATTTCACCATATTTGATTCGTATGGCGACGGCATATGCTGCAGCTATGGCAATGGTTCGTACTTACTGGTAGATGGTACTACGACACTCGCAAGTGGTGGATCATTCGGTACCGAGGAGACTACTAATTTTTGTATTGGTAGTAGCAGTGGTCCTAGCTGTGATGATGGTATCCAGAATGGTGATGAGACGGGAATTGACTGTGGAGGAAGCACTTGTCCAGATTGCCCGTCTGGAGATGCGACTGTACTTGCGCACTTTTTTGAGTCTGGTTGGGATGGCTGGGCAGATGGTGGGAGTGACTGCTACAGATACAGTGGAAGCAGATCCTATGAGGGTAATTGGTCGATAAGGCTAAGAGATAACTCTGGTACGCGATCAGCTATGACTTCATCTAGCTATGATCTGAGCGGTTACAGCAGTATCGAAATCGAATTTTATTTCTACTCCTACAGTATGGAAAATGGTGAGGACTTCTGGGTTCGCTTTTACAACGGTAGTAGTTGGCAGACGGTCGCGACATACGCGAGAGGTACCAACTTTGAGAATAATACTTTTTATGTAGCTCGCGTCACTCTAGACGCATCTTCCTATAACCTAGCGAGTAACTCACGTTTCAGATTCCAGTGTGATGCTAGTGCTAATCAAGATCACATCTACATAGATGCAGTCACAGTTACAGGCTTTGGAGTATCTCAAAATGGTACATCACACAGCGATCCTATTGCTCTTGCAGGCGTGATAGCGCCAGATAAATATTCTCAGATCGGCTCAGAAGAAGATCTTACTCTCTTCCCTAATCCGGCAAGTGAACTGGTGACGATCACGGCGACTGAGATCATCAATGAGCTGTCTCTTGTGTCACTGTCAGGTGAGGTGCTGAGCACTGTTAATGCTGATAGTCGCACAGTGCAGTTGCGTGTAGCTGATCAACTACCAGGCACGTATATCGTACAAGTGACCACTACTGAGGACACGTATGCTCAGACGCTGGTCATATTTTAATTCAAGACTCTCTATCGAAGTAGTCTAAAAAGGCTCGGCACTTGTGTCGAGCCTTTTTTTATTCTAAGAGATGTGATCAGAACTCCCTGTAGGTGAAGATGATAATGACCATGGGGCAATATATGAACTTGGTGATAATAAAGCATTAAGAAAGTTATGTACTTCTTTAAATGATATTAAGATACCGAGCGAAACGCTATCAATAACTTAATGTATTTGGGTGTGACTTTAAGATAGCCTTAGCATGTGAGGTGGGTGTGATAGGATATGTTTGTTCTATTCGATCACAATTTTAAAAGTAACATTATGAAAACGATTTTTACTTTTTGCTTCGCCTTCCTAGTTCTTGGATTGTCTGCACAATTGAATATACTAGATGACTATAATCACGAAGATTATGGTCAAGGCACATCTATAGGCGTCAATATATTTGGAGATGGGCTGGGATTGATGCTGCGGCGTACGCTACCGTCACAAGATCAAATAGAGATCAATCCATCTTTCTGGGTATTGGGAATTCAAGATGCTAGTGATGATGTCACATTTTATGGAGGAGCATATTTGCGGGCAGGCTACAACTTCTATATGGGCAATACACTTAAGATTAAGTCCAATGAGCGCCGTGTCAAAGAGAAGTACCGTAAGCACTACATATCTGTCAAGCCGGGTATAGGGACATCTATTGTTCAGGGTGCTGGGGTTGCTCTCACATGGCACCGAGAAACTTTTAAAAACAAGAATATCAAAGCCGCTAGTGGATTGGATCTTGGCATGGAATATCGCTCATACTTTGGGGAGTCATCAGGTCTTCAATTTCAAAACTACTATGGCGTTTATCTGAGAATCGACTGGAGTTGGTATCGCTAGATACTCTCTAGATACCTATAACTACCTATAACTACAAGAGGGGCCTCACGATGAGTGAAGCCCCTCTTATTTACATGTATGGTAGGGTAATAGTTATGCGTCAGTCATTTCTTTGCCGCTGTATTTATTTTTTAGCGCTGGGTAGATAACGAAAGTAAGGAGTAATCCTATTACAAATGATTCCATGATGAGAATCCCACTGATTACAACAAGGTCAGATGTTTCTGCGGGAATCATGCTATATTTTTCGAGACTCATTTCGGGATTTATCTGGTATAAGATGGCGTTGGTCAGAACTACTATGATGCCAGCAATAACGGATATTTTCACGTTGGCTGCTAGTGACGCCATGAGAAACTCTGTATCTCTGTGAGTCTTACGTAAAGCCGACATTACGACAAAGAGCACGACCCCGAGAATTATATACTTAATAAATTTCAGTGGGCTGGATCCAAGATTCCCCGTGGCGCTTAGCAATCCTAAGTATACGGCCATGGCTATGCCTGCAATAAGACTGTATTTGATTATGTTGGCAGTTTTCATATATTTGCTTTGAGTTTCTAAATAGTTATCCCGCTTACACGAAGCGTCTTGAAATCCAAGAATCAATCATCCAAGAACGTTTTTCCATATCGCCGAGCATTCCGGCTATGAGGTCTACAGTTCCCTCGTCATTTACTCTGGATGCTTCTTTGATTATACCTCGCATACAAGTAATCAGGTCAGCATGATTATTGAGCGTGACGGTAAGCATATCCTTGTCAGCGAGGATATCTTTTGCTTCTTTCACTAGAGAGTGCTCGAGGTATTCACTGACATTTCCCATAGGCTTGTGTCTGATGGTGAGTATACGCTCAGCAATTTCATCAATCTTCACCTTCGCGTCATTATAAAGATCTTCAAAGAGGGCGTGTAGTTCAAAGAAATTATTTCCTTTGATATGCCAGTGAAAGCTTCTGAGGTTTTGGTAATAAATCTGGTAAGACGATAAAAAGATATTTAGTTTTTTTGCAACAGGAGCAAGATCCTCTTTTTCTATTCCTAAGTAGTTCATATGTTACAAGCACGTTTGTGTGGATTCGTGTATTTAACGAGGAAACTATGTATAGTGTTCGTAAAGAGACCACAGAAAGAAAAGGCATGCTAAGAGTTAGCGTCGCTTGATACTGACACCGTCTGTGATAAAGGATATTCCCTGCTGGCCGTGTGTAGAGATCATGACACCTTGAAGTACTGGATAGACATGTGTACTCTCAGCGCACCAGTCTACGATGAAGTTGGCACCAGTACCACCAGCGGTATCGTCCTCTTCTATGACAAATTCTATGGAGGACATAGGTCGCAAGATCAGCATACTATCTACATATTCTCTGACGAGTTCACCATGACTGTCGTAGTAATCGATATGGTCTATATACATAGCGTGATCAAGGCTAGTATTACGTATACTCAAGGTTGCCGTGAGGTTGAATCTATGATGGATCGTAGTGGTGTAGATATCTGAGTAGATAGGAACATAGACTGTATCACATACCTCCAGATCAAGCGCCTCACGCGGTGCTGTATAGACCTCAAAGCTCTGGATGCCTTGAGGTTCATCTGGATCTTGTGGTAATTGCGCAGGCTCACAGGATTGAATAGTCATGATGCTGATGAAGAGGAGCAGAGTGCCCAGTAGGGTGTGTGTCAATTTTCTCACTGAGCAAATTTACTCATTTGACTCACTACTCGTCATCTCACATTGCTATACGTCTTGGCTCGTTCCTTTATCTTCAATGTCTTCTTTGCGCTGCAGTTGCAGTGGTGTCTCCATCTGTAACGTGCGGATAGGGAAGGGTATGTTGATGCTATGTTCATCGAGGGCTTGCTTGAGAATCATGATGGCTTCACTCTTAGCCTCGAGAAGGGTTAATTTAGCTGTGGCAGCCACCCAAAATCTCATTTGGAAGTTTATACTGCTTCCTCCAAATTCGAGATAGTGAAATTCGATATCCTCATTGGGATCTTGAGGAAACTCATCTTTTATAGCCTGTACTGCGATGGACTTGACCTCTCGGAGATCCGATTCATAGCCGACTCCACAGTTGATTGTCACGCGGACTCGATCAGTAAGGCCAAAGTTTTTGAATGGGTTGTCGACAATCATACGATTGGGTATGACTACTATATTATTATCAGGCTCTTTGACCTTGGTGGCACGTAGATCTATATGTTCTACTTTACCTTGATAGCCATTAGTCTCTATCCAGTCACCGATATTGATGACACGCTTTACCGATAAGTAGATTCCTGAGAAACTATTAGATAGTGTGCCTTGCAGAGCCAGACCTATGGCCAGACCACCGATACCTGCACCAGCGAGGACAGTCTTGAGGACTGTATCAAGATTGAGTATACCCAGTGCAAGAAAGATACCTACCAGAACTATGAGTGCGCTTACCAGCGTACTTACTAGATCGCGTATACTTGACTGGCTTATAAATCTTGCTAGAGGCCTATTGATCCACTTGGATATCTTCCTACTGAGAAATATTGCGAGGGCAAATACTAGGATGGCTAGTATGGCATTGGGCAGATTTGTGACAATCGTGTCAAACCAGCCTTCAAGTCGGCCAGTCATGTTATCTAGGGATTCTGAAAATTGCTCTTCCATGATGTTTCTTTCTAGTCGTAGTAGCATCATGCTTAAGACATTGTTCGTGGCAGTGGTATAGGTGCGTGGCTTATCATGCCTATTTTAGTCATGTGAAAGCATTATCAGAGGAGTACATCAAGGAGGCATTTGCGCGACAGCGCTCTGCTGAGTTATCCCTAGGCGCTACTACCGCTCGAGAGCGCATAGATAAGATCAAAGCTCTCGCCTATGCTGTGAAATCTACTTATCGGCAGCAAATCAGGGATGCGCTCTACGCGGATCTGCACAAGGGAAAGGAAGAATGCGATCTCACGGAGGTCTATATGGTCACTACCGAGGCGCAGCACACGATTGCTCATCTTGAGCGCTGGATGCGTCCACATACTGTCCCTACACCGCTGCCCCTGCTGGGCTCTTCCAGTCAAGTACGGTATGAGAGCAAGGGTCTAAGTTTGATCATCAGTCCTTGGAATTTTCCGATCAATCTTACTCTAGGACCTCTTATCTCGGCGATCGCTGCTGGCTGTCCTGTCATGATCAAGCCCTCAGAATATACCCCACACACTACGGAGGTAATTCAGTTGATCATCACAGATTTATTTCTACCTACAGAGGTGATGGTGTGTCCCGGCGCGATAGATACGGCCGAGATATTACTGAGTCTACCTTTTCGTCATATTTTCTTTACGGGATCTCCAGCAGTAGGTAAGATTGTCATGCGGGCAGCAGCAGAGCACCTCAGTTCTGTGACGCTAGAGCTCGGAGGCAAGTCGCCCACCATAGTTGATAAGAGTGCGGATGTGGGCCTTTCGGCCAAACGAATAGCGTATGGAAAATATATGAATGCTGGTCAGATCTGTATTGCGCCAGATTATGTATATGTACACGAGCAAGTCAAGGAGCAATTTATAAAAGAGATGCGCCACGCACTTCAAGAAATGTACGAAGGTGCTCCCCAAGACAGCCCAGCATATGGAAGGATCGTATCGCAAAGTCATGCAGACCGCCTGAAGTCTATGATCCGTGAGTCTGAGGTCCAAGGTTGTGAGATTTACTCAGAAGGATTGGCCACGAATAAAGGAAATTATATTGCGCCTACTATGGTCATAGATCCTGCACTGGATAGTCAGCTTATGCAAGAGGAAATTTTTGGCCCCGTGCTGCCAGTGATTAGTTATTGTACCATAGACGAAGTGATAAAGTTTATTAATAAAAAAGAAAGGCCTCTGGCTTTATATATCTATGCTAGAAATAAAGCTCTGATAGAGAAAATCATGCTAAGCACAAGAGCGGGAACATCGTGCGTCCGCCAAAATAATGTGCAATTTTTTCATGCATATTTGCCATTTGGCGGAAGTAATCATAGCGGTATAGGGAAGGCACACGGACATCATGGATTCCTAGCCTTTAGCAATGAGCGAGCTGTACTAAATCAAAGATACCGCGGAGCCACAGATCTTCTGAGGCCGCCTTACAAAGGATGGAAAAAGAAACTGGTGAAATGGACAGTAAAGTGGCTGTAACCCAATTAGTGCATTAGGATTTATTAGTTGGCTCATCTTTTTGCATAACATCTATATTTACAATGACTTATGCAAATTTAGAATATTTTGCGCGTGTAAGTTTTTGTTACGGAAACATTGCATCTAAAACAAGGGCTCTATTCGTGAAGTCAACTTTCGTCAGCTGGCTTCGCGCCTAGCGTCTATCTGCTTCAGCCTCAGGCCCTTCACCTCCTCGCCATAGTCTGCTATGGCTCGTCGGCGGCGCACCTGAGGCCATTGCAGCTAGCCACTATCCATCGAAGCCTAATGCACTAATTGGGTGTAAAGAAATAGATCAACATGGCAGATAGAAACGATATACCTGGAGTGGCTCCCTTTACGCGCGGCCCATACGCGAGCATGTATACGGGCCGTCCATGGACGATCAGGCAATATGCCGGATATAGCACAGCGGAGGCTAGCAATGCATTTTATAAGAAAAATCTGGCTGCTGGTCAGAAAGGCTTATCCGTCGCATTTGATTTAGCTACGCATCGCGGCTATGATAGTGATCACGAGAGAGTCCAAGGCGATGTAGGAATGGCAGGAGTCGCTATAGATACAGTTGAAGATATGAAGATCCTCTTCAGAGATATACCCTTGGACAAGATGTCTGTATCCATGACGATGAATGGCGCAGTATTGCCCATCATGGCATTTTACATCGTAGCTGCCGAAGAACAAGGCGTATCAACAGATCACTTACGAGGCACTATACAAAATGACATCCTCAAGGAATTCATGGTGCGCAACACTTATATCTATCCACCGCAGGAGTCGCTGCGAATAATCTCTGATATATTTCGCTATACGGCTGATAAGATGCCACTATTTAATAGTATATCCGTAAGCGGGTATCACATGCATGAAGCAGGTGCACCAGCAGCTATGGAGCTAGCTTATACTGTAGCTGATGGTATAGAGTATGTACGCTGTGGGGTCAAGGCTGGGCTGGATGTAGACAGTTTTGCTCCGCGAATCAGTTTTTTCTGGGGGATAGGCATGGACATCCTCACAGAGATTGCCAAACTGCGAGCAGGTCGCAGACTCTGGGCGGAGCAGATGCGACAGTTTCATCCCACACACGCCAAGTCGCGTATGCTACGCACACACTCTCAGACGAGTGGATGGAGCCTCACAGAGCAAGATCCATATAACAACATTGCTCGCACTACAGTAGAAGCGCTAGCGGCCACATACGGTGGCACACAGTCGCTACACACCAATAGCTATGATGAGGCCATTGCTCTACCTACTGATGAGTCTGCGCGGATCGCTAGAGAGACACAGAAATACTTGCAGTCAGATACCGATCTGACGAGCTACATAGATCCCTGGGCCGGGAGTGAAATTATAGAACAGCGCACTGATCAACTCTATGCAGAAGCTCTAGAGCTCATGAAGGAAATTGACGCCGAAGGTGGTATGGCTCAAGCCATAGAAGCCGGTATCCCTAAGATGAGGATCGAGCAAGCTGCCGCTCAAAAACAGGCTGCGATAGATAGCGGCCAAGAGAAGATCATAGGAGTTAATGCTTATCAGACTGAGATCAAGACGGAGCTGGATATCCTACAGATAGAAAATGATGAGGTGCTCAAAGGTCAAGTGAACCGACTCCTACAAGTGAAGGTGAAAAGAGATGACGCAGCTGTAGAATCGCAGCTAACAGCCCTGCGCAATCTGGCCAAGGATAAAGCTGATACAGGAAATTTACTTGAAGTAGCTATAAGCGCGGCAAGAGCTCGAGCAACACTGGGGGAGATATCAGATGCTCTAGAAGATATCTGGGGACGCTATCAAGCCACTAATCAACTCATCACAGGAGTATATGCACGCCATGCTATGGAAGATCCACACTTCATGAAAGCTCGAGAACTATCCAATCGATTTGCAGAGCTTGATGGTCGCAGACCGCGCATAATGATTGCTAAGCTCGGTCAAGACGGTCATGATCGCGGAGCCAAAGTGATCGCTACTAGCTTTGCTGACTTAGGATTTGATGTAGATATCGGTCCACTCTTTCAGACACCTGCAGAAGCCGCCAGACAAGCAATAGAAAACGATGTCCATCTGCTGGGAATATCTTCACTTGCAGCGGGTCACCGCACGCTAGTACCGCAGACTATCAAGGAACTTGCTGAGCAAGGTGCGTCTCATATAAGTGTAATAGCTGGAGGAGTGATACCAGAGCAGGATTACGAGCAGCTCTATCAAGACGGAGTAGATTTCATCTTCGGACCAGGTACAGTGATCTCGCGAGCAGCTATTGAAATACTCGAACGTATGATTGACTCTCACGATTCCTCGGACACGTAGAAGAGCTGACTTGCCGCTCTATCGGCATAGTGTCTGCCTTTAGCTGTCAAGCGAAAGCCATCTTGCAATGGTTTAATCCACTCATCAGGCAGGGATTTCACTTCTGTCAAGAGATGATCTAGATAAGCACTGTGAAAATTTTTTATGCGCTTCATGGAGAGCCCGTCGATATGGCGCAGTGCGGTCATCACATATTCATTGTATTTATCCGCAGGAGTCAGTTTCTCTTTTGAGATGAGCAGATCGGGCTGCGAAATATTCTTACTATACAGTGAATTATTGGAAATATTCCAGTATCGGGAAGTCCCATCATAGGAGTGAGCGCCAGGTCCTATTCCGAGATAGGAAGCACCTGTCCAATAGGCACTGTTGTGACGAGATCTATGAGAAACATTTTGCTCCATTTGGCGAGCGAAATTTGATATTTCGTAATGCTCATAGTGGTGCGAAGACATTTGCCCCATCAAATATGTGAAATCACTTTGCTGCTTCAAGTCACTTGGTGCAGACTGACCCTTGTGAGCTATCTGATGGGCTAAAGCAGTGCGTGGCTCCACTGTAAGGGCATAGCAGGAGTAGTGCGTGAGCTCGTACTGAAGTGCTTTCTGTACGTCACTCGGCCAATGATGAGCCAGCCGGTCTGGCAAGCCATAGATAAGGTCGATGCTTATATCTTGAAATCCCGCCTGTAGAGCAGCATTAATGACGACTTCCGATTGCTCAGCAGTATGACTCCGATTCATCCATGCCAGTGCCTCTTCAGCAAAGCTTTGTACACCGATACTCAATCGATTGATTCCAGCTTGTTTTATGCTTAAGAGATACTCAGGCGATAGGTCATCTGGGTTACCTTCTAGTGTGATTTCGGGATTATGAGATAGCTTATAATGATCTCGGATGTCCTGTAGGAGCAATTGTACTTTCTCTGCGCTCAGCACGCTAGGAGTTCCACCACCGAGGTAGATCGTCTCCACGACTTCTCCACTTAAGAAGTCTGATCGGTGCTTAATTTCATATCGTATTGCTTCTACTAGTTCTTCAAGATTATCGAGCTGTGTGCTAAAGTGAAAGTTGCAATAGTGACACGCCTTTCGGCAAAATGGAATATGGATGTAAATTCCCGCCATAGTAGCAAAGCTATTGTAATGATGCCACTGAAGTACTACGGATGATACGGTAGGGCGATCTTATGGAAATTGAGAGTCGTAAATTCACAGCATGAGTATATCGTCACTATGGCATCCCGAGCGTTATCACGGTTGGAATAGATCACGTAGTTACTTCGAGGGTTGGTACTATAAAGTGGTGAGTGCCGATGAGCAGTGTGCTATGGCAATTATCCCAGGCATAGCTATGGACGCCGAGGGTAATCAGCAAGCATTTATACAAGTGATGGATGGAAGAGCACGCACGGCTAAGTATCACAAGTTCCCTGCCTCAGATTTTCAGATGGCACGAGAGAAATTTGATTTGAGGATTGCCGACAATCACTTTACGGAGAGCGGGCTACACATCCAATTAGCCGATACGCAGGCACAACTAGAATTTGTAAACCGAGTGCCATGGCCCTCCTGCTGGTATAGTCCAGGGATTATGGGGCCGTTTTCATTTGTGCCCATGATGCAGTGCTACCACGGCATCTTGAGTATGGATCATGAAGTGCATGGGACGATCAGGCATGATGGTCGTGCTATAGATCTACAAGGAGGGAGGGGTTACATGGAAAAAGACTGGGGGCGATCATTTCCTGAGGCCTATGTCTGGATGCAAAGCAATCATTTTAGTAAAGTAGGCGTCTCGATGAAGGCATCTATTGCTAAAATCCCGTGGATGGGTACGTCTTTCGTAGGATATATCGCCGGTGTGTGGCTAGGTGACAGACTGATTCAATTCACTACATACAACTTGACTAAATTGGTGCTATGTCAGATAGACGAGTGGGAGGTTATGGTTGTCGTACAGAATCGTTCTCATCGACTTGAGATACGGGCGGTTCGAGCTGATAGTACGGAATTGGCATCGCCAATACTTGGCTTTATGGATGGAAGGATAGAAGAGAGTATGGAGGCTGTGCTACATGTGAAGTTGACAGAGCGAAGAACTGGTCGGGTGTTGTTAGAGGATACGGGTAGGAGTGCGGGTCTGGAGGTGGCGGGTGAGGCTGGTCTTTTGGTGACGGAGAAATAAATTCTTTAACATACATTTTACTGTAAAATGTATGTTAATACTGCTATATTTGCAATATGAACATCACAGCAACACCCCACATCCTCGCCCTCCTACACTCCTACCATACCCTTAGACCCGTTCAAATACATAAAATGACGGGAATTTCACGACAGCAAATCCACAATGTTCTCAGAGCTCTACTCAAAGATGAGAAAATCATCAGAAGAGGTCGGGCTCCGCTTTCGTACTATTCTCTCAAGAGAGCAGAAACGCACAGCTCAGAGACAATCCTAGATCTGAGTACTGTTGATACAGAAACTCTTGAAAAAGACTTTGTGCTCATCAAGCGCGAGGGGCGTGAAGTCGGCGGTGCAAGAGCCGTTTGTGATTATGCTCAAGAGTTTAATGTGGATCCACAGCAAGTTGCAGAACAATTTTTGACAGCAAGATCTCAGCAATTACAAGAATTATCCGCCACAGATAGTGGCGCTGCTGATCAGCATGAATTACTCAAGGAGAAAACTCAAGTGGAATCAGGACTCGTAGATCGATACAACTTTGCCGACTTCACCTCAGTAGGTACGCATGGACTCACCGCAACAGCAAAAAAACTGCGAATCGCCAAGGCTAGCAATAATGGCGTGCTGCAGATGGAACTCTTTCGTAGTGTCGAAAGACAGATTCACGAGTACATCACGGATTACGGAATCGACGCAGTTGCCTTCATGCCTGGTTCTTCAACTCAGGGCAAGAGCTTCATGATGCGATGGAAAGAACAACTTGATTTACCGTTGCCGCATGTAAATTTGGTGCGTGCTGTTACAGATATTCAAGCTCCGCAGGATACTATTTCCCTACATAGTGATCGACTTGCATATGCTGAGTCCACACTTGTAGTAGCTGAGCATCGACACTATCAACATATATTACTCCTAGACGATGAGCTCCTTTCGGGCAAAAGCGTCTCTCATGCCGCTAAAAGAATTCATGATGCTGCTATCACTGATCGTGTATCCGTCTACACGATCACATTTGAGCGAAAGCTCTTATCCGATAAATAACTCAGTCGAGAATAATGCCGGGAATTCGACTAAGATTTTAAATAAAGTAGCTCATTTGTTGAGCCCTTAATCCTTTACTTATCCCAAGTTATCATAGTATTCTTTATACTGCTTAAAGGAAGTCTCAAAGAGATCCTTGAGATCCTGAGCCTGCTTGTCATATTCCTCTTCATTTCTCCATGTATCTCTCGGGTTCAGGATCGCGTTGGGGACGTCAGGACATCGTGTAGGAATTTCAAGACCAAAAAATGGCTCAGTGACGAATGGCTCATCAGCGAGTTTGCCCGAAAGGGCTGCCTTGATCATCGCTCTGGTAAATGTGAGTTCCAGTCTACTTCCAGTTCCGTAGGGGCCACCGCTCCAGCCAGTATTTATCAGCCATACGTCTATTCTCTTGTCTTTTCTGTTGCTGCCCTTATCGAGCTTATCTCCTAGTAGACTTGCATACTTAGTGGGGTGCAGTGGTAAAAAAGGTAGTCCAAAGCATGCTGAAAATGTAGCTTGAGGCTCATTGATACCAGCTTCTGTACCAGCTATCTTGGCTGTATAGCCTAGCAGAAAATAGTACATTGCCTGATCGCGATCGAGTCGCGAGATGGGAGGAAGGACACCAAAGGCATCGCAGGTGAGGAAAAAGATATTTTGAGGCGCGTCTCCGCGGCTATTATATACTATATTCTCTATATGATCTATAGGATAACTGACTCGAGTGTTTTGAGTCTTGCTATCATCCTCGTAGTCTACTATGCGCAGAGATTTATCCTTAAACCCTACGTTCTCTACCATGGCGCCAAATTTAATGGCGCGATAAATTTCTGGTTCTTTATTCTCTGATAGATCAATGGTCTTAGCATAGCAACCGCCTTCAAAGTTGAATACGTTTGCCTTGGACCACCCGTGCTCATCATCACCGATGAGTTTACGATCCGGATCTGTGGACAGTGTTGTCTTACCTGTACCGCTCAAGCCAAAGAAAAGTGCCGTGTCTCCCTTTTTGCCCACATTGGCAGAGCAGTGCATACTCAGCACATTGTGCTCAGTGGGTAGGGTGCAATTGAGCACTGAGAAGATTCCTTTCTTGATCTCACCCGTATAGGCAGTTCCGCCTATTACGATAGTTTTCTCTGAGAAATTTATTACAGCAAAGTTGTCTTGACGCGTTCCATCTGTCGTAGGATCGGCTTTACATCCTGGAGCAGCTAGTATAAGCCATTCATGATCAAAATCTCGGACCATGCGCTCATCTGGTCTTAAAAACATATTGTACGCAAACAAATTTTGCCATGGTAATTCTGTGACAACTCTGATATTGAGCTGGTACTTTGCATAGGCGCACGCATATGCGTCACGAGCGTAGATTTCTTTGCAATCATTGAGATGATCAATTACTTTCTTCTTCAGCTTCTCGTAGTGCTCTTGGCTAATAGGCTTATTGACATCACTCCAGTGCACATGCTTATCGGTGTAAGTATCCTGTACGATATAGCGATCCTGTGGTGATCGCCCGGTGAATTTACCTGTATCGATGCAGAGAGCGCCGGTAGACGTGAGCTTACCTCGTTCTTGACTTATCGTCTTCTCTTTGAGAGCTGCTGGTGAAAGATTCCAATAGCACTTGGGAGTCGTCAAGCCTACTGAGCCGAGATCAAAACTTGTGTTCTTAGTACCTATAGATTTCATATGATATATCTGATTATATGACAAAGGTACAAGTGTCACAGAGCTCTGGCGGTGTCAGAGGGACACAATGTCTATTCCAGTAGGCAAGCTAGCGTAGACGCTCATATCTTTGACTCATGCATACAGATCTTATATCATACCGACTTGCTGAGGGAGTCAGCCAAAATCATCTCATGGATGTAGGCGCTAGAATTGTAAAAGAATGGATGTGCGGCTTGCCTGGTTTTATCAGTTGGTCCATTCATCAAGATCAAGAAGGCAACTATACAGATATCGTGCGATGGGAATCCGCAGAGGCTGCAGCGGAAGCGCATAAGCGCATGGCTGACATACCTGGTGCTGAGCAGTGGTATGCTTGCTATGAACCAGGCAGTATCACTACTAGGACTCTGACGAAGCTCAAGCAGTTCTAAGACCTTATCATCTCAGTCTTTCTGTAGACGATAGTCAAGGGTCACCACAAAAATGTCAAAGTAATCTACTGGCACATTGACAAAGTTCTCGTGCCAGTAAGCCAACTGTAACTTCCACTGAGGAGAAAATACCACATCTAGTCCCAGCTGATTTCTCCACCGCTGCACCTGACGTACGCCGTCTACTCGGAAGAACATCTCACTAGCGACGTAGGGTCTCAGCTCTAGATTACTGGGATCATCATCACGTGGAATCTGCGGGCGCAGTTGGATCCCATACCGCAAGAAGTCGGCATCTATACGGTCTTTGATATCTTGTGCCCAGTGGATGCGAAGTCGCTGATTAATCGTAAGACGTGGTACAAGATTCTGTTCCTGAAAGTTGACATCGAGAAAGACGAAGTTGCGATTAGTAGCCTCCCATACAATCCAGTAACGCTCCAGCAAATTTATACTCCACTTTTCAGAGAGCTTGTACTTGGCATTAAGATCCCAGCTCAGATCTTCAGCATTATTCAATCCTTGATTAAATCTGGCAATAGGTCGCAAGCCATAGGTCCACTTATTTCCATCGCTATAGCTGATACGTGCAGATGACCACAGGACTTGATCAGTCTGCGCTCGAGCAGTGTGCGAGATTAAGAGCACAAGTAGAACAATTGGGATCCTCAGTATCATATCTAATCGTCCAAAGATAATTACCTCTCGTATCTCATTAATAAGCTGCCATTGCAATCTCATTATACCCATTTCGTGCATTAGGCTTCGATGGATAGTGATTATCTGCAAGAGCGTCAGGTGTTCCGCCGACGAGTCATAGCGTGCTATGGCAAGGAGGTGAAACGCCTGAGGCTGAAGCAGATAGGCGCTAGGCGCGAAGTCAACTGACGAGAGCTGATTTCACCAGTAGAGCCCTCGTTTTAACTGCAGTTTGTCCGTAACAAAAATTTACACACGCAAAATGTTCCAAATCTTCATAAGTCTCTGTTAATAAGTATGTTATGTAAAAAGAGTAACCAATTAATAAATCCTAATGCACGAATTGGGTTATACCCAATTCGTGCATTAGGCTTCGTAGCGAGAGCCGCAGGTGCGATAAGATGAGGTGCTTCTCTGATGAGTCATAGCCTGCTATGTGCAACTCGGCTGTCGCTCGATGAACGGCTCTGGAGGCTCGTCTTCACTACGTAAGTCGAGCAGGTGAAGCTTGCCTACCTCTGGTAGGTGCCTGAGGCAGATAGACGCTAGACGCGAAGTCAGCTGACGAGAGCTGAGTTCTCGGATAGGGCCCTTGTTTTAACTACGCTGTTTCGTTATCAAGACCTTACACACGCAAACTATTCATATCATTATGAATCAATGTAAATATGAATGCTATACGAAAAGAAGCGCCCATCAATACATCCATATGCACGCAATGGGTTATAAAAGCTGAGGAGCAATAACAATGACAAATTCGCCCTTAAGATTTATCTCATCCGCACGATCTAGGAGTTCGGCCAGTGTTCCTCTATACACGGTTTCATACATCTTAGATATTTCTTTTACCACTGCTGCAGGACACGTGGCAGGAAAGTGCTCGCTTAATTGCTTCAGACATTTGATGACTCTATAGGGACTTTCGTAAAGAGCTATAGTACAGTCCATTTTTGCTAAATACTGGAGCCTTGTTTGCCGACCTTTTTTCTGTGGCAAGAATCCTTCAAAGTAAAACCGATTACACGGTAGACCACTCATCACCAGTGCAGGAAGTACGGCGCTCGCTCCAGGCAGGCAAGTAAGCTTGATATCATGCTCGTGACAGGCAGCAGCTAGGAGATAGCCTGGATCACTGATGCCTGGAGTTCCAGCATCCGAGACCAAAGCGATTTTCTGACCTTCTTGAAGTTTTTCTATGATGCTCGCAAGCTTCTTGTGCTCAGAGTGGCTGTGAAAGGATTGCAGAGGTGTAGTAATATCGTACTTCTGCAAGAGCCTACGCGTCACGCGTGTATCCTCACAGAGGATCACATCGACTTCTTGCAATACTTCTAGAGCGCGCAGTGTGATATCTTGTAGATTGCCCACTGGTGTCGGCACTAGGTAAAGCATACTAGTTTAGCTCTGCGATCTCGTATGTATAGGATTCCATGATAGGATTCACGAGGAGTTTGGAACATGCTTGCTCTACTTCCTGAGCTGCATCAGCCTTGCTCTGACTAGTAAGATAGAGCTCGATATGCTTACCCACTCGCACATCCGTGACGGAGCTTACGTCAATCTGTGATAGATTATTGGCTATCGTCTTACCCTGTGGATCTAGTAAGTCCTTAAGAGGAAGTATGTCAATTTTAGCCAGATATTTCATGAGTTGGTGGATTAAAGTTTGACTCGTATGGCAGTATGCCTAGATCTGTGAGCAAAGATAACAGCAAGTACACACCGATAGCAGGCAAGAGAGCTGCTTCTTTAAAGATCACCACCAGCGGTATGCAGAGTAGTAGGGTCAAGTACTTCAGTTGATTTCCTTGCCAGCCCCAGCCAGCAAACTTGAAGCTGAAGACTCTGAAATTCATATTCATAAATATTCCCAGTAGCAGCGTCAGCATACTCAGCCAGATGGCACTACTACTGATAACTTGGAACCAAGGCAGTGCGAGCCACTCAATAATCAATAGGCCAAATACCGCAGCCGCGGTAGCCGGTGTCGGCAGACCTTTAAAACTGTAGGATTGATCTTCGTCAACATTGAATCGGGCCAGTCTAAGTCCTGCCATCACCGTGTAGAAGAAGCCTATATATGGTAACCAAGCTGGAGCAGATCCAACCATCACCTCATAGGAGTGACCGATCATCATGTACAGCATGGCTCCTGGTACAAAACCAAAACTGATCATATCTGCCAGACTATCGAGCTCAGCACCTACTTCACTGCTTGTATTCATGAGCCTCGCTATCGTACCGTCCAGGAAGTCAGCGACAAAGCAAATCAGCAGACACACAAAGGCATTTCCATAAGCGCCAGACAGCACAAATACGGCCGCGAGCGATCCAAAGAAAAGATTAGTGAGTGTGACGATATTAGGCAGATGACGCATGAGCTACGAGTTTGTGGCAAATATAGGCGGGCTATCGCGAGTGCATGCGGCTTAACCCTGAAGCTTATCAGTAAGAGGTCGAGGCGTCCAGCGGAGACTACATCTATGATAGAGTCTGGTATGGTGGGCCCTTTCCTTTCAGACCCGCGCGGCGCACCTTGCTGGGCTGGCAGTCGGGCAAATGCGTCTGTAGACTCGAGCCACACAGCATACACTATTTTTGCATCCCTATATGTTATCTATATCCATGACGCGATTTACCCTTTCTCTAGTCCTCATTTGCGCGACAGCGCTCTACTCCTACGCTCAACCCGCTAATGACGTCTGTGACAATGCCATCGTGATAGATGACTTGACACTGTTCTGTTCACAGCCCGCTGAGTTCACTACAGCTGGTGCGACCAATAGCGGCTATGGCCCAGCGACATGCTTCAGAGCCAGTGAGACGGATGTATGGTTTAGCTTCACGGCATTTGCAACCACGGTGGTCACCTCAGTGCTAGGTCAGGGCAATGGCGCCAATACTCTGGCTATGCCGCAGATTGCCCTATACGGAGGTGTATGCGGAGGTACGATCAATGAACTAAGATGTGATAGTGACATCACATTCTCTGGAGTGGCGGAGGTGGTGCGCGGAGGACTGACGATCGGTGAAGAATACCTCATACGTGTCAGCGGTGCTAATGACGCTGAGGGCAGCTTTCAACTATGTCTTAACAACTTTAACCCACCAGTAGCCCCAGGCCAAGATTGTATTACTGGCTCTGTGCTATGCGACAAAAGTCCATTCAGCGTCGAAGCGCTTACAGGAACCGGTCTCGACAATGACGAGGCAGCTGGCTCTTGCCTAGGAGAGATAGGATCTAGCGAGCAACAGTCTACTTGGTTTAAGTGGACTGCAGCTACGGCAGGATCGCTCACATTTTCAATTAGTCCCAATAATCCTACAGACGATCTTGACTTTGCCCTCTATGAACTTCCCAATGGAGTCGATGACTGCTCAGAAAAAATCCTTCTGCGATGTAATGCCACCGCTACAGGCTGCGCTACCATCACAGGCATTGACCTGACCAGCACGGATGATACAGAGAATTTTAATTGCGACCCCGGCGAAGATGGATTTGTACGATTTATCGATATGGTCGAAGGTGTGAGTTATGGACTCATCATTAACAACTTTTCTACCTCTGGGCAGGGCTTTGCGATCGAGTGGGGTGGAGAAGGCACTTTCCTTGGACCCGAGGCGGACTTCACCATCTCACCGGATGAGGGACTGCGCTGTGAAGAAGACTTTGTCGTAGAAGATCAGTCCACATTTGCCAATGGTACCATTCTGAGCTGGACATGGAATTTCGGTGAAGACGCTAGACCAGAGACAGCTACAGGTCCTGGACCTCACAATGTGATCTATGGCAGCATAGGGACAAAGTTTGTAGTACTTACACTGGAGACAAGTCAGGGATGTCAGATCAGCGAAGTGCGATCGCTCGAGGCTCTTCCCTGCTGTGAAGACCTTGAGGCACTAGAAGCGCAAGTGACTATCACAGATAATCCTTGTCCTGGTGACGAGGAGGGAATCATCTTACTCGATGCGATAGGGGGTACCCCAGAGTATGAATTTAGACGAAGTGATCAGACGAGATTCAGAGAGCTCGTACGATTTGTGGATCTCGCCTCTGGTGAATATGAAATCATCGCCCGCGATGCTCGTGGTTGCTTAGATACGATCATAGCCGAGGTCACGGAGCCTGATCGCATCGTGGTCAATGCTGGGGCTGACAGATCATTAGAACTCGGCGGCAGCCTGGAAGTACAGGCATTCGTCACACCTCCGGGTGACTATGAGATACGGTGGTGTCCTCCTGATGGTGTCAGTGATAGCTCTGCGCTATCTGTGACCATCACGCCACCAGGTACGACTGAGTATATCCTTAAAGCTACTAGTCCAGGCGGCTGCGGAGCTGCAGATACAGTGCTCTATACAGTTAGTGACGAGAGACCCTTCTATCTGCCCAATGTATTTTCGCCCAATGGTGATGGCTTAAATGATCTGTTTATAGGCTATGCAGGTGTGGCTGTAGATCGCATACAGAATCTTGCCGTGTATGATCGCTGGGGCAACCAGGTATATGAAGGGGAAAATTTGCCAGCAGGTGATGTGGTCTATGGATGGGACGGATTTTTCAAAGGGCAACCAGCACCTATAGGCGTCTATGTAGCCGTTGCGCAAGTGCGGTTTATCAATGATCAGGTCATCACCTTCTCTACTGATCTTACACTCATCCGATGAGACTGGCGGTCGTAGTACTTATCATGGCCGTACTTATGGGCTGCAAGAATGATCTTGCAGAAGTCAATGAGATATTTGATCCTCGCTCTACGGAGGTAGAGCGACTAGAGGACATTGACATCACCTACAGCGATAGTGCTATAGTAAAACTCCGTATCCGGGCTGCCGTGCATCTCAGATATGAAGAGTCAGGCAGCATGATGGATGAGTTCTCTGATGGTGTGCAACTTGATTTTCTAGAGGGAGATAGGGTGACAGGATGGTTGACAGCGGACTGGGCCAAGCGAGATAATAAGCGCAGAGAGACTACCATGCGAGGACGTGTCACTTTATACAATGCTAATGGACAGAAACTCCAGACTACTCAGATGCTTTGGACGGAGAAGGATGGCAAGCTTAGCTCCGACCAGTTTGTCCGTATCACCCAAGACGATCAAGTTCTTCAAGGCTATGGTTTTGTGACAGACGAGGAATTTAGCAGTTTTGAAATCACATCTCTTGAGGGACAATTTGACGTAGTAGAGTGAGATCAATGAGACATAGGCATAATCGTAAATTTGCCGTATGATCATCTGGATTATCATATTTCTGATTCTGTCAGCTTTGTTCTCCGGTTCAGAGATCGCATTTGTCTCAGCTAATCGTCTGAGCATACAAGTACGTGATGATGCACAGTCTCGTAGCGGTAGGATCTTGTCATCTTTTTATAGTGACCCGAGTGATTTTCTTGGTACTATGCTAGTGGGCAATAACATTGCCCTTGTCGCCTTTACCACCTTACTTGCGAGCCTACTCACGCCTGCTCTAGAGCGCAGCATAGGGTCGTCTTTTCTCTTATTGATGGTCCTCACACTGATCACTACGGTTATCGTATTGATTTTTGGTGAGTATCTACCCAAGACTATCTTTCGGAATTATTCTACTTCAATACTCTATGCCCTAGCAGTACCACTGGCCATACTGCGGTTTATACTTCTGATTCCTACCAGAATCACGACTCGGTTATCTAGCTGGATTATTACCAAAGTGCTGCGGGTAGAAATGGATGATTCTCAGGACGACTTTACTAGGACCGATCTAGAATTATTTATCGATGAGAGTATCAGTGATGAGGACGGTGCTGTAAACTCTGAGCTATTAAAGAAAGCCATTCACTTTGAGCAAGTCAAGGTGCGGGACTGTATGGTACCGCGCACAGAAATCTGCTACGTGGATATGGAGGATAGTATAGAAGACCTCATCTCAGAATTTGAAAAGACTAAAAAATCTAGACTTCTAGTCGTAGATGAAGATATTGATGATGTGAAAGGGTATGTGCATCATCTGAAAATACTGAGACAACCTAAATCTCTACGCCGTCAGATTATCGACCTACCGATTGTAACAGAATATATGCCCGTCAATGACCTCTTAGTTACATTCATCAAAGATCGTATCGGCATAGCCTGTGTGGTGGATGAATTCGGCAGTACATCGGGTATTATCACCATGGAAGACATTCTCGAAGAAATCTTCGGAGAGATCGAAGATGAGCACGACGTAGAAGATCTCCTAGAGATGCATATCTCGGATATGGAATATCTTCTCAGTGGTCGCCACGAGCTAGATTACCTTCAGGAAAAATATGAGAATCTGCGATTTACAGAAGGTGATTATCACACACTCAGCGGTTATCTTGTGATGACTTCGGGCAAGATTCCAGAACAAGGTGAGGAAATAGAACTCGATGGATACAAATTTATCATAGAAGCAGTGACAGAAAAGAAGATTGACAGGATTCGTGTGATAGTATCGAGTGAAACGGACGCGATGAATACGGACGGTTCTGTCAATTAATTCACATCTTTCACTTGTTGTGCAACTTCCGAGATAAGACTTCAGTTTTATAGGAGTTGTAGTCGCACAGCAGTGACTTCGCATCATCAAGATTATCAGACATGGAACATACAGATAAGACCACCGTGGTCAACATACCCAAGCGTATAGAGGAGTCTCTACTCCTACGATTTATCCTCATAGGAGATAGACTCAAGAAGCGTAGAGATGACATCAGTAAGGAGCTAGGCATATCTACACAGCAGTGGTTACTGCTATTGCAAGTAGCTAAGGATCCTAATATTCCATTTTTCGATGCCACCGAGCACGAGAAGGATCTGCTACCTACGGAGATCGCCTACACCTTTGGTACTACCAGATCCAATATCACAGCCTTGATCAATGTCCTGTCGGATAAAGGTCTTATAGCTCTTACTCCAGACGAGGGCGATCGACGACGAAAGCGTATAGCTCTCACTGCGGAAGGCAGTGCTCTCGTAGAAGATCTGCAACGTCACAGACAGGAGAAAAACGATGCTCTCTTTGATGGATTTCAACAAGAGGAGCTCGTCGAGGCACTAGACTTTGTGGAGAGGTTTATCGTGGCTAATCAGATAGAGCGTAAGTCAACCGTCTCTCAGTAGCTCACCATCACTTGATCTAGCGACTTACGCTGTAGATCCGGCACCATCGCATGATCACTAGGATAGCCTACGGGTAAGAGTAGGAATGGTCTCTCATTGCTTGGGCGATTTAAGATTTTCTGTAAAAAATTCATCGGGCTGGGTGTATGCGTCAGCGTTACCAATCCTGCATGATGGATAGCCGAAATCAAAAATCCACAAGCTAGACCTACTGATTCATTCACATAGTAGTTCTTTTGTTTTTCTCCATCGACTAGATCATAAGCTTTCTTGAATACGATGATGAGATACGGTGCAATCGTAAGGAAATCTTTGTGCCAATCAGTACCAAATTGCTTGAGATCCTCTATCCAATCGTCACTCATGCGACCGTGGTAGTTCTCATATTCTTCCTTTTCTGCAGCCTCGCGGATCTGCGCTTTTATCTCGGGATTAGATACGACACAGAATGTCCATGGTTGCTTGTGCGCTCCACTTGGGGCCGTACTGGCCGCTTTGACCAGATTTTCTATGACCTCAGATGCCACCGGCTTATCAGAAAACATACGTACACTGCGACGCAGGTCAATTCTATGGTAGAAGTCTTTGCTGCGACGCAGTGTTTCCTCCTCTGTGTACTCAGCTCTATAGTATGGGATGAAAGTCTTTGATTTCATGATGTCTGTCTTTGAAGTAGATACCACTGTACTGCTATGATACTCTTGGCATCTACCAGCTGATGCACTAGTTCTGCTGCAGATTCAGCGGGGAAGGATATAATCTGTACGTCTTCTTGCTCATCAGCCAGACCGCCACCTGCATGCTTGCGATCCGCTGATGTAACCTCGGCAAAGTAGATGTGTATTCTTTCATTTGTGATGCCTGGCGACACATAGGGACTGGCTATGAGGTAAAGCTCATCTACCTCGTAGCCCGCTTCTTCTGCGCATTCCCGACGAGCCGATGCTATAGGCGACTCACCAGGATCTATGCCTCCAGCTACGATCTCATCGACCCACGGATTTTCCCCGTCGATGGTCGCTGGTCTAAACTGCCTCACTAGAATCAGTGAATCGCTATCCGTCTCGTGCAGCAGTACGGCGCTGGCATCTCTCTTTTTTAAGATTTCATATTCTTGACGAAGGCTAGACTTTCCGTCCGAGTGGGTGTGCTCTACATCTATACCCACGAGCTGAAAGAGCTCATTGCTTTTTTGGCGAAAGCCATGTACTGTATATTCCATAGATGCATGTACTGATCTTCCCAAAGATGCTACGTATACATCAGAGTAGGCGCACACATCTCGTGGAATCGTCTAGGTCTACGCCATCAGTAGCGATAGCGGACCGTCAACTGCGAGCTACTTTGCATCAGTAATTGTCCTCCTTGCTCAACTGTCAAGAGGCTACCATAGCCTTGCTTTCCAGTGAGCAGAGCCACATTTTTACCTGCAGGAATGATGACATGATCACATGCCTCTGGAAATCGACTTAGACTCCAATTACTAGGACTGTCATTCCACTCGCCGTTTGAAGCTCCGATCCATGTATTTATAGGATAGCTATCACACTGCTTAGTCTCGAGCAGAAATAAACCTCTAGATCGATCGGAGCCTAAGATCCTACCTGATGGAAGGAATGGATAGCATCCCCACGCACCTTGAAATCCACTGTAATTGGTATTTTCTGGATAGGTGTCATAGTAGGCTGCAAGTGTCACGTCTGTCGGATCTGATATGTCAAATACCACTATACCATCATGGTAGTAACTGATATAGACACTGTCGCCTTTGATGAACGGATTATGTGCAATGCTCGCCGTGTCGCCTGTACTCGATTCCAGCAACTTGCTACGAAAGAGATGTGGAGTCCCTATCTGTATGCGCTCATCTGGATCTTCTGTGGGATCCACCGTCAGACTTGCCATCTTGAGACTGCGGTTACTCGACTCATCGGCCCATATCACGTGACCACCATCTTCCGTCACCCAGCTACTGTGATTATAGCCCTCCTGAGCATAGCTCGTCTTGAGTCCGATCTGATCACAGCCTGTACCGGAGGCGCAGTCGTAGATGACAAACTCGTTCAGCGCCGTATTGAAGCTGCCATGGCTAGCATATACCGTATCGTTTCTTACGTAGGCGTCATGTATGTAATCAAATGGCAGATTAAGCGAGGCCAACTGTGTGATCGCATTGGGATCGGAAATATCCAAGATCTTGAGATCTGTACCAGAGCCATTGAGACTGCCGATGCCATAGAGTCGAGCTGATGCAGTGTCGATGAAGATGTTGTGAGATCTAGGGAAGAACTGAGTCGTGCGATCGACTAGGACTACGCTATCTGGTAGATATTGCAGGTCAAATACATAGAGTCCTTCATTACTTCTTTCACTCCCCGCAAAGGCATAGTGATCATAAGTCTTGAAATCTCGCCAAGTAGTCCCTCCAGTTCCAGCGAATGAGTTGATTCTATGGAGCTGATACGGATCGGTGACATCGATGAAGTGTATAGAATCTCTACTGCCGATGATTCCATACTCACGGCCATCCGCGGCGTAGCCCCACACATCGTTGTATCTAGATATACCAGGATTATCTGTGGGGTTCTCCGAGTTCCACCTTCCCACACATCGCATACGCAGTGAGTCAAACTGTGCTTGACCAATGATCGGAAAAAGTATCAGAAAGGCCAGACCTGTGAGTAATTTCATACAGCTAATGTAGGCACCAGCGAGCGGTAGGGAGAGTCCTGATACGCATATCAGCGGATCTGTCAGCGAGTGGGCAAGCGCAAGGTCTGAAATGGTGTACAGTCAACCGTAAGCAAGAGTATGGTACTATGGATGGACAGGCTTTCGCCTAAATGTCATAGCGACTAAGATGTATGATGTTGGGCCATCATTTTGGTAATCTGAGAAATTTACCGAGCCCTCGACTTACTTATCGATATAGAAGCTATAGCCAAATGCTGCGAAATTGGACTCTTCATTGAATCCCGTGCCGAAGGAAAAATCCACCTGAGCGCGATCACTTGTCTTATAAGTCCAGCCCGCGTTGATGCGATGCACGCTCGTATCATCTTCGCCGATTTCGCCATATGGCTCTACATACAGTGTGAGGCGATCATTCCATCCATAAGCAATGGCAAGAGTATAGATCGCTTGCAGGTCGCGCCCATCAAAGTGCTGATAACCCAGATTGTATCCTACGCTCCATCCCTTACCTAGATCGTGAGCGATGAGCACTCGAGCTAGACTGCCCCAACCACGCTCACCGAAGAGGGTTCTGGAAGCGGTCGGAGCCACGGCATGTCCCATGATAGCGATCTGGGTCTTACTTCCTTCTCGCTGAAATAGCTGAATCTTTGTGCCGATCTGTATGTCATCAAATGTGGTGAGATACTTCTCGTCAAACACTCTACTGCTAAACACCTGCGTCTGAAGTCGTAACTCCACTCCGTCAAATAAATTGACTCTGTAGAGCTGTGTAGGAATAGTCCAGGTACGCCCTATAGTTTCTACTTGATTACCTGTAGCAAATCCGACACCTGCCTCCACCTGGATGCGACCGAGAGGAACGACTGCACTACTTTCTGTCTGATCGGGTCGATCTGTGTCGATTATTTGCGCAGTCATGATGGTGCAGCACAAGGATAAAAGTAAGATGAGGTATATCTTCATACCGCAAATTTACAAGAGCTCGGTCAGTTTACTCAAAGGACAGGGTCAAGAACCGCTCTTTTCTCAGGAGTTCGCAGTAGATCACCATGAGATCTTCACTGATCTGTGAGTGGATCCTCGGACGGGCTATGACCTTGGCGTCTTGTAGGCTGTAGAGCAGATGTCTGCTCTGCTTACCGCTGGAGGTTACATGGACTAGATTGATTACATCATTATTTTGCCTAGCGTAACGATTGATCTTGCCCTCACCATCGTAATCCAGATTTCTAGGGTCATCATTAAAGACAAAGTAGAGCTCGTCATTGACTAGCTGTACAGCGTAGGAGAGATACCTTCCTTCATCATTTGTGCTCTCTTGTCTCTTGGCTATTTTCTCTCGCCATTCTACCACGCCTTTGGCAGACATGCTGATCACGACGATATCATTGTATATGTATTCAAAGGAGCGCACGCCTAGATTATTATTAATTCCTACGCCCTGATTGTTTCCGATTTCTCTGACGTAGGCGTTTTCAGCTACGAGGTAGAGGCCGCCATCCTTGCGCTGTATGATTTCATGAAGCACGTAGCCTGTGAGTTCATTGTCCTTACCAGCTTCATCACGACGTGCGATTCGCTTTTGCTTACGGCGATTGAGGTTTTGACCAAGAAACTCTACATCAAATGCGCTGAATTCTCTACTCACTGTCTTACGTGTCTCCTTGTCTATCTTGAGATGAAAACTGCCTTGTATATCTGATAGATTTCTATCGCCATAGAAGCCTACACATATGATGTCACCATCTGCTAACACACTAGTGACCATCTGGGTGAGGAAGTATCCACCATCATCAATATCATAGGTCCTTATATCCTTGCCGCCGTTCCAGTAACTTGTAAGCTCGTAGGTGTAGTTAGGCTGTCCATTTCTTCGATCTCTCAGTGCTCTATCGTAGATCTTGGATAGGACGTATAGGTTGCCATCGTTATCCATGTCATAGGAGGCCGTAAATAAAATCTCATCTTCAGCTGGTCGAGGTGAGCCTATGCGATAGAGTTCCTTAAATTCACTATCGAGGACTTGGGTGCTCTGGGTCACCACTCCTATGCGACCTGCCGGACTGACACTGGTAAGGAGCAGTAGCTTTCCATCCGGTGAGACGCGATAGACGAAGTCACCACTATTAGCTCTACCAAAGCCCTCAAAGCTGAACTGAGCGACGAGTCGAGGTTGCTCCAAAGGACTCAGATTGTATAGATCGAGCTGCTGTGCATACAGCTTTCTCTTCTTATCACTGTTATCGACCACATTGTGAAATAGATAGAGCTTGCCATCGAGTAGTAGAACTACTTCAGAGAATGATCTTGTAGCCACACCGCTATCATCCATGAGCTCCAGCAGCCGTGATTCTAGCAATTCTGAAGCATAATCGTACTTTTCCAGCAGGTAATCTACTTTGTTCCCGATGAGTCCTGCAGATTGATTTTTAAGTGCAAAGTATCCTTCTGCGTCATGTCCAACTATGTAGGACAGAGAATGCTGAGGCTCCTTCTTGTAGATGGGACTCAAGTGAGTATGAAGAGTCTTAGTCTGTGCGGATGCGCTCGTATAGAGGCCAATAAGGAAAATTGCTAGAAGCAGGCGTGTAATTGCACTAGATTTATGGTAGTATTGGATTGAATTCATTCACTTTATAACGCAAAATCATGGCTGAAAATTTCTACATGTACTTCATCATTGCGCTTATTCCACTAGTTATAGGCTCGGTGTATTATAGTCCTGCTCTGCTTGGCAATGCTTGGATGAAGACTAATGGCTTCACAAAAGAGAGTCTTCAAGGTGGTCGCATGCTGGTAATCTTTGGACTCACGTATGTATGTAGCCTTCTGCTGACAGTAGGATTGCAGAGTATGTGTATCCATGAGATGGGCGTGGTCCAGGTGGCTATGCCAGCAGTTTTGGAAGCGGGTAGTCAAGCTCAGACAGATGTCAATGCTTTCTTGAGCACGTACGCTGGCAATTTCAGGACATTCGGTCATGGAGCTGTACATGGGGTACTTTCCTGTGTTGTCTTTGTATTACCCATACTGGGTATTGTTGCCCTATTTGAGCGTCGAGGCGCTAAGTATATAGGCATTCATTTCTTATACTGGCTGCTATGCTTTGTGGTGATGTCTGGTCTCATCGCTTCTACACTCGTGTTTGGTCCTGTGTAGCATCACTGAGCAGTTAAGCCAAATAAGATTCGGGTCACCGCATGCCTCCCTCATGGCTTGTCATGCAATCACCATGTCAAGTAGCTATTTTCTCGTGTATAAAAGGGTGGAAATGTAGATATTTGCGGCGTGAATCGACTCAGGACAATCTTCGGCATTGCAATATTGGCATTTGGTTTCTCTAGTGTACAAGCTCAATTAGACGAGATATCTCTCTCAGCTGGTGGAGCAACTTACTTCGGTGATCTCACGCCGACCACCAGTATATTTAGTACAGGCAAGGAAAGCTACTCTGTGAGCGCTGGAGTTAGCTACAGCCTCAGTGATTATCTATCTGTACGTGGTCAATTGAGTTTGGCTAAGTTTAGTGGAGACGATCAGTTTCAGCAAGATGAGAATCGTCGTATGCGCAATCTTTCCTTTCGCAATCAATTGATCGAGGGAGCAGTCATGATAGATTTCAATATCACTGATGCTTTTTCTAGGACTTATCAGGACTTGCAGATCCACGCACTTCTTGGTCTAGCTGTTTATAAGCACAATCCTCAGGCGCTGCTGGGAGGTACTTGGTATGATTTACAACCGCTCGGTACAGAGGGGCAGATACCTCGTGATAGCCTCAGTTTGGTCAGAGGGCCTTATAATCTTGTGCAGATGGCAGTACCTCTAGGCTTCTATGTCGAGTATGAGATCAACCGCAACTTCAGCATAGGCATAGAGTACCTTCATCGAATCACATTCACAGATTTCATCGATGATGTGAGTACGCGCTACCCTGATCTCGACGCTCTCGAAGCTCGCAATGGGAGTATCGCTAGACAATTAGCATTTCGCACGGTAGAGCTAGATGGAATGCAGGATGCGACTCCTTTAGGTATAAGAGGTAATAGTGAAGAAACAGATGCTTACGCGACACTTCAACTTCGCCTTATCTACAAGTGGTCTGGATCCAAGGTGCGCTACTATAACAGACGCAACCGATAGTTGTAGATTCTTTACATTCTCTTTCTGATTTTCCCAGTGACAGATCATCTTGGCTCTGTAACTCTCTCACGATTCTACGCGTTTATAGAATGCTCCGTAGCCGGTAGTCCTATCACAATCGGTATAGCAAGAAGGAGACACTTGCTTGCCCTGATAGACGATCTAATTTGGCAAGAACATAGTCAGTAGGAGCACGCAGCATGACATAAGTCGCTGACTGTAAGTATCATGACATGATAAAAGCTAATCTATGTCAAAAAGTGTTACTTATATAAGTCTCGCATACAAGATATTACATAGTAGATATTATTATATATCTTTGAAATACCAATTCTCATCTATGTGTTAATGTTATATGTGTTAATTACGGATGTAATTCATTGATTAACAGTTGCCTAGCGTAATATCTTTGTTTGAGAAACGCCTACGTCCATGATTCTATCAATTCTATTCTTCAGTACAGTGATCGCGCTATGCGTGTACTTCATTGTATCCATGTCGAGCAGTTCCCACTGATCGCGAGCTTCAGTGAACCCTCAGCCGTGACTGTGGTTCTACCAGAGCAGACATGATTCACAAAGTCCAAACTATAAGCATGCCTACCCAGTGGGGTAAATTTGACATGAGCGCCTATGCGCACTCTGATCAAGAACCCATGCCGCATATTATCCTTACTCCGCAGGGCCGACCGCCTACAAGTAAGTCTATCGTGAGGATACACTCAGAGTGCTTTACAGGGGACTTGCTCGGGAGTTATCGCTGTGACTGCGGTGAGCAATTGCATGAGTCCATGCGGGTAATCCAAGAGCACGGTGGTGTCCTCATATATCTTCGGCAAGAAGGTCGTGGCATAGGCCTTATTAATAAGATGAAAGCCTACGAGCTACAGGATGACGGGTATAATACAGTAGATGCCAATGTGCACTTAGGATTTGAAGCAGATGAGCGTACTTACGAGGATGCCGTGGCGATTCTGCGTGACCTAGAGGTCAAGGATATAATCCTACTTACTAATAATCCCGAGAAGCTCAAGGCCATAGATGATGCAAGTGATCTGAACGTCGTGAGTCGCATGCCGCTGATCATCGCTAGCCGAGATGAAAATAGAGCTTATCTTGATACAAAACGCGAGATATTTGGGCATCTCCTCGATAAATAATTTGTGCTAGTCGATCTCATATGATGATCGTCTCATCGTGCATGTATCCTACTGATCAAATTAACTACTATGATACCATCTACTATCGTACCATTTGCCATTATCGGATTTCTGCTATTGATGCTTTTACTATCAGGAATCTTCACCGTCAAGCAGCAGCGTGCCTACTTAGTAGAGCGTTTTGGAAAGTTCCACAGTGTCAAGACTTCTGGCCTGCAGTTTAAGATCCCTGGTATAGACAAGATAGCCGGCAAGGTTTCACTTAAGATTCAGCAGCTCGACGTGATGGTCGAGACCAAGACTAAGGATGATGTATTTGTCAAGCTCAAGGTCTCTGTACAGTACAAGGTCCTTGCGGAAAAAATCTATGATGCTTTCTACAAACTTGACAATCCTCACGGTCAGATCACGGCATTTGTGTTTGACGTGATCCGAGCTGAAGTGCCTAAGATGAAGCTTGATGAGGTATTTGAAAGAAAGGATGACATTGCCATCGCTATACGACGAGAGCTAGAGGAGGCTATGAATACTTATGGCTATGGAATCATCAAAGCACTCGTGACAGATATCGATCCAGACATAGAAGTGAAGAAAGCTATGAACCGTATCAATGCCGCAGAAAGAGAAAAGGTAGCAGCTGAGTATGAGGCAGAAGCAGAGCGCATACGCATAGTCGCCAAGGCTAAGGCAGAAGCTGAGAGTAAGCGCTTACAGGGTCAGGGTATAGCCGATCAGCGCAGAGAGATAGCCAGAGGACTAGAGGACAGTGTGGAGGTCCTCAATAAAGTAGGAATTAATAGTACGGAGGCTTCCGCACTCATCGTAGTCACTCAGCACTATGACACGCTGCAGTCTCTTGGTGAAAATAGCGCAAGTAACCTTGTCCTTATGCCCAATGCACCCTCCGCAGGTAGCGAAATGCTCAATCAAATGGTCGGTGCTTTCAGCACATCGCATATGATCGGTGAGCAAATGAAAGAAATACGGGAAAACAGTAAGGCGAAAGAGCTGAAATAGCACGCTTAGAAAGTTTCCTGATTTGTTTCACTTATGATAGATCCGAAGGTCAAGCCAGACTTGATGCTTACGTATAATGTCTTGCTTTGGGAAAGTTTGCATTTGCACGACAGTGCGTACAGGACCATCTAGTCGATGCCAATTATGAAGTAAATTCGGGCCAGGATCGAGAGGATGTGATCACGCAGTGGCATCCTTAAGCTCAGGCATCTTACATGCCTCATCAGCGGTCTTACCGCAGACGGTGCAGTCTCCCATGTTATTCTTGATCATAGGATTATTGGACGCGCAAGATCCGCGAAATTCCTCTCCTGTAACGATGTGACGGATATTGATCATGATGATGCTAAGCAAGACGATGCCACCTATAATTCCAAAGACTACTAAGAATTCCATATACTAAAGATACAGCGGCGATACGATTTTGTTGCTGAGTACTGTCTATTGTCACCGTGCAAGGGGTATATATATAAAAAGAGGGGAAGGGCACATGCCCTTCCCCTCGTCAGTATGTACAACACGATGGATCTATTGCTTCACGATTCTGTGTTCTATCACCTCCTGATCAGTTACTATCAGTACACTGTAGTGACCAGTGGCAAGACCAGTAAGATCTAGGCTGATGGTATTCTTCCCAGTAGATACACTGCTAGATATAGTCTGACTGACAGGGCCAGCAAGCGACCTCACATGGATGTGAGCGTCTGAGTCATAGTCTGTATCTAGGACAATCACGACTCTATCCGTCGCAGGATTAGGATAGCTAGTGAGCGCGCTACGCTGCTCAAGACTTTCTCCCTCTAGTACTTGCATGACGGGATTCTCTTGACGGATGCCATCTTCGCAATCTACAATTGTATACCCTAGACATTCTGCTATGCATGCATTAGGCAAAGCAATGACCTCGTCATCGGTAAACTGTACACATACTACATCTTCTGCGTCCCAGTCTGTGCTATCTATACACTCGACTAAGCAGGCAAATATCATAGTGTCAATATCAAACCATGTAGAATCCTCTACAGAGAAGTCTACGCACTCCACTACATCGTCAGCCGTATACCCTTCACACTCTGCAAAGCACAGATTAGGGAAAGCACAGATCAAGCCAGTCACTGTATCTGTGAGGACACAGATCCACTCCTGTGTAGGATCTACATCGCAGTCGCAATCAGATCCCCATGGATTATCTGAGAAGTCGCAATCTATAATCTCGAAGCTGAGACACTCGGCTACACATAGACTTAATGGAAATTCTATGCCAGATGAATCAACCACGCATACGATGCTATCATAAGTGCCAGTGGTTCCACACTCTGCGAAACACGCAAGCAAAACGGAATCGATACCCACATTACAATCAACTACATCCTCTGCGGTATATCCAGCGCATTCTGCAAGGCAGAGGCTCCCAAAGTAAAGAGATGAGTTAAACGCCGAATCCGCTACGCACACCGGCTCATCACTGGGATCATATGGACAGTCACAGCCATTGCCCCATGGGTTATCGCTGCACTCTACGATGTCTAGCTCTAGGCACTCAGCAACGCACAAGCTTACTGGAAACTCATATCCAAGTGAATCTGATACGCAGACTATACTGTCCGTAGTGCCACTGGTTTCACACTCGAGGATGCACGCCACGAATGTAGAGTCTATATCGTGATAGCTGTCACACTCTACGATATCAGCAGCCGTATATCCTTCGCACTCCGCAAAGCATAGGCTGAGGTAGTAATATTGATCGCCAGTTGTAGGATCCTGTACACATATCGGCTCTTCTGACGGATCATACTCACAATCACAGAGCGGAGGGAAGTCTATATCTACAGTGTCGCAGTCGACGACTGTCAATCCGAGGCACTCTGCAAGACATGCATTGGGTAGATAAATCACGGAGCCAAAACTATCAACGGTGCAGACTGGCAGTATGGGTTCATCAAAGCACTCTTCACATCCAGTCTGTGCTGACAATGCGAGAGTACAAAGAGAGAAAAATAATAAAAACAGCTTCTTCATATTAGTGGTATTTTTTTCAGTAGCAAAGATTAGTTTGGTAGATCTTTGCTCAGTGAGTAAAGTAAATTTTTATGAGTGATCACAGTACTAGTATGCAGGCCTTTGGGAGACTGTTACATCTTATGGACGAGCTCCGTGAAAAATGTCCCTGGGATCGTAAGCAAACCATGCTTACCCTGCGTAACCTTACCATAGAGGAGACCTATGAACTAGCAGACGCCATCTTAGACGAGGACATGGCAGGAGTAAAGGAAGAGCTAGGAGATCTGATGTTGCATATGTGCTTCTATGCCAAGATTGGTTCAGAGCAAGGATCCTTTACGATGACAGAGACACTTCATGATATCACCGAGAAGCTTATTACACGCCATCCACATATCTACGGTGACCTTTCGGCCAAAAACGAAGACGAAGTCAAGAAAAACTGGGAGCAAATCAAACTTAGTGAAGGAAAAAGCTCTGTGCTCGGTGGCGTTCCAAGATCACTCCCAGCTATGGTGAAAGCGTATCGCATGCAGGACAAGACTGCCCAAGTAGGCTTTGAATGGAAAAATCGATCAGGCGTCTGGGACAAGTTGCAAGAAGAAATAAATGAACTAGAAGAAAGTGTAGCTAGCGGGCAAGTAGAGGCTATAGAAGATGAGCTAGGTGACGTGCTGTTCTCACTGATTAACTATGCACGCTACGTAGGAGTTGACCCAGAGACGGCGCTAGAGCGCTCCAATCGTAAGTTTAAGAAGCGATTTGAGCATATCGAATCACACGCGCCCAAGCCACTAGGTGATATGAGCCTCGAAGAAATGGATCAGCTATGGGATCAGGCTAAAGAGATGGAGTAGATCTGAGACTTTTTTGTAGGAAGTTAATGATGTGGTGCACGAGAAGAAAGATAGATGTATCTTTGCACCCGAAAACTAAGAAGGTAAAACACGCACATGGCTAGTTATTTGACAGCTGACAAGAAAGACGAAATCTTCCAGACTCATGGAGGAGACAAGAAGAACACTGGATCCACAGAGGGTCAAGTAGCACTCTTTACATTTAGGATCAAGGCCCTATCTGATCACCTCAGAGAACACCCAAAAGATCATTCCTGCCGCCGGCAGCTGCTCACGCTCGTGGGTAAGAGACGGCGCCTACTGGCATATCTCGGTAGCAAGGACATCGTCAAGTACAGAGAACTTATAGATCAGCTCGGCATCAGAAGATAATCTGATGACCACGAGAGTTCTAGGTAGTTCACTCATCTGACAGTTGCCGACATGCGGTGACCCTTCTTACTATTTGATCATATCACCCGCACGGAGCGAGATTATAAGTGTGGGTACAAGTAAACCATACTTATGAACAGACAAGTACACACTCAATCCTTTCAGCTTCCTGATGGCCAAGAGGTCACCATAGAAACTGGAAAACTAGCTACGCAGGCTCATGGCTCTGTCGTAGTCACAGTGGGTAATATGATGCTCTTCGCCTCCGTAGTGAGCGCACATGAAGCACGAGAAGGACAGCCCTTCTTCCCACTCTCTGTAGACTACCAAGAGAAGTTCGCAGCAGCAGGACGCATCCCAGGTAACTTCTTCCGTAGAGAGACTCGATTATCTAACTATGAGATACTCATAAGTAGACTTGTAGATCGAGCCATCCGCCCGCTCTTCCCAGATGGCTATATGAATGACACTCAAGTCATCGTCAATCTTATCAGTGGAGATCCAGAGATCCTACCTGATGCATACGCAGCACTAGCTGTATCCGCCGCACTGTCTACCAGTGATATACCATGGGCAGGGCCACTATCTGAGGTTCGTGTAGCCAAGATCGATGGTAAGTACAAGGTCAATCCACACCGTACAGAACTTGAATCAGCAACACTAGACATCATCGTAGCTGCTACACTTGACAATGTCATGATGGTAGAGGGTGAAGCAGACGAGTGCTCTGAGCAGGAACTCATAGATGCGATCAAGGTAGCTCATGATGCTATCAAGACGCAGTGTACTGCACAGCTAGACCTAGCACAGAAAGTGGGAGAGAAAGCAACTGTGAAGCGCGTACTAGCAGAAGCACCTACAAGCGACGAAGTGAAAGATATCGTAGCAGAGCATTGCTCAGATGATATCTGGAAAGTATGCCGAGGAGCGATGGCTAAGCATGATCGCAAAGAAGCTTTCTCTGACCTATACAGCAGCCTGAAAGAGAAACTCACAGAGAGCAAGGGCGAAGAGTGGATGTCAGACAATAAGGACTTCCTAAAGAAGTACTTTGAAAAGAAGAAAAAAGAAATTATACGAGCACAGATCCTACAAGACGGCAAACGTCTGGATGGGCGTGCCACTGATGAGATCCGTGATATCTGGTGTGAAGTAGATTATCTCAAGTCAACTCACGGTTCTGCTATCTTCACTCGTGGAGAGACACAGGCACTTACATCCCTGACACTAGGTAGCAAGAGAGATGAGCAAATGATAGACAATGCTCTGGGTCAGTACAATGAGCCATTTATACTACACTACAATTTCCCAGCACTCTCAGTGGGTGAGATCAAGCCGATGAGAGGACCGGGACGTCGTGAGGTTGGCCATGCTAATCTAGCGCAGAGATCTCTCAAGCAGGTGATGCCTGATGACTATGCGTACACTGTACGTCTCGTATCAGACATCCTTGAATCCAATGGGTCGTCATCCATGGCAACCGTATGTGCAGGCGCTCTCGCGATGATGGATGGTGGTGTGCCACTCAAGTCACCTGTCTCAGGCATCGCCATGGGCCTCGTAAAAGAAGGCGACCAATCAGCAGTACTATCAGATATACTCGGTGACGAGGATGCTGTAGGAGATATGGACTTCAAAGTGACGGGTACGCAGAAGGGTATCTGTGCATGTCAGATGGACATCAAGATCGATGGCCTTCCTTATGATCTTCTCACAGATGCTCTAGAGCAAGCTCGCAAGGGACGACTACATATCTTAGGCGAGATGGCTAAGACACTCGAGGCGCCGCGTGAAGATTATAAGTCGCATGTACCACGTATCGAGGTGATCCGTATAGACAAGACCTTTATAGGTGCTATCATAGGACCTGGCGGTAAAAATATCCAAGAGCTACAAGCTAGAACCAATACGACCATCGCTATTGACGAAGACGAGAACAACGGAATCGTCCAGATCATGAGTGAGGATGCAGCTGGTATGAAAGAAGCAATTGATCATGTGAAGATGGTTACCTATATGCCATCTGTAGGTGATGTGGTAGACGCCAAAGTAGCAAGTGTGATGCCTTACGGTGTCTTTGTAGACTTTGGAGGTCGCAGTGGACTACTACACGTGTCAGAGTTTGACTGGAAGCGTGTCGAAAATGTTAGTGAATACTTTAAGGAAGGTGACGAAGTCACTGTGAAGATTGTTGATATCGACCAGAAGTCTGGCAAGTTTAGACTCAGCCGCAAGGTGCTTCTTGAAAGACCAGAAAGACGCGACGACAACAGATCATAGCTACGAGAAATTTGGATGCTAACTTCTTGTAGTTCGAGGTCCAGAAAAACTATATCCAACTCCGCTTCTCTCACGAGGAGCGGAGTTTTTTATTTTCTATTAGTCTATTAGTCTCTCTTGGGGTCTGATGAGAGTCTCATCCTTCCGCAAATTTTCATCTCTGTCAATCTTGCAGTGGTGCTTTTTGTGGCTTGTAGACCAGTAGTGTCCAGCCCATCTCGTCTGCCATATAGTCCATGACCTCTATGATTTGATCTGACTCTTTCCTAGCTGCATCAAGTAGCTGATCTTCGTAGACGCGATCACGGATGACATTTTTAGCATTGGTGGCGAGTTGGGTGTAATCTTCAGGCTCCCATTGATTAAACCAGCTGTTGTCAATGTCCTTGTACTTGATGTCATGGTCGATGGCGAGAATCTCTGGTTCAGGAATATTTCTGAGGGTAATAGTTTTGCTCGGACTATCTACCTCCATGACAATCTGCGACATATCAAATCCTACAAGGACCTTGCCTGTAATCTGGATCTGAGCGGTCTTGCTGAATTGTAGCTTGCTGGGAAAAGGTAAGTAGAGTGTTACTTCACGGATATTTTCCTCGTCATAGCTCTCACTATAGGCCGCTTCTATTGTGATAAGCTTCTGGACCTTCTTCATTTTCTCCAAGATCACTACAGCATCACTTTGAGTATGTCGAGTTTGATTATTCTTAGTGATGAAGTATGATATTGCACCACCAAGACCTAGAAGTCCGAGTATGAGAAGAGTGTAGAGTAGGAATCGTTTCATAGATCTGTAGAATCGCGGCCGCTGAGCGCACCTGATTTAGTCTCATAGTGGAAGAGGCGCCATGTACCATCGTGCTTCATCCAGTGACGCACGATCGCAAATGGAGCTTGCTTATGCTGATGTACTTCGATAACCAACCTGTCGCTCGCTGCTTGGAGGTCATGATGGTAGTGCTCCTCGTTAAAGTAATCGAGTCTGTGCATGCGCCAACTATCTCGATCCCAGTAACCTCTACCTGTACTGTCAGTCCTCGTAGGTAGAGGAAACTGAGTATTGCTGATTTGGAAGAGACTATCTGAGTGGTATCTACTATAGAATGTCAGGAAGTCTGATGGTATCGTAGTGGCACTCGTCTGCTCTAGCTTTACATCGGTAGAGCTAGAGTCCTTGTTGCAACTAGCCAAGCTCATCGCTGCCATCCCGAGTAGAAGCAAGCACGGCATAGGTGTCAGGAAGCGCAAAGTAGCGAATCGAAAATTGCCAGTTGTTATCATCTTTCTTTAAATATGCAGTGGCTTTACCACCTTGTGACACATAACGGAAGGGCTCTACATACAAGTGCCTGATGAAGTCTATTTCTCGCTTGCCCCATGCCTTGTACATCGCCTCTTTTATACCCCAGATGATGTGAAGAGACTCTGGTGAGCTGTCATTGTACTCTAACTCCCTTACACTGCAGAACTTCTCGCGTATCCTGGAGATCTTATCTACATGTCGCTGTACATCAATTCCATGTCTCAGATCGCTCTGGCTGGCAGCGATAAGTGGATAGCTATGAGAAAATGATATGTGCTTGTCGGAGACTTGGTAGTGCGGCTTTCCATGCTGATCCTTGAGAATCACATGCCGTCCTGGATCACTCTCTATGGCTTGAAGGCAAGATCTCGCCCCCAGCCACTCGAGGCGACGACGACCTCGGAGTCGATTTAGATCAGCTATCTCGCTGGGTATGAGTTGTAGCCGATCCAGAAGTTCATCTTCAGGTTCTTTGAGGTTCCAGAGTCCAAGTGAAATCTCATCGATCGTCATGCGTAAGGAAAGTGGCATAGCACAAAGGTGCTTTATCGGGAGCAAATCTGCCTAGTTCATTGTACTAGGTCTCAAGCATCATACCGCGGTCATGGATGATTACACCTGTAGGAGCCTATCTTTATACGGAAGTATTTCAATCTTGCGGGCCATCATCAGGAGAGCCAGCATGAGTCCCGGCTGGTCCGATATACATAACAATCTTGAGATTGATGCTTTCCTTCCCCATTCTATATAAATTGGGTTACCTTATATGATACTCACAGATACACAGATACTACAAGCCATCCAGAAAGGTGAGATCCTCATAGAGCCTTACTCAGTGGATTGCCTTGGCACTAACAGCTATGATGTGCACCTCAGCGAAAACCTAGCTGTCTACAAGGATAAGGAGCTAGATGCCAAGAAGCACAATGAGATTCAGCATATCCAGATTGGTCCACAGGGCTATCTGCTCCTTCCTGGGACGCTCTATCTAGGAGCTACCTTAGAGTATACCGAGACACATCAGACCGTTCCGTTTCTGGAGGGCAAGTCCAGTGTAGGTAGACTGGGAATTGATATACATGCTACAGCTGGAAAGGGCGATGTAGGATTTTGCAATCACTGGACCTTAGAAATTAGCTGTGTACATCCAGTACGAGTCTACGCCGGTATGCCTATCGGTCAATTAATCTACTTTGCAGTAGATGGTCAGATCAATAATTATTATCATAGTAAGAAAGGCGCCAAGTACAACCGTAAGACTCCCAAGCCCATGGAGTCTATGATGTTTAAGAATACGTGGTAGCTTCTCTCGGTTGCATGAGTTTGCAATGCCATATGACGATGTATACATTTGCTCTATAATCTACTGATAGTGCCACTCTCAGATACACATAAAGTCGGTAATTCTCAAGCTGAGAATATCAATATCCAGCTCTCCGGAGTAGAGGACAGCTATCGCTTTGCCGTGTCTGTCGACTGCGTGATATTTGGATATTCTGAGGCTCAGAGTCTACAAGTGCTGTTGCTGACATGCAATATGGCGCCGTATGACGGCCTGTGGGGACTCTTGGGTGATCTATTGCATCCTGACGAGAATCTTGATGAAGCGCCATCGCGCATTTTACGCGAGCGTGCTGGCTTACAAGATGTCTACTATGAGCAAGTCCAGACATTTGGAAGCGTAAATCGACATCCGATCGGAAGGGTAGTCAGTACCGCATTTTACAGTTTGGTACAGATATCATCCATACCACTGTCATCATCTAGTATGAATCGTGTGCGTTGGTTCAACATCGATGAACTTGAGCATCTTGCCTTTGATCATCAAGAGATCATAGAAACCTGCCTTGCTCGTCTCCGTCGCAGATTGCGTGAGTCACCACTGGGATTCAATTTGCTGCCACAGAAGTTCTCGCTTCCGCAACTCCAGACACTCTATGAGGTAGCGCTGGATATCACAGTGGATAAGAGAAATTTTCGTCGCAAAATTAAGAGCCTAGAAATACTTGAAGAACTTGATGAATACCAGAGCGATGTAGGTCATAGACCTGGTCGTCTATATCAATTCAGACCAGATCGCTACGAGAAACTACGTCGCCGTGGACTGAAGTTTGAGCTGTAGTACTTAGAAATAGAATCTACCTTCTGAGCCACCTTTCTCACCGCACGACTTGAAAAGCTTGCACAATCAGACTCTCTTCTGACTCCAATCTGACATAATATAGCCCTGTCTCCAAGTCGTCTATCTTAATAGCTAGAGGGAGCTGGTAGCCATCAAGAAGCTCTGTACGTACGAGCCTCCCCATACGATCATATATACTATAAGACGATACAGGCAAGAGCTCATCTGAGCTGATTGTGATGAAATCTGAGCTTGGATTGGGATACATGAGGAGATTTGATACTCCTGCTACAGTGCGACCTGATGTACTGGTCGTAATATCGCCTTCTGTCAGTCGGCGGTTGCTCAGTAGTCGATACTCACCTGCGAGCATCTCTATCACATCAAATCGGGATTCCACTCGCAGACTATCACCGGTCATCAGATCATACCACATCCCTGGTGTCGAGAATCTCGGAGATACAAGAAGTGTCTTTGTGTCCATATTAGCCGCTAAGACGATATCAAGGGTGTCTGAACTGAGTTGCATAGTCTTGATAGAACCGAAGACTTGCATCTCAAAATCGCCGTGGTGATATATGGAGTGCGTAGATCTCAGATCGAGCAATCGACTGATCTGTCGCTGCATGCTTGCGCGATTTTCATCTTGCAGAGCTTCCCAGTAGGTGGGCTTACGCGAGAGACGGCAATCATTTGAGATGCTTCCATCTGTACAGCGATTGATGCCATACGGAAATCCTAACTCACCGAATTGCCAGATCATCTTGGGACCTGGTATACTGAGCATGAGCGCATGAGCGGCAGTGAGTCTTTCTAGAGCGATAGCCTCATCACGCGTATTGTGACCATCAGCGGTGCTTCCAAATCGTGTATTTCTATAGTATAAGCGCTCCTCATCATGACTCTCGATGTATCCTACGACACGTGGTTCTTCCCAGTCACGCGCATCATCACGATGATAGATATAGCTAAAGTCAGACTCTCCTCCAGAGTTGTAACCCATGGTTGCTTGATTCATCGTATGATTAGCGTTACCCCAGAGCATCATACCATAATCGGCAAGCTCTTTCTCTTCTTGATTATCGCCGAAGTGCTCTAGGATGATATAATTATCTGCATCGATGTTCCAGATGTGATCTGCATAGTCCTTAAGGATGGCTATACGGCTAGCGTCATAAGCGGACCAAGCACCCACATCGGTATTGACTCTTTGTGTGAATCCCTTACTTAGGTCAAATCGAAAACCGTCTATGCGATACTCTTCGATCCAGTACTGTACCACATTTTTGACGAAAGTCTGCGTCGCTTCACTCTCATGATTGAGATCGTAGCCTACATTGAATGGGTGAGTTGCCTCCACGTTCACCCATGGGTTGTCCTCCGTAGGACGGAAATTCTGAAAATCCCAGTACAGTTGACAGAGCGGACTCTGAGAGAAAGCATGGTTGTACACTACATCCAATATGATAGCAATATCAAGGGCATGAGCACTATCTACCAGTTGCTTAAAACTCTCGGGAGAACCATAATACTTATCTAGAGCCGCATGGAAAGAAGGATTGTAGCCCCAGCTATCATTTCCCTCATATTCCTGGATCGGCATGAGCTCGATGGCGTTCACGCCTAGATCAGCGAGGTAGGTCAGTGAATCAAGTAGAGTAGCGTAATTCTCAGTGTCTAGGAAGTCTCTCAGTAGCATCTCGTAGATTACGAGTTCCTCAGCGGGTATAGATGGTGACGGGCTTTGCCAAGCAAATGTGTCCACCGCAGTCGATACCCAGCTCAGTATACCACGAGCCCCCTCAGGGTAATCTCGCAGATCTGGCCAGTGTGCATCTGGGATAAATCGATCATTGAATGGATCGAGCACGAGCCGTGAGTACGGGTCAGCAATTCTTATCTCTCCATCTACGAGATACTGCATACCGTAGTCATCCTCAGGGTCTAAATTGGTGATATCAATCCACCATCGCAGACCATCTGGAGTGACACGCATATATTGATCGCTGCTCAGAGCAAAGTCATTCCACTCGCCGATGACATAGACATAGTCCTTTTCTGGTGCATAAAGTACACAGCGAAGTGAGCTGTCACTAAGCACTGTGATTCCATCCTTACTACCTGCAGGCAATTCCTCGATTACCGGTGCACTGATGACGGCGACGCTGATCGTATCTCGGACGATGGTACCGCTGGTAGATTGAGAGAGAAAATGCAATAAATAATCTCCAGGTTCAGTGATAAGCGCCTCATAGTCGAGCGCACGTCCAGTGGTAGTGACTAGGATGCTGTCGTCTAAGAATAGTGTGGTCTGCGCTACTCGATTACTCGCGATCTCAATGGAGATAGATGTACCAGCTGTCCTGATTACTTGCGACTGCGACGGCTTGATGAAGGTGCTAATAAAGCCAGTAGACGAACTGTAAATCGGTGTGAATATATCTTGGAAGTCAGCTGTTTTTCCTTCACGAGATCCATCGACGTTTCTAAATACGAAGGAGAGCTCATAGACTTCTGTGCCCGTAGGGAAATTATAGAAGCTAGGAATGTGATACTTGATCTGGTGAAGATTATCTCCGATCTTGGTCATCTTGACTCGAGGATCATCAGTACCCCAATTGCCTTGTACATACTGCCAGTTCCCTGATCCTGCCTCATCTATAATCACACCAGTATGGGCATACACTTGATCTACTCCAACCAGCCCGCCACTGCCCTGCGTAGCGTCATAGGTGATAGTAACAGTATCATTTTGCATAGGAAAGCTAGGCTCCACTGTAATGATCTGGGCACTTACGTGCGCATGAATTAATGTACATGACAGGATACTTAGTACAAGGCTAAACCGGGACATAGTTATCATAGAGTAGAAATTACTGTGCGTGAATGATGTATTGCCATGGTGCAAGTGTAACACTGCCTTCTGACTCTTTGATGTCGCGATTGCTCATACTTGACGAGCTTTTGATCGAAAGATCTCCCAAAGAAAACTCCTGAGTCTCCTCCGTGAGATTAAAGATTCCAATGACCTTACTGTCATCTAAGTTGCGCTCTATTACAAGGACCTCGTCCGTAGTCCCGTCAAATGCTATGGAGCCACCACCTTCTCCGTGGCGCAGAGCCGGATGATCGTGTTTCAGCGTAGCCAGTTGGGTGTAGAAGTCTTGCCATGCATAGTCATTCCAGTCGATCGGATCTCGCTTAAAGAATTCAAGTCGCTTAGTGATGGGCGCTTCCATCCCGCTGTAAATAAGTGGCATGCCATCCATGAGGAATGTCACAGCTGCAAATGTCTGAGCCCCTTCACCATATCGCTCGTCGACGGTACCATTCCAGCTATTTTCATCGTGATTACTAGTGAAGTACATGTGGAAACCTTGAGATATCTTGTCCTGATCTTCTGCGTGATATACTGGGATGTCCTTTGCTGTTTTCTTGCCTGCTGCTACCTCATTGGATAGATGCATGTACGTCCATGCATAGCTGGCGTGAAAGCCTGCTGTGTCTCTATGGGCCGGTATCTCCGCTTCAGCTAAGAGAAAGCAGCGCTTGGTTTCCATGAGTGCCTCATTGCAATCTACCCAGAAGTCATTGGGTACTCCATGGGCTACATCCATACGGAAGCCATCGATGTTCTTTTCTGTGAGCCACCATTTCATATCTTCAATCATGGCAGCGCGCATGTCATCGCTATCATAGTCGAGATCTGCTACATCTGTCCAGCCCCATGGTGTACCATCATCCTGTAGCGGATCGGTAATCTCACCATCAGCGTTTTTAGTGTAATACTCTGGATGGTCCGTGATCCAAGCGTGGTCCCAGCCGGTGTGATTAGGTACCCAGTCTAGGATGATATACATACCAAGATCGTGGATCTTTTTTATCATAGCGTCCACGTCGTCCATGCTGCCATATTCGGGATTAGCTCCTCGAAAATCGCTCACAGCGTAGTAACTACCTAGTTCACCCTTTCTTTTCTTTTCGCTGATTGGAAAGATGGGCATGAACCATAGTATGTCCACTCCCATATCCTTGATGCGTTCTAGGTCATCGGTAAAGGATTGAAAATCACCTTTTTCACTATACTGACGCAAGTTGACTTCGTAAATGACCGCATCAGATACCCACTCAGGTGGATCCATGAGTGCCATTTCAGTGTGGGTGGAGCTAGTTTCAGTAGCTTCTGTGACAGTCTTCTCTGGATCACAAGACCACAGAAATAGAAGAGTAAGGAGAGGTAAGTATTTCATAAAATTGGGAGTTAGCTGAGTGATGTGATTGGGTGGGAATGAGTTGCACCTTCACCAATATTTGCAAGATTGCCGTAGAGATATACGTCCTGCGCAGATGCGCTATCATGTGATAAGTGCAGATCCGTGGTTGTAAGCTCCACTTGGTAATTGACACCTCTATGATGTAGGGAAAACCGTAGAGATCTCCATATGATTGGCATATGAGGAGCGATAGAAGGGCGACCATCAGTCAATGTATATCCGGCTATTCCTTCTATAAGTGCTATCCATGCGCCTGCCATGCTCGTGATGTGGCAGCCCTCGCGTGTGTTGTTATTATAATCATCGAGGTCTAGTCTGACGGATCTACGGAGATGAAGCAGAGTCTGCGGTAGGTCTCCAAGCCTAGCTGCCAGCATACTATGTATACACGGTGAGAGAGATGACTCATGTACGGTCAGCGGTTCGTAGAAGTTGTAGTTCTCTCTGATGGTCTCGCTATCATACTCGTGATGTAGCATATAGAGCCCTTGCAGGACGTCAGCCTGCTTTATGAAGCAGGAGCGCAAGATGCGATCCCAGCTCTGGTGTTGGTAGAGAGGAATCTGGTCTTCTGGGAGAGATGAAGCAGGGATGATCTCTTTGTCTAGAAATCCGTCTTGCTGGAGGAATATCTTCGTGCCCTCCTTGACAGGATAGTACATCTGCATCTCTACATCTTTCCACTTTCGTTGCTCGGCGTCCGTCCAGTTGACCTTGTCACTGATCTCATTCCAACTTTCAGCATCTGCACCCTTGATATAGTCGATGCATTCTGATGTATAAGAGAGACACCAAGCAGCCATTCGGTTGGTATACCAATTGTTATTTATGTTGTTTTCATATTCATTTGGTCCAGTGACACCTAAGATGACATAGGCGTTCTTATCCTCAGACCAGTGTGATCTCTGCGACCAGAAGCGTGAGATTGCTATCAGGACTTCTAGTCCGCCTTGTGATAGGTAGTGCTTGTCATCTGTGTACTGGATGTAGTTGTAAATCGCGTAGGCAATTGCGCTATTCCGATGTATTTCTTCGAAGGTGATTTCCCACTCATTATGACACTCCTCGCCGTTCATGGTGACCATGGGATAGAGCGCAGCTCCATCTTTGAAGCCAAGCTTCTCAGCATTGGCTATGGCATGGGGCAGATGCCTATATCTATAAAATATTAGTTTCTTGACCTTATCCTGATCCTTGGTGTGGAGGTAGAAGGGTAAGCAATATGCCTCTGTATCCCAGTAGGTAGTGCCACCGTATTTCTCACCAGTGAAGCCTTTGGGTCCAATGTTGAGACGTCCATCTTCACAGTTGTATGTCTGTAAAAGCTGGAAGATACAGAAGCGGATACCTTGCTGCAGTTCTGGATCACCGTCGAGCTGCACATCGTGTTTGCTCCACAGTTTGTCCCATGTATCGGCATGTGCGCTCATGAGCTCGGGGATCGTTGCGTCGGCTACTATCCGCGGCATTCGGAGTTCTTCTGAGAGCAATTCTGACTGCGTGTAGAAGAGAGGTGACTGTATGCGTACTTTCTTGTGCAGAGTAAACCGCTGTCCTGCTTTCACGGTGTCTAAGCTATAATTATGAATCACGGCTTTGTCACGTACGTCTATACTCCTTGGCGGTATGTTGTCCCCATCTGAGCTCAGCGAGTTGTCTGACGAGATACGCACAGTAAATCCCGTCTTGAGTGTCTGAGCTGCTAAGCAAGCTATCCGTTCATCACCGTGACTGAAGAGTGGTTCCCAGAATACATCGTCGTAGTTGGCATCCTCATTCTTGACGTCAAAGTCGAGGATAGACTCGATCTGTAGATCGGTCATATCATCATGGAATTCTATCGTATAATCTAGCAGGGCAATTTCCTTGTGCGTCTGGCTGATACAGCGCTTGCTGTAGATAGATAGCGTGCTTCCATCATCTAGCTTGAGAGTGCACTTACGAGAGAGAACTCCACGCTTCATATCAAGCTCACGGAAGAAACTGAGGATCTCACACTTGTGTAGATCTATGATTTGCTGATTCACTTGGACTTTGACACTGGCCCAATTGGCAGCATTAAGTACCTTGGCAAAGTACTCTGGATAGCCATTTTTCCACCATCCCACCTTGGTCTTATCAGGATAGTAGATGCCAGCGATATAGTTGCCTATCAGTGAGTCACCTGAATATTCTTCTTCGAGATATCCTCTCTGCCCAAATCGGCCATTGCCAAGACTAAATGTAGCCTCACTGATGCGATTGTACTCAGGATGAAACTCATCCTCTATGAGTCTCCATGGATCTATCTTGAGGTACTGCTTCATGAGTATAGTTGCTTGATAAACTGCGCGAGTTCCGCTGTATCTGAGACAAGCTTGTCAGCATGTCCCAAGTGCTCCTTGGCTCCTATGCCTATGGATAGCATATCTACACTATTAGCAGCGGTAACACCACTAGCACTGTCTTCTATCACGACACAGTCAGTAGCTTGCACACCGAGTCTCTCCGCAGCTATGAGGAACACCTGTGGGTCTGGTTTACTTCTCTGTATATCAGTGCCATCGCTGATGACTTCCATCCACCTGTCAAGTGATGTAAGTTGAGCGATGTAGCGAGCATTTTTACTTGATGATCCTATGGCCAGTCGCTTTCCTTTCTCTTTGAGAATGGTGAGTACTTCTGCGATGCCCGGAAGCAGAGAGTCTGCATTCATCGACTTGATCGAGTCGAGATAAATATCGTTTTTCTCTACAAGTAGAGCAGTCTTCTCGTGAGTAGTGAGTTCTATATCTGGCTTGAGACTCAGGATGTAGTCAAGAGATTCCGCGCGCGAAATTCCTTTCAGGTTCTCATTAAGCTCCGGAGTAAAATCTATTCCAAGTCGCTCGGCGATACCGCACCAGGACTCATAGTGATAGGTGGCAGAGTCCACGAGGACGCCATCCATGTCAAATACGTAGGCAGATCGATCTTTGTAGTTTTTCATCTGAGTGAGGTTCGTGTAAAAATAACACTTTGTCAATTCTCAGATGACCGCCTCTCGGTAAGGTGCGCTTAACCGTAGAGCTCCTGCCATCTGACGACACCGCCGATGACGTTTCTTACATTCTTGAAGCCGCACTGGACGAGAAAGTCTTTAGCTTGTCCACTACGAGCACCGCTACGACAGTGGATGATGATTTCTTCGTCCTGTTGCGTCAGCAGCTCTTCCATATGATCAGGAAGGTTGCCTAGCGGAATCAGATCGGCCCCTAGATTAAATTCGTCATACTCGTGCTGTTCTCTCACATCGATGAAGAGGAAGTCTCGCTCGCCTTCCAGCTTTTCTTTCAATTCAGGAATTTCTATATCTTTCATTTCTCTATTTAGCTTATTGGCATTGAGGCGGAATCACTCCGGTGAGTACGAGATTTATTGTATCACCCTGCTTCATATCGCCACCCTCGATATAGCTAGGAGACTGTGAGCTCACGTAGGACTGAGTCAGATCGTTTACTGTCCCGTCGGTACTGCGCTCTCCCAGTGTAAGTAGATTATTGTCGAGAAGAAACTTGGCTTCTTCATAGCTCAGACAAACCAAGTTAGGAATTGGGAAGTAGCCTCCACTTTTTTTGCTGAGGACAAATTGGAGTGTACCGCCTTTTGGTATTTCAAACTCATCCTCACGGCCTTGGTTATTGACAATCGTCTTACCCTTGTACTTCACTTCCATGATCATATCTGGTAGACCAGAGTCATATATGTAATCTACCGTTTCAGACTTAATTTCATAGGCTTTAAGCAGTTCGCGCTCTTTTATGGAATACTTTTCTCCGTAGAGACGAGGTAGATCGGCGACCTTGAGGAGATCTGCATTACTCTTAGTGACAACCGCATAGATTTTGCGATTTCGCTTGACTTGCGAGCCAGGCTTTGGATTTTGATCTTGTATGATACCACCCGCTTTACCTACAATGAAGACGCTATCAGTGATGACGATTTCAAAGTCTCTTTCGTCAGCATCTTGTCGCGATTGAGTTAGCGGCTTGTCTATGTAATCAGGTAGTGTCAGCTTCTCTCCATGGTGGGTATAGCTCCGCAGCCACATAAATGCGAGCACGAGTATGATCAGTGTGGCGATTCCGATAAGGAAGATATGCTTGATCAATTGCTTCATGATGTGGTGCTGAGTGAGTGCGATCTGTGCATGCCATGCTGTATGATCCGATCGATAAATCCTAGTGGTGACAGATCCTCTAGTGCTGCCTGATGGAAGATGCATGTGGCTGGCGTCATGCCAGGAAGACTATTAATTTCTATGATGACTGTTTCTATCTTTTCTGGTTGATTGTAGACTCTGACAAAGGCATCTATCCGTGCATATCCTTGGACATTCATCGTCTCCGCTGCTCGTAAGATTGCTGACTTCACTGCCGTGCAAATGCGTCCGTACTCCACACTCTCCGTACCGAAACGCGCTGGAGTGAGATTTTGTCCCTCACCTGCGAGAAACTTTTCCTCTAGACTCAAGATTGATCCTCCAGATAGAGCTTCTGAAGGCGTCAAGGCAATCATACTGCCATCAGATTGTGCGAGCACTCCTACGGTCACCTCCATAAATTGATCAGCACCATCAGCGGTGATCAAGGACTCTATAAGTACTTGGCCCTTTTGAGGAAACTCTTCATTGAGTTCCAGATGAAGGATATCTCGTCGCGCTTCATGATCTGGATGACTCGTCGGTATAGCACCAAACATGATATCGAGGTAGGCTGCTAGAGCTTGTCGGTCAGTAATCTTCAGCACTGCGCTACTACATCCATCATCTACAGGCTTGAGTATCATAGGGTACTTCATGCCTTGCTCTATGCTCTGCAGCGCAGACTCAGAATCCTCAAGATAGTCTGCTCTCTTGTAGAGTATCTGCTGCGTTACAGGAAATCCTGCTTGGCCAAGCTGCTGCAAGGTGCGATACTTGTCTATGGTCGCAGCTGATGACTCTGCGTCCGAGCCATTATACGCTATGGCATAGTTCTCGAGATCTTGCTGGATCTTGCCGTCTTCTCCCGGTCGCCCATGTAAGGCAATGAAAGCAAAGTCTACCTGGGCCTTTAATTCCTCCAAGCTCATCTGCACGGGGTGATCCACTGTGCCTATACCAATGTAGTCTTGGAGCACGCTGGCAGAAGTTTCTCTGAGTCGTGCTGTGATCGGGTGATGTGCACTACGATCGAGGCTAGCAGCTATATCATCAGCATTGTCCTTAAGAAGTAGATTTATCGGGAGCTGATGCAAAGTATATTGAGATTCATCACCAGTGAGAAATATAGGAATAGCGCGATAGGTGTCACTGCTGTTGAGCTTCTCGTATATGTTCCGTCCAGACTCTACAGATATATGCCTCTCCGTACTGTATCCGCCAAATATGACTGCTACTCGCGTACGATCATCGGGCTGTTGACTTTTGCGCGAAAGCGCGCTCCTCATCACTTCTAGCATACCTTGCAGACGCATATCCGCTGGTCTAGTACGTGATCGTGCGAGCAGAGATATATGGATGATGTAGGAGATAAATTCACTAGGGCCAAGTCCGATCTCAGCTGCTTGATGAAAGAAAAATGAGCTCGGCAGCATCCCTGAGGTCGTATTGGGATCATTCAGATATATCTGACCATCCGCTTGGATAAATCCATCAATCCGCGCATACACCTCAAAACCGAAGAAATCGTACAGTTCTCTACAAGCAGCTTGAATGGACTCGATCTCTGCGACGCTCATATCTATAGGCGTGCGTTTACGCGCAAAGCCAGGAAGATACTTGGACTTGTAGTCGTAGAGAGCTTCTGATTTTACAATCTCCGTTGGAGGTAAGCTCATGGGTTCGCCTTCTGGAGTATCGATAACGATACATGAGAATTCCCGTCCTGTGATGAACTCCTCCAATAGTACGGTATGCTCGTCATTACTACTCGTGATGACGATTTCTGCTTCTCCAGTAGATCTGAGATAAACTAGTAGCTCAGCGGGGTGATCTATCCGCTGACCTTGTATCCACACTGGCATACCTATTCCCTCACGTATATCCGCTATCGTCTGTACATAGGATTGCTGCTCTGACTCGCTCAGTAGTTCCCAGTCTTGCAGTGCAAGGCGCTGTCTGAAAAATGCGTGCTCACATGCGTGCTGAAGCTCAGCAGCGCTACTCTCTGCATCCAATATCGATACACCTAAGGACGATCCCTGAGAAGCAGGCCTAACCACAAGCGGAAAGCCCACCTCGGTCAACAGCCTATCTCGATAGCTGGACCAATCGATACTGTCAAGCTCTGCACGATCGAGCATAGACACGCGTGGGCAAGCATGACCTGCCGCCCGCATCACTAGTTTTTGATATTTCTTGTCTATACCTATCGCGGATGATCTTATTCCTGCACCACTATAGGGTATATCTAAGCTCTCTAGCAGACCCTGTAATTGTCCGTCTTCACCCCAGCTACCATGCAGGCACAGAAACGCGAAGTCAATATGATCAGTCAAGTCGCCCCAGGCGATAGGATTGCCTATGGAGCCCCTCATGGCGCTGTGATCGGTCTCTATGGGTAGTGACTCCTCATATATCTGAAAGTCTACCTCATGCTTTGGCTGGAAATCGACGGGCGGATAGAAATCCCTTATACTGCCCTTGTAGATATACGGCCAGTCGACTAGTACAAGTTGCTTCTGAGCGTCTACAAATAGTGGTACTGGATCATACATCGTCTTATCCAGATTATCATATACGGTACGGCCTCCAGCAAAGGAAATCTCGCGTTCGCGTGATGGACCGCCCATAAGTATGCCTACGCGAAGTTTCATGAAGGATGGGGATGTGTGGTATTGATCATCTTTGTGCAAAGATCATATGTATGATTCATATCATGCGTATAGACATGCATCCTCATGAAACGCAGCATCCACAAGGAGATATTTCAACTGACGCTGCCCAATATAATCAGTAATATATCCGTGCCGCTTATAGGTTCGGTGGACACTATACTGATGGGGCATATATCTACAGTCCATCTGGGCGCTGTGGGACTTGGCAGCATGATTTTTAGCTTCCTGTATTGGAACATGGGCTTTTTGCGAATGAGCACCACTGGTCTCACCGCTCAGGCTTATGGTAGAGAAGATTCTCGAGAGCAATATCGTGTACTGATCAGAGCTATTCTCGTAGCGCTGGTAGTAGGCTTGATCTTAATCCTGCTTAGGATACCGCTGGCTAGTGCTGGGCTAGCTGTATTCTCGGTAGAAGAAGCACAGCGAGAACTTGTGCGCGGCTATGTCCAGATCAGAATGATCGCTGCACCGGCGTCGCTAGCTCTCATGGTGCTTCTCGGATGGTACCTCGGCATGCAGAATGCTAAACTTCCCTTACTCATCACAGTCATCATTAATCTCAGTAACATCGGCATCAGCTACCTACTGGTAGTCACGTATGGTTACGATATGGCTGGTGTGGCGTGGGGTACAGTCATCGCCCAATACATAGGAGCTTCACTGGCGATCGCACTATGGTTATGGAAGTATAGAGAAGTGGCAGGTGAGAGAGTAGCTGTCATCATCACTGAGCTCGAAGAATACGGCAAATTCTTCAGAGTCAACAGCGATATCATTATACGAACCATGGTGCTGACCTTGGTCTTTGGATTCATGTATAGAGAATCCTCCCGCCTGGGAGTTGAGTTGCTGGCAGTTCACATGGTTCTCTTTCAATTTCTCAATTGGATGAGTTATATCATAGATGGACTTGCCTATGCGGCAGAGAGTCTAGTGGGTAAGTACTTTGGAGCGGAGAGCATTCCAGGTGTGAGGCGAGCAGTCAGGTGGACTATGATCTGGTCTCTGGTAGGTGCAAGCCTGATTTCCCTTGTTTATGCCATGTTCTATGAGGATCTGTTCTGGCTCTTTACAGATGATCGATCTCTCACTGTAGAGATGCATAGGTACTACCTATGGGTAGTCATCTTGCCTTTGGCTGGATTTGCCAGCTATGTCTGGGACGGCATATTTATCGGCTTAGTGGCAAGTAAGGCTATGAGGATATGCATGCTACTTGCCGGAGTGGTCTTTGTGTTGAGCTATGTGAGTCTGCGACAAGTGGCGCCTGCCCACTCACTCTGGGCCGCCTTCACGTTATTTCTCATTGCCAGAGCCGCAGCCCAAGCTATTTATTATCAGAGGAAGCAACTGTACAGGAGTCACTAGTACATAAAAGAAGCCACTCCAGCAGTGTGCTGAAGTGGCTCAATTAATTCTGAAAATGATCTGCTTAGTGCTGGATCACTATTTTCTCAATTTGTATGGATGTCTCTGTACGCGCAATGACGAGATACATGCCTGATGGAGCTTGTGTAAGGTCAAGAGTCTGCGCGTCGCGCACATCGATGTAGTTGGCAATTTCTAAGCCGGTCACATCGGTGATGCTGATGTCGAGAGATTCTTGATTATCAGCGCGCGCTTGCAGCAATACGATTCCTGCACTTGGGTTTGGTGAGACGATCATCAAGTCATCAACTGAGCTAAGATCTCTGGTAGATATCAAGTTGTCCATAGAGATATTAAATGTCTCGCCTCCGATATAACCACCTTCACCATCCGTGATGACAAAGTCAAAAGAATCAAAGTCTCGACCACCTTCGAGGGACAGATACGTGATTGTACCATTATCAATATCTGCTTGTGTGAATGTGTCTCCGAGTCCTAGATCAGTTCCACCACGCTTTATACGACCGAAGCTCACATCATTAACGATTGTATAAGTGAGCTCCTCAGCACTGTTATTGGCATCTTCTACAGCGAGCAGATCAGAGAGGATATCCTCTTGAGATCGTGCCTGTAAGAAGAGAGTATCATTAACAATAAGACTTGGACCCTGCAGGCTTATGCTTGCACAGAGCTCAAGGCTCCATTCATTGAGTCGTCCTCCTGATCCGGAGTTATTATCTTCTACTCTGAGAGTCCAGAGTCCCATAGCGTCTTCTCCAAGGAAGGATGCTAGAGGTTCTTTTGGCGGATAGAGCCTGCCAGAAGTCATGTCACAAGCAAATGATTCACCTGATTCATCATCATAGCCAAGATTCATATTGCTGCGATTACCACAGATCTGATCGAATAAAATGACCTCTGTCCCTGCTGGAGAAATTGCAGTGACTTTGATATCGCTGATAAATTCGTGGAGCATATCGATATTAGCAATATTGATATCATTCACTGGGCTATTAGTCGATACAGCAATACGTGATTCTATACTAGGACGACCACTGGCAGAAATATTAATCGGTCCATCATCACTCTTGAACTGAGCACAACTAAGCGATACGGTATGGAAGGAATAAGCCGCAGTTGGGCCGCCTGTAAGGCAACGATTTTCACCAAGGACTCTCCAGAAATACAGAGTGTTTTCTTCTAGATTATCTGACGGTGTATAAGAGGTCTCAGTAATTCCACTTTCAGTCCTGACGATGTCTCCTGTGCCAAACAGAGGAGAGGTGGCTATTTGTACTGTGTAGCTGACCGCAAATGGCGATGGGTTCCAAGTGAAAGTAGGAAGTATAGACTGACCTGCTGTACCATCTACCGGTTCTGAAAGTGCTATATCACTGAAGTCCGTGTTTACAGTGTTTACAGTCACAACTCGGGTAATAGTGTCAGCTCCATCAGCCGTAGCTCTAATCGTCAGGCTAAGGTCACCTTCTAGTTCGTATTCAGTAAAGTCAAGGCTCAGCTGAGCGGTTTCTCCAGCCGCTACAGGATTAGTAATCCATATGGCTGATACATCGGCAGGCAGGCCATCTATAACCTCTAGGGTTATATCAGCGTCAAAGCCTAGAAGACCTGTCGTCTCAAAGTTGAAACTTGCATCACCAGGCAAGCATACATCTTCACGCAATGCGAGAGGAGCTATATCAAAGCTGGCATCACTAGGCTCTACTGCAGACACTACGTCTGTGACATTGTAGAAGATGTTATCTGCAGCCTCGACCATGATTCGAGCACTCGTATTAGCACCTTCTGGTATCTTGACATAAGCGGATCCAGTATTGAGCACATCAGCTTTCAGAGTTTCATTAAAATTGCGAGCGTCGCTTGCCCATATGATATTGACGATCTGACAATTTACGAGCCTGTTATCTGTGTTAGCCACATTCCATTCTACTAAGTAGAATCCTCCAGCTGTAAGGTCTTCTGACGCTACAGGAGCAGTGACTTCAAATGGTCCAGCTGAGGTAGTAGACTTGAAATCGATCTCTGTATAGTCGACCAGAGGAACTTCAGGATTATTATCTCGTACGGTAAGCCTCATCGTGATATCTCGTGATGATGTAGGAAGCGTCTCGTTGAGATCTGTGACTCCCGTGAGGACTGTATTGAGATCTGGGAAGTATCGAGTTGGGTCTTCCTGAGGCGGTATAGATCTGAAGAGAGGTGCGTTACCTACAGGAGCACCTAGTTGAGATAAAGGTCCTAGATTGTATTGCTCCCACGTATATGTCACAGGATCATTTTCGTCATCAGAGTGATCACCAGTCAACTTGAATGGCGTACTGATCGGGATGAAGAAATCATCTGTATAGTTGGCTATTGCCACTGGAGATGTATTGTCATGCATTTGATTAGTTCCGCACGAGTTTCCCTCTCCTTCTCTCATGAATGTGATAGCTCGCTGGATGGAATTTGTGTGGTAGTAAGCATCTGACATGCTCTGTATATAGCGATTCTCGCAGTTACTAGCACCTGCATAGCTCATTATCGTAGATCCACTACCCGGTTCATATGCGGTGCTACTTGTTTCATTTTCTCCCTCACACCAGTTAAATGTATGAGTTGCTGTCAGCTGATGACCCATCTCATGGGCAACGATATGGAAGAATCCCACACCGCGATAACTCCCAAATGTGCTTGAACTCGCCGCTCCTTTGTTATTGCGACATACACTTCCTAGGCTAGCTAGTCCACCAGCATTTGTTCCAAACACATGACCGATATCATAAGCATTGGCACCGATCGCTTGGTTAAGTGTAGCTGTCCCCTTTGATAGCAGGTCGGCTGGGTCGCCATTAGCGTAAGGATCATCATCACCATCAAGAAATAGCGCATCATCTAGATTATCTACGAGCACCAGACGCATCGTCAGATCACGCTCCATGATACCATTGAGTTGATTGACTACTGTCATGAGAGCGCTTTTGGTGCCTGCCACCGTGCCACCTCCTTTAAATGTAGACCATTCACCTGTCGTCGACACCGCCAAGCGATAGATGCGTAGTGGATAGCTCGGAAGTAACTGCTGGTGGCTTTGGACATGATCATGTCCTTCCATGTAGGCCGCTGTAGTAGCGGCGTCCAGCTCGCATTTCAAAGCATTAGCAGGATCGCTATCTCCCCATAGATCACTGCCGTAGTAGCTGACATAGTAGTCATCATTTTTATCGTAGTATCGCTCGATGTAGACATCTCCATCCTCGGACATGATGTAGGCGTTGAAACCCATGTAGCCATAGTCAAATCTGATTTCATCTCTCGTGCTCAAGCTGACTCCCTTGTAAGCTTGCAAGCGTGGTAGGGTACGCAAAGCTTGAGCATCAATAGCGTCGTAGGCTACGTAGCTGAAGTCTTGCAGAGATCCATCAGGCATAGGCACTGATATGATCGCTCTACTTGGATTTCCTCCGACTTCACTTTCGTGCGGAGCATCTGCAAGGCTCTTGAGTAATTCTTTACCTGCCAGGCTGATAGTCAGGTAGTTAGCAGGTTTCAATCGGCTATTATCATCGATCGAGTTAGCAGCAGGTTCTGGGACTTTCGTCCAAATGTCAGCTTGTGCATGTAGCCCGACGCTGATGCAAAGTACCGTAGCTATAGTTGCGAATCTTAAAAGCATGTGTCTATTTTAGATATATTGACAATAGATAATAGAGGGTCAGTAAAGATAACCGTACATCGTCAGAAAAGATGTGATTCACCCTTCAAACCGTCGTCAGCTGTACACCCATGAGATCAGTGATGTCTGTATGGACTGGACCTTTAGTGCATGGATCGCCTGATAGCGCTATATTTGAAAGCTTATTCTTGTGAGACTTCGATCCTTCATATATATTCTCTGTCCACTCTTCAGTTGGCTATCAGTAAGTGCACAGCAATTTACTGATAGAGCAGCTGTACTAGGCATAGATGTCCTGCATAGTGCTGTCGGCATAGACGATGACGAATGGGGCACTGGTGCCGCGTGGATAGATTATGATCAAGACGGTGACTTGGATCTCTACGTGAGCAATAGGTCGAGCAATAACCAATTCTTTGAAAACCTCACGTCACAGGGATCAATAGCGTTTCAAGACATCACTTATACACTTGGTCTGGAGTGCTCTCTAGGTGGTCCTATCTCCTGTGACGGAGCAGGTATCAGTGTAGCTGATTTTGATAATAATGGTTATCCAGATATCTACCTAGCCACAGCTCAGATGGATGTTTTTTATAAAAATGAAGGTGGAGTATTCACTGACGTGACAGCTGCTGTGCTAGGTGCAGGAACAAGCCACATCTCAGGTTACAATCGAGGTACAAGTGTCAGCTGGATAGATTTTGATAATGATGGCTACCTAGATTTATACCTTTCACATCACAAGATCGCAGAATACTATGAAGCTGGAGCTCCTGGTCCTGCAGATGCTCGCGACTATCTATTGCACAATCATCAGGGCGAGTATTTCGAAGATGCAAGTTTCCTGATCGACATGTTTGGTGTGAGAGGGGCTAGCTCGTTCATCGGTGGCTGGACGGATTACGATGACGATGGGGATTTTGATCTGATAGTTACTAACGATTGCCTAGAAGGCGTATGGCCTACCGGGACCATCGTCTATCAGAATCTAGGTCCTAGCGGAAGCGACTGGACTACTTGGCAATTTGATACTGTGCAAGTGGACTTAGGAGTAGGCACCTGTGATAATGCCATGGGAATCGCCATCGGTGATATCAATCGCGACGGGAATATGGATGTAGCATGGAGCAACATAGGCAGACTGCGTCTCTGGAGGAATGATGATGGCACCTACACAGACATCGGTACATCTGCAGGAGTAGATCATCAAGATGATGGACACTACAGCTGGGGACTCAATCTTGCAGATATGGATAATGATGGCTGGAAGGACTTACTCTTAACTTCTGGTTATCTCAATGATGATCCTACTCCGGGTGAGCAAGACTTAGCCCACCCCAACTATTATTTCCGAAATCTCGGTGCTTCTGTCAGCGGAGAACAGTTCTCAGACTATTCAGAACTACACAATTATAGCGATACGACCAGAGGAAGGACGAGTGTAACGGCAGATTATGATAATGATGGTGATCTAGACGTCTATGTAGTTAACTATGATTCTAGAGCGCAATTCAAGCAAAACAATCTTTCATCTTCACAGCACTACGTAAAAATAAGTCTGGAAGGCGTGATCAGTAATCGTGATGGAATAGGCAGTAAGGTCACTGTGGTATCAGCTAGTGGGACGCAATATGCTGAGCATAGATCTGGAGAGTCACTAGGTGGTGGAAATAGCCCATATCTGCATTTTGGTCTAGGTAGTGATGATGAGGTAAGCACCATTACCGTCACATGGCCATCAGGTATCATCCAGTCACTAGGCACTATTCCCTCTGATACTCTGATTACCATACTTGAGGATATAGGACTACCCTCATCAAGGATGACACTTCACGGAGATCTAGATGGCTCACATGTGAGCTTGGTCTGGACCAGTGAACTCTATGAAGTGGAGAGAGCCTATCTGGTAGAGACTACAGAGACAGGGCGGATTATAGATAGCATCACCCACATAGACGATCCTTCAGGCACCTTTGATGTAGGTCATAAATCTCAGGGAATCTATTATTACCAGATTAGAGGAGCTACTACTTTCTCTAATATAGTAAAATTGAGGATTGATGCGACGGGTACATTTGACTTCAGCGTTTCAGCAAGTATGGATGGCAAGTTGGCTGTAGTTATGCCACAGCCAGAAGCTGGTAGAATAGTGCTCGCAGATATTCAAGGACGCGTAATTTTGGATGAGCCTTTGACGCAGCATGAGCTTAATCGTATCGATCAGCCTGTCTTCCCAGGCTACTATATTGTGACTATTATGATTCCACAAGGTAGTTATTCACGTAAGGTATTTGTCCATTAAATAAAGAACTAAAAAGATAAAGTTGAATAATCCATTGGCCATATTGAATGATGGTGGTGTCCGTCACTCATATTGCTCCTCAGCGATGGTTTTTTTTATTTCGTTTCTGAGTCTAGCCATGATGACAAGCACTTCGCTGTTGGCTCAGTCCTTCTCTGATGAAGCTCCAATGCTTGGTCTCGCTATGGAACATACTGTAGGCGCTATAGATGACGGCGAGTGGGGTACTGGAGCCGCTTGGCTTGACTACGATGATGATGGGGATTTAGACTTATACGTGAGTAATCGGTCAGGCCTCAACAAATTTTACGAAAGTCAAATCGCCCAAGGATCAGATATCTTTTTTGATCGTACAGGAATTCTCAATATGGGGTGTATATCAATCCCAGGTACTAGTATTACTTGCGACGGTGCGGGGATGAGCGTAGCTGATTACAATAATGATGGATATCCAGATATCTATCTGTCTACGGCTCAGCTTGATGTATTTTATGAAAATACAGGCGGAGCCTTCAGTGATGTGACTGCCACCGTGCTTGGCGCTGGCTCAAGTCAGCTCACTGGTTATAATAGAGGTACGAGCGTTACATGGCTTGATTTTGATAATGACGGTTATCTAGACTTATATATATCTAATCATATTCCAGCACTGTACTATGAGGGCACTGACCCTGGACCACTGGATACCAACGATTATTTACTTCATAATAATAATGGAATCAGCTTTGAAGATGCGAGCTTCTTACTCGATGATTACGGAGTAAGGTGGGGATCATCATTTATAGGCGGTTGGACCGACTATGATAATGACGGTGATTTTGATCTCGTAGTTACTAATGATTGCACCGGTATATGGCCGATCAGCACCATCGTCTATGAAAATCTGGGGCCATCTACACCAGGTGATTGGACGAGCTGGCAGTTTGATACCGTTCAAGTTGACGTAGGATTAGCTAAATGTGATAACTCTATGGGTATTGCCATAGGTGACATAAATCATGACTCCTACATGGAAGTGGCTTGGTCAGATATTGGTCCTATGCAACTCTGGAAAAATAACGGTGGATCATTTACAGATATAAGCGCATCCTCTGGAGTCAATGGACAGGAGGATCAACACTACAGCTGGGGAATTAACCTTGCGGACTTTGATAATGACACATGGTTAGATTTGATTCTAGTATCGGGTTATCTAAGTGAAGAAATGGCAGGTCAGATGCAAGAGTTGGATCAACCCAATTACTATTTTCATAATGACGGATCAGCTAGCGGGGGAGAGACATTTACAGATATGTCTACAAGTGAAAACTTTAGTGACAATAACCGTGCGCGCACAAGCGTAGTTGCTGACTATGATCTCGATGGAGATCTCGATGTGTTTATCGTAAACTATGACGCGTCGTGTCAATTAAAAAAGAATAATTATAGTGGTGATAATCATTATCTCATCATCGACCTCGAAGGAGTCATCAGTAATAGAGATGGCATAGGAAGTAAGATAAGGATAGAGCATGATGGTGTCACACAGTATGCAGAGTCTCGATCTGGCAGTTCACTAGGCGGGGGTGATAGTCCATATATCCATTTTGGCTTGGGGTCATCGGCTATGATTGACCTGATCGAGGTGACATGGCCTTCAGGAATCATACAGACTGTACAGGACATTCCGAGCGATACGCTTATTGATATATTGGAAGATCAATTACTACCTAGTAAGAGGCTGGAACTAAGCTCGCTACAGGTCGGAAGGTCAATCGAGCTGTCATGGGTGCTTGATGATGTCTCTGCCACTGATATGGTACTACGCAAAACCGGCAGAAACGGTGTGGTAGTAGATTCCGTTATTATTGAAGCTGTGCAGGGAAAAACATCCTATCAATATGTGGATAAAGAGCCGAGACAGGGGCTCAACTATTATCAAGTACTGGCTGGAGATTATTACTCTAATATCGTCAAAGAAAAAATAGACTATAAGCCATTATTCTCTCTTTTCCCGACGATAAGCAGTGGTCCGATTCAGTTGCAGATAGGGGCCGATGATGCAGAGTCCATAGAGATTTACTCTACTTCAGGAGCACTTGTCTTTTCTCGCCAGATTGATTCTGGTGAAAGCTCCATTAACATCGATCTTGGATATGTACCTGTAGGACTCTACATGTGCGTGCTGTCAAGTAAGACAGGTGTGTCTGTTGGGAAAGTTGTGATAGCTAGGTGATGAGCGCCCATAGGGTTATACCCATTTGGTGCATTAGGATTTTCGGTAAATGCTTTTCAGCGATGTAACTGACGATCAATCAGGACTATAGGCGATTTATCATGAGTGACATTGGCGTAAGTATTTGATACGGGTGGATCTCGCCCATTTGTCTTGAAGTGAGTGGTGTGATATGACCATTGTGTCATGCTTCTACTGCGAGCCACATCTGCTTCAAGATCAGGCGCCTACCAGAGGTAGGCAGACTTATCCTGCTCGCCTTACGAAGTGAAGACGAGCCTCTAAGCCGTTCATCGAGCGGCTGGCCATTGAGCGGCAGCCGAGATGAGCCGAGATGCACATAGCCAGCTATGCCTCGTCAAAGAAGCACCATATCTTATCGCACCTGGGGCTCTCGCTACGAAATCTACTGCACGAAATGAGTTAATCCCATTTCGTGCATTAGGATTTTATGTAAATGTTTTTCAACGATGTAACTTACTCTCAGTCAGGGCGATAGGCGATATGTCAAGAGTGTCGTTGGCGGAAGTATTTGTTACGGGTGGATCTCGCCCATTTGTCATGAAGTGAGTTGAGTAAAATAACCATTGTGGTTTGCTTCTACTCCGAGCCACATCTGCTTCAAGATCAGGCACCTACCGGAGGTAGGCAAGCTTATCCTCCTGAAACGTTCATCGAGCGATAGCCGAGATGCACATAGCTCGCTATGCCTCGTCAG
>ENA-ORXU01000205-ORXU01000205.1-marine-metagenome-genome-assembly--contig:-NODE-205-length-76787-cov-7.431013_pt1 | contig 76787 bp, 74 predicted proteins | sample MGYA00237869_ERZ511484 | MGnify/ENA metagenome assembly ERZ511484 | reverse complement strand
GACCACGAAGAACGAGGAGTTACACATCATGAATCCCATCAAGACATTGCTGGCCGGCGCCATCGTCGCCGCCTCGATGATCGCGGCCCCGGCCAGTGCCGAGGACATGCGAATCGCGTTCGTCGCCAAGGCGCTCGGCAACGGCTTCTTCGAAGCCGCCGGCAAGGGTGCCGAGGAGGCGGCGGCGGAGCTGGGCGAGGTCGAGGTCATCTACACCGGTCCGACCGATCCGACCGCCGAAGGCCAGATCGAGGTCATCAACTCGCTGATCGCTCAGCGGGTCGACGCGATCGTGATCTCGGCCAACGATCCCGATGCGCTGGTGCCTTCCCTGAAGAAGGCCATGCAGCGCGGCATCACCGTGGTCTCGTTCGATTCGGGTGTCGCTCCCGAGGGTCGTCAGGTGCACCTGAACCCCTCCAGCGAACCGCTGATCGGCAACATGATCGTCAAGCTTGCCGCCGATCACCTGCCGGACGGCGGTCAGGTCGCGGTGTTGTCCGGCACCTCGACCGCGACGAACCAGAACGCCTGGATCGCCGAGATGGAGAAGGTGCTGCCGAACTATCCCGGCATCGAGGTGGTGGCCACCGTCTACGGTGACGACCTGGCCGACAAGTCCTACCGAGAGGCGGAAGGGCTCATGAGCGCCCACCCGGACCTGAAGGCGATCATCGCACCGACCTCGGTCGGGATCGTGGCCGCCGCGCAGGCCGTCGACGATGCCGGCAGGACCGGCGAGATCAACGTCACCGGACTGGGCCTGCCCTCGGAGATGGCCGGCGCCATCGAGTCCGGCGCCTCGAAGTCGTTCGCGATCTGGAATCCGATCGACCTGGGCTACTCGGCGACGATGATCGCCCACCAGATCGCCAGCGAAGAGGTGACGGCGGAACCCGGTGCCACCATCGGCATGGGGCGTGTCGGCCAGATCACCCTCGACGACACCAACACCGCCGCGATGGCCGATCCGTTCGTCTACGACTCATCGAACATCGACGACTTCAAGGATATCTTCTGAAGGCTGCAAGCGCGTCATGAGTCGCGAGCGACACGGCGCCGGGCAGCCGCTGCTCACGCTGGAGGGGATCACCCGGACCTTTCCCGGCGTGCGCGCCCTCTCGTCGGTGTCGCTCGCGCTGTACCCCGGCCAGGTCACCGCCCTGGTCGGGGAGAACGGTGCCGGCAAGTCCACGCTGGTCAAGGTCCTGACCGGAATCCACCGTCCCGACGAAGGTCGGCTGCACATCGACGGCCGGGCGTTCTCGTTCGGCTCGCCGCACGACGCGGCCAAGGCCGGCATCACCGCCATCCATCAGGAAACGGTGCTGTTCGACGACCTGTCGGTGGCCGAGAACGTCTTCATCGGGCACGCCCCGCGCACCCGCTTCGGTCTGATCGATACGGGTGCGATGCACCGCGAGGCGGGGCGCCTGCTGAGGCGTATCGGCGCATCGCTCGATCCGGCCGCCCGCCTGCGCGATCTGGGCATCGCCAGCAAGCATCTGGTGGCCATCGCGCGGGCGCTGTCGATCGATGCGCGCATCGTGATCATGGACGAGCCGACCGCCGCGCTGTCCTACAAGGAGATCGAAGAGCTGTACGAGCTGGTGGAGACGCTCAAGGCCGACGGCAAGGCGATCCTGTTCATCAGCCACAAGTTCGACGAGATATTCCGCATCGCGGATCGCTACACGGTGTTCCGCGACGGCGAGATGGCCGGCGAGGGCCTGATCGCCGAAACCGACAGCGATGCGCTGGTAAGGCTGATGGTCGGGCGTTCGGTGGAAGGCGTGTTCCCGCCCGGCAGCGGACGCTTCGGTGAACCGGTCATGCGGGTGACGAGCTACAGTCATCCCACCGAGTTCGACGACATCGACTTCTCGTTGCGCCGCGGCGAGATCCTGGGCTTCTACGGTCTGGTCGGCGCCGGTCGCAGCGAGTGCATGCAATCGCTGTTCGGCGTGTCCCGGCCGAGTGCCGGGCGTGTCGAGATCGACGGACAGGAGCTGCGCGCGAGAAGCCCGGCCGATGCCATCGCGCAGGGCCTGGTGTACGTGCCCGAGGATCGGGGCGGACAGGGCGCCATCACCGGCCTGCCGATCGTGGACAACGTCTCGCTGCCCTCGCTCGGCGGGCTGTCGCGGCACGGCTTCGTCGCGATGGCCGACGAGTTCGCGCTGAGCCGCGAGTACACCGCAAGGCTGGACCTGCGCGCCTCTGCGCTGGATCAGCCGGTCGGGCAGTTGTCCGGCGGCAACCAGCAGAAGGTGGTGATCGCGAAATGGCTGGCCACCCGCCCGACGGTGATCATCCTCGACGAGCCCACCAAGGGCATAGACATCGGCTCCAAGGCGGCGGTGCACGCGTTCATGCGCGAACTGGCCGACGAGGGCCTGGCGGTGATCATGGTGTCGTCCGAGATTCCCGAGGTGCTCGGCATGAGCGATCGGATCATCGTCATGCGCGAGGGCCGGCAGGTCGCGGAATTCGGCCGGGCCGATGCCAATCCCGAAGCTCTGGTGCGCGCCGCGGCCGGCATCCCGGAGGCGGCATGATGGCCGAGCACGTGACCCGACGCGATGGCCTTCTGGGGTTGGCGCTGGTGTTGCTGATCGCGCTGGTGGCCTGGCGATTTCCCGCCTTCGCCACGCCGGCATCGCTCGGCGGAGTGTTCAGCGACAGCTCCATCCTGATCATCCTGGCGCTCGGTCAGATGACGGTGATCCTGACCCGCTGCATCGATCTGTCGATGGCGTCCAACCTGGCCCTGACCGGCATGATCGTGGCGATGAGCAACGCGGCGTTTCCGGGCGTGCCGGTGCCGTTGCTGGTGGCGATGGCGATCGGTACCGGGGCAGCGCTCGGTGCGTTCAACGGTCTGCTGGTCTGGAAAGTCGGCATTCCGCCGATCGTGGTGACACTGGGCACGCTGACGATATTTCGCGGCTTGATCTTCGTGATCAGCGACGGTCAGTGGATCAACGCGCACGAGATGAGCGCCGCGTTCAAGGCCCTGCCGCGCATGACACCGTTCGGTGTCTCCCTGCTGGCCTGGGCGGCGATCGTGGCGATCCTGTCGATGGCGCTGTTCGTGACGCGTAGCGCGACCGGGCGTGCGCTCTACGCGGTCGGCGGCAACCCGGACGCTGCGGTCTACGCCGGCATCGACACCGGTCGCACGCGCTGCATCGCGTTCGTGATCGCCGGAGCCCTGGCCGGGCTGGCGGGGTATCTGTGGGTGGCCCGCTATGCGGTCGCCTACGTCGACATCGCCGGCGGGTTCGAGCTGGACGTGATCGCCGCCTGCGTGATCGGTGGCGTTTCCATTGCCGGTGGCATCGGCACCGTGCTCGGCACGGTTCTCGGTGCGCTGTTCCTGGGCGTGATCAAGAACGCCTTGCCGGTGGTGAACATCTCGCCGTTCTGGCAACTCGCGATCTCCGGCGCCGCCATCATCATCGCCGTGCTGTTCAACGCCCGCGCCGAGAGGCGTCCGGGACGCCTCATCCTCAACCGCACCGGGCAGGGCGGCACGGCCGAGGAGCCGATCGGGCGCCCCGGAGGCACGGCATGAACGAGCGCGGCACCGACCCGGACGCGCGGGCCCTGCCCGATCGCGCACGCGGAGCGCTGGTGCGTGTCGGCACCAGCTGGGAGGCCCTGCTGATCGCGGTGGCCGTCGCGATCTTCTTTCTCAACGTGCAGTTGTCGCCGTATTTCCTGGATCCGTGGAACCTCTCGGACGCCACCTTCAACTTCACCGAGAAGGCGATGATCGCGTTCGCGATGGCGTTGCTGATCGTGTCCGGCGAGATCGACCTGTCGGTGGCCTCGATCATCGCGCTGGCCTCCACCGCCATGGGGTTCGCGGTGCAACTGGGCGCGGGCACGCCTGCGCTGGTGGCGATCGGGCTCGGCGTCGGCCTGGCGTGCGGGGCGTTCAACGGGCTGCTGGTGGCGCGGCTCGGGCTGCCCTCCATCGTGGTCACCATCGGCACGTTGTCGCTGTTTCGCGGGATTGCCTACATCGTGCTCGGCGATCAGGCCTACTCGGGCTATCCGGCCTCGTTCGCCTGGTTCGGCCAGGGCTACGTGTACGGGGTCATCACCGTGGAGATGGTGCTGTTCGCGCTGGCGGCCATCGGCTTCGGGGTGCTGCTGCACCGGACCTCGTTCGGCCGGGCGGTCCAGGCGATCGGCAACAACCCGACCGCCGCACTGTTCTCGGGCATCCGCGTGCCGCGGGTGAAGTTCATCCTGTTCCTGCTGACCGGCCTGATGGCCGGGCTGGCTGCCATCTGCCTGACCTCGCGCCTGGGCTCCACGCGCCCATCGATCGCGGTCGGCTGGGAACTGGAGATCGTCACCATGGTGGTGCTCGGCGGGGTCAGCATCCTCGGCGGCTCGGGCACCGTGCCGGGCGTGGTGCTGGCCGCGATCATCATGGGGCTGGTGACCTTCGGCTTCGGCCTGATGAACGTGCCGGGCATCGTCATGTCGATCTTCGTGGGCTTGCTGCTGATCGGCGTGATCGCGTTGCCGGTGCTGGGGCGTCGCCTGCGCAGGGTGCGCCGCTGATGCGCGTGGCGGTGATCGACCTGGGCAAGACGAACGCCAAGCTGGCGTGGGTCGATACCCGCACGGCGACCGAGCTGGCCGTGCGCACGATGGCGTCGCCGGTACGGGCTGGCCCGCCGTACCCGCACCTGGACACCGAGGCGCTGGAAACCTTCATCGTGCAGGCGCTGAAGGGGGGCGGCCCGGTCGATGCCGTCACGGTGACCACCCACGGGGCCACCGTCGCCCTGCTGGACGACGAGGGACGCCTGGCGCTGCCGGTGCTGGACTACGAGCACGAGGCGCCGGACGAACTGGCCGAGGCCTACGATGCCGTGCGGCCCTCGTTCCAGGCGACCGGATCGCCCCGGCTGCCCGGCGGCCTGAACATCGGCGCCCAGCTGTTCTGGCAGCGGCACGCCTTCGCCGACGCCTTCTCCCGGATCGGCACCGTGCTGACCTGGCCGCAGTACTGGACCTACCGGCTGTGCGGGCAGTGCGCCAACGATCCGAGTTCGCTCGGTGCGCACAGCGACCTGCACGAGCCTGCGACCGGGCGAGCATCGAGCCTGGTCGAACAACAAGGCTGGAGCGCGCTGATGCCACCGCTCAGGCGATCGGGCGAACGCCTGGGCACCCTGAGCACCGAGATGCTCGAACGCACTGGGCTGGCCGACACCACGACGGTGCACGTCGGCATTCACGACTCCAACGCCTCGCTGGTACCGCATCTGCTGACCCGCCCGGCACCGTTCACGGTGGTGTCCACCGGAACGTGGGTCATCGTGATGGCGATCGGCGGCGAGCCCGTGGCGCTCGACCCGGCACGTGACACGCTGCTCAACGTCGACGCGTTCGCCCGTCCGGTGCCGTCCGCCCGGTTCATGGGAGGGCGCGAACACGCGATGCTGACCGGCCGGCGCGGCGATCGGTCGGCGGCGGGTCACGACCCCGCCTCGTCCGAGCTGCTGGAACGGCTGGCCGCCGCGTCGGCCTACCTGTTGCCGGCGACGGTGACGGGGACCGGGCCGTTCCCGGACGACACCGCCGCCTGGACGATCGAGCGCAGCGAGCTGGTGCGCCGCTTCGGCAGGGCTGCCTGCGAGTCGGTCATCGCCGGGTACCTGGCCGGCGTGACGCTGGAAAGCCTGCGGCTGACCGGTGCCCGCGGCGAGACGCTGGTGGAAGGGCCGTTCTCGGGCAATCCGGATTTCCTGCACGCACTGGCGGCGGGCAGCGGTCGTGCCGTGTCGCTCAGCACCTCGAGCACCGGGACCAGCATCGGTGCGGCGATGCTGATCGAGGCGCCGGTCAGCCCCCCGCCCACCCCGCCGGCGATGCGCACGATCGAACCCGATCCGCGACTCCTCGGTGCCTGGCAGCGGTACCTGGCCGGCTGGCGGCGCGCGCTCGGCGCTCGCCGCTCGTCATGAATCCGGGTCCACCGGCGCGCCGTCGGTGGAGAGGTTCGCTATCCTGCGACGCCGTGCCAGGAGACCCGCAGCGTGAGCGATCCCGATCATCCTCGTCCCCGCATCGCCATGGCCCTGGCCATGGACCGCAACCGCCTGATCGGTGCGAACGGCGCGCTGCCCTGGCACATTCCCGGCGAGCTGGCGCACTTCAAGGCGGTGACGATGGGCAAGCCGATCATCATGGGCCGCCGGACGTTCGAGTCGATCGGCCGGGCACTGCCCGGGCGGGCCAACCTGGTGGTGACCCGCGATGCCGGCTGGCGGCACGAGGGTACGAGCGCGCACACCTCGCTCGAGTCGGCCTTGCAGCACGGCAGGCGGCAGGCCGTGGCGTCGGAGGTGGACGAGGTGGTGGTCATCGGCGGTGCGCAGCTTTGCCGCGAGGCCATGCCGCGGGTCACCCGTTTCCACCTGACCCTGGTGGGTGCCGAGTTCGAGGGCGATACCTGGCTGGACGCCTTCGAGTGGGCGCACTGGCGAGAGCGCTCGCGACGCTCGCCCGACCCGGCCGAGACCGGTGGTACGCCGGTGCACTACCTGGAGCTGGAGCGTATCGACTCGTCGGGCGGTCAGGGCCTGTGAAGGAATAATGGATGCACCCTTTATTCCTTCACAGGCCCTTGGCGCGTCGGGCGGGCAGGTCGGTTCGTCAGTGTCGTCGCACCGAACGGCGATCCACCGCCACCGCGTGAGCGCCGGCCCCGATCGGCATGCCCGCCAGGGTGCCGCCCCACACGCAGCCGCGATCCATCGGCACGATCCCGGCGGGGGCCATGGCCGGGTGCGCCGACCAGTGACCGAACAGGATCGGGTACCCGATGTCCTGGCGATCCGGCACGCGGTACCAGGGCTGCAGTGTCGATTCCCCGGCCGGTGGGCGGCTGCTCTGGAAATCCAGCGTGCCGTCCGCCAGGCAGTATCGCATGCGGGTGAACACGTTGACCGAGCAGCGCAGTCGATCCACCCGGTCGACGGCCCGGTCCGGGTGCCGCGGTTCGTTGCCGTACATGACGGCAAGAAAGCGGCGATAGTCCTTGCGACGAAGCATCCGCTCCACCTCGTCGGCCCGTCGCTGCGCCTCCGGCAACGACCAGAGCGGATGGATGCCGGCGTGAACGCGCACGTGGCCGGCCGCCGCGTCGGTCTCCAGCAGCGAGCGACTGCGCAGCCAGTCGGCCAGCTCGTCACGATCGGGTGCGCGAAGGATCGTGTCCAGCGTGTCCTTCTTCGACGGGTCGCGGATGCCGTTCAGCACCGCCAGCAGGTGCAGGTCGTGGTTGCCCAGCACCACCGTGGCGCGATCGCCCAGGTCGCGCACGAAGCGCAGCGTGGCGAGCGAGTCCGGACCGCGGTTGACCAGATCGCCGAGGAAATGGAAACGGTCGCGCCGGGTGTCCGCGCCCAGCCGCACGAGCAGCCGCTGCAGCGGCTTGATGCAGCCGTGCAGGTCACCGATGACGAAGCGGGTCACGAGCGGTCGGCGTCAGCGGGTCGATGAGCAGGTGTCGGATCGGGCGGGTCAGTGCAGCGTACGCGGTGCGGTAAGCAGGAAATCGGCGATCGGGGCGCGAAACTCGTCGCCGGCGTCGGTCACCATGCTGTAGCTGCCGCCCATCGTGCCCATCGAGGTCTCCAGCAGCGCACCGCTGGTGTACTGGAAGCCTTCACCGGGCTTCAGGTGCGGTTGCTCGCCGACCACGCCGTCCCCCTGGACCTCCTGCACCTTGCCGTTGGCATCACGGATCACCCAGTGACGGGCGAGCAATCGTGCCGGCAGGTCGCCCACGTTGCGGATCGTGACCGTGTAGGCGAACACGAACCGGTTGCTGTCCGGATCGCTTTCGGATTCCACGAACAGCGTCTCGACCTGCACGTCGATCCCGTCGCCGAGCTGCTGCGTCATGACCTGTGCCTTCTCGTTTCACCGCTGATGGTAGCAGTCCGTGCGGACGGTGCAGGCAGCGCGTCGGCCAGACGCAGGAAACCCGCCAGATCGATACGTTCGGCGCGTTCGCCCGGGTCGATGTCGATCGCCGCCAGGGCGGTCGCGTCCAGGTGCGCGCGGAAGTTGTTGCGCAGCGTCTTGCGGCGGTTGGCGAACGCGATGCGGGTCACGCCTTCCAGCGCATCGAGCGTCGCGGCATCCGGACAATCGGCGCGCGGCACCAGCCTGATCACGGCCGATTGCACCTTGGGGGCCGGGTCGAACGCGCCGGGCGGCACCCGGAACAGCGGGACCACCTCGAAGGCTGCACCCATCATCACCGACAGCCGGCCGCGGTGCGAGTCCCCCGGCGGTGCCTGCAGCCGCTGCGCGACCTCCAGCTGGACCATGGCGTGGACATCGACCAGCGAGGGGGTGCAGCGTGCCAGGTTAAGCAGCAACGGCGTGCCGATGTTGTAGGGCAGGTTGCCGATGATGCGCAGGCGCGGTGCGCACAGGCTGGCGGCGAATTCGGGGAAGTCGATCTCCAGCACGTCGCGGGTGTGCACCGTCAATCCCGGCAGGGCGCGTCGTTCGAGGCGCGCCACCAGGTCGCGATCGATCTCGATCGCGTGCAATCGTCCGGCGCGTGCCAGCAGCGGCTCGGTCAGCGCGCCCAGGCCCGGACCGATCTCGATGACGGGCGGGGCGTCCGGGTCGGGCGTCGGCGGCAGGCGCAGCGACTCCACGATCCGGTCGATGACGGTGCGATCGATCAGGAAGTTCTGCCCGAACCGCTTGCGGGCCCGGTGGGCGGTCATCGTTCAGGCGATCTCGATGGCCAGATCGAGCGCCGCGCGCAGGCTGCCCGACTCGATGTTGCCCTTGCCGGCAAGCTCCAGCGCCGTACCGTGGTCGACCGAGGTGCGCACGATCGGCAGGCCGAGCGTGACATTGATGCCCTTGCCGAAGCCTGCGTGCTTGAGCACCGGCAGACCCTGGTCGTGATACATCGCCAGCGCCGCGTCGGCACCCTCCAGGCGGTGCGGGGTGAACATCGTGTCCGCCGGCAGCGGGCCGATCAACCGCATGCCCTCGGCTCGCAGCTGCTCCAGCACCGGCTCGATGATCTCGATCTCCTCGCGGCCCAGGTGGCCGCCTTCGCCGGCGTGAGGGTTGAGCCCGGCGACCAGGATGGTCGGATCGTTCAACCCGAACCGGCTCCCCAGGTCGTGGTGCAGGATGCGCACCACGCGCGTAAGCGTTGCGGTGTCGATGGCCGCCGGCACGGCCGACAACGGCAGGTGGGTGGTGACCAGCGCCACCCGCAGGGTGCCGGAGGTCAGCATCATCACCGGCTCCGCGCCCAGTCGCTCGGCCAGGTACTCGGTGTGGCCGGTGAAGCCGATGCCGGCATCGTTGATCACGCCCTTGTGCACCGGCGCGGTGACCATCGCATCGAAGGTGCCGTTCAGGCATCCGTCCGTCGCCACGTCCAGGGTGTTCAGCACCGCGCGAGCGTTCTCGGGCGCCAGCGTGCCGGCCACCGCGCCCTGCTGCAGCGGGACGTGCTGCACGCACAGCGTGCCCGGTGGATCGTCCACCTCCTCGCCGTCCGGATCGAAGGCTCGCAGCTCGAGCGGCAGGCCGAGCTGCCGGGCACGCTCGCTCAGCAGATCCGCGTCGGCCACCGACACGACCTCGGCGGCGCGCCAGGTCTGCGCCAGCATGACCGCCAGATCGGGACCGATGCCGGCCGGCTCGCCGGGTGTCAGCGCGATGCGGCTCACGAGCCGCTACCGCGCAGGTCGACGAACGATTCGTCGCGCAACTGCAGCATCCAGCGCTCGGCTTCCTGTTCCACGCGGCGCTGGCGGATCGCATCGGCGGCACGCTCGCGCACCGTGTCGTCGTCGATGCGGCGGCTGCGCCGGTCCAGCACCTCCAGCACGTGCCAGCCGAAGCGGGTGCGGAACGGTTCGCTGAGACGCCCCGCGGGCAGGGTGGCGGCGATCGCCTCCAGCTCGTTCGGCATCTCGCCATCGGCGAACCAGGGCAGCTCGCCGCCGTTGTCGCGACTGTTCGGATCCTGGCTGACATCGACCGCGACCGCGGCGAAGGCCTCGCCGGCGCGCAGCCGGGCCAGCGCCGCCTCGGCCTGCTGGCGGGCCGTTCCGGCCGCCGCGCTGCCGCCTTCGTCGAAGAACAGGTGGCGCACCAGTGTCTCCTCGCGCTGGCGCGGATCGCTGATGCGCACATCGTGCAGCCGGATCACGTGCAGCCCGTTCGGCGACTCCAGCGGGCCGGCCAGATCTCCCGCCTCCATGCCGGTGACGGCGGCCGCCAGGAAGCCCGGGAACTCCTGCAGGGTGCGGTACCCCAGATCGCCCCCGTCGAGCGCGCGGGCCCCGTCGGATTCAGCCGCCGCGATGTTCTCGAACGTGGCGCCGTCGCGCAGTCGGGCCAGTATGTCCTGCGCCCGCTCGCGAGCCGCCTCGCGCTGCGCCACGTCGGCCGAAGGCGCCACCGCGACCAGGATATGGCCCACCCGGTAGCGTCGCTGCTGGCTGGCATCGTTGTCCAGCGCATCGACGAAATCGTCGATCTCGCGCTCGCTGACCCGGATCCGGGATTCCACGTCGCGCTGCACCAGGCGTTGCAGCAGCAGTTCCTGCTCGATCGTGAACCGATAGCGGTCGTAGTCGAGCCCCTGCGCGCGCAGCGTGTCGCGAAAGCGCGCCACGCTGAGGTTGTTGCCGGCGGCGATCTGCTCGATCGCCCGGTTGACGCTGCCGGCGTCGACGCTGACGCCCAGCCGGCGGGCGTGCTGGCGGCGCACCTCCTGATCGATGAGCCGGTCCAGCACCCGCTCGCGCAACGCGTCGCCCTCGGGCAGCGGCTGCCCCTCGGCGCCGGCCTGCGCGGCCAGGAAGCGGGTCTCGGCGCGCACGTCGCTGCTCAGCACCACCCCGTCGTTGACCACCGCCTCGATGGCATCCAGCTCGATGTCGGTCGACTGGGCCGGGGCGGTCGGCGACACGACAGCGCCCAGCAGCGACAGGGCGAGCGCTGGCCCGGCCAGGCGTCGTCGCGGGCGGCAGGTTCCGGCGGCCCGGAGCGACAGCGTGGCGGGGCCCGAGTGAGTGGCGTCGATCAAGACAGGATCCGGGGTGGCGAGAGGGGTCGACAAGGGTCGGCGGCGGTGGGGGCGGGCGTAAGGTCAGTACTCGTCCTCGTAGCCCGGGATGGCATTCTCGAGCACGCGTCCGTAGTTCTGGCCCAGGGGGGCAAGCCCCTTGAGGACCAGTTGCAGGTACACGCTGGTGTCGTGATCCTCGTTGTCGTCGGCAATATAACGCCTGGCGGCGAACCGCAGGGCGTAGCAGCAACTGTCGTACTCGATGCCGATCAGGTTCTCCAGGCTGACATCGGCATCCAGGGAATGGTTCCAGCGGGCGGTGACGCGCCAGGCATCGTTGATCGGCCAGCGAATCGACAGGTCCAGCTGTTCGGTCTCGGCCAGGCTGCCGGTGTTCACGATGCGGTGCCCCAGGTTGATCACCCGGTCATCGTCCGGGCGGTAGCTGAGCAGGAAGGAGCCGCGCACGGTCTGGTTGCGATCCGCGTTCCACTGGATCAGGCCGCGTGCCAGCCAGGCGCGGTCGAAGCGGGTCGATACCTCGCCCACCAGGTCGGAGCGGTCGCGGCCATCGGGCACTGGACCGGGCACGAAGGAGGCGTTCGGCAGCGTGACGCGCGTGTCGGCGAAATAGAGGGTCTGCCCGATCGAGGCGCGCAGTGTCTCGCGCCCGTCCTCGCCGTCGATCACGCGGGTGGTCAACGCCAGCGACAGCTGGTCCGCGTCCGCCACCCGGTCGGCGCCGCTGAAGCGGTTCTCCCGAAACAGTTGCGCGAAGTCGAAGTCGAACGCGGAGGCGTCGAACACCGGCAGCTCGTCCTGCTCCACGAATGGCACCTTGAGGTAGAACAGGCGGGGCTCGATGGTCTGCACCGTGCCGCGCTCGCCGATGCGCCGATCGAAGAACAGGCCGGTGTCCAGCGAGAACGTGTTGGTGCTGCGCACCACCGATTCGTCGATGCCGGGCGGCGCGCCCTCCAGCTGGTACAGCGTGAAGCGGTGCGAGCTGCTGGGCGTGAAGAACCAGCCTTCACCGCCCAGCGGCAGGCTGAGCCGGGGCGAGACGTCGATGCGGGCGCCGACCACCGAATCGCGCCGGTCGAAGTAGACGAACTCGCCGTCCAGCCTCGCCTGCAACCCCAGCGGCGCGAACGGTGCGCGGGTTCTCAGGCCCAGTTGCGGCACGCGCAGGTAGGGCCGGTCCTCGATCGGCGCCTCGGCGCCGTCCGCCTCGCTCGACAGGTCGACCGTCTGGAAGCCCTGCAGCCGGGCGAACGCCAGCGCGTGGTCGTTCTGGTAGACGAGCTCGGCCACGCGCTCCAGGTGGGTGAGGCGGGCGCGCCTGAGGCTGCTGCCCAGGTCGTCGAAATAGTCCCCGTCACTGACGTTCGAGATGTCCACCCGGCTGCTCAGCCGTTCGTTGAAGGCGCCCAGGTGCTGCAGCCGGGTGAAATGTCGCCAGTCGCCGCCCCGTGCGCGATCGCGCAGCACCTCGTTGTCGAGCGTCCAGCCGCCCTGCGCGTTCAGGTAGCGCAGCTCGCTCTGCCACTGCAGCCCGCGCCGCTGCATCAGTCGGGCGGTGAACGTGGCGTCCAGCTGTGGTCGCAGGTTCCAGTACCAGGGCACCAGCAGTTCCAGGCCGGTATCGTTGGAGCGGGCGATCGCCGGCGACAGGAAGCCGGTCTTCCTTTGCGTGCCGATCGGAAAGCTGAAGGCCGGCAGGGCGAAGATCGGTACCCCCTTGAAGCGCAGGCTGATGCCGGTGGCCACACCGATGCCGCTCTCGGTGTCCAGGCTGAGCCGGTTGGTGCGGATGTACCAGTCGAGCTTCTCCGGAGGGCAGGTGGAGTAGGTGGCCCCCTCCAGCTCGAAGCGCCCGCCGGGCAGGCTGGCCAGCCGGTCCGCGGCACCGGTCGCCCGCCGCCCCTCCAGATCGATGCGGTAGTCCGTGCGTCCGGCCACCAGGCGCTCGTCGTCGATATCGACCTCGGCACGCTCGCTGCGCAGCAGGATTCCCGGCCCCTCCAGCGTCAGTGCACCGTCGATGCTCAGCTCGCCGGTGTCCCGCCGATAGGTGGCGCTGTCGGTGACGATGCGGTTGTCCCGCCAGCTCAGCAGGGCATTGCCGTCCAGCGTGACCGTGTCGTCACGGCTGGTGAGCCGGTCGGCCGAGGCATCGAGCGGTGTGACGGCGCCGGGCGGGACGGAGGCATCGGCGCCATAGCCGAAGCGCTCGGCCGGCACCACGATCGGACAGGCGGCGGCCAGCGCCTGGCCGCTCGGCAGCGCCAGCACCAGCACCAGGCATCCGCTCCACCGCGAAGACGGGCGTGAAGACGGGCGCCGGGGCCGGTACCTCGACGGGCAGGAACGCCAAGCATTGTCGCGCGACGCCATCACCGGCACGGCCACGATGGAGCGGGTAGGCACGGCTGGGACAAGGCTCGCGTGGGGCGTCGGTGGCAGAGCATAGACGGCCGCACCGGGCGACTCAATGTGTCAAACCCGTTTCAGCGGCCGTCCAGGTCATTAGACTGGCGCTCATCCGGTGCCCACGGCCCGCCTTTCCTCCTGCCATGTCCGAGTCCGACGTCCCCGAGGCTGCCGCACCAGCCGCCGCCGCCCCCATCGATCCGAGCTGGAAGCCGCTGACCGAACGCGAGTTCGCCAGCGACTACATGCAGGAGCTGCGCACCTGGCTGGCCGGTCGCAAGGCCGAGCGGGCGGTCATCTATCCGCACAGCAGCAACTGGTTCAGGGCGTTCTCGCTGACGCCGGTGGACAAGGTCAAGGTGGTGATCCTCGGGCAGGACCCCTATCACGGCGCAGGCCAGGCGCATGGACTGAGTTTCTCGGTGCCGGACGGGGTAACCCCTCCGCCGTCGCTGCTGAACGTGTTCAAGGAGATCGACGCCGACCTGGCCAACGGCGAACCGAAGCTTGCCAGGCGCCGGGCCGGCAACCTGGAGTCCTGGGCCCGCCAGGGCGTGTTCCTGCTCAACAGCGTGCTGACGGTGGAGCATGGCCAGGCGGCCTCGCACCAGGGGCGCGGCTGGGAGAGCTTCACGGATGCGACCATCGCGCACCTGAGCGAACACGGCGAGCATCTGGTGTTCATGCTGTGGGGCAGCTATGCGCAGAAGAAGGGGCAGGTGATCGATGCGGACAGACACCTGGTGCTGCGCTCGCCGCACCCGTCGCCGCTGTCGGCCCGACGCGGTTTCTTCGGTTGCCGGCATTTCTCGCAGGCCAACGCGTGGTTGAGCGAACACGGGCGGGAGCCGATCGACTGGTTCGATGTCGGCGGCGGCCGATGAGGCCCGCGAGCCGCGCTCTCTCGGGTGCGGGATGGGCCGGTGCGGGATGGGCGATGATCGTTCTGCTGGCGATGTCCGGTGCCGCTCTGGCCGAGGAGCCGCGTTACGGCGAGCGGGCGGACGTGCAGGCCTGGATGGACGCGGTGGCAGCCGAACGCAGCCTGGATCGTGACGAGCTGCAGCGCCTGATGGACGGGGTGTCACCGAACGCCGACGTGCTCGAACTGATCGCCCGGCCGGCCGAGAAGCGCCTGGAATGGCGCGACTATCGAGCGATCTTCATGACCGAGGACCGTATCGCCGCCGGACGCCTGTTCCTGGACCGCTACGCGGCGGAATTCGCCAGTGCCGAGCGACGGTACGGGGTGCCCGGGCAGATCGTCGCCGCGATCATCGGGGTGGAGACCTACTACGGTCGCATCACCGGTCGGTTCGCGGTGCTCGACGCGCTGAGCACGCTGGCGTTCGACTACCCGCCGCGCAGCGACTTCTTCCGCGCCGAACTGGGGGAGTTCCTCGGTCTGTCGCGGCGCGAGGGCTGGGACCGCCAGGCGATACTGGGCAGCTATGCCGGCGCCATGGGGCTGCCGCAGTTCATCTCCAGCAGCTACCGGGCCTATGCGGTCGACGGCGACGGGGACGGTGAGCGAGATCTGTTCGATTCCCCGGCGGACGTGATCGCCTCGGTGGCCAACTACCTGGCCGAGCATGGCTGGCGTCGCAATCGCGCGGTCGCCGAACGCTGGTGGCAAGGCACCGAGGGCGCCGGTGCGCTGGTGCGCGAATCGCTGCGTCCCTCGATCGAGGCTGCCGCGGTGCGCGAGGCCGGGTTCGACAGTCCGGCCCTGCGCCGCGCCACCGAGACCGGCGAGCCGGTCTCGGTGATGCGCTTCGTCGGCGAGACTGGCGAAGAGTGGGTGGTGGGCTATAAGAATTTCTACGCGATCACGCGCTACAACCACAGCCGCCTGTACGCCCGTGCGGTCGTCCAGCTTGCGTTCGCTCTCGACTGAGCCCGTCGCCACCGCATCGGTGACCGGAGTCGGGCGGCGCGCCCTTCGCCCGAGCCCAGACCGCCATGTCCTGCCGTGCCACGTCTCGTTCCTCCTTGCACCAGCGCTTCGGTCCCGCGGGCCCGCTCGCGGCTCGCCGGCCCGGGTCGACGCATCCGGCGCTGGCCCTGGTCGTGCTGAGCACGCTGTCGATCATCGGCTGTGCCGGCGCTGGGGCCGGTGGCCAGGGCTGGCGCGAAGGTGAACCCCGGCCGGCGGTCGACGGGCCGGGGGACCTGGCCCGCGCCCGCCTGGCGCTCGATCCCGAGGTGCGCGACCTGCCCAAGTCGCGGATCGGCAACATGGAGAGCTACGACGTGTTCGGTCAGCGCTACACGGTGATGGAATCGGCGGCAGGCTTTCGCGAGCAGGGCCTGGCCTCCTGGTACGGCGCGAAATTCCACGGGCGCGATACCTCCAGCGGCGAGCCCTACGACATGCACCTGATGACGGCGGCGCACAAGCACCTGCCGTTGCCCACGTTCGTGCGCGTCACCCGCACCGACACCGGCCAGAGCATCGTGGTCAAGGTCAACGATCGAGGCCCGTTCGTCGACGATCGCATCATCGACCTGTCCTACGGGGCCGCCGCCCGGCTGGGCATGCTGGACAGCGGCACCGCTCCGGTCAGCATCGAGGCGGTGTCCACGCACGTCCCGGCCGGTTCCCGGCCGGTCGATGCGTTGATCGCGCGCTCGCGCGCGGCGCCGGCCGAACCCGGCACACCCGCCGCCGATCGCCTGCCGGCCCTGGACGAGGCGACGGCGCAGTGGATACAGATCGGTGCCTACAGTGACGGTGACAACGCGCGCGCCGCACTCGCCTCGGCGGCGGGCGGTACCGGGCTGGGCGGGCGCGTCGAGCTCGATTCGCGCGATTCGCTGTACCGGGTCCGGCTCGGTCCGCTGAGCGAACTGGCCGCGCTGGACGGCGCGGTATCCGCACTGGCGGAAATCGGCGTGGACAGCTATACCATGGTGTCCGCCGCGCACTGAGCGGCGGTGCATTGACGTTCTGTCGACGCACCGCCGCCAGCGACCCGCGACCCGCGACCCGTCGCCCGCCTTTCGAACGATTGCCCGGAACTCGTTACCTTGATGAACCCGATCGTGCCGTTTCCTCGTCCCGTCATGCGGCTGGCCCTGCGCGCCGGCCTGTTCGTCAGCCTGGTCTGCAGTCTGCTCGGCGCTCTGGCCGGCGGCATCGCGAACGCGACCCCGCTGCCCTCGCCACCGCAGCTCTCGGCCGACAGCTTCCTGCTGATCGATCATCGCAGCGGCACGGTGCTGGCCTCCAAGGAGCCGGACAAGCGCATCGAGCCTGCCAGCCTGACCAAGATCATGACCGCCTACATCGTGGCCGCCGAACTGGATCGCGGCAGCGTGACGCTCGACGAGCCGGTGATCGTGAGCGCCCGGGCGCAGGCCATGGGCGGTTCGCGCATGTTCGTCGAGGCGGGCAAGCCGGTGACGCTGGGCGACCTGATGCGCGGTCTGGTGATCCAGTCCGGCAACGATGCCGCGGTCGCGCTGGCCGAGCACGTCGCGGCCAGCGAAAGGGGCTTCGCCGACATGATGAACCGCATGGCCGAGTCGCTGGGCATGAGCGCCAGCCATTTCGAGAACGCCTCGGGCTGGCCGGCACCGGAGCACTACACCACCGCCTCGGACCTGGCGATCCTGGCGCGCGCCATGATCCGCAACTTCCCCGAGACCTATGCGCTGTACAGCGAGCGCGAGTTCACCTGGAACGACATCACGCAGCGCAACCGGAACACGCTGATATGGCGCGACGACAGCGTGGACGGCATGAAGACCGGTCATACCGAGGCGGCCGGCTACTGCCTGGTGGCCAGTGCGGTACGTGACGAGATGCGGCTGATCGGCATCGTGCTCGGCACCGCCAGCGACAAGACCCGCATGGCCGAGAGTCAGCGGCTTCTGAACTACGGATTCCGCTTCTTCACCACACGTCGCATCTACGCGGCCGGCGAGCGCATCAGCGAGTCCCCGCTGTGGATGGGCGAGCAGGACACCATCGCGCTGGGCGTGGAGGAAGACCTGTACCTGACCTTGCCGCGCGACACCTTCGACAACCTGCAGAGCCAGATCGAGGTGGCCGACTACATCAAGGCGCCGACCCGCATCGGCGAGCCGCTGGGCCGCAGCGTGCTGATGGCCGACGACCGCATCGTCAGCGAGGTACCGCTGCTCGCCTTGCAAAAGGTCGAACAGGGCGGCATCTTCAAGCGCATGCAGCATTCGATGATGCGGTTTTTCCAATGAGCGAAGACGGCCTCCCGCTGGAGGTATCGACCGAACAGCGTGCCTCGCTGATCACCTACCCCTCGGTGATCTCGGTCAAGGCCATGGGCCTGGCGGCGACGCCCGCTTCTCACGATGCCGCCGCCGGTGGCGGCCCGGGCGATGCGGGCGATGCGCCCCCCGGCTTCCAGGCACTGATCGAGTCCCTGGTGCTGCCGCTGATCGAGCCGGCCAAGCCGTCGCGCATCGACGTGCGCGCCTCCAGCGGCGGCAAGTACTGCTCGGTCAGCGTGCAGTTCACCGTCACCACCCAGGGGCAGCTGGAGGCCATCTATTCGGCCCTGCACGCCGAACCCCGCGTGCTGTTCACGTTGTGATCGCAGGCGTCGAGTCGAACGCGGACCTGCGCGTGCGGCACCTGGGGCGCCTGTCGCACGCTGACGCCTGGCAACGCATGCGCACCTTCACCGACGAGCGCGTACCCGAGACGGCCGACGAGCTGTGGTTGTGCGAGCATCCGCCGGTGTTCACGCTGGGTCAGGCGGGGCGTGCCGAGCACGTGCTGGATGCCGGCGACATTCCGCTGGTCGACACCGACCGGGGTGGCCAGGTCACCTATCACGGCCCCGGGCAGATCGTGGTGTACACGCTGATCGACCTGCGCCGGCGCGCCTACGGTATCCGGGATCTGGTGATGCGCCTGGAGAATTCGGTGATCCGCCTGCTCGGCGCCCACGGCGTCCAGGCCCGTGGCCGGCGCGACGCGCCGGGGGTGTACGTCGGCAAGGCGAAGATCGCCGCGCTGGGGCTTCGGGTGCGCCGCGGATGCACCTATCACGGCCTGGCGCTCAATGCCGAGCTGGACCTGTCACCGTTCCAGCGCATCGACCCCTGCGGCTACCGGGGCATGGCGGTGACGCGGACGGTCGATCTGGGCATCGACCTGCCACTCGATCGGCTGGGCCGGGCGCTCGTGCAGCAGATCGCGATCGCGCTAGACGAGCCCTGATGCCCGCTCGCCGGGCAAGAGCGCCCGCCCGCCGCCCCTGCACGGCCGACCCTTGCACGGCCGACACGTCGGGCGATCTCCTGCACGGCACGCTGATAGAATCCACGCCATGAACGCCATCAATCCCGTCGCGCCTTCCCGATTCGATCCGGACGGCCACCAGCGCGGTGCCGACAAGCTGTCGCGCATCCCGATCAAGGTCGCCACGCGCGACGTGCCGGCCCTCAAGAAGCCGTCATGGATCCGCGCTCGCGTGCACTCCGATCCGCGGGTGCACGAGATCAAGCGCATGATGCGCGAGCTGAATCTTGCCTCGGTGTGCGAGGAGGCCGCCTGTCCGAACCTGGGCGAGTGCTTCAGCCACGGCACCGCCACGTTCATGATCATGGGCGACATCTGCACGCGTCGCTGCCCGTTCTGCGATGTGGCGCACGGGCGCCCGCAGCCGCTGGACCCGGACGAGCCGCAGAACCTGGCCACCGCCATCGCCCGGCTCGGCCTGGAGTACGTGGTGATCACTTCGGTCGACCGGGACGATCTGCGCGACGGCGGTGCCGGGCATTTCGATGCCTGCATCGCGGCGGTGCGCGAGCATTGCCCCGGCGTGCAGGTGGAGGTGCTGGTGCCCGACTACCGTGGTCGCATGGACAAGGCGCTCGAGGCGATGGCCGGGCACCCGCCGGACGTGTTCAACCACAATCTGGAAACGGTGCCACGCCTGTACAAGCAATGTCGTCCGGGTTCGGACTACGAGTGGTCGCTGGACCTGCTGCAGAACCACAAGGCCCGCTTCGCCGAGGTGCCGACCAAGTCCGGACTGATGCTCGGCCTGGGCGAGACGCGCGAGGAGATCGAGCAGGTGATGCGCGATCTGCGCGAGCACGACGTGGACATGCTGACGCTGGGCCAGTACCTGCAACCCAGCCGTGATCACCTGGCGGTGGAGCGCTACGTGCCGCCGTCCGAATTCGACGAGCTGCGTGTCTATGGCGAATCGATCGGCTTCGGACACGTGGCCAGCGGGCCGATGGTGCGTTCCTCCTACCATGCCGACCGCCAGGCGGCGGGCGTGGCCGCCAAGGCCGGCTGAGCCCCGCCGAGCCCGCCCGATACGACCGATCAGGAACCCGACAGCGCCGCCCGCAGCCGTTCGATGCGTGCCGCGTTGGCGCCCAGATCGCTCTTGCCCAGACGGGATGCGCTGCGCACCTCGATCCGGTCCCCGGGCGCATCGACCAGGAACTCCACATCATCGGTGTAGCGCATCAGCCGGGTGGTGAACGTGGCGTGCAGGTAGGGTCCCCGGCGCTCCACCACCTGCGCACCCGGTTCGGCGACCAGCAGCGATTCCAGCGCCTCCAGACTCGCCTGCACCGATCCCTTGCCGGGCAGGGCATCGATGCGCCGTGCCGGCTCGCTGGACATGGAGCCTGCACAATTGGGCGAGCCGGGGCAGTCGGCCAGGACCTGGTCACCGTCGCGCGTGATCACGCCGCCGGCCACGCTGCTGCCCAGACGAGGCATGGCGAACCGGGCGGCGAGCAGGAGGACGATGATCAGGATGATGAAGAACAGCGTCATCTTCACGGCTGCATCCGGTTGATGTGCCAGCCGTCGCCCTGTTCGTCGCCCGGCGGATGGCGGCCAGCCCCGGCGCGGGCGAACTCGAACCGATCGTGCAGGCGGTCGTCACGCCCCTGCCAGAATTCGTAGCGGTCCGGCATCAACCGGTAGCCACCCCAGATCGAAGGCCGCGGCACCGCGCCGTCCGGATGTCGCTCGTGCAGCTCGGCCACACGCGCTTCGAGCACGCCGCGATCGGCGACGTGTCCGGACTGCTGCGAGGCGGCGGCGCTGAAGCGGCTTCCCTCGGGGCGTGAATGGAAGTACTCGTCCGCCTCGGCAGGCTCCAGCAGCTCGACCCGGCCCTCGATGCGCACCTGACGCTCCAGCTTCGACCAGTAGAAAAGCAGGGCGGCCACCGGATTCGCCGCCAGCTGACGCCCCTTGTCGCTGTCCTGGTAGGTGTACCAGACGAAGCCGTGCTCGTCGCACCGCTTGAGCAGCACCACGCGCGAGTGCGGGCGCGCACCGGCGTCGACCGTGGCCAGCATCATCGCCGTGGCATCGATCAGCTTCGCATCGCGCGCCTCCTGCAACCAGCGCCGGAACTGGGCGAGCGGGTCGGTGTCGAGTTGCGCGCGTCGCAACGTGTCGGCGGAGTAGTCGCGCCGGGGTTCGATCAGGCTGTCCGATTCATTGCTCATCCCCGAAGTCTACTGCGGCACGCCGGATCGGCCGTGGCCCGGGCCAGATATACGTGCGGTTCGCGACGGACCGAACACCGCCGCGCTTGGCTATGATGTCCCGCCCGCTCTCGGACCCATCGCGACCATGCCCACCTTCGACGTCGTCTCCGAAGTCGACCCGCACGAGCTGTCCAACGCGGTCGATCAGGCGCAGCGCGAGATCGCCAACCGCTTCGACTTCAAGGGCACCTCGGCCAGCGTGTCGCTCAAGGAGACGCGCGTGCTGATGGAGGGCGACAGCGACTTCCAGATCCAGCAGATGCATCCGGTGCTGTACGCGAAGCTGATCGGGCGCGGCATCGAGATCGAGAGTCTGGAGCCCGGGCCGGTCGAGAAGAGCGGCAAGGGCGTCAAGCAGGCGCTCGATATCCGCCAGGGCATCGATCGCGAAGTGGCCAAGAAGGCGACCACCGCCGTCAAGCAGTCCAAGCTGAAGGTGCAGGCCCAGGTGCAGGGCGAGCAGCTGCGCATCACCGGCAAGAAGCGCGATGATCTGCAAGCCGCCATGAAGCTGCTCAAGGAGGCCGAGCTGGGCATCCCGCTGCAGTTCAAGAACTTTCGCGATTGAGCCGTCGGTTCATGGGCCTGGCATCGGACCGATGGCCAGATAGCGATCGTAGCGGGTGTTCGGTCCGCTGATCGCATCGTTGGGGCGATGACCCTCGACGCTGGGCAGCGGGTCCGCACCGCGAGGGCGCTTGACGATGACGCGTACCGTGGCGGTGCGCAGGGCCGCGTCCAGCAGTCCCGCGTTGTCGCGATCGTGGCCCACGATCGCCTGCAGCGCATCGATCCGCTTGCGCTGCCCGCCGCGTACCCGGCGCTCCGGATACATCGGGTCCAGGTACACCAGATCGACGGTGGACGGCCAGGGGGGCTGTTCGGCGTGCGTCGGCAGCAGGGAAAGCCGACCGGCGATGGTGCGCGTGCGTTCGTCACCCTCGCGGGCGGCGCGGGCCAGCGCATCCTCCAGCAAGGCATGGATCAGCGGATCGCGTTCGCACAGCGTGACCCGTGCGCCGAGCGCGCTCGCCAGCCAGGCATCGGTGCCGAAGCCTGCCGTGGCGTCCAGCAGGTCGATCGGACGCTGCAGGCGGGCGCTCAGGGCCGCGATGCCGAGCGCGCGCGCCAGCGGCTGGCCGGCCAGATCGTGCTCGCGCGCGTGCGTGGCCGCCGCGCCGTCGACGAAGCGCGGCGCGGTCCGGGCACCGGCGGGACTGACCAGGATCAGACCGTCCGGCCTCACCGCCAATCGCCACGGTTCGTCGCGGGGGCGACGGCGGCGCCCCTCGCGCATCGGTTCGGGGCTTTCCTGCAGGCTCAGCCCGAGACGCGCGGCCAGGCGTCGGGCCCGTGCCCGTTCCGCGGGACCGCCCTCCACGCAGACCAGGCACGCCGTGCGTGGCAGCTTGCGGGCGGGCGCGTCCGGACCGACGGTCATCGAGCTAAGCTGGCCGCATGAGCGTTCCCGAACGAAGCCCTGCGGACGAGAACCGCCTGTTGCGCCTGCGCGTCATCGCCAAGGCAATGCTGGCGGCCGCCTTCCTGACCACCGTGTTCGTGTTCGTGTCCGCGTTCCTGTCCGGCGACAAGCCCGGCGATCCGGTACCGGGCATGCGGGTGGAGATCGGCGACATCGCGGCGGGGGGCACGCGCCTGCTGATCTGGGAGGGTCGGCCGGTGATCGTGCAGCGACGCACGCCGGACGTGATCGCGGCGCTGCAGCGCGAGGATGCGACGCGCGATGCCGCCCTGCGCGATCCGCTGTCGCGCCGCTCCGAGCAACCGGACGACCTGAGCGCTGCGCTGCGCTCGGTGCAGCCCGAATGGTTCGTCGCGATCGCGCTCGGCACCGACTACGGTTGCCCGGTCAAGCCGATCGCCGACACCGACGGGGCGGGTGGGGCAGCCGCGTTCACCGACGATTGCCGCGGCTCGCGCTACGATGCGGCGGGCCGGGTGTTCGCCGGCGACTACGCCGACAGGAACCTGGTGGTGCCGGCCTACCGCATCGATGACGGCACGCTGATCCTGGGTGGGGGCTGACCCCATCGCGGTCCGGTATCCGGCTCGTTCGCCCGGCTCAGTAATGCGGCGGACGCTCCCGGGACAGCGCATCGACCAGCGACCCCGAGTCCTGTTCGCCGGCCCCGTCACTCGTCCCGCCCGGGTTCGCCAACGCATCCAGCCGTTGCTGCATCGCCTGCATGCCGCGCTGCAGGCGCGCGATATCCTCGGCGTGGCGGATCACCACCGCATCGAGCGCGGCCTGCGCCAGCTCCGCGTCCATGGCCTGCAGTTCCAGCGCGTCCAGTCGATCGTGCGCGCTGTGGTCGGTGCGGATGGTATCGGGGGGCACGGCGGGTCGCCGGGTGGCGCGCCTCGCTGGCGCGCGCCATTATGCTAGATTCGCGCGCCGTGACGCGCTGACCTCTTCGCGCGTACCCAGCCGACCCGGACGAGCGAGCGCGTGCCCACCGATTCCGACGATATCCGCGACCAGGTGCAAGGCCTGGCTCGCCTGGCCAGCCTGGCGATCGACGAGTCGAGCATCGATCGTCTCGGCCGTGACCTGGCCAGCGTGCTGACACTGGTCGAGACGCTGGACGAGGCACCCACCGACGGCATCGAGCCGATGGCGCACCCGTTGTCCGCCGAGCTGCGGCTGCGCGACGACACGGTGCGGCAGACCCTGTCGCGCGAGGCGCTGCAGGCGCCGGCGCCGGCGGTGCAGGACGGCTACTTCCTTGTCCCGAGGGTGATCGAATGAGCACCCCGATCGGGCCGGACGACCGGCCGGACGGGCGGGTCGTGCTGCCGGACAGCTCCGCGCCGCATACGCTCGGGCTGAGCGAGCAGGCCAGGGCGCTCGCCGACGGCACGCTGTCCAGCGTCGAACTGGTGCAGCACTGCCTGACGCGCATCCAGCGGCTCGACCCGGCATTCAACAGCGTGCTGTGCACCGATGCGTCCGGCGCGCTCGAACGGGCTGCGCGAGCCGATGCGGCCCGCGCCAGCGGTCAGGGCGGAGGTGCGCTCGACGGTCTGCCGCTGGTGCACAAGGACATCTTCTGCACCATCGGGCTGCCCACCACGTGCGGCTCGCGCATGCTCGAAGGCTATCGCTCTCCGTACGCCGCCACCGCGGTCGGCCGGCTGGCCGACGCCGGCGCGATCACGCTCGGCAAGGCCAACATGGACGAGTTCGCGATGGGTTCCTCGGGCGAGAACAGCGCCTTCGGCGCCACCGGCAACCCGTGGCGGGCGGGCACCGTGCCTGGCGGCTCGTCCAGCGGCAGCGCCGCGCTGGTGGCCGCTCGTCTGGCGCCGGTGGCCACCGCGACCGACACCGGCGGTTCGATCCGACAGCCGGCAGCCTTCTGCGGCATCACCGGCATCAAGCCGACCTACGGTCGGGTATCGCGTTTCGGCATGGTCGCGTTCGCCTCCAGCTTCGATCAGGGCGGCGTGCTGGCGAGCACGGCCGAGGATTGCGCCCGGGTGCTCGGTGCGATGTCGGGCGTGGACGCGAACGATGCGACCTCCAGCGACGCCGCGGTGCCCGATTGGGCCGGTGGGCTGGAACGCGGTGCATCCCGCCTGGACGGACTGCGCATCGGCGTGCCCGAGGAATTCTTCGGTGACGGGCTGGACGAGGTGGTGGCGGTGCGGGTGCGCGAGGCGCTGGCGCAGCTGGAGAAGCTGGGCGCCTCGTTGAAGCCCGTGACCTTGCCCAGCCAGCGGTACGGCATCCCGGCCTACTACGTGATCGCGCCGGCCGAGGCCTCCAGCAACCTGTCGCGTTTCGACGGGGTGCGCTTCGGGCACCGGTGCGAGAATCCGGTCGATCTGCGGGACCTGTACACCCGCTCGCGCGCCGAAGGCTTCGGTGCCGAGGTGCAACGGCGCATCCTGATCGGCACCTACGTGCTGTCGGCCGGCTACTACGATGCCTACTATCGTCGCGCCCAGCAGGTGCGGCGGCTGATCGCCGACGATTTCGAGCGCGCGTTCGGCGAGGTCGACGTCATCGCCGGCCCGACCGCACCGGGCGTCGCGTTCGAGCGGGGCGCCAACGATGATGATCCGGTGGCGATGTACCTGAACGACCTCTACACCGTGGCCGCCAACCTGTGCGGTCTGCCGGCCCTGTCGCTGCCGTGCGGGTTCGCGCACGGGATGCCGGTCGGGCTGCAGCTGATCGGCCGTGCCTTCGACGAGGGCACGCTGCTGCACGCCGCGCACCGCTATCAGCACGAGAGCGACTGGCACCGCTGGATGCCCGCCGGAGTGGTGACATGAGCGCGGCCACGAACGGTGGGTGGGAAGTGGTCATCGGGCTGGAGATCCATGCGCAGCTGCGCACCGGCTCCAAGCTGTTCTCGAGCGCGGCCACGCGTTTCGGTGCCGAGCCGAACACGCAGGCCTCGGCGGTCGACCTGGGTCTGCCGGGCGTGCTGCCGGTGCCCAACCGCGAGGTGGTGGCCCACGCCATCCGCCTGGGCACCGCGATCGATGCGCCGATCGCCACGCGCTCGGTGTTCGCGCGCAAGAACTACTTCTATCCCGACCTGCCCAAGGGCTACCAGATTTCCCAGATGGCGCTGCCGATCGTCGGCGCCGGTCACCTCGATGTCGTGCTGGCCAGTGGCGAAACCCGACGCGTGCGCATCACCCGCGCCCATCTGGAGGAGGATGCCGGCAAGTCGGTCCACGATCGGGTGCCGGGCATGAGCGCGATCGACCTGAACCGGGCCGGCACGCCGTTGCTGGAGATCGTCTCCGAACCGGACATGGGCTCGGCCGCCGAGGCCACCGCCTACGCCCGCCAGATGCACGCGCTGGTACGCTGGATCGGGGTGTGCGACGGCAACATGCAGGAAGGCTCGTTCCGCTGCGATGCCAACGTCTCGATCCGTCCGCGTGGCCAGCGCGAGCTGGGCACGCGGACCGAGATCAAGAACCTGAACTCGTTCCGCTTCCTGGAGCGCGCCATCCTGCACGAGGTCGAACGGCAGACCGAGCTGCTGGAGGAGGGCGGGCGAGTGGTGCAGGAGACCCGCCTGTACGACCCGGACGCCGACGAGACGCGTGCCATGCGATCGAAGGAGGAGGCCAATGACTACCGCTACTTTCCCGATCCGGATCTGCCGCCGCTGGTGATCGACGCCGCCTTCATCGCGAAGGTGCAGAATGCGATGCCGGAATTGCAGTCGGTGCGGCGGCAGCGTTTCGTGGACCAGCTGGGCGTGGCGCCCGCCGATGCCGGCACGCTGACCGACGAGCGGGCGGTGGCCGACTGGTTCGAGGCGACGGTGGCCGCCGGCGCGCCGGCGGGCCTGGCGGCCAACTGGCTGCTGGGCGAGGTGTTCGGTGCGCTGAACCGTTCCGGACTTGCATTCGATGCGGTACCGATGTCGCCCGGACGGTTCGCCACGCTGATGGGCCGCATCGATGACGGCACCATCTCGGGCAAGATCGGCAAGCGGGTGTTCGAGACGATGTGGTCCGGCCGGGAGAGTGCCGACGAGGTCATCGAGCGCGAGGGTCTTCGCCAGATCAGCGACAGCGGCGCCATCGAGAAGCTGGTCGACGAGGTCATCGCCGCCCACCCGGAACAGGCGATCGATTACCGCGCCGGCAAGGTCAAGCTGATGGGCTTTTTCGTCGGTGCGGCCATGAAGGCCTCGAAGGGTCGGGCGAACCCTTCCGAGCTGAACGCGGCCCTGAAGCGCAAGCTGGGATGATGCCAGGGCCGGTTTGGCATCGCCTGTGCTGAACGATGTGCAATCCGGGCATGCCGCAGGCTATCTTCGTGGTCACGTCCACTGCAATTTGTGCAGCGGTGAAGCCGTTTTAAGTGCGGTTCGTACGTAGTGGGGTCAGTCTACTTGACACCGGCTACCCGGGCTGCATGGCCCTACGTGCCCAACCCGTTTTCACGAATACGCCCAACTATGCAAGCAGGTACTCACGCACTTGTCATCGAGGACGATGTGGCCACCGCCGAAGCGATCGGCAAGGTCGTGGCAGCGCTCGGTCACACCGTCACCATCGCGCACACCCTGAAGAGCGCCCGTGCGGCCGCCGAGAAGTCCTTGCCCGGACTGGTGTTGGTCGACCTGGGCATGCCGGACGGTGACGGCGTCAGCATCGTGGGTGAACTGCGCAAGATCGGGGTCGAGGATTTCGTGGTCATCTCGGGCGATCAGGGACAGGAGAAGGCGGTCGAGAGCCTGCGTGCCGGCGTGGCGGACTTCCTGGTCAAGCCGGTCAAGCTGTCCGAGATCCATCGCGTGCTGGCACGCGTGATCCAGCAGCGCGAGGACCGCCAGATCGGCATCGCGGTGCCCACCGCCGGTCCGGTCATCGAGGCAGCCAGGCTGGTGGGCAGTTCCGATGCCACGCGTCATCTGCGGCACTCGGTGCAGCGGGTCGCGGCGATGAAGCCGGTGCGCACCGTGGTGGCCGGCGCGCCCGGTGTCGGCAAGCGCAACATCGCTGCCAGCATTCACCAGCAGAGCGAGGTGGAAGGGGCCGTGGTGTACGTCAACTGCGCACAGGAGATCGACGAGGCCGCCCCCAGCCGCTTCTTCGGGCGTCGGGCGGCTGACGGTTCGTCGCGCCCGATCGACGGTTACGTGCAGATGGCGGCCGACGGCACGCTGGTGCTCGATGACCTGTCCGCGCTGCCGGCGGCCCTGCAATCCAAGCTGATCACCTTCCTGAACACCGGCATGGTCATTCCGGTGGACGGCCAGCGATCCGCACGGGTGCACTGCGGCCTGATCGGAATCCTGCGCGAGCCGCTCAGCGATGCGTTCGAGAGCGGGCGCCTGAAGGAGGACCTGTACTACGCGCTGGCCCTGGCGGTGATCACCGTGCCGCCGTTGAGCGAGCGCGCCGAGGATACGCTGGAGATCGCCGAGGGAGCGATCGCCGAACTCAACGCCCAGACCGGTACCGAGAAGGCCCTGTCGGCCGAGCTGCGCGAACGGCTGCACAACTACGCCTGGCCCGGCAACGTGGTCGAGTTGAAGAACATCCTGCGTGCCGCGCACGCCGGCACGCCGCCGGACGGCGAGATCCTGGTCTCGCACGTGTTCTCCCCGGCACTGTCGGAGGGAGGCAACGATCCGGCCGCCCATCTGGTCGGCAACAGCTTCTGGGAGGTGGAGAAGAAGCTGCTGCTCGCCACGCTGGATTCCACCGACGGCAACAAGCGTCAGGCGGCGAAACTGCTCGGCATCAGCCTGAAGACGCTCTACAACCGGCTGCACGCGTACAGCTGAGCGGCTACCATCGGGCGCCTCTCAGGCGCTGGACGGATCGAAACTTCATGAGGTCACCTAATGCACCGGCCTTGCTGGTGGTCGCCATGGCGATCGGAGCGGGCACCGGCACACTGGCCGGTTGCGAAACCGGTTCGCTGGCCGATGTGGGGGTCACGCTCAGCGATGAATCGCCGCTTGCCGACGATGTTCGCGCGGCCCTGCGGGCATCATCGGAGACGTTGAACGCCAACATCCTCGTCAAGGCGCTGGACGGCGGCAAGGTGCGTCTGTCCGGATTGATGAACAACGAGGCGCTGATCCACACGGCCGAGCAGATCGCTCGCGACGTGCCGGGCGTCACCGGTGTGGTCAATACGCTTCAGGTCCGGTGACCGGGGGCGATCAGCGACGCCGGTTCCTGATCGAGAGCGCCGGGGTACGGGGGGAACTGGTGCGTCTCGACGCCGGCCTGCGGGAGGCGATGGCGCGCACCGAGTATCCGGACAGCGTGCGCGAGCTCCTGTCCGAAGCCTTCGTGGCGGCCAACCTGCTCACCGGCACGCTGAAGTTCGATGGCCGGCTGACCCTGCAGGTGCGCGGACCGGGCGACCTGCACCTGCTGGTGGTGCAGGTGACCAGTGCCGGCACGTTTCGGGGGCTGGCGCGTTGGCGGGACGTGCCGCCGGCGGATGCCCCGCTGGAGCGCGTGTTCGGTGCCGATGCGCGCATGGTCATCACCATCGAGGTCGAACAGCAGGTCGAGCCCTATCAGGGCATCGTGGTGCTCGAAGGCGCATCGCTGGCCGAGGCGATCGGACGCTACTTTCGCGACAGCGAGCAGCTGGACACCACCTTGCAGGTCAGTCGCCACGGCACGATCGTCAGCGGTCTGCTGCTGCAGCGCCTGCCGGCGATCGAGGAGGGGCGCGCCCTGTCCGACGAGGCGGCACGGGATGGCTGGCGACGGGTGCGGGCGCTGGCCGCCACCGTGGAGCCTGCGGAAATGGCCGCGTTGCCGGTGCCCGACCTGCTGCACCGCCTGTTCCACGAGGAGACGGTGCGCCTGTTCGATGCCGAGCCGCTGCGGTTCGGTTGCGGTTGCTCGCGCGAGCGTACCGATGGCATGCTGCTGGGCCTGGGGCGTGCCGAGGTGGACGAGACGTTGGCCGAGCAGGGCCAGATCGAGATCACCTGCGAATTCTGCGATGCGCAGTATCGCTACGACCTGGTCGATGTCGAGGCGCTGTTCCTGGCCGGTGGTTCGGGTGGCAGCGGTGCCTCGTCCGAGGACGACGACACGGCGGACGGCCCCACTCGGCACTGATGCGGGGCGCGAGGTGGGGCCGATTCGGGTCGGGAAGGGCGGATCAGGCCGAGCCGGGCCGTGTCGGGCAGACCGGACAGCCGGGGCGGGGCGCCAGGCTGATCTCGTCCACGCTCATCGACAATCCGTCGATCAGCACCAGCCGGCCGACCAGGGACTGGCCGGCATCGCACAGCAGCTTCAGGGCCTCCAGGGCCTGCAGGCAGCCGACCAGCCCGACCACCGGGCCGAGTATGCCGGCCTGCGTGCAGGTGTCCAGCTCGTCCAGGCCATCGTCCTGCCCGCCGTCCTGCCCGCCGCCCTGGTAGAGACACCGGTAGCAGGGGGTGCCGGCGCGGCGCGGATCCACCGTCATGATCTGGCCGTCGAAGCGGATGGCGGCACCGCTGACCAGCGGCACGCCGGCACGCACGCAGGCGGCGTTGATGGCGATACGGGTAGCGAAGTTGTCGGTGCAGTCGAGCACCAGGTCCATTCGCGGGACCTGCTCGTCCAGATCGTCCTCGTCAAGCCCGTGATCCAGGGTGTCGATGGAAAGGGCCGGATCGATGGCCAGGCAGGCCAGGCGCGCCGAGTGCGTCTTCAGTTGCCCGGCGCGGTCGGTGACGTGCGCGATCTGGCGCTGCAGGTTGGAGACCTCCACCACATCGAAATCGGCCAGCACCAGTCGGCCCCGGGCGCCACGGCCCACGCCGGCCGCGGCCAGGTACAGCGCGGCCGGCGAGCCCAGGCCGCCCAGGCCCACGATCAGCACCCGGGCAGATTCGATCGCTCGCTGGCCTGCCGCACCGATCTGCGGCAAGGTCAGGTGACGGGCATGACGGTTGTCGGGAGAAGGGTCCACGCAGCGGAGACCGGGTCGCGCCTCGATCGAGGCGATGCCGCATGATCGCAAACCTTGCGCTGCGCTGCGCGCTGCACGAATTCTCCGGAAACGACGAGACACGATGAAGAACAAGCAGGGCCGGCGCGGCCGGAGCGAGCACGGCACGGACAGGGGCACGGACAGGGGCATGGACCAGGGCACGAGCGGGCAGCGGCAGGGCGAGGGTCCGCCGCGGCGAGAGCTGCCGCGCCGACCCGATCCGCTCACCACGCCGCTGGCCAACCGGGAGGCCAGCTTCCTGGCCTTCGACGAGCGCGTGCTGGCGCTGGCCAGCGATCCGGGCGTGCCGTTGCTCGAACGGCTGCGCTTCCTGTGCATCTCCTCCAGCAACCTGGACGAGTTCTTCGAGGTCCGGGTGGCCGGCATCAAGCAGAAGATCCTCGGTGGCGTCGAGGCGGCCGGTACCGACGGTCTGTCGCCTGCGCAGGAGCTGGATCTGGTGCGCAACAAGGCGTACGGCTTCGTGGAGCGCCAGTACGCGGTGTTCAACGACGAGCTGCTGCCGGCGCTGGGCGACGAAGGCATCCGGTTCCTGCCGCGCGCGGACTGGAGCGAGGAGGTGCGCGGCTGGGTACGGGATTTCTTCCAGAGCGACATCGCGCCGGTGCTCAGTCCGCTGGGCCTGGACCCGGCACACCCGTTTCCACGCATCACGAACAAGAGCCTGTCGTTCATCATCGACCTGCGCGGCATCGATGCGTTCGGACGCGATTCCGGCTACGCGGTGGTTCGCGCACCGCGCTCCCTGCCGCGCATCATCCGCGTGCCGACCGACATCTGCGGCGTGCCGCACGGCTTCGTCTTCCTGTCCTCGATCATCCACGCCGAAGTCGCGCAGCTGTTCAGCGGCCTGGACCCGCTGGGCGTGTACCAGTTCAAGGTCACGCGCAACAGCGAGCTGTACGTGCAGGAGGAGGAAGTCGCCAACCTGCGCCGCGCGCTGGAATCCGAGCTGATGCAGCGCGGCTTCGGCGACGCGGTGCGCCTGGAGGTGGCCGCCAACTGCCCGGCGCGTGTGATCAAGTACCTGCAGCGCCAGTTCCGGCTGGAGGACGGCGACGTGTTCCGCGTGAACGGGCCGGTGAACCTGAACCGGCTGATGAGCATTCCCGACGAGATCGACCGGCCGGACCTGAAGTTCGACCAGTTCACGCCGGCGCTGGCACCGGTGTTCGAAAGCGGCTTCGACATCTTCGAGATGATCAAGGCGCGCGGCGAACTGGTGTACCACCACCCTTACGAAAGCTACGAGCCGGTCATCGAGCTGGTACGCCAGGCGGCCTACGACCCGGACGTGCTGGCGATCAAGCAGACGCTGTACCGCACCGGTGCCCGCAGTGCCTTCGTCAAGTCGCTGATGGATGCCTCGCGCGCCGGCAAGGACGTCACCGTGGTGATCGAGCTGCGGGCGCGCTTTGACGAAGAGGCCAACATCGAGCTGGCCAGCCGCCTGCAGGAGGCCGGCATCCAGGTGGTCTACGGCGTGGTCGGCTTCAAGACGCACGCCAAGATGCTGCTGGTGGTGCGGCGCGAGAAGAAGCGCCTGCAGAAGTACGTGCACGTGGGCACCGGCAACTACCACGCGACCACCGCGCGGCTGTACACCGACATCAGCCTGCTGAGCGCCGGCAAGGCGCTGAGCGACGATGTGCAGCGGGTGTTCACGCAGCTGACCGGACTGGGCCGCACCCTGGAGCTGAAGCGGGTGGTGCAGGCACCGTTCGCGCTGCACGAGTTCGTGCTGGCCCGTATCGCCCGCGAGGCCGAGATCGCCCGTGCCGGTGGAGAGGGACGGGTCATGGCCCGCATGAACTCGCTGGTGGACGTACGGGTGATCGAGGCGCTCTACGAAGCCTCCAGGGCCGGCGTGCGCATCGAGCTGGTGGTGCGCGGCATCTGCATGCTGCGCGCGCAGGTGCCGGGCGTCTCCGAGAACATCCGGGTGGTCTCGGTGCTGGGCCGGTTCCTGGAGCACTCGCGCGTGTTCTGGTTCGGCGAGGACGGCGACGAGCGCATCTGGATCTCCAGTGCCGACTGGATGCCCAGGAACTTCTTCAGCCGCGTCGAGATCGCCATCCCGGTCGAGGGCGACAACGCTCGGCGGGTGCGCGAGGAATGCCTCGAATTCTACGTGCGCGACAACGCGTTCGCCTGGGAGCTGGCCTCCGACGGCGAGTACCGCCGGCTGGAGCACAACGATGCCGAACCGTTCAGCGCCCAGCAGGCGTTGATGGGACGCCACCGCGATCTCTATCAGCCCGACTGATCGGAGAGCGCGTCATCGAGTGGCCTGCAGCGCTGCGCCGACCCGCTCGCGATCCTGCGTGTCCCGCGTCGTGGTCACGCCGCGAAAACCGGCATCGCGCAGGGCGGCACGCACCGCCGCACCCTGATGGTGGCCGTGCTCCAGCGACAGCGCCGCGTCGGCGGCGAGCACGTGGCGCGCCTGATCGATCAGCCGATGCAGGTCGGCCAGGCCGTCATCGCCGGACACCAGCGCCTGCCGGGGCTCGTGTGCCAGATCGTCCAGGTGCGCGTCCCGCTCCTCGATGTAGGGCGGGTTGGACACCAGCAGATCGATGCTGGCGAGGCTCAGCGCCGACAACCAGTCCCCGGCCAGCCACTCCACCCGCGCATCCAGGCGCCGTGCATTGTCCCGAGCGATATCCAGGGCGGCGCTCGAACGGTCCAGGCCGATCACGCGAGCGGGTACCGACAGCTCCAGGGCCAGCGTGATCGCCACGATGCCGCTGCCGGTGCCCGCGTCCAGCACGACCAACGGGCGTGAGGGGGTGCGCCGCCCGTGCAGCTCGTCGGCCTGCCTCAAGGCCACCTCGACCAGCGTCTCGGTGTCGTCGCGCGGCACCAGCACGTCGCGGGTGACGCGAAAGTCGCGCGAGCGGAACTCCTTCGAGCCGAGAAGGTAGGCGATCGGCTCGCCGCTCAACCGTCGGGTCAGCAGGGCATCCGCCCGCTGGCTGGCCACCGGGTCCAGCGGCTCGTCCGCGTGCGCGTACAGCCAGGTGCGCACGACGCCCAGCGCCTGGCCGAGCAGCAGGTCCGCCTCGAGCGCTGCGGGCGTGTCCGGACGAGCGGCGTGGATCGCCTGGGCCGCACGGCGGCGCCAGCGCCCGATCGTGCAGGGCGGCGTGCCGACCGGGCTCAGGTGTCGCCCAGCTCGGCCAGCAGCCGGGCCTGATGTTCGGCGATCAACGGATCGATCACCTCGTCCAGCGCGCCCGCCATCACATCGTCCAGCTTGTACAGCGTGAGGTTGATGCGGTGGTCGGTCAGCCGGCCCTGCGGGAAGTTGTAGGTGCGGATGCGCTCGGAGCGATCGCCCGAGCCGACCTGCAGGCGACGCGACTCGGACGTGGCGTCCGCCTGCTTGCTGTGCTCGGCATCCAGCAGCCGTGCCTGCAACAGAGCCATGGCCTTCGCGCGGTTCTTGTGCTGCGAGCGCTCGTCCTGGCATTCGACCACCAGGCCGGAGGGCAGGTGGGTCAGCCGGATCGCGGAATCGGTCTTGTTGACGTGCTGCCCGCCCGCACCGGACGCCCGGTAGGTGTCGATGCGCAGGTCCGCCGCGTTGACCTCGATGGCGTCCACGCTCGCCACCTCCGGCAGGATGGCCACGGTGGCGGCGGAGGTGTGCACGCGCCCCTGGGATTCGGTCTCGGGCACGCGCTGCACGCGATGCGCGCCGGACTCGAACTTCAGCCGCGAGAACACCCGTTCGCCGGCCAGCCGGCAGACCACCTCGCGATAGCCACCGTGATCGCCGGTGCGCTCGCTGATCAGCTCGCTGCTCCAGCCGACCCGTTCGGCGTAGCGCAGGTACATCTTCAACAGATCGCCGGCGAACAGCGCCGCCTCGTCGCCGCCGGTGCCGGCACGGATCTCCAGGAAGGCGTTGTTTTCATCGTTGGGATCGCTCGGCAGCATCAGCAGCCTGAGCTGCTCCTCCAGCTCGCCCTGACGTGCCTGCAGGCCCGGCAGCTCGTCCTCGCCCATGGCACGCATGTCCGGGTCCGCATCCTCGGCCAGCGCCCGCGCCTCGCGCAGCTCCGAGCGAACCGAGGTCCAGTCCGCGAAGCTGCTGACCACCGGCTGCAGTTGCGCGTACTCCTTGCTGAGCGTGCGAAAGCGATCCTGGTCACCGAGCACGTCCGGATCGCCGAGCAGCACGCCGATCTCCTCGTGCCGCTCGCTGACGCTCTCCAGCCGTTCGCGTATCGAGTCCTTCAACGCAGGTCACGCGGCATGGCCAGCCCGAGTACCCGGCGCGCGTTGTCGATCACCTCGGTCTCGCCGAACTCGGCCGCCTCGCGCAGCCGTGCGCTGGGGGTGTGCATCAGCTTGTTGCTGAGCCCGTGAGCGAGCTGCTCGAGCACCGCCGCGGGATCCTTGCCGGCCGCCAGCTGCTTCTTCGCCCGGTCCAGCTGCGTGATGCGGATGGCCTCGACCTGGGCGCGGTACTCGCGGATCGTGTCGGTCGCGCCCAGCGATTGCAGCTTGCGCATGAATCGCTCGGCCTGGTGGGAGACGATCTCCTCGGCCTCCACCGCCGCCGCCTCGCGCGACTGGCGGTTCTCGTCAATGACGCTGCGCAGGTCATCGACCGTGTACAGAAACACCGATTCCAGGTCGCCCACCTCGGGCTCGATGTCGCGCGGCACCGCGATGTCCACGAACAGCATCGAGCGATGGCGACGCCGCTTCAGCGCGCTGCCCACCGCGCCCTTGCCCAGGATGGGCAGGGGCGCGGCGGTGGAGCTGATGACGATGTCGGCCTCGTGCAGGTGATCGGGAATCGCGCCCAGCGCGATGGCCTCGCCGTCGACCTCGTCGGCCAGTCCCTGGGCGCGCGCCACCGTGCGGTTGGCGATCACCACCCGGCCGATGCCGGCCCCCTTCAGGTGACGGGCCGCCAGCTGCACCGTCTCGCCGGCCCCGATCAGCAGCGCGGTGTGGGTGGAGAAGTCGGCGAAGATCTGCCGGGCCAGGCTGACGGCGGCGAACGCCACGGAGACCGGGTTGGTGCCGATGGCGGTTTCGGTGCGCACCTGCTTGGCCACCGAGAAGGCGGTCTGGAACAGCGGCACGAGTTGCTGGCCGACCGTGCCGGCGGTGGTCGCGTCCCGGTAGGCACGCTTGATCTGGCCCAGGATCTGCGGCTCGCCCAGCACCATCGAATCCAGGCCGCTGCACACCCGCATCAGATGGGTGACCGCGTTCAGGTTCGCATGCTGGAACAGGTAGGCATCGGCCCCCCCGTTGCGCATGTTCATCCAGTCGTGCATCCAGTCGATGACCGGACGGGCATCGTCGCCCTGCACGCCGCAGTAGATCTCCGTGCGGTTGCAGGTGGACACGATGGCGGCCTCGTTGACCGCGCCCACACCGCGCAGCGCCTCGAGCGCATCGCCGAGCCGATCATCGCCGATGGCGGCCCGCTCCCGGATGTCGACCGGTGCGGTGTGGTGATTCAGGCCGAGAGCGATGAGCGTCATGTGAGGACAAGGATAGCAAGTGCGACTGTCGCGGGGCGTGCCGATTGCGTAGCTTCGCGACACTCTGTCAACGTTGTACGACTCCCGAGGGTTCACTGCGGATGTCTGGTTACACTGCCGACAACGTAAAGGGTGCCGGACGAACCATGCCGAAGGGCGAGGGTCGGACCGCCTGCTGATTGACGGAGATCGCTCTACACCATGAGTCTGCGTGACACCCGACGCTTCGCCTCGGCGATGCTGCCCGTCCTGCTGATCGGTTGCTCGGCCGCGCCCCTCGCGCCCGGCAGCGCCGCGGCCCAGGAGGGCGACACCGCCGCCGTGCCGGTGCCGTTCGTGTTCGATGCGCCGCCGCGCGGCACGCGTGACGACGCGCAACTCATGTACCAGATACTGATCGCGGAGCTTGCCGGGCGGCGCGGCCGGCTGGACATCGCGTTGCAGGGCTACGGCGATGCAGCGAAGGGCAGCGACGACTCCCGCGTGGCCGAGCGAGCCGCCCGGCTGGCGATCTTCGGCCGCCAGTGGTCGGCGGCCGGAGACGCGCTCGAGCGCTGGCGGATCCTGGATCCGGGCAATGGCGAGCCGCTCGACCTGCAGGCGCAGGTGCTGATGCGCCAGCAGCAGCCGGATCGGGCGGCCGAACGCTTCATCGAACGGATCGAGCGTGCCGACGATGTCGAACAGGCCCTCAACGAGCTCGGTGCGTTGTTGCAGGGCGATCCGGACCCGGACGCGGCCGGCCGGGTGGCCGCGGCGCTGGTGACCCGTTTTCCCGAGTCGGCATCGGCGCAGCTGGCGGTGGCCCGGCTCGCGCTGGCCGGCGGCGACCGACCGATGGCCAGCGCGGCCCTGGACTCGGCCCTGGAGCTGGATCCGGACAACATCGACGCGATCCAGGTGCGCGCACGCCTGCTGGCGGTCGAGGGTGATGTGGACGGGGCGTTCACGATGCTCTCGGAGGCGATCGAGCGGCAACCCGAGGCGGTGGCCCTGCGGCTGGGAGAGGCGCAGCTGCTGGTCGAGGCCGGCCGCTTCGATCAGGCTGGCGCGTCCCTGCAGGCGCTGGGAGAAGAGGTCGTCGACGATCCCGATACCCTGCTGTCGATCGGTCAGCTGGCGGTGCAGATCGGGCGCTCCGATCTGGCGCAGACCTGGTTCGGCGCCCTGCTGGCCGACGAGGAGCATCGAGACGAGGCGCACTTCCAGCTCGCCCGCATCGATGACCGGGCCGGCAATGCGGATGCGGCGATCGCCGGTTACGACGCGGTCGGCTCCGAGGCACGGTTCGTCAGCGCACAGATGCGAGCCGCCGAGCTGGTGGCGGGCGAGGGTGACATCGAGGCGGCGCGCGATCGGCTGACCAGCCTTCGCGAGATGGTGCCGGATCCGTCGTTGCGCGCTCGCCTGGTCAGCACCGAGGGACGACTGCTGCAGAGAGCGGGACAGGCGGACGAAGCCCTGGCGGTGCTCAGCGAAGGGCTGGACGAGTTTCCCGACAGCAGCGACCTGCTCTACGCGCGCGCCCTGGCGGCCGACAGCGCCGGACAGCCCGAATTGCTGGTGGGCGACCTGCGACGACTGATCGAGACGGACGCGGACAACGCGCAGGCGCTCAACGCGCTCGGCTATCACTTCGCGCAGCGCAACGAGCGGCTGGACGAAGCGGACGAGCTGCTGGAGAAGGCCAGCGGACTGTTGCCCGAGGATCCGGCCGTGATGGACAGCCTGGGCTGGCTGCGATTCCGGCAGGGGGATCTGGACGAGGCCATCCGCCTGCTGCGCCAGGCGCTGGCGATGCTGCCCGATGGCGAGATCGCCGCTCACCTGGGCGAGGCGCTGTGGGTGGCCGGGGAACGTGACGAGGCTCGCCTCGTCTGGGACGAGGCGCTGGAGCGAACTCCCGATCACGAGGCCCTCAACGAGACGATCGAGCGCCTGACCCGGTGATCTCCGGAGGCGTGCTCGATCGCGCACCGCGCGCGGGCACGAGGCGTGTGCGTGACCTGTGCGCGGTGGCGCTGGTCGTCGTGCTCGGTGGCTGCGCGATCGGTGGTGGCGGGCCGCCACCGACGCCGGCCACGGCGGCCGACGTCGAGGCGCGTGACCAGCGACTGCGCGCGCTCGACACGTTCCGTGTCAGCGGCCGTTTCGGTTATCGGGACGAGCGGCAGAACCTGAGCGCCGGCATCGAATGGGATCGCAGCGCTGAAGATCTGGCCATACGGTTGCGCGCCCCGCTGGGACTCGGACGCATGGAGATCACCCAGGACGCCACCGGCGCCAGGCTGGTGCGCGGCCATCGTGAACCCGTGATCGGGCCGAATGCGGCCGAGGTGCTGCGCACCGGCCTGGGGCTCGGTGCGCCGGTGCCGCTGGACGAGATCGGTGACTGGATCCGTGGGCTGGCCGGGCCGCGCGCCACGAGCGTGCAGCGCGACGCCGGCGGTCGGCTGCAGAGTCTGGTGTACCGGGATGCGACCGGCCAGCGCTGGCGCGCCACGATCAGGCGCTACCGACAGGTCGAAGGCGAATGGCTGCCGGCCCTGCTGAGCGCCGTCAGTGGAGAGCGGCACCTGCGCCTTGCATTGTCCGAGTGGAGACTGGGTGCCGATGCCACCGGTGCGACGTCCGATCGGGTGCCGGATCAGGCGGCGCCCGGGCCGGCATCGCGACGCCTGACCCTGCCGGGCGCTTGATCCGATGCCGTGTCGAAACCCGTGCCGAAACTCCTGCCGGAATTCTGGACGGATGGTCAGTCCGGCACGGCCGGAACGAAGCTCTGGCTTCACGCGCTTCCGGCAGGTAGACTTCCGCGCTCTTCGGACAAGGCAGGCCCCGTCCCGGAATCTCGTCCCGCCATTCTGCACCGCCAACCTAGGGCGACACCAACGTTGACCACCAACTGGCTGGCTCCGGCCAAGATCAATCTCTTCCTGCACGTCACCGGACGGCGCAGCGATGGCTATCACACGCTGCAGACCGTCTATCAGTTCGTCGAGCTGAACGACGTCCTGCAGTTCAGTGTGCGCGAAGACAATGAAATACACCTGAAAAGCGACTTTCAGGAGGTGCCTCCGGAGCAGAACCTGGTGGTGCGGGCGGCGCGTGCGCTGCAGCAGCATTCCGGCACCCGGGCCGGTACCGACATCACCCTGGAGAAGCGCATCCCGACCGGTGGCGGCCTGGGCGGCGGCAGCTCCGATGCGGCCACCACGCTGGTGGCGCTGAACGAGTTCTGGCGCCTGGGCCTGTCGATCAAGGAACTGGCCGAGATCGGCGTGACCGTCAGTGCCGACGTGCCGGTGTTCGTGTACGGTCAGTCGAGCTGGGCGGAGGGCATCGGCGAGAAGCTGACGCCGGTGGCGCCGATCGAGCCGTGGTACCTGATCGTCAACCCGAATGTGCAGGTCTCGACACAGGCCTTGTTCAACGCCCCGGAATTGACACGCAACACCAGTCCGATCACAATCAGGGACTTCATGGACGGACGCAGTCGCAACGTGTTCGAACCGGTCGTGATCGCCCGCTACCCCGAAGTCCGGGCGGCACTCGACTGGCTTCGGCGCAACAACCGATACAGTCCTGCCAAGATGAGTGGTACCGGGAGTTGCGTGTTCACCGCGTGCGAGTCGCAGGAAGCGGCACAGGCGCTCGCCGAGACGTTGCCCAGGAACATGAAGGGTTATGTGGTAAAGGGGCGTAACGCATCGCCGCTATACGATTTTGCAGGTTGAGCCTCCCTTTTCGGAGTGACCTGCCGCATTGAGTAGTGCCATACGAATTGTCATTAGGGCCGTCGCCAAGCGGTTAAGGCACCGGGTTTTGATCCCGGCATTCGGAAGTTCGAATCTTCCCGGCCCTGCCATTTCGTCACCCCTCGTTCGCCGTGCCGCTTCGGCTCGCCCGGCCGTTCGTCGTCGGAAGGATTGCAGACCACCATGGCCGATCGCCGACTCATGATCTTCGGTGGCAACGCCCACCCCCGACTGACCCAGAACATCGCTGCCTACCTGCAGCAACCGATCGGCAAGATGCAGCTGTCGCGTTTCAGCGACGGCGAGACCGCGGTCGAGATCCAGGAGAACGTGCGCGGCGGCGATGTGTTCGTCGTGCAGCCGGTCTGCGCGCCGACCAACGACAACCTGATGGACCTGCTGGTCACCGTCGATGCGCTCAGCCGCGCTTCCGCCGAGCGCATCACCGCGGTCATCCCGTACTACGGCTACGCCCGCCAGGACCGGCGCGTGCGCTCGGCACGGGTGCCGATCACCGCCAAGCTGGTCGCCAACATGCTCGAGGTGTCGGGCGTGGATCGCGTGCTCACCGTGGATGTTCATGCGGAGCAGATCCAGGGCTTTTTCGACATCCCGGTGGACAACGTCTACGCATCACCTCTGCTGATGCTCGACATCTGGCGCGCCAAGCATCCCAACCTGGTCGTGGTCTCGCCGGACGTGGGTGGCGTGGTGCGCGCACGGGCCGTGGCCAAGCAGCTGGACGACTCGGATCTGGCGATCATCGACAAGCGGCGACCGAAGGCCAACGAGGCCCAGGTGATGCACATCATCGGAGACGTGGCCGGGCGCACCTGCGTGATCATCGACGACATGGTCGATACCGCCGGCACGCTGTGCAAGGCGGCCGAGGCGCTCAAGCAGCACGGGGCGGTCAAGGTGGTCGCGCTGGCCACTCATCCGGTGCTGTCCGGCAACGCGATCGAGAACCTGGTCGCCTCGCAGCTGGACGAGCTGGTGGTCACGGACACCATCCCGCTTTCGGCGGCGGCGATGGGTTGCGGCCGCATCCGACAGTTGTCCGTGGCCGACCTGCTGGGCGAGACGATCCGGCGCATCCACGAGGACGAGTCGGTCAGTTCGGTGTACATGGACTGACCGGCCTCTGGTAGACTTCCGCGGCTTCGCCTGGTCGCGGGCGAAGTCGACGACGCGAACGGTCCTCACGGATCCTTCAGCGCGTCATGGAGGCATCAATTCCGATGCGCTCCTCATTGCCGGAGAATATCGACATGTCCGACGACCTAGACGTCGCCGCCACGTCACGCAACGTATTCGGGAAAGGTGCGAGCCGCCGCCTGCGTCGTGACAATCTCGTGCCCGCCATCCTGTACGGCGATAGCAAGGATCCTCAGCCGATCCAGCTCAAGCACAACGAGGTGATCAAGCACCTCGACAACGAGGCCTTCTACTCGCAGCTGCTGATGGTCAGCGTCGACGGGGCCGAGCAGGTGCGCTGCATCCTGCGTGACGTGCACCGTCACCCCTACAAGCAGCAGATCCTGCACATGGACTTCATGCGCGTCGTCGCCGGCGCCGAGATGAAGTTCAGCGTGCCGCTGAACTTCCTCGGCGAAGAGGACTCGCCCGGCGTCAAGAACGAAGCCGGCATCGTCACCCACAACGAGAACGAAGTGGCGATCTTCTGCCTGCCGCGCAACCTGCCCGAGAACATCGAGGTGGACATGAGCGCACTCGTGGTGGGCGATGCGGTCTACCTGGCGGATCTGAAGATGCCCGAGGGCGTGCGTATCGCCGACCTGGACGAGAGCGATCCGGACACTAACCGCATGGTGGCCAGCGTGCAGAAGCCGCGTCTGGAAGTCGAGTCGGACGATGAGACCGATGATGAGGCGGCCGATGCGGGCGAGGCCGATGCGGATACGTCCGGCGACGGTGAAGCCTCCACCGAGGACTGATGCCGCGCGGCAGCATCGGCGATCGCATCGGGCGATCGTCGGTGCCGCCGGTACCGATGCGCCGTTGATCGCGATCGGTCGCGCACGATCGACCGCGCGGAGACGCCGTCATGCCGGGTGAGATCGTACGTTTCCAGCTGGTGGCCGGGCTTGGCAATCCGGGTGCGGACTACGCCCGAACGCGTCACAACGCCGGGTTCTGGTACGTGGACGAGCTGGCACGCCAGCTCGGTGCGTCGTTCACGCTCGATCGGCGCTACCACGCGGCCATCGCCCAGGCGACGCTTGCCGGCCGGCGGATTCATCTCGTCAAGCCGATGAACTTCATGAACAACAGCGGCCAGGGACTGGCTGCCGTCGCCCGTTTCTACAAGCTCGACCCGGCCAGGATACTGGTCGCGCACGACGAGCTGGATCTGTCTCCAGGTCACGTTCGCATCAAGCGCGGCGGCGGACACGGCGGGCACAACGGTCTTCGCGACGTGGTCCCGAAGCTGGGATCACCCGATTTCTGGCGCCTGCGCATCGGCATCGGGCATCCGGGGCACAAGAGTGCGGTTGCCGGGTACGTGCTCAAGCGCGCACCGGCCGATCAGCAACGGTTGATCGAGGAGGCGGTGGAGCTTGCACTGCGCGAATCGGAGACGCTGATCGATGGCGATACCAACATCGCCACCAAGGCACTCAACGGACACAAGCCGCCGGCCTGAACGGTCGCGGCATCCTCTTTCATTGCAGCCGGCGCCTGACGCCGGCAACGGTCAAACCAGATGGGATTCAAGTGCGGCATCGTCGGGCTGCCGAACGTCGGCAAGTCGACCCTCTTCAATGCGCTCACCAAGGCGGAGATCGCGGCCGAGAACTATCCGTTCTGCACCATCGAGCCGAACGTGGGCATGGTGCCGGTACCCGATCCGCGGCTGAACGCACTGGCCGACATCGTCAAGCCGCAGCGCATCCTGCCCACCACCATGGAGTTCGTCGACATCGCCGGCCTGGTGGCGGGTGCGTCCAAGGGGGAAGGGTTGGGCAACCAGTTCCTCGGCAACATCCGGGAGTGCGACGCGATCGCGCACGTGGTGCGCTGCTTCGATGACGAGGACGTCGTGCACGTGGCCGGGCGCATCGATCCGATCGCCGACGTGGAGACGATCGATACGGAGTTGCTGCTCTCGGACATCGATACGCTGGACAAGGCCATCTACCGGATCGGCAAGAACGCCAAGAGCGGCAACAAGGAGGCGGTGGCCGAGAAGGCGTTTCTGGAGTCGGCCGCGGCGCAGATGAACGACGGGCGGCCCGCCCGGTTGATCGAAGGGAGCGAGCGCGAGCGAGCCTGGCTCAAGGGTCTGCACCTGCTGAGCGCCAAGCCGGTGATGTACATCGCCAACGTGCTCGAGGACGGGTTCGAGAACAACCCCCTGCTGGACGTGATGCGCGGGCGTGCCGAAAGCGAAGGCGCGCAGATCGTGGCGGTGTGTGCGGCCATGGAAGCCGAGATCGTGCAACTGGAAGAGGCCGAAAAGGCGGACTTCCTGGCCGAGATGGGCCTGCAGGAGCCGGGTCTGAACCGCGTCATCCGCGCCGGCTACGACCTGCTCGGCCTGCAGACCTTCTTCACCGCCGGCGAGAAGGAGGTGCGCGCCTGGACGGTTCGCTCCGGTGCCACCGCGCCCAACGGCGCCGGGCGCATCCACACCGATTTCGAGAAGGGATTCATCCGGGCAGAGGTCGTCGGCTACGATGATTTCATCGCCGCCGGGGGGGAGTCCGGCGCCAAGGAGGCGGGCAAGTGGCGACTCGAGGGCAAGGAGTACCTGCTGGCCGAAGGCGACGTAGTGCATTTCCGGTTCAACGTCTGACGATCGCGGTCGTCGGGGGCGCGCGAGTTGACAGCGGGCCCCCGGAAAGGCATGATAGGCGGCTGAAGATCGACGGCTACATAGCTCAGTTGGTTAGAGCACAACACTCATAATGTTGGGGTCCCTAGTTCGAATCTAGGTGTAGCCATTCTCTTCAGGTCGGCCTCCCGCTCGTCTATCGGCGGTTGATGCGCCCGCCCGGCCTCGCTTTCGCTCGTCAATGCCCGTAGAAGGGTTTCGCTGCGATATCGGTGCGATACAGGCACGTCCGTAGCGAGCCGGCCGCATTCCTTGCTCTCGGCGAATGCCTACCCGGACACGGCGAACACCGTCAACGTGCAGTCGCCACCATCCCGCACGTAGAGCAGCGTGGCGGCCCGGTTCGGGGATTCCCACGCCAGGCCGACCTGTGTCGAACCGTCGTCGGATGCCTCCGGTCCGAACGTCAGCCTGCTCGACGGCTCGCCGAATCGCTCGGTCAGGGCCGTCAGGGAAGCCGTGCAGTTCCTGTCGCCGGATACCCGGACGGGCTCGCGGTGGCCGCATCGATCGCCGAGTCGGGTGTCGGCGGCCTCGTGCCGGGGTCTGGGGGTGTCGAGCCGTCGTTGATCGATGGCACGATGGCCGGCACACCGCTCGCCGGCCCGCCCTCCACGTAGGTGGCGTCGCAGCCATCGATCGTCGGGCCGAATTCGAACGTCATGATCGTGCCGATGCCGAGCCAGTCCACGAAGGCCGTCTCCCTGTCGGTCTGCCTGTCCGTGATGTCCTGGCGCTCGGTCGGCTCGCCGTACAAGGCGTACGCCTGGCGCAGCAGCGCACGACACCGCGGATCGCCCGGGTCGGACACCACCGACGCCCCGGTCGGCCGATCGCCCGACAGGATGTCGTTCACTGGTGGCCGTTCCCCATCGTGCGGTACCGTGTCGAACGGATTCGCCGCCTGCTCGCCATCGGCGGGAACGTTCGCCGCCGGGCTGGACGAGCCGCCTCCGCAGCGCCCAGCAGCACCACGATGGCGGCCGCTCGAATCTCCTCCACCGCCACCAGGCAGGCCCGCCGATCCGATCTTGCCGGCACCTCTCGGGCCATCAGGCGTCGCGCATGTCCCTCTCGTACAGTGCCTGGAACGACACCGCGCAAGATGACAAGTGGCTCGACCCGGATCACCGTGGCGGTCGGGTCCTGATGATCTTCCTGATGGTGTGCGCGCTGGCGATGGCGATCGCGTTGCCCGACGCCTTCAGCGAGCGGGCCGGCCTGTTCGTCGGAGCCTGCGTGACGATGTCGCTGGTGCGTGCCGGGTGGATGGCCCTGTTGCTGCGCGGGCAGCGGATGGGCAGCAATTGCGCCCAGCTGTGCGCCCGGAGCGCGCTGTCGGCGGCGTTCTGGATCGCCGGGGCGCTCGCGCCCTCGTGGCACCTGGAGCGGTGGTTGCTGGCCGTGGCGATCGACTACACGGCTCCCTGCGCCGACCTTGCTGTACCTGATCATCGGATCGGCCTTCGCCGCGGTGTTCGCGCTGATCGAGGTCCTGATGCCCGGCTCGTTCGTTTCCGCCTCGGGCAAGCCGCTCGACTGGCAGCAGCTGCTCCACTTCAGCTACGTCACCATCACCAGCCTGGGCTACGGGGACATTCTTCCGACTGGTTTTCATGCGCAGGCCTTCGTCGCGTTCGAGCCGATCATCGGTGTGCTCTGCACCGTCATTCTGCTTTCCCGCCTGGTCGGGATGCACACCACCCCGGGCCCCCGAGCGGGTCGACCATGATCGAACCCGAGAGAACGCGATGCACACGATGATGATCCTCACGGCAGGTCTGGCTTTGCTCGCGATCGTGTGCGCGGTCGGGTGGGCTCGCCGCCGCGAGGCGGGCCTGGCGCGTGCCGCACGGATCTTCATCCCGGTCTGGTTCGTCGCCGCACGGGTCAACGTGGGAGTGGGCGTGTTCGTCGCCGGCTACACGGTGATGCAGGAATTGCCGGTGTTCGCCGTGACCTTCGCCGTCCCGGCCGCTGCGGGCTGGCTACTGTCGCGCCGCTTCGACCCGACGCGGGGCCGGGCTCGAGGATGGGCGACTCACGTCCATGTGGACCAATTCTCAGAAATTGCTTTTAATCGGTCCGTTTTGTGGCAGGTTCGCACCTGCGTGACGGATTTGTTAACGATTGTCGCGGCCGGGCTTGCCGATCGGGCATCCCGGTAACGGTCTTTATACTGATGCTCAGTTCCGCTGCGGCCCTTCGCCGCTCTTCGTTGCACCCGGCGCGTGGGAGACTGCCTTGCCCACTGAACGTGGATCCACCGAACATCCGCCGGTCGCCGTCATCGGCGCGCAGCCCGGCGACGGCGAGCGCCTGGCTCGCCTGCTCGGCTCGCTGGGCCGGCGGGTCATGAACTACCCCTCGCCGATCGATTTCGATCGCGCCATGCCTCGCACCGACGCGATCGTGCTCTGCCATCGCGACGAACGGGACGACAGTCCGGTGCCGCGCCTGCCCGGCCGTCTGCGCGGGTTGCGCATGATCGTGCTGTCCGATCGGCGGGAGGAGATGTTCGTGGTGGAGACGCTGATCTCCGGCGCGCATCACGTGTTCGACTTCAATGACCCGGACACGGTACTGGCCGCTCGGCTGGACGCGGGACTGCGCCGACACGCGGAGACCCGTGATGCGGCGCTGTCGATCGCGCCGTTCCGTTTCGATCTGACGCGCCACAGGGCCATGCTCGATTCCCGGCCGCTCGACCTGAGCCCGCGCGAGTTCGATTTCGCCTACTACATGTTCGCGCACCGCGGTCGTCTGGTCACCAACGGCGAGCTGTTGACGTCGGTGTGGTCGTTGCCGCAGAACATCGACACGCGACGCATCGATACCGCGGCCTGTCGTATCCGCAAGAAGATGCAGCTGGACGAGCGCACCGGCTGGGTGCTGAGGCGATTCCGTCGCGAAGGCTACGGCCTCTACGGCGATTCGCGAACCACCGAACGCACCAACGAGCCGGTGTCGGGGCGCGTGCCGGTCATCGGCTGATCAACGTCCGGGTCATCGCTGCGACGCGGCAGGTCGGTCACGCACTACGCGCCTCGCGCGTGACCGGTGGCGCGACCCGCTGCAGCGATTGACGCCCGATTCCCAAGCGCCCGACGGTCGCCGCGTCGTGCCGCACCCCGTCCTGACCGGACAGCACGAACAGGTCGCCGTTGCGGCCCAGCAGCTGCCGTTCGATACCCGCCCGGGCCGCCACCTCGCACTGGGTCTGCAGGTGCATCGGTTCGCCGTGCACCGGTACCAGGGTATGCGGGCCGATCCAGCCGTACATCGTCTCGAGCTCTTGCTGGCTCGGATGCCCCGAGGCATGGATCGGCAGCTCCACGTTCTCCGGTCGCACCACGAGCACGCCTCGCTGGCGCAGCCGCTCGCACATCGACTCCACCGTCGATTCGTTGCCGGGAATGATGCGCGAGCTGAACACCACGGTATCGCCCGGATCCAGCGACAGCTCGCGAAAGGTGTCGAGACTCAGCCGGTTGAGTGCGGTGCGCGGTTCCGCCTGGCTGCCGGTGGCGACCAGCAGCAGCGTCTCGCGCGGCAGGTAGCCCAGGTGCTCGGAGGCGACCAGGGTCTCCCGTTCGGTCCACAACCCGACCGTGCGTGCCGCCGAGGCGGTGTTGATCAGCGAGCGACCCAGCAGCCCGATATGACGACCGCATTCGTGAGCGACGCTGGCCAGCGTCTGCAAGCGCGCGATGTTGCTGCCGAAGCAGGCGGCGATCACTCGCCCCCGTGCGCCATCGACGACGCTCAGCAGTCCCGGTCTCAGGGCGGCTTCCGACAGCGAGTGGCCGGGCCGGTCGGCGCAGGTCGAATCGCACACGATCGTGTCGATGCCTTCCTGTCCGAGCTGCTGCAGGCGCTCCTGCGCGTAGTGGTGCCCGACCACCGGTTGCGGATCGAGCTTCCAGTCGGCGGTGTGGAAGACGTTGCCGGCCGGGGTGCGTACCACCAGCGCGCAGGGGTCGGGGATGGAGTGCGTCACCGCGACCCATTCGACGTCGAACACGCCATGCCGGTGACGCTCGCCCGGTTCCACCAGATGCACCGGCACCCGCCCTTCGAGTCCCTTCTCCGCCAGCTTGCGGCGCAGCATCTCGGCGGTGAACGGTGTCGCCCAGACCGGACAGCGCAAGCGTGGCCACAGATGGGCCACCGCGCCGATGTGATCCTCGTGGGCGTGGGTCAGCAGCAGGCCCTGCAGAGCGTCACGTCGCTCGACGATGAAGGCCGGATCCGGCATCTGCACGTCGAAGCCGCTGCGCGAGCTCCCATCGGCATCGCGGAAGGTCACCCCGCAATCGACCATCAACCATTGGCCATCGTGGCCGTACAGGTTCATGTTCATGCCGATCTCGCCACATCCTCCCAGCGGCAGGAACCACAGATCGTCTTGCGCAGGAATCATCGGGAGGCGTTCGGTTACCATCGTGTCGGCCGGTCACTGTAGCGCAGTGACGCCCGTGATCCCGTTTGCCATGTATACGTTGCTGGTCCTGTTCTTCCTCGTCTCGATCATCTTCTCGTTCCTGTGCTCGATATGGGAGGCGGTGCTGCTCAGCATCACCCCCTCGTTCACCGAGTCCCGGGTGCAGGCCGGCGACGGCATCGGCAAGACGCTCCGGATCTTCAAGGAGGATATCGACCGACCGCTGTCGGCGATCCTCACCCTCAACACGATCGCCCACACCGTCGGCGCCATCGGCGTCGGTGCCCAGGCGGTCAAGATCTGGGGGAATTCGATCGCCGCGACCGCGGTGGTGCCGGTGGTCATGACGCTGGCGATCCTGCTGTTGTCCGAGATCATCCCCAAGACGATCGGTGCCACCTACTGGAAGGGGCTGGCGCCGTTCACCGTGCGCTCGCTGCGCGTGCTCATGGTGGTGCTGGCACCGCTGGTCTGGCTGAGCCAGCTGCTCACCCGCCTGCTCAAGCGCGGTGGGAGCGAGAGCGTGCTGGATCGCGCCGATTTCTCCGCCATGGCGGATATCGGAGCGCGCGAGGGGGTGTTCGACGAAAGCGAGTCCAGCGTGCTGAAGAACCTGCTGCGGTTCGATACGGTGCTGGCCGAGCACGTGATGACGCCGCGCACCGTGGTGCTGGCGGCCGATGTCACCGATACCGCGCGCACCTTTCACGACGAGCATCCGAACATGCATTTCTCGCGCGTGCCGGTCTACGAGGGAACCAGCGACCATGTCACCGGCTACGTGCTCAGGGACGAGATGCTGAAGGCGCTGGTGGATGGCGAGGACGAGCGCACGCTCGGTGACCTGCAGCGCGAGATCACCGCCGTGAAGGAGGACTATCCACTGCCACGCCTGTTCGAGCATTTCATGACCAAGCGCGAGCACATCGCGGTGGTCATCGACAAGTTCGGAGGGCTGGCCGGCATCGTGACGATGGAGGACGTGATCGAGACGCTGCTGGGCATGGAGATCGTCGACGAACGCGATGGCGCGACCGACATGCAGGCGCTGGCGCGTCGCAACTGGGAAGCGCGGGCGCGTCGGGTCGGCCTGCTGAAGAACCTGGACGCGGCGATCGAGCAGCAGAACGAGGCGACGCCGCCGGTGGAGACGGTGGACGAGCCGGCCCCGTCGACCACGTCGACCCAGCCGCCGACACCGCAGGCCTAGTGTCCTGTCTCAAAGATGCACAGCCTCCCGAAGGGCGAGCCTGGCAGCGCCGATTCTTGCGTTGTTCTCGTTCGGAGTACTCCAGTACACCTTCACTCGAACGCCTTGTCCTCGACGCTGCCAGGCTCGCTGGGAGGCAGGGTATCTCTGGGACAGGACACTAGTGGCCCGATCGACCATCCACGCAGCGCTCCGCTGCACGGACGGTCGATCGGTCAGCGGGCGCCGGCTGTCTCGCCCTGGCCGCGCATCTTCTTGACCAGGGTCACCAGCGCCAGCACCACCGCCCCCGCCACGATGCCGACCACGGCCTGCAGCAGCATGCCGGTCAGGCTGCCGAGAATCTGTGCCACCCCGGGGACGGCTTCGGCCACGCTCTCAGATGCCTCGGCGATGCGTTCGCTGAACCAATGCACCCCGTGGGTGAGGATGCCGCCGCCGACCAGGAACATGGCCGCCGTACCGACGATCGACAGCAGCTTCATCAGGATCGGGGCGAACCACAGGATGCCGCGTCCGATCGCCCGACTCGCGCCGGAGCGCTCCTCGGTCGCGGGTTGTCCCGCCGCCGGCTTGCCCACCAGCCACAGGCCCAGATCGTCCAGCTTGACGATGCCGGCCACCAGACCGTACACACCGACCGTCATCAGCGCGGAAATGGCGACGAGCACGCCCAGTCGCGTCATCAGATCGGTATCCGCGGCCAAGGTGCCCAGCGAGATGACGATGATCTCGGCCGACAGGATGAAGTCGGTCCGGATGGCCCCCTTTATCTTGGTGCGCTCGAACGCCTCGACGTCGATCGGAGAGTCGCCGTCGGCCGGATTGCCGGCTGCCTGACGCACCTTGGCCTTGTTCGCTTCGTTCTCGGCGGGGTGCAGGTACCGGTGCGCCAGCTTCTCTACTCCTTCGTAGCACAGGTACAAGCCTCCCAGCATCAACAGCGGAGTGATGGCCCAGGGCGCGAACGCGCTGATCGCCAGCGCCACGGGAACCAGGATCGCCTTGTTCAGGGCAGAGCCTTTCGCCACGGCCCAGACCACGGGCAGTTCGCGGGCCGCCTTCACCCCGGCCACCTGGTTGGCGTTCAGCGCCAGGTCATCGCCCAGCACGCCGGCGGTCCGCTTGGCGGCCACCTTGGTCATGACGGCGACATCGTCCATCACGGTGGCGATGTCGTCGAGCAACATCAGCAGACTGGTGGCCATCGGCGTTCTCGTAGGTAGCGGGCAGCGTCGAACACGATGGTGTGTCCCGTTGCCGACCCGATCAGAAAGCGCGCGACGTTAACACGGTGTCCGGAAGCGGCCGGTCGGTTCGGCGGTTCTTTCCCGGCGGTGCCGGGCCATGGCGGAATGTGCACGCCTGAGATCGATCGCGATCGTCCTGTCGAAGGACCACGAAACCGGCGACCGCGGGGCCACCGGTTTCGCCGGGCCGGACCCGGGCAAGGGACGCCCCGGGCCGGCCACGCACCGGGGGTCAGGCTGCCGGTACGTACGCGCTGCACCAGGCGCCCGCCAGCACGGCGTTGCCCGGGAACAGGGCGCAGGGCCCTTGTTCGGCGTCTCCGCCCTGGTACAGGCTGCAATTGCTGCACACCTGTTCGGGGTTCGGCGATTCCTCGACGTACTGCAGCGCCGTCGCCTGTGCCGATGCCGGATCCACCAGCGGCAGATCGTCCTGAGCGCGGCTCGGCAATGCGCCGACCAGGGCACTGACCGGGATGACCGCGGCGCTGGCGCCCATCATGCCCATCAGCTGTCGTCTCTTCTTGTCTGCCATTTTCTTAGTCTCTGGAAGGGGAAGCGTGCAGCCTCAGTATACGAAGCCGAGGCGCATCGGTTCCCCGACGAGAGCAAAATCCACACGAAAAACATGGAAATGGGCGAAAACCCGCTGATCGGGCCGGTGGCGGACCCGTGCCGAAGGCCTGCGCGCGATAACGGATCAGCGCTTGGGGCTGGCCAGCCGGTCGTAGCGCGCCTGGAAATGCGCGATCAGGGCGACGTGTCGACCGACGGTCTCGGGGGGGGCATGCTGACGGATCGCGGGCAGGGCCTTCAGCAGGGAGTGCAACGTACGGGTAATGCTTCTGAGATTGTCGTTCATGGCCAAGCTCGCGTCGGATGAGGCGGCTCGTACGCCCCGGTGCATCAGGTATAGGCGTTTCGCTCACGAATGCCAGCGTGGCCGCTCGTGCCCGACACGTCTCAGCCGAGCAGATCGTCGTCCAGCGACGGATCATCGAGCTGGTCATCGAGGATGAACGCCTCCCAGTCCTCGAGCACCTCGCGGAAATGCTTGAGCGAGGTGTGGTAGGCGACGTTCCCTTCCGGCTTGCCGTCGACCAGGGCCTGGATGCTGGCCCCCTCGCGGGTCAACGCGATCGCGTGCGCGTTGCCGATGAACTCGCGCTCGGTGTCGCTGCCGTCCTCGATCGCGACCAGATCTTCCATCAGGTCGTGGCACACATGATCGCTGCCCTGCACGTCGTTCTCGAGAAACAGCATCAGCACGCGCTCGGCGGTCGGTCCGCGCGCGCGCGGTGTGCGATCGGAATCGAAGTAGAACTTGTGGTTGCGTGCCATGGCCGTCGGCGAAGAGGCGGAATCGGTGCCGGGCACGATCGTACCGGATGCGTGCTCGAATGGAGGATTCGATTGACACACCGGGTGCCGGTGAACCGGCGTACGATTCCGCGCCGTGGCAGAAGGTTGTGCTAACTGGTGAGATTGCTGCTGGTCGAAGATGATGTTGCCCTGTGCGAGGGCACCAGGAGCGACCTGGTTCGCGCCGGCTTCGCGGTGGACGTCTGCGACAACGGCGTGGACGCCCAGCACCTGGGCGATACCGAGCCCTACGATGCGATCGTCCTGGATCTGGGGCTGCCCGGCAGGCCCGGACTGGAGGTGCTGAGCGCCTGGCGACAGGGCGGCAATCGGGTGCCCATCATCGTGCTGACGGCGCGCGATGCCTGGTACGAGCGGGTCGACGGTTTCAAGGCCGGTGCCGATGACTACCTGGGCAAGCCGTTCCACGTGCAGGAGCTGATCGCGCGGATCCGCGCCTTGATCCATCGACGCCACGGTCAGGTCGCGAGCCGGATCGCCTCGGGCACGCTGGCGCTGGACGAGGACCAGCAGCAGGTCACGGTAGGGGCGGGCAGTCCGCCCACCCGCTTGACCGGCACCGAGTTCCGACTACTGCGATACCTGATGCTGAACCCGGGACGAATCCTGTCCAAGTCGATGCTGTCCGAGCATCTCTACGATCAGGACTTCGACCGTGACAGCAACCTGATAGAGGTCTACGTAAAGCGTCTTCGTGAAAAGATCGGCGCGGGCATGATAGTGACCAAGCGCGGCCAGGGCTACGTCTTCAGCGACCCCGATCCGGAGTCTTGAACTCGCTCGAACGCAGCCTGCAGATCGGGCTGGCGACAGCGGTGGTGCTGATGATGCTGGTGTTCGGTTGGGGCGGCACGCTGGTCACCCGCCTGCTCACCGAGAGCGCGATCCAGGCGCGGCTGGCGGTCGATGCGAACAGCGTGCGTGACGCCTGGCTGCCGGTGACGCGGCATTCGCCGTTCGCCTGGCCGGGTCGGCCCACCGTGCGACTCTATCCCGAATACGACCGGCCGGCCTCCGGGCGGTACTGGACGATGCGTTTCGCCGACGGCTCGCGGCGGGATTCCAGGTCCGCCTGGGAACAGCGGTTCGAGGTGCCCGAGCTGATGCCCGGGGCGGTGTGGCGGGGCCGCGTGACGGGCCGGGCGGGCGAGCCGCTTGCGCTCTGGGCCGGAGGGTACGCGGTGGACGGGCAACGGGTGACGATCGCGGTGGCGCAGGATGTCGGTGACATCGAGGATCGCCTGGAGGCGGTGCGATGGCTGTTGCTGGTGTTCTCGATGGTGCTGCTGGGGGTGTTGCTGGCGGTGCAGCGCGCGATCGTCAGGCGCTCGTTCGCCAGGCTGGACGCCCTGCGCGCCGATGTCGAGCGCCTGGGCCATGGCGAGATCACCGCGTTGCACGAGGATGTGCCCGACGAGGTCCGGCCGCTGGTGCTGGAGTTCAACCGGTTGCTGACCCGGTTCGACCAACGGCTGCAGCAGTCGCGCAACGCGGTCGGCAACCTGGCGCACGCGCTCAAGGGTCCGTTGAACCTGCTGGTGCGCGCGGCTGACGAGATGCCCGCGTCGGACGGCAGCACCCGCTCGCGCGACGAGCTGCCCGCCCAGCGCGTGCGCCACGGGGTCGAGCGCATCCGCCAGTTGATCGAAGCCGAGCTGCGGCGCGCACGGCTGGCCGGTCGGACCAGCGCGGGACGCCGCTTCGATCTGGAGGCGGAAGTGCAGGCGCTGGCCGGTCTGCTCGACCAGGTCTATGCGGAGAAGGAGGTGGAGGTACGGCTGGCGATCGGTGCGGACGTGACCATCGTTCACGATCGCCAGGACATGTTGGAGCTGATCGGCAACCTGATCGACAACGCGGTCAAATGGGCGCGCTCGCTGGTCATGGTCACCGCGCGCCGTGCCGACGGGCTGTTGCTCGAGATCGAGGACGACGGACCGGGCGTGTCCGAGGAGGCGATTCACGATCTGGCACGGCGTGGCGTGCGGCTGGACGAAACCGTGGCCGGCGACGGGCTTGGGCTGGCGATCGTGCGGGACATCGCCGCCAGCTACGGCGGGGAACTGCGGCTGGGCCGTTCCAACCGGTTGGGCGGATTTCGCGCCGCGGTCACGCTTCCGGACAGATCGGGGGCGTCGGTCGGGCCGGCGACCGATCGCCGGACATGAAGCGCTACCGTCGACGGTTGCCGGCCGTGCTGTCGCGTCGCGATCCGCCGCCATCGCCGCGCGCACCCTGGCGAGCACGGTCTCCGGTACGGCGAGCCGCCGGCCTGCGCGCGCTCGCCCGGGCGGCGGGCGGACGTTGCCGATACAGCGTCGCGGTGTGGCCGATGCGTTGCACCAGCGTGGACCGGGAGCCGTCCAGAAGCCCCTGCAGCTGGGTCCCCCGCGCACCGTCGTCATCGGCGGCCAGCTTCACCTTCACCAGTTCGTGATGGGCCAGCGCGATGTCCAGCTCCGCCAGCACCGCGTCGGTCAATCCGTGCTGACCGAGGCGAATCACCGGCTTGAGGGCGTGGGCGCGCTGGCGCAACGCCTTCCGCGCGGCCTTGTCCAGGTTGGTCATCTGTTTCTCGACGTGATCGCAGCCGGGCGCGGCAACGTAGGGTTAAGGTGTCTGCCAGCGAGCGCTACCGATCGATGTCGGCGCCGTCGTGCCAGCATCGGCTGGAGTGGCAGTCTACCGGCGGGAATCGGGTGAGTCGATCAAGCGGGCAGTGGTTCGAGCGGCATGTGAACGACGTGCATGTGAAACGCGCGGGTGCGGAGGGGTATCGCTCGCGTGCGGTGTACAAGCTGCAGGAGCTCGATCGTCGCGATCGGCTCATCTTGCCCGGCTCGGTGGTGCTCGAGCTCGGTGCAGCGCCCGGCGGCTGGACCCAGTATGTGTCCGAACGAGCGGGGGAACGGGGCCGGGTCGTCGCCAGCGATCTGCTGGACGTCGATCCGGTGGCGGGAATGACGTTCGTGCAGGGCGATTTTACCGAGCAGGTCACGGCCGACCGGATTGTCGCGGCGCTCGGGGAAGATGGCGCGGACCTTGTCCTTTCGGACATGGCACCCAATTTGACAGGAGTGTCGGGTACCGATCAGGCGCGTTCGATGGCGCTGGCGGAACTGGCGCTGGACATGGCGGTCGGGGTGTTGAAGCCGGGCGGTTCTCTGGCCATGAAGGTGTTTCAGGGCGAAGGATTCGAGACGTTCGTCAAGGCACTGCGGCAGCATTTTCGCGGTGTGAAGATCAGGAAGCCCGACGCTTCGCGGTCCCGCAGTCGCGAGGTCTATCTGGTTGCCGTCGATTTCTCGGGGGGACGATGAGCCTCTGGGCTATCATTCGTCGGTGTTATGCGGGGATGCATTGGATCGGCAGCCGTGACACCCGTCACGAGCGTGCACCGGTTCGTGAGGAAATACTTTGAGCGATCTGCTGAAGAACGTCCTGCTGTGGGTGGTCATCGCGGTCATTCTGATGACCGTGTTCAACAACCTGGGCGGGCCACGCACGCCGACCGACACGGTCAGCTATTCCGAGTTCCTGCAGTCGGTGAAGAGCGGTCAGGTCGATCGGCTCGTCTTCGATGGACAGGAAATCGCCGGGGTCAGGAATGGCGGGCAGCCGTTCACGACCTACACCCCCGAAACTGACAACAGCGCGCTGATCGGCGAACTGGATCGGGCGGGTGTGCAGTTCGAGCAATCGCCGCCCGAGCGCCCCAACATCCTGCTGAACATCCTGATCAGCTGGCTCCCCTTCATCGTGCTGTTCGGCCTGTGGATCTTCTTCATGCGCCAGATGCAGGGCGGTGGCGGTGGCCGCGGCGCGATGAGTTTCGGCAAGAGCAAGGCGCGATTGCTCAACGAGGACCAGGTGAAGGTCACGTTCGCGGACGTCGCCGGGGTCGAGGAGGCCAAGGACGAGGTCGGCGAACTGGTCGAGTTCCTGCGCGATCCGGGCAAGTTCCAGAAGCTGGGCGGCAAGATCCCGCGTGGCGTGCTGATGGTCGGCTCCCCCGGTACCGGCAAGACGCTGCTGGCCAAGGCCATCGCCGGCGAGGCGAAGGTGCCGTTCTTCACGATCTCGGGTTCGGACTTCGTCGAGATGTTCGTCGGTGTCGGGGCGAGCCGCGTTCGCGACATGTTCGAACAGGCCAAGAAGCACTCGCCGTGCATCATCTTCATCGACGAGATCGACGCGGTCGGCCGTCACCGGGGTTCGGGCATGGGCGGTGGCCACGACGAGCGCGAGCAGACGTTGAACCAGCTGCTGGTCGAGATGGACGGCTTCGAGGGCAACGAGGGCGTCATCGTCATCGCGGCCACGAACCGGCCCGACGTGCTCGATCCGGCGTTGCTGCGGCCCGGGCGGTTCGACCGTCAGGTCGTGGTGCCGCTGCCCGACGTGCGCGGCCGCGAACAGATCCTGCGCGTGCACATGGCCAAGGTGCCGCTCGCCGATGACGTCAAGCCCGAATTCATCGCACGCGGCACGCCGGGATTCTCCGGCGCCGATCTGGCCAACCTGGTCAACGAGGCGGCCCTGTTCGCGGCGCGTTCCGACGAGCGCACCGTCGACATGGAGGACTTCGAGCGGGCCAAGGACAAGATCATGATGGGTGCCGAGAGGAAGTCCATGGTGATGAGCGAGGCGGAGAAGAAGCTGACCGCGTATCACGAGGCGGGCCATGCCATCGTCGGCCATCTGGTGCCCAAGCACGATCCGGTCTACAAGGTGACGATCATTCCGCGCGGTCGTGCGCTGGGCGTGACGATGTACCTGCCCGAGGAGGATCGGTACAGCCAGAGCAAGGTCGAGCTGGAGAGCCGCATCTCTTCGCTGTACGGAGGACGCATCGCCGAGGAGATCATCTTCGGCGCCGAGAACGTCACGACCGGCGCATCGAGCGACATCGAGCGGGCTACCGAACTGGCGCGCAACATGGTGACCAAGTGGGGATTGTCCGACAAGCTCGGCCCGCTGGCGTACTCGAAGGAGGAGGGTGAACCCTTCCTGGGCGGTCGTTCCCAGCAGCAGTCGTCCATGTCGGCCGATACGGCGGACATCATCGATGACGAGATCCGTCAGCTGATCGATCGCAACTACCAGCGTGCCACGCAGATCCTGACCGACAACACCGACATCCTGCACGCGATGTCGGATGCGCTGATGAAGTACGAGACCATCGACGTGGGTCAGATCGGCCGACTGATGAACCGGGAAGAGCCGGGTCCGCCGGCCGACTGGGGCAACGATCCGAAGGGTGGACCGGCCGCACCGCCGCCCGGCAGCGGTAAGCCGGTTGCTCCGGACGAGGGCGAACCGGTCGGAGAAGGGCCGGGCGGGGACGTGATCGACAAGCCGGTCGGCGGCACCGTCGGTGACGACCCGGCGCCGTCGCCTTCCCTGCGCTGATCCGGTTCCTCCTTCCCATGACCCGGCGGTCCGCGTAGCCGCCGGGTCTTCTGCCGAAGGGCACCGTCGCCGGGTGGCGGCGGTGCCCTTCGCGTTTGAGAAAGGTGAAGATGCAGCTTCGTTGCGGTGAGCGCACGCTGGACCTCGACCGTTCCGCTCATCCGCCGGTGGTGATGGGCATCCTGAACGTGACACCGGATTCGTTCTCCGATGGCGGCCGGTTCGATGCGATACCCGAAGCGCTAGCGCATGCCCGTGCGATGGTGTCCGCGGGTGCCCGCATCATCGACGTAGGCGGCGAGTCGACCCGCCCGGGTGCCCCCGCCGTGGGCGAGGAACAAGAGCTGGAGCGGGTCTTGCCGGTGATCGAGGCGCTCGCTGCCGAGCTGGACGTGGTGCTGTCGGTCGACACCTGCAAGCCTGCCGTGATGCGGGCGGCGGTCGCGTCCGGGGCGGGCCTGATCAACGATGTGCGAGCCTTGCGCGAGCCCGGTGCGATGCACGCTGCCGCCGATCTGGCGGTGCCGGTCTGCCTGATGCACATGCGAGGACGCCCGGCCGACATGCAATCCGCGCCCGCCTACACCGATGTGGTACGGGAGGTGCTTGGCTTCTTGGACGAGCAGCGCGAGGCCGCGGTGCGCGCCGGCGTGGCGGCCGATCGGCTGCTGTTCGATCCCGGTTTCGGGTTCGGCAAGCGACCGGAGCACAACCTGGCGCTGTTCGATGCGCTGGAGCGGTTTTGTGCCCGTGCACCGGTGCTCGTGGGGGTGTCGCGCAAGCGTATGATCGGCGACCTGCTCGGTGATGATCAGGCCGATCGCACGATCGGTTCGGTGAGCGCGGCCCTGGTGGCCGCGACCAGGGGGGCCGCCATCCTGCGCGTCCATGACGTCGCACAGACGGTGCAGGCGCTGGCCGTCCAGCATCGGCTCGAGGCGCATCGTCGGGACACGGGGCTCGACTGAGCCGCTACCTTCATCGGGCATGGCCCGCGCAGGAGACAACCGCATGGCACGCAGCTTTTTCGGCACAGACGGCATCCGTGGTCACGTCGGTGAGCACCCGATGACCGCCGAGACCGTGCTGAAGCTCGGCTGGGCCGCCGGCATCGTGCTGGCCCGAAAGGGCAACCGCGAGGTGCTGATCGGCAAGGACACCCGCGTATCGGGTTACCTGTTCGAATCGGCCCTGGAAGCCGGGCTGGCTTCGGCGGGCATCGACAGTCGAATGCTCGGCCCGATGCCCACGCCGGCGGTCGCCTACCTGACGCGCACCTTCCGCGCCGCCGCCGGCATCGTCATCAGCGCCTCCCACAACCCGTTCTACGACAACGGGCTGAAGTTCTTCTCCGCCGACGGCACCAAGCTGCCCGACGAGACCGAGCTGGAGATCGAGGCGATGATGGGCGAGAAGATGACGACCGTCGATTCGTCCGAACTGGGTCGTGCCCAGCGCGTCGACGACGCCGGTGGGCGCTACATCGAATTCTGCAAGAGCACGTTCCCGCACGGCTTGTTGCTGGGCGGCATGAAGATCGTCGTGGATGCCGCGAACGGTGCCGCGTACGACATCGCGCGCCGGGTGTTCGAGGAGCTGGGTGCGGAGGTGATATCGATCGCGGCCAAGCCGAACGGCCTGAACATCAACAAGGACTGCGGAGCGACCTCGCCAGGGCACGTCCGTTCCCACGTGCTGCTGGAACGGGCCGATCTGGGCATCGCCCTCGATGGCGATGCCGACCGGTTGATCATGGTCGATCATCGTGGCGAGATCGTCGACGGCGACGAGATCCTGTACGTGCTGGCCAGGGCCCGTCACGCGGCCGGCGTGATGCACGGCGGCGTGGCGGGCACGTTGATGACCAACCTCGCCCTGGAGCACGCACTCGACGGCATGGGCGTGCCGTTCAAGCGTGCCAAGGTCGGGGACCGCTACGTGCTGGAGACCCTGCGGGCGGAGGGCTGGGAGCTGGGTGGCGAGAATTCCGGGCACATCATCTGCCTGGATCAGGTCACCACCGGCGATGCCATCGTGGCGGCGCTTGCCGTGCTGGCGGTCATGAAGAACACCGGTGAGTCGCTGTCCCGGCTACGCTCGCACATGGAGCTCTACCCGCAGGTGCTGCTCAACGTGCCGGTGCGTGACAAGCGCGTGCTGGAGGGCAACCTGGACATCGAGGCGGCGGTGAAGCTGGCCGAGCAGCGACTGGGCGGTGACGGGCGCATCCTGTTGCGCCCGTCCGGTACCGAGCCTCTGGTACGCGTCATGGTCGAGGGCAAGGTCGCCAACGACGTGCAGCGCATCTGCGAGCAGGTGGCCGAGGTCGTGAAGGCGGCGGCGGCCTGAATCCGGAGGATCCGGATCCGGATCCTCCGGCCGCGATCAGCTCAGGTGCTCCGCGAAGAATGCGAGGGTGCGCGTTTCCGCCTGCGCCGCGGCTTCGGCATCGAACCGAGGGGTCGAATTGTTGTGGAAGCCGTGCCGGGTGCCTTCGTAAACGTGATGCTCGTAGGTCACCCCGTTCGCCTGCAGGGCCTGCTCGAAGTCAGGCCACATGGCGTTGATGCGCTCGTCGTCGCTGGCTGACTGGATCAGCAGGGCGGCGCTGATGTCGGCCACGGCTGCCGTATCGGGCGCTGCGCCGTAGAACGGTACGCCGGCGCGCAGGTCATCGCCCATCCGCGTCGCCAGCCAGTTGACGGTGCCGCCGCCCCAGCAGAAGCCGACCGCGCCCAGCGCGCCCGACGAGCTTTCGTGCGCCATCAGGTAGCGTGCGCTGTTCAGCATGTCCTGCTTCAGCTCCCCCTGATCCAGGCTCTTCTGCAACTCCCGTCCGTCATCGTCGTTGCCGGGGTAGCCGCCCACCGGTGACAGCCCGTCGGGTGCCAGCGCAGCGAAGCCTGCCACCGCCATGCGACGCGTCACGTCCTCGATGTAGGGATTCAGGCCGCGGTTCTCGTGAATCACCAGCACGGCGGGGAACGGGCCCGCGCCGGCCGGCGTGACCAGATAGCCGCGCATCTGCCCCGACGTGCCGCCCGGCGAGGGGTACTCGACATAGCGCGGGCGGATGCGCTCGTCGGTGAAGGAGATCGTCTGCGCCTCGGCATAGCGGGGCAGCAGTGCCTGGGCCATGGTCAGCCCGGATACGCCGGCCACGGTGATCGCGGCGCAGCGGCGCAGGAACTCGCGCCGTTCCAGGTGGCCGTGGCAGTACTCGTCGTACAGGTCGTACACCCGCTTGTCGATGTTCACCCGCTCGTTGCCCGGTGCAACGTTTTCGACGGTCGTCGTCATGGATCAGCTATCTCAGGTGGTCGCTGGAAGGGAGGGGTCGGTGGGTGGGCGCGGCCGCGACAGCGACGATGATCGTGAGCCCAGATGTTCGGCCTCGGCCAGCTCCTGGCTCAGCCGCTCGTTGCCGGCAGCGCGCGGTGGCGAAAGCCCGGCCAGCAGCAGGAACGCCACCGGCGTCAGGAACAGCGTGAACAGCGTGGCGATGCCCAGCCCGCCGACGATCACCCAGCCCAGCGCGATGCGCGCCTCGGCACCGGCGCCGGAGGCGAACACCAGCGGCAGGCCACCGAGCACGGTCGAGACCAGCGTCATGGTCACCGGTCGCAGACGCCGGACGGCGGCCGCCTGGGCCGCGTCCCGCACGCCCATGCCGGCGTCGCGCAACTGGTTGGCGAACTCGACCACCAGGATGCCGTTCTTGGCCATGATCCCGACCAGCAGCACCAGGCCGATCTGGCTGTAGACGTTCAGGCTGGTGCCGGTCAGCCACAGCGCGAACACCGCGCTGGCGATGCCGAACGGCACCGTGACCAGGATGATCAGGGCGCTGGTGAAGCTTTCGAACTGCGCGGCCAGCACCAGGAACACGATGACCAGTGCGAACCCGAACACCACGGCCAGACCGCCGGAGGTCTCGTCCAGCGTGGCGGCCTCGGCCAGCGGCAACAGCGCCACATTGTCCGGCAGCGACGGTTCGGCCAGCGCACGGACGCGCTCCAGCGCCTCGCGCAGGGCCAGCCCGTCGTCCAGGCTGGCCGACACCGTGACGGCTCGCTGGCGCTGCTCGCGGTCCAGGTCCGGGGCGATGGCGGTCTCGCTCAGCGTGGCGATCGCCGACATCGGCACGAATTCCCCGTCCTCGCTGCGCAGGAACAGCGCGGCCAGGTCGCCCGGATCGTTGACCGGGGTCGAGGTGCTGACCAGCTTGACCGGCACCGCCCGGTCGTCCACGAACACCTCGCCGATCTCTCGCCCGTCCAGCACCGATTGCATGGCGCCGGCCAGGCCATCGATGCGGATGCCCAGATCATCGGCACGTTCTCGATCGATGTCGATCGAGAGTTGTGGCTGGTTGGTCTCGTAGGACATGCGCACGCGCGAGAACCCCGGTTCATCCTCCATCGCACGCTTCAATGTCTCGGCCGCGCCGGCGAGGTCGTCGTACGAAGGTCCGGTCAACGCCACGCTGATGCCGGAGCCTGCGCCGCGGATGCCCAGGCTGTTGGGCTGGATGGCGAAGGCGCGCACGCCCGGAATGCCGCGCAGGCCCTGGTTGATCTCGCCGACGATCTCGTCCTGGCTGCGCTCGCGCTCGTCCCAGGGGGTCAGCGTCAGCACCACGAAGCCGCCGTTGCCGCCGCGCAGGCCGGCGATCGAGAACACGTTGCTGACCTCGCCGTTCTCGATCAGCGGTTCGGCCAGCGCTTCGATCTGCAGCAGCCGCGCGGCGGTGAAGTCGACGCTGGCGCCCGGCGGCGCCGAGACGCGCAGCAGGGCGACCGCCCGGTCCTCGCGAGGCAGCAGCTCCTCGTCCAGGCTACCGTACGCGTTCCAGGCGAGGGCGGCGAACAGCCCGATCATCACGAGCACGACCGCGGGGGCGGCCAGGCAGGCGCGCAGCATGCGCTCGTACCCCGCGATCGCCGCATGGCCGGCGCGCGCCACCGCCGAGGGGCCGGGCCTGGCGTTCGAGGTGTCGCCCGGATCGCGCAGCAGCCGGGAAGCCAGCATCGGGCAGAGCGTCAGTGCCACCACCGATGACAGCACCACGGCGATCGCCAGCACGAAGCCGAACTCGCGGAACAGGCCACCGGCCTTGCCGGGCAGGAACGAGATCGGGATGAACACCGCGGCCAGCGTGGCCGTGGTGGTGATGACGGCAAAGAACACCTCACGCGTTCCCAGCACCGCGGCGGCCCGTGCGCCGAGGCCCTCGCCGCGCCGGCGAACGATGTTCTCCAGCACCACGATGGCATCGTCCACCACCATGCCGGTGGCCAGCACCAGCGCCAGCAAGGTCAGGATGTTGATCGAGAAGCCGACCAGCCACAGCCCGGCCACCGTGCCGATCAGCGCGACCGGCAGGGCGATGGCGGGAATGGCGGTAGCACGCACGTCGCGCAGGAACAGGAAGATGACGCCCACCACGATCGCGATCGCGATGCCCAGCGTCTTGATCACCTCGCCGATGGAGCCGGAAATGAAGGTGGCGTCATCGCTGGTCACCCGCAGCGACAGGTCGTCCGGCAGGGACGCGTTCAGATCGTTCACGGTGTCCCGCACCGCCTGCGAGATCTGCAGCGTGCTGGAGCCTGCCTGGCGCACGATGCCCATGCCCACGCCGGTGCGACCGTTGGCGCGCAGCTCGCTGGTGCCGATGTCTGCGCCCAGCGTGACCGAGGCGATCTCACCGATGCGGGTGGTGCCGTCGATGCTCAGCCGTTCGAACTCGGCGGCGCTCCCCACGTCCGCGCGCGCGCGCACCGACAGCGTCTGCGTGGCGCCTTCCAGCGTGCCGGCCGGCGTGTCGAAGGCGGCCGAGGAGAGCGCGTCGGACAGATCGGCGACCGACAGGCCGCGGCTGGCGAGGCGGGCCTGATCAACGTCGATGCGGAACACCTGCTCGCGATCGCCATAGACCTGGAGGTCCGCCACGCCGGGTATCGCGGTGAGCCGGTCGACCACGCGCTCCTCGAGCGCCAGCGTCAGCTCCTCCGCGCTCAGCGTGTCCGAGGTGGCCGCGATGCGCATCACCGCCTCGGCGTCGGCATCGGCCTTGACGATCACCGGGTCGTCGGCGCGATCCGGAAGCTCGCGTGTCACGCGGCCGATGGCGTCCCGCAGATCCGTGGCCGCGGTGTCCAGATCGACATCGGCGCTGAATTCCACGGTGATGCGGCTGCGCCCGAAACTCGACGAGGAGGCGATCGAGGCGATGCCGGGCACGCGCCCGGCGGCGTTCTCGATCGTGGCGGTGATCTCCCGATCGATCGTTTCGGGCGAGGCGCCGTCGTAGGCGGTAGTTACCGTGACGATCGGACTTTCCACCGACGGCAGCTCGCGCACCTCCACGCCCAGGATCGCGGCCAGACCGGCCACGATGATCAACAGGTTCAGCACGATCGTCAGGACCGGCCTGGCCACGAACACGCCGATCAGGCCGTGATCGGCATCGCCGCGGCGTGGCGGGGGCGGGAGCGGGGCAGGCGGCTCGGTGTCGATCACGGGCGTTCGACTCACGTATCGCCCGCCGCCCGGTCGGCCGGCGTCGCTTCCCGATCGCCGGCACCCTCGTCCCGATCGGACACGGCGGACCCGGCGGTCCCGGCGATGCGCACCGTCGCGCCATCTCGCAGCGACAGCACCCCTTCGGTGACCACCTCGTCCTCCGGCGACAGCTCGGCACTGACCAGCACCCGGTCCGTTTCACGCTGCACGATGCGTGCAGCGGTGCGGGTGACCCGGCCGTCGACCACCTTCCAGACGTAGGAGCCCTCCGCATCCCATTGCAGGGCGAGCGGATCGATGGCCGGATAGGGCTCACCCTCGAAGCGCAGTTCCACCGAGAAGGCCATGCCCGGACGCAGGCGGTCATCGGCATTGTCGATCGAGGCGCGAACCGGCAACGTGCGGCTCTGCGTCGATACCCGACTGCCGACCGCGGTGACCGAGCCCTGGATCGGTTCACCGCCCGCGAAGGGCGTCGCCCGTATCGGATGACCGACCGTGATGCGATTGGCGAACGCCTCGGCAACGCGGAAGTCGATCAGCAACGTCGATCGGTCGTCGATGGTGACGATCGTGGTGCTCTCGTCGACCCGGTCGCCGATGCCCACCTGGACGATGCCCACGCGCCCGCCGATCGGCGCCGGGATCGAACGCCGATCCAGGCGCAGGCTGGACTCGCGCAGTGTCAGCCGGGCTCGTGCCAGCGCGTTCTCGGCCACGTCCAGGTCCGCCCGGGTGCCGGCGCCCTGGCGCATGAGCTGTCGCAGCCTGTCGCGCGAGATCGTCTCGTCGGCCACCGAGCGCGCCGCGATGTCGCGCGCCACGGCCTGCAGCTCGCTGTCGAGAACCGCCAGCGTGTCTCCGGCACCGACCGCCTCGCCCGAGCCGACCGCGATGTCCGCCAGAATGCCGGCCTCGCGTGGATGGACGCTGACCGAGGCCCGTGCCTCACCGTCGCCGATCGCCACCAGGCGGTCGCCCGCGATCGCTTCGCCGACCGGTCGCGTGACGATCAGCGTGGCCGGACGGCCACCGCCATTCCGTGCGCCGGCGCCCCCGCCGCCTGCCGCGCCGACCCGTGCGGCGGCACGCTCGGCCGATGCCGGGTCGGTCTCCGGGATGGCCAGGTAGACCAGGACGGGCAACGCGGCAACCGCCGCCAGGGCGCAACCGCCGAGAAGAGTGCGTCGTTGCATGTGTTCGCGAATACCGGCCCGATGTGTGGCGGCGCAGGCCGACGAATCGACAGACCGTCGCCGGGCGCATCCGTTCGCCGATGCCCGAAACTTACGTCAACCGGTGCCGGCTTGCCAGGCGGCCGTGAACGGGTGGGCCCGGTGCGATGCCGGCCGACGGTTCGGGCGAGCGAATCCTGTCACATCGGTGGTGGACGTCCAGCGGCTCGCGCGCTAGTCTTGCGGGTTTCCCGCAGGAGTCCTGAGTGGCAGCCAGACAACGTATCGTCGCCGGAAACTGGAAGCTGAACGGCACGCGTGCCTTCGCTCGCGATCTGGCGGCGGCCATCGCGGCGGGCAAGCTTCCCGATCAGGACGTGACGGTGGTCGTCTGTCCTTCGGCTTGCCACCTGGCCGACGTCGGCCAAGTGCTGACGGGTTCCACCGTACGCCTCGGCGCGCAGAACGCCGCCGATCAGGCCGGGGGCGCGTACACCGGCGAGGTGGCCGCCTCCATGCTGGCCGATTACGGCGTCTCGCACGTGATCGTCGGTCACAGCGAGCGGCGGGCCCTGTACGGCGACACCGACGAGAGCGTCGCCGCTCGCGTGGACGCCGTACAGGCAGCCGGGCTGGTGCCGATCCTGTGCGTCGGCGAAACCCTCGAGCAGCGAGATGCGGGGCAGGTCGACGAGGTCATCGGCCGACAGCTGGACGCCGTCATCGCGCGGGTCGGCGTGTCCGGCATCGCCGGGCTGGTCGTCGCCTACGAGCCGGTCTGGGCCATCGGAACCGGGCGCACCGCCACGCCGGACCAGGCGCAGGCGGTACACTCCGCCATTCGCTCGCGCCTGGCTGCCCTGCACGCCGACGTGGCCGCCGCGCTGCCGATCCTGTACGGCGGCAGCATGAAACCGGACAATGCCGCCGAGCTGGTCGCCATGCCGGACATCGACGGCGGGCTGATCGGCGGTGCCGCACTGGACGCCGACTCCTTCGTGGCGATCGCGCAGGCGGCCGCCGTTCGCGGCTGAGTCGATCTTCACCGGCTCCGCCCTCACTTTCCTTCACGCAGCTTGCGCGCGGCCAGTCGGCTTCGCGACCACGGAACGCCTCCATGCAGTCTATCGCGCTCGTCATCCACGTCCTCCTCGCGGTGGGCGTCATCGGCCTCGTGCTTATCCAGCACGGCAAGGGAGCCGATGCCGGTGCCGCCTTCGGCAGCGGAGCGTCGGCAACCGTGTTCGGTGCGCGCGGAGCCAGCTCGTTCCTGACGCGCATGACCACGGCCGGGGCGGTGCTGTTCTTCGCCACCAGCCTGTTCCTGTTCTGGATCGCGGCCCACCGTGACAGCGTGCCCGGTTCGGTGACCGACGTGCCGGGACTGGTCGACGAGGCGCCGCTGCCGGCCGCGCCGGTCGACGATGGCGACTTGCCGGGCACCATCGCCCCTGCCGTGGAAGAGACGGACCCGATGCCGGCGGCGCCGGTCGAGGCGCCGCTCGGCGAGAGCGTGCCGGACGAGGCGCTGCCGGCGCCGGTCGACGCTCCGGTCGAGCAAGAGAATGCGGGGGAGGCTGCGCAGTAGCGCGGGTTTTTCGGCTATCCTTGGCGGCTCGGCGGGCTCCGTCGATGCACGTCCTGCCGTCGTGGTGGAATTGGTAGACACGCTATCTTGAGGGGGTAGTGGCGAAAGCTGTCCCGGTTCGAGTCCGGGCGACGGCACCATTCTTGTTTCAACCGCCTTGCGTTGGTTCACGAGCCTGTCCCGGCGGTCCGCCGAGGCATGTGCGTCGAGTCCCGCACGGCGTCTGCACGAGCGTAGGGGGAACGGCGATGCCTGGTGGCGGGCGGCGGCCGGGGCTGCTCCGCGATACGCCGACCCGGCATCCGCGGCGGTCATTCCCGTCGGCGGTCATTTTTGCCCATCAGGCCCTGACCGTGGCAGCGCAGGTGCCGATACGGTTTCCTGCCGGAACGTGCAGAATCCGGACGCGGCCCCGAGCCGCACGTCGTCCGTTCGGGGGCGGTGTTCACCAAGGCACCGGTCTTTCAGGACATCGTTCATCAGGAATGCGCAGATGCTTGTCAACTACTTCCCGGTCCTGCTCTTCATCCTCATCGGCCTGGGCATCGGAGCGGTGCTGCTGACCGCCGGTCGCGTGATCGGCCCTTCCGCTCCGAACCGCGAGAAGAACTCGGCCTACGAATGCGGCTTCGAGGCCTTCGAGGACGCACGCATGAAGTTCGACGTGCGTTACTACCTGGTCGCCATCCTGTTCATCATCTTCGACCTGGAGATCGCCTTCCTGATTCCCTGGGCGGTCACGCTGGACACGATGTCCGGTACCGCGTTCGCGGCCATGGGGATCTTTCTGTTCATCCTGGTCATCGGTTTCATCTACGAGTGGAAGAAGGGTGCACTCGAGTGGGAATGAACGCTCACAAGCGTGATGACGGATTGTTGCTGATCGGGTCTTCCACTGGTATCGAATAGAGTCACATGAGCATCGAAGGCGTACTCGAGGAAGGCTTTGTCACCACGTCGGCGGACAAGCTGATCAACTGGGCCCGGACCGGGTCGATGTGGCCGATGACCTTCGGGCTGGCCTGCTGCGCGGTGGAGATGATGCACGCCGGCGCGGCGCGCTACGACCTGGACCGGTTCGGCATCATCTTCCGGGCCAGCCCGCGTCAGGCGGACGTGATGATCGTGGCCGGCACGCTCGTCAACAAGATGGCGCCGGCACTGCGCAAGGTGTACGACCAGATGCCCGATCCGAAATGGGTCATCTCGATGGGTTCGTGCGCCAACGGCGGCGGCTACTACCACTATTCCTATGCGGTGGTGAGAGGTTGCGACCGCATCGTGCCGGTCGATGTCTACGTGCCCGGCTGTCCGCCGACCGCCGAGGCGTTGCTCTACGGCATCCTGCAACTGCAGAAGAAGATCCGCACCTCGGACACCATAGCGCGATGAACGCCCCGTCGAACATCGGTCCCGCGGGCGGTGTGCCGGGCGAGGGTGGTCACGGGTCGCCGGCCGAGGAGTTGTCGGTACGCCGGCTGGATACGATGGTGGATCGGCTGCGCACGCGATTCGCCGGCAACGCCTCGGTCGGCCGCTCGCTCGACGTGGCGACGTTGACCGTCGCGCCCGACGAGCTGCTCGACGCGGCCACCTGGTTGCGTGACGATCCGTCCACGCGGTTCGCGCAGCTGTCGGACCTGTGCGGGGTCGATTACGCGACCTACGGGCAGGATGAATGGAACACCGAGACGGCCGGGGCGGCCAGCTACAGCCGCGCCGTGGATGCCAGCTCGGTCGGTCGTCTGAGTTTCGGCAGCGAGGTCGATCTGCCCGACACCGGCCGCGCCCGTTTCGTCGTCGTGAGCCACCTGCTTTCGCTGGAGCACAACGTGCGGTTGCGCCTGAAGTGCGAGGCACCGGATGACGGCCTGCCGCTGGTGCCGTCGCTGACCAGCGTCTGGAACAATGCGGACTGGTACGAACGCGAGGCGTTCGACCTGTTCGGCATCCTGTTCGACGGTCATCCCGACCTGCGTCGGCTGCTCACCGACTACGGCTTCATCGGCCATCCGTTCAGGAAGGACTTCCCGCTGATCGGCAACGTCGAGATGCGCTACGACCCGGCCAAGGGGCGCGTGGTGTACGAGCCGGTCAGCATCGAACCCCGCGTGCTGGTGCCGCGCGTCATCCGTGACGATGCGCGCTACGTGTCCGGCGAGGTGGAGCAGGAAGCCGCTGCCGCCGCGAGTGCTGCCGCCGGTGGGAAATGATTCGGCTCCAGGATCCGCCATGCGCGCCTTCGTCACGTCCGTCGTCACCTCCGCCGTCTGAGGATTCGCACCGATGAGCATCGAAACCCCCGCGATACCGGACTCGCTCAAGCACGAGATCCGCAACTACACGCTGAACTTCGGTCCCCAGCATCCGGCTGCGCACGGCGTGCTGCGGCTGGTGCTCGAGATGGACGGCGAGGTGGTCGAGCGGGCCGACCCGCACATCGGACTGCTTCATCGGGGGACCGAGAAGTTGATGGAGTCCAAGCCGTACAACCAGTCGATCGGCTACATGGATCGGCTGTGCTACGTCTCGATGATGATGAACGAGCACGGTTACGTCATGGCGATCGAGAAGCTGCTCGGCGTGCAGGTTCCCCGACGTGCCCAGTACATCCGGGTCATGTTCGACGAGATCACCCGCATCCTGAACCACCTGATGTGGCTGGGCGCGCACGGGCTGGACATCGGCGCGATGTCGGTGTTCCTGTACTGCTTCCGGGAGCGCGAAGACCTGATGGACTGCTACGAGGCGGTGTCGGGCGCGCGCATGCATGCCACCTACTATCGCCCGGGAGGCGTGGCGCGGGACCTGCCCGACCACATGCCGCAGTACGCGGCATCGAAGTTCCGCTCCGCCTCGCAGGTGAAGAAGCAGAACGCGGCCCGCGAGGGCACGCTGCTCGATTTCATCGAGGATTTCGCCCGCCGGTTCCCCGCCTGCGTCGACGACTACGAGACGCTGCTGACCGACAACCGCATCTGGAAGCAGCGGACCGTGGGCATCGGCGTCGTCTCGCCGGAGCGGGCGCTGCAGCTGGGTTTCACGGGGCCGATGCTGCGCGGCAGCGGCTTCGCCTGGGACCTGCGAAAGAAGGAGCCCTACGAGGTCTACGACGAGATCGACTTCAGCATCCCGACCGGCACCAACGGCGACAGCTACGATCGCTACCTGGTACGGATCGAGGAGATGCGCCAATCGAACCGCATCATCGAGCAGTGCGTGGACTGGCTGCGAGCCAACCCCGGCCCGGTGCTGACCGAGGATCACAAGATCGCACCGCCGCGCCGTCCCGAGATGAAGGGCGACATGGAAGCGCTGATCCATCATTTCAAGCTGTTCACCGAAGGGTTCAGCCTGCCCGAGGGCGAGGCCTACGCGGCGGTGGAGCACAGCAAGGGCGAGTTCGGTTGCTACCTCGTCTCGGACGGTGCGAACAAGCCGTACCGGGTGAAGGTGCGGGCGGCAGGTTTCCCGCACCTGGCCGCCCTGGACGAGATGGCCCGCGGCCACATGCTCTCCGACATCGTCGCGTTGATCGGCACGCAGGACATCGTGTTCGGCGAGATCGACCGCTGAGTTTCGCGAACAGGACACTGCCATGAATGCCGTTCCCGCCGATGTGCGCCTGCCCGATCCCGCCAGCGTGCTCAATGCCCACTCGCTCGAGGAGATCGACGAGTGGCTGACGCGCTACCCCGAGGATCGCAAGCAGAGTGCGGTGCTGGCCGCGCTGAGCATCGCGCAGCACCAGAACCAGGGCTGGCTGTCCACCGAACTGATGGATGCGGTGGCCGCCAAGCTGGAAATGCCGCCGATCGCGGTGTACGAGGTGGCCAGCTTCTATTCGATGTTCGAGACGCGCCCGGTGGGCCGCCACAACGTGGCGATCTGCACCAACATCAGCTGCATGCTGATGGGATCGGACGACATCGTGTCCCACTGCGAGAGGAAGTTCGGTATCCGGCTCGGCGAGTCCACGCCCGATGGCAGGATCTACCTGAAGGTCGAGGAAGAATGCCTGGCGGCCTGCGCCGGCGGACCGATGATGCAGGTGAACCACGTCTATCACACCAACCTGACCCCCGAGCGCGTCGACGAGATTCTCGACGCCCTCGACTGACAGCGACACCGATGCCCTACATTCCCCAGACAGACGCGACAGCAGACGGTACCGGCGACGGTCCGCGCTTCAACCAGGTCTGCTACACCACGCTCGGGTTCGACGTGCCGTGGAGCTACGAGACCTATCTCCAGATCGGTGGCTACACCGCGTGGCAGCGCATCCTCGACGAGAAGCTCTCGCCCGAGGACGTCGTGCAGATCGTCAAGGATTCGGGCTTGCGGGGGCGGGGCGGGGCGGGCTTCCCGACCGGATTGAAATGGAGCTTCATGCCCAAGACCGATCCGAACTCGGAAGGGGCGCAGAGCTACTTCGTGGTCAACTCGGACGAATCCGAGCCGGGCACCTGCAAGGATCGGGACATCCTGCGCACCAATCCGCACGCGCTGGTGGAAGGCATGCTGATCGGTGCCTACGCCATCCGTGCCAGCGTCGCCTACAACTACATGCGCGGCGAGTTCATGGACGAGGTCTACGATCACTTTCATCAGGCGGTGAAGGATGCCTACGCGAACGGCTGGGCGGGCAAGGACATCAAGGGTTCGGGCCACGACATCGAGGTGATCCCGACCCTGGGCGCCGGTGCCTACATCTGCGGCGAGGAGACCGCGCTGCTCGAATCGCTGGAAGGCAAGAAGGGCCAGCCGCGCTTCAAGCCGCCGTTTCCGGCAGGCTACGGCCTGTACGGCAAGCCCACCACGATCAACAACACCGAGAGCGTCTCGTCGGTGCCGGCGATCGTGCGCAACGGCCCGGACTGGTTCAAGGCGATGGGCGTGGAGAACGCCGGCGGGCAGAAGTGCTTCAGCGTTTCGGGCCACGTGGCGAAGCCGAACAACTTCGAGATCGACCTGGGCACCCCGTTCGCCACCCTGCTGGAACTGGCCGGCGGCATGAAGGACGGCATTCCGCTGAAGGCGGTCATTCCGGGCGGGTCATCGGTACCGGTGGTACCGGGCGAACTGATGATGAAGACCAACATGGACTACGACTCGATCGCCAAGGGTGCAGGATCCATGCTGGGCTCCGGCGCGGTGATCGTCATGAACGAGACGACGGACATGGTGATGGCGCTGCGGCGCATCTCGCGATTCTACTACTCGGAGAGCTGTGGGCAGTGCACGCCGTGTCGCGAAGGCACCGGCTGGCTCTACCGCATGCTGACCCGCATCGTGGAAGGCAAGGGGGTGCCCGAGGACATCGCCAGGCTGGAGGATGTGGCCGGCAAGATCGCCGGGCGCACCATCTGCGCGCTGGGAGATGCGGCGGCCATGCCGGTGCAGAGCTTCGTGAAACACTACCGCCACGAGTTCGAGCACTACATCACGCACGGGCGCAGTTACGTGAGCGATACCCTCGGAGCCGCAGCATGAGCGATGCCAAGCCGGCGGACGACCTGATCGACATCACCGTCGACGGTCGTGCGCTGAAGGCGAAGAAGGGCCAGATGCTGATCGAGGTCACCGACGCGGCCAACGTCAAGGTGCCCCGGTTCTGCTATCACAAGAAACTGTCGGTCGCGGCGAACTGCCGCATGTGCCTGGTCGAGGTCGAGAAGGCTCCCAAGCCGCTGCCCGCCTGTGCCACGCCGGTGATGCCGAACATGGTCGTGCACACCGCCTCGAAGCTGGCACGCGAGGCGCAGCAGGGAACGATGGAGTTCCTGCTGATCAACCACCCGCTGGATTGCCCGATCTGCGATCAGGGCGGCATCTGCGAGCTGCAGGACGTGGCCATGGGCTACGGACAGGGCGCCTCCCAGTACACCGAGGGCAAGCGGGTGGTGTTCGACAAGTACATCGGGCCGCTGATCGCGACCGAGATGACGCGCTGCATCCACTGCACGCGCTGCGTGCGCTTTGGCGAGGAGATCGCCGGCATTCGCGAGCTGGGCGCGACCGGTCGCGGCGAGAACACCCGCATCGGTACCTACATCGAGAAATCGGTGGTGTCCGAGGTGTCGGGCAACGTGATCGACATCTGTCCGGTCGGTGCGCTGACCGCGCGGCCCTCGCGCTACACCGCGCGGGCCTGGGAGCTGCGTCAGCAGCCATCCATCTCGCCGCACGACTCGGTCGGCAGCAACACCGCGCTGCACCTGGATGGCAATACCGTGAACCATGTGGTGCCGCGCGACAACGAGGGCATCAACGAGGTGTGGATCTCGGATCGCGATCGGTTCGCCTACCAGGGACTGCGCTCGGCGGAACGGGTCAGCGAGCCGATGGTGCGTCAGGGCGACGCCCTGGTGCCGGCCAGCTGGTCGACCGCGCTGGCCCGTGCCGCGGCGGCGCTGGTCCCGGCCGGGGAGGCGGGCGCGCCGAGCGACCTGGGCACGCTGGTGTCGGCCAGCAGCACGCTGGAGGAGCTGTACCTGGCGCAGAAGCTGACCCGGGCGCTCGGTTCGAACAGCGTCGATCACCGCGTCGGGCAACTGGATTTCAGCGATCAGGCGTCCGCGCCGACGATGCCGTGGCTGGGGATGCAGCTGGCCGATCTGGAGACCCTGGATGCTGCGCTGCTGATCGGCTCCAACATTCGCAAGGATCAGCCGATCGCGGCCCTGCGGCTTCGCAAGGCGGCGCTGGGCGGGGCGGCCATCAGCCTGATCAACCCCAAGCACTTCCCGCTGCACTTCGAGGCGGCCGAGCTGGTCACGACGCGCTACGACCGCATGGTGTCGGAGCTGTACTGCGTGGCCAGGGCCGCCGGTGCCGATGTGTCGGACATGCTGGATGCGCCGGCCAGTCCGGCCTGCGACGAGCGTCACCAGCGTATCGCCGACAGCCTGTCCAACGGTGATCGTGCCGCGGTGGTGCTCGGCAACATCGCGGTATCGCATCCGGCCTGGGCGCAGCTGCGCTGGCTGGCGGCGCAGCTGGCACGGGCCACCGATGCCACGCTGTCGATGCTGCCCGAGCGTGCGAACACCGCCGGTGCCTGGCTGGCGGGTGCGGTGCCCCACCGTGCGGCCGGCGGAGCCCCGCTGGACAGCGCCGGCCATCACGCCGGGGACCAGCTCGGCGGGGCGGCTTCGCGCCTGCTGCTGGTCAACGTGGAACCCGATTTCGACGCGGCCAGCCCGGGCGCGGCGGTCCAGGCCCTGTCACGGGCCGACAGCGTGGTCGCGATGAGCGCCTTCGCCTCGCCGGCGATCCTTGCGCACGCCGACGTGGTGCTGCCGCTGGCCACCTTCGCCGAAGGGTTCGGCACCTGGGTCAACGCCAGCGGCCAGTGGCAGAGCGCACGCGGTGCGGTGACGCCGCCCGGTGAGGCCCGGCCGGGCTGGAAGGTGTTCCGCGTGCTGGCCGAGGCACTCGGTCTGGACGGTTTCGGCTACGACTCGCCGGAGAGCGTCACGCGCGAGCTGGCGGGTGCCTGCCGCGACGTCCAGTTGAACAACCTGGTGCAGGATGCGCAGGCTCCCTCTTTCGACGGGCCTTCCCCGGCCGAGCTGCTGCGCGCCGGCGAGACACCGATCTACGCTACCGATCCGCTGGTACGGCGCTCGATACCGCTGCAGAAGTCGGTCGATGGCAAGCAGGCGTTCGTGTCGATGGCGGCCGGGCAACTGGAACGGCTCGGGTTCGTGGAAGGGGACGTCGTGTCGATCACCCAGGACGGTGCGTCGGTCAACCTGCCCACCCGCCTGGACGACGGCGTGCCCGACGGCTGCGTCTGGGTGCCGACCGGCCTGCCCGAGACCGCCGCGCTGGGCGCGGTGTTCGGTGAGGTGCGGATCGGCCAGGTCGGCCAGGTCGGCCAGGTCGGCCAGGTCGGCTTGGCCGATCAGGGTCCGCGGACCGACAACGGAGTGGCCGTCTGATGGAAGCGATCACCTTCACGGCGTGGACGCTGACCAAGATCCTGGTGGTCACGGTCTGCCTGATATTGACCGTGGCCTACCTGACATTGGCCGAGCGCAAGGTCATCGGCTCGATGCAGACCCGCATCGGGCCGAACCGGGTCGGCCCGCTGGGGTTGCTCCAGCCGTTCGCCGACGTGTTCAAGCTGCTGTTCAAGGAAGTGATCGTGCCGACGAACGCGTCGCGATTCCTGTTCCTGACGGCACCGGTACTGTCACTCGCGCCGGCCTTCGCCGCCTGGGCGGTGATTCCGTTCTTCGAAGGCGGCGCGATCGCCGACGTGAACGCCGGCCTGCTGTACGTGCTGGCGATGACCTCGATCGGCGTCTACGGCGTCATCATCGCCGGTTGGGCCTCGAACTCGAAGTACGCCTTTCTCGGTGCGATGCGATCGGCCGCCCAGATCGTCGCCTACGAGATCGCCATGGGCTTCGCCCTGATCGGCGTGCTGATGCTGGCAGGCTCCCTGAACCTGTCCAGCATCGTGCTCGCCCAGTCCGGCGGCATCTTCCACTGGTTCGTGGTGCCGCTGTTCCCGCTGGCGGTGGTGTACTTCATCTCCGGGGTCGCCGAGACCAACCGGGCGCCGTTCGACGTCGCCGAGGGCGAGTCGGAGATCGTGGCCGGGTTCCATGTCGACTACTCGGGCTTCGCGTTCGCGCTGTTCTTCCTGGCCGAGTACGCGAACATGATCATGATTTCGGCATTGGTCTCGATCCTGTTCCTGGGGGGCTGGCTGTCGCCGCTGGACGGTGTCGGCGACGGCATCTGGTGGTTCCTGGGCAAGACCGCCTTCGTGCTGTTCCTGTTCCTGTGGCTGCGCGCCACCTTCCCGCGCTACCGCTACGACCAGATCATGCGGCTGGGCTGGAAGGTGTTCATTCCGGTGACGATCTTCTGGCTGGCGGTCGTGGGCTGCGCCGTCTGGTTCGAGATCGGCCCCTGGTTCCAGCAACGCGGCTGATGCCGCGCTCGCAACGACACGCAATGCACTCATGACCGGACAACTCTCGAAATACGTCAAGAGCTTCACGCTGTGGGAGCTGCTCAAGGGGATGGCCTTGACGGGCAAGTACTTCGTCAAGTCCAAGAACACCATCCAGTACCCCGAAGAGAAGATCCCGATGTCGCCGCGCTTTCGCGGACTGCACGCGCTCAGGCGCTACCCGAACGGCGAGGAGCGCTGCATCGCGTGCAAGCTGTGCGAGGCGGTCTGCCCGGCGCTGGCCATCACCATCGATTCGGACGAGCGCGCCGACGGCACGCGGCGGACCACTCGCTACGACATCGATCTGTTCAAGTGCATCTACTGCGGCTTCTGCGAAGAGGCCTGTCCGGTGGATTCGATCGTCGAGACCCGCGTGCACGAGTATCATTTCGAGAACCGGGGCGAACAGATCATGACCAAGGACAAGCTGCTCGCCATCGGCGATCGCTACGAGGCGCAGATCCGGGAAGACCGCCAGGCGGACGCGGCCTTTCGCTGATGCCGACATCACCCGGCAACTTGCCGGGGTGATGTCGACCTGCACCCAGTCCCAGCACGCAATTCATCAATGACGGTTACGCACACCGCCTGGCGGCGGATCGCTGATTTCCCCGACCGTACCGACTTGCCCGAGACCTGCCCGAGACCTTCCCGTGACCTTTGAACACCTGATCTTCTATCTCTTCTCGGCCATCGTCGTGTTCAGCGCCCTTCGCGTGATCACCGTCAACAACCCGGTGTTCGCCGCGATGTTCCTGGTGCTGGCCTTCTTCACCTCGGCCGCCATCTGGTTGCTGCTGGAGGCGGAGTTCCTGGCCATCACGCTGGTGCTGGTGTATGTCGGTGCGGTGATGGTGCTGTTCCTGTTCGTGGTCATGATGCTGGACGTGAACACGGTGCCGGAGAAGGAGGGGTTCGTGAAATACCTGCCCGTGGGACTGCTGGTCGGGGCGGTGATGCTGGTCGAGATGGTGTTCCTGATCACCCAGCGCTACTTCCGCGACGATGCCTTCCCCGCGCCGGCGCGCCAGAGCGACATCGGCTACAGCAACACCGAGACGCTGGGACGCGTGCTGTACGACCAGTACCTGTTCCAGTTCGAGATCGCCGCCATCATCCTGCTGGTGGCGATCGTGGCGGCCATCGCGCTCACCATGCGG
>ENA-ORXU01000203-ORXU01000203.1-marine-metagenome-genome-assembly--contig:-NODE-203-length-77295-cov-4.722746_pt1 | contig 77295 bp, 63 predicted proteins | sample MGYA00237869_ERZ511484 | MGnify/ENA metagenome assembly ERZ511484 | reverse complement strand
GCAGCTATAACAAGGGCTCTATCCGTGAAATCAACTCTTGTCGCCTGACTTCGCGCCTAGCGTCTATCTGCTTCAGCTTCAGGCACCTACCAGAGGTAGGCAAGTTTCATTTGCTCGCCGTACGCAGTGAAGATGAGCCTGCTCGACTTACGCAGTGAAGATGAGCCTGCTCGACTTACGCAGTGAAGATGAGCCTGCTCGACTTACGAAGTGAAGATGAGCCTGCTCGACTTACGAAGTGAAGATGAGCCTGCTCGCCTTACGCAGTGAAGATGAGCCTGCTCGACTTACGTAGTGAAGATGAGCCTGCTCGACTTACGTAGTGAAGACAAGCTTGCTCGCCTTACGCAGTGAAGACGAGCCTCTAGAGACGTTCATCGAGCGACAGTCGAGATGCGCATAGCAGGCTATGACTCATTGGAGGAACACATGACGCTCTTGCAGCTAGTCACTATCCATCGAAGCCTAATGCACGAATTGCGTTGAAGCTTCAGGCTGTAAGGGCTGAACAGCAATAATAATTCCGTGAAAAGTAGTTCCATGTATGAACTATATGCTTACCTTTCAGGTAATCTTCATTAATCAAACCAAGCATAACGATGAAAACACACATTACCTATCTATTTTTCTTACTATTTGCCGTCTCAGCTCATGCTCAATTGGCTGATGGTACTACCGCACCGGACTGGACCGCAACAGACCTCAATAGCATGGTGCATGACATGTCTGATATGCTCGATGATGGCAAGCATGTAGTATTAGAATTTAGTGCTACGTGGTGCGGACCATGCTGGAATTTCCACAATACAGGAACCATGGAGACTCTCTATGATACTTATGGACCTGATGGAACTGACGAGATCAGAGTATTCTACATAGAGGCAGATCAAGGTACTACAGAGCCATGTCTATATGGCGAATCTGACTGTGTGGGTGGAACGATTGGTGACTGGGTCACTGGTCACGATTTTCCCTTTATCGATATCACAGCTACTAATGCTCCATCGATGCCTGGCGACTACTCAGTAGCCTACTATCCGACGGTATATATTGTCTCAGCCAATCATACTAATGGCGTATATGAAATAGGTCAACAAACTAACATTGATGTATGGGAGACTTGGTTCTATAATTCTTTTGAGATGGAAGTCTCTGAAACTGTGGTGAATGCGGATTGTGGTGGTCCTACGGGATCTATAAGTCTGGATGTCACCGACGGAGAGGGCGCTATCACGGCGGCCTGGAGCAATGGAATGACAGGTCTGAGCATAGATGGCTTAGAGCCAGGGACGTACGACGTCACTGTGACAGATGCCAATGGATATTTCTTAGAATACTCCTATGAGGTGACTGGAGTACCTGCACCATCTGTGGACGCGGAGCAAGATAGTGATGTAAGCTGCTTTGGAGCAGATGATGGTGTACTACAGGTAATAGCTACTGGAGGAAATGGTGGCTTCACATACGAGTGGAGCAATGGTGCTACAGGACCCATGATTGATAATCTTAGTCCTGATACCTACACAGTAGTCGCTACTGATGCGATAGGCTGTGAGACTGAAGAAACTTATGTCATAGAAGAGCCAGAGGCATTATCCAATGAGCTTGACGTGAGCGATAGCGATTGTATAGATAATCAAGGTACAGTGGTCGTATCTAGTACTGGTGGAACTGCGCCATATACGTACACGGTAGGATCTCAAAGTAATATGTCAGGAGTCTTTAATCTTGATGCTGGTGGACACACAGTCCAGATCGTGGATGCCAATGGGTGCGATGAATCGCAGTCTTTTGACATTGCGGAGGCGGAAGAAATGATAGCAATGGCACAATCAGATGGTACTGTCATCACATGCGCAGTGACCGAGGCTAATGTAAGTGGAGCCGGCTCCACCGAAGGTCCCAATGTCTCTTATGAGTGGGTAACTACGGACGGTAATATCGTATCGGGAGCAACCAGCTTGGAAGCAGTGGTCAATGTGGGTGGTACTTATACGCTCATCGTCTATGACGTAATTACTACTTGTACTGATATGATGAGTGTCACAGTATCAGAAGATCTAGAGTTCCCATCAGTAGATGTGGAGCAGCCTGGAGAGATTGGATGCGATGTAGCTTCACTCGACATAGATGGATCTGGATCTGATCAAGGTGATAACATTACCTATGTATGGACTACAGAAGATGGAAACATCATAGACGGTGCGGATGAAGCTGTAGTATCTGTTGATCAAGGAGGAGCATATACTCTGACTGTGATCAATGATGGCAGTGGATGCTCGGTAAGCGAAACCGTAATTGTGGAACAAGATGACGAGGTACCAACTATTGACGTTGATGACGCTGTCATAGGATGCTCAGAGACTGAGATAACACTCTGCGCTACTGTCAGTGATGGTGCGACTGTGGTATGGGAGACACCATCTGGTCCTGAGACTGGTGAGTGTATACAAGTCAGCATGGCTGGCGACTATACAGCCACTGCAACAGGATCTAATGGATGCGAAAGAGAAGCATCAGCCTCAGTCGAAGAGAATACGGAAGTACCACAAGTCTCTATAGCTGAGCCAGCGCCTATTACTTGTATCGACTTAAATTCAGTCATAAGTGCCGATGTAGAAGGAGACGAGGCAGATTTTACCGTAGTCTGGACGACGGAGGATGGGAATATCGTAGGTGGTAATGATGCAGCTGAGGTAACTGTGGATGCCGCTGGTACCTATACAGTGACAGTAGTTAATCTCAGCTCTGGCTGCGAAACCATTATGACAGTTGACGTCGCAGAAGAGAGAGAAGATCCTATCTCCAGCTTCTCATATGAGGTGGTTGACGGTGTGATAATCGTGACGTCTACCTCAGAAGGAAATCCTACAGAACTCACATGGAATGACGGGCAACAAGGAGAAGAAGTGATGATCACTTATGATGAGAATGGTACGTATCAGATCTGCCTTACTGCTTCTAATGATTGTGGAATGGATGAAGATTGTCAAGATGTAGCTTTCGCTACAGAATTACTCTTCGAGACTGCATTTGATGAAGTGCTATGCTTTGAGGATATAGGTCGTCTGGAGGTAGAGCCATCTGGGGGACAACCAGAGTATGCGATCAGCTGGACAGGACCAAATGGATTTAGCTCAGATGAGTTTGTCATAGACAATCTAGAAGCTGGAGAGTATACTATGATGCTCACAGATGAGTTTGGATATGTCAAAACTGAGAGCTATCTTGTCGCAGAAGCCACTGAAATCACGGCGAGCGATGCCGAAATAGAGGATGCTTCGCAGGGAGCTTCTGATGGATCTGTGATGATAGATATTGAGGGCGGTACAGGCGATCTTAGATTCCTCTGGAGTAACGGTGCTACTACAGAAGATCTCATCGACGTACCTGGTGGTGATTACTTCGTATCTGTAAGAGATGATAATGACTGTGAGATGATCTTTGGACCTTACAAAGTCGGTCTTTCATCTGCAGTCGCTGATCTTACTATTGTGACAGATTTTCAACTAAGCCCCGTACCTGCAAGTACGGATCTCACAGTAAGAATCCAACTACAACAAGCTGTAGACTCGAGAGTGAGTATCATCAACTCAGCTGGTGTCATACAGTATCAGGAAGACTTTTATACCAATGTAATTAATCGCACAATTGATGTAAGCTCTATGAGCGCAGGTATGTATTTCTTAGAGTTTGGTACTGCAACGGATCGACAGGTTGAGAAATTTGTCATTGTAAAGTGATAACAGAATAGATCGTGTGATCTACTCTACTAGAGAAGCCTTTCTAGACGGTTGTCTAGGAAGGCTTTTTATTTTGACCATCTGTCTTACTGAGTTAATCCCATTTCGTGCATTAGGATTTTTGGTGATTGTTTTTCAGCGATGTAACTGACGCTCAGTCAGGACTATAGGCGATATATCATGAGTGACAGTGGCGTAAGTATTTGTAACGGGTAAATCTCGTCCATTAGTCTTGAAGTGAGTGGTGTGATATGACTATTGTGCTTTGCTTCTACTGCGAGCCACATCTGCTTCAAGATGAGGCACCTACCAGAGGTGGCAAGCTTGTCCTCCAGAACCGTTCATCGAGCGGCTGGCCATCGAGCGGCAGCCGAGATGAGCCGAGATGCACATAGCACGCTATGACTCGTCAGAGAAGCACCTCATCTTATCGCACCTGCGGCTCTCGCTACGAAGCCTAATGCACGAATTGGGTTAATCCCATTTCGTGCATTAGGATTTATTAATTGGCTCATCTTTTTTCTTAACATCCATACTTACAGTGACGTATGGAAATTTAAAATATTTTGCGCGTGTAAATTCTTGTTACGTAAACACTGCAGCTAAAGCAAGGGCTCTTTTCTTGAGGTCAACTCTCGTCAGCTGGCTTCGCGCCTAGCGTCTATCTGCTTTAGCCTCAGGCGCCTACCAGAGGTAGGCAAGTTTCACCTGCTCGACTTACGAAGTGAAGGCTAGCTTGCTCGCCTTACGAAGTGAAGACGAGCCACCAGAGCCGTTCATCGAGCGATAGCCGAGATGCATATAGCTCGCTATACCTCGTCAGAGAAGCACCTCATCTTATCGCACCTGCGGCTCTCGCTACGAAGCCTAATGCACGAATTGGGTATAACCCATTTTATGCATTAGGATTTTTTGGTAAATGTTTCTCAGCGATGTAACTGACTCTCAGTCAGGTCGATAGGCGATATGTCATGAGTGTCGTTGGCGTAAGTATTTGTTACGGGTGGATCTCGTCCATTTGCCATGGAGTGAGTGGAGTGATACGACCATTGTGCTTTGCTTCTACTGCGAACCACATCTGCTTCAAGATGAGGCACCTACTAGAGGTAGGCAAGCTTATCCTCCTCGCCATAGCTCGTTATGTCTCGTCAGAGATGCACCTCACCTTATCGCACCTGCGGCTCTCGCTACGAAGCCTAATGCACGAATTGGGTATAACCCAATACGTCTAACGCAGAGCCACGTGCAAGTGATCAGCCGTACCTGCATGCCTGAGAGTCTCAAATCCCAATGAACGATACGTCCACTCAAGCAAGCTATTGCGAAATTCGCTGCGATCACTTGTCCGCAGATCTACAGCATGCACATAGCCTGAAGGCTGCTTGAAGTGAAGAGAACTCTGATTTCTAGGTATACCCATACGATCGTAATCACCTAAGCTTCTAGACGCATCTGTGATGACCATATCTGGATCGGCAAGGATCAGGGTCCCGGTAGCCAGACGAAGGATGGGATGTAGCTGCGTATATTCCCGTCGTACTTCGTCAGTTTTAGCATGGCTCGAAGAGAGGTAAATCAAACCGTAAGCACAGAAGGCCCATACGAAAAATACTGCCAAATAAGCCCTGCTCTTGAAAGCACGCCAGCGCCCCAGTCGCCCAGTAAATCGACTGACTATAAGGCTGATGTAGAGTACTAGCACTATCATCATCGCCACAGAGCTTACGAGTATGCTCAGAGACGGACTCAGTTGATAGTCTTGATAGAGATAAACCGATAGACGTATCAGAAGATAAAACGGTAATAGAAGCAGCAATATCCACTGCAGTAGTCTCGCTATGTATCGGAAAAGTATCACATCACGAAGATGGTACATACCGATACAGATGGATCTAATCTATCGCCCAAAGCGCAAGAATACTAGACGATCCATCCCCATAGGACATAAAAAAGGAGCGCAGACTACTACAGGCTGCGCTCCGACGTATATAGAGCTAAGAAATGTGGTTCTGGATATTTGGTCTATCCAAACTTCTCTAGATCGCGCACAAGTATAGAGCGACGATTAAAGTAGATCTGATTGGATTTCTTGAGGTCATTGAGGACGCTCGTTACCGTCTGGCGTGAGGTGCCGGTGATGTTGGCAATATCCTGCTGTGTGAGGCAATGCTTGAACAGTGTTTCAAACCCAACCTTACGTCCACGCTTGATAGCATTGTCTTTAATAAACTCTATGATGCGCGTACGAGCATCTTGGAGTACAAGTGACTCGACCTTGCGCTCCATGTGCATGAGGCGCTGCCCTACAAATCTGAGGATGCGAGTCTGAATCACAGGATGATCGATCATGAATTGTTCCAGATCACGGATATAGAAGCAGACACACTCTACTTCGCTATTCATAGCGCGAGCAAAGTTGTTTCTGCGTTCCTGACCCATGAGACTGAGCTCTCCAAAGAGGCTTTTGGGATGGATCATTGCCTTGATTACCTCACGACCATCATCTGCTGTATTGCCGATCTTGACGACACCTTTCTTAAGGAAATAGAGCTTATCAGATTTGGATCCGTTGCTATAGATATACTGAAACTTAGAAAACTTCTCAAAAGAAGAGATCTGAGCGAGTTTTTGTAATTGGTCTTCCTGAAGGTCTTGGAAGAGCGCGATGTCGCGGAAAAAGTCTACAGAATGTGCGGTTCTCATGGCGCGTGATTTAGAAAATTAGTTAAATGCTTTACATATACTAGACATATCATGGTACGTATACCCCTATCCCACCCGATATTTTTTCCATATTTTTCTCAGATGGCACTAAAAAAGGCCTGCAGATCATATCTACAGGCCTTCTTACTAACTTGTATATCAGCGACTTATCGCCTTCCTCGTGGGTATACTTTAAATTCTGTGCGGCGGTTGAGGGCGCGCCCATCAGGTGTATCATTAGTGGCAATCGGCTTGCTCTCACCAAATCCGGCATAGGTCAAGCGCACTTGTTCAAATCCTCTAGAGAGCAAGTATTCATAGCAGGCTTTCGCTCTACGCTCTGATAGGCGCTGATTAGTCGATGCTTCCCCGCGACTATCTGTGTGACCATTGACCTCTAGGTTAAATCGTGGATAATTTCTCATCACATCCGCCACTTGGTCCAGGATGCGGTAGGACTCAGCCTTGAGATTATCCGAGCCTGTGTCAAACTGTACAGCACGCATAGCAAAGTCAAGTACATCCTGATCTTCTTGAGCGATCTGTGGGCATCCTTTGTTACTCTTAGGTCCCGCAACGCCAGGGCAATCATCAAACTTATCTGGAGTTCCATCACCGTCACTATCTGGGCAACCATCATAGATACGCAGGCCTGGAACATTGGGACATTCATCTAGGATGTCACTGATTCCATCACCATCGGCATCAGGACAGCCACCAGCACTTGGCAGACCAGGTAGGTCTGGGCAGACATCTTGCGCATCTGGAACGCCGTCGCCGTCCTTATCAGGACCATTAGGATCTACTCGATCCTCAGGTGGTGGGCACCCTTGATGCTCAGCTACTCCGCGTAGATTAGGGCATCGATCTAGACGATCTATGACACCATCTCCATCGGAGTCCTTATCTTCTGATGGACAACCCTTATTGGATATAAGTCCAGGTATGGTAGGACACTCATCATCATTATCAGATACACCATCACCATCCGTATCTGGGCATCCGCGCATGGCTTCTGTTCCTGGAATCTCTGGACAGTCATCTCGAGGATCCATGATTCCATCACGATCTGTATCTGGACAACCGTTGAATATCTCAAGACCTGGAGTCTGTGGACATAGATCGAGATCATCGATCACGCCATCCATATCGCTGTCCTTCTCCTCCATGATTTCCTCTATGATTTCCTCTTCCTCTGAGTCTCTGCCTATGAGATAGGTGAAACCCACAGCTCCTTGGAGATTATTACGTCCCTCTGCAGACGAGTTGCGATACTCTGCCTGCACATTGAAGTACCCGCGTCTATGAAACATGATATCCACACCTATACCTAGAGGTATCTGGAAATTGGTCTCTCCGTCTACATCCTCATCAAAATCATCTACATCTTCAACCTTATTACCATCTTCCATCACCACACCCACTCCTGCGAGCAAGTAGGGATTAACCTTGCGACCACGCGATAGCAAGTAGTAGTGCGCTTGAGCATCGATGCCTATAGTAAAATCACGCCGCGAAGCGCTATCTCGCATGATGGTACCGATCTTGATGGGAACATAGAGATTAAAGCGATCTGATAGACTCTTGCTGAATCCTATCTCCACTCCCTGACCTATGTCTTGGAAGTTGGCAGGCTCCCCACCGTAGAGTGACTGATAATCAAGCCACAGCTTTTTGGCCGAAAGGCCCGTAGTATACTCACTATCCTGTGCACTTACCGTCACAGTAAGGAGAAGCGCAGCTACGAGGGTGAACGCTACACGTCCACAGAGAGATGAAATCAATTTCTTCATATCGGATAAGAAAATTTTCTTATATGTAAAGTTAGCACATTGATGGCACTGTCGTGCAAATGCCGCACTATTCACTCTGACAATAAGTAAGCAAAGCGCCTAGCTTATAGCTTCAAAGTACCCAGTCTTGCGATTCTTTTCCACCTGATCCCAAGCGAATACACGGCCATTCATACTTATATAGACGCCATGATCCAAGCTCTGGACAAAAGCAAGGGCCGCTCCTAAGTTAAAAAAACCATCGCTACTTCCTCCAAATGCGTAAGGGACCATGGCCCCGGTAAGTACAATCGTCTTGTCTTTGATATCACTCTCTGCAAGCGCTTGAGCCGTGGCCACCATTCTGTCAGTGCCGTGGGTAATGAGGATATCGCTATGTACACATCGGCGACAATTGTGTATAATAATGTCGCGATCGTCATCCGTCATCTCTAGACTATCCACCATCATGAGCGTCTTGATATCAAGATCGAGCGTACACCGTCCTCTCTCAAACATATCTTGCAGGTGCGTGCGCTTAAAGTAGAGCTCCCCGGTGATGAAATTATAGTCTTTGTCAAATGTGCCACCCGTCACGTAAATCTGTATAGTGTCTTGCATATGTTCAGAGCTTGGATAATTGCGTAGTGATGTTTTCTAACTTGGTCAGGGTGTCAGCTAATTTTTTACGCTCTAGTTCTACGACTTGCTCAGGTGCATTGGACACAAATCTCTCATTACTGAGCTTCTTCTCTATGCCCTTGGCAAAGCCCTGGAGACGCTTCTGCTGCTCATCTAGGCGTGCGCGCTCTGCCTCTACATCAATCTTCCGCTCTATGTGTGCGTAGTACTTCTCCGTACCTACTGTGAATACTGTCCATTCCTCAAGATCCGCGGCACTAGCAGGCTGTAGCTCAGCTACATAAGCAAGTCGAGCTAGTAGATCATAGAGCGGAGTAGTCTGATCTCCACTAGACCATAGACTCGCATGTGGGCTGCCACTGTCAAGGGCAAGTGTCATAGGTGCTCGCTGCTTGAGGCCATTTTTACTGCGGAGTTCACGGACGCTACTGACGAGTTCTTTGAGTACGGCGACGTCTGTCGCAAGGGCCTCTGCACTGCCACTCGGCACTGCCATAGGCGTGACGATACAGTCTGTCTCACGATCTGCCAATAGATGCCAGATCTCCTCTGTAATGAAGGGCATGAAGGGATGCAATGCTTGACATATACGACTATATACCTGCGTACATAGATCATAGGTAGCGCGATCGATAGCTCCGTCGGGCTTGATCATCTCGAGGTACCAGCTACAGTACTCTCCCCAGACGAAGCTGTATAGTGAGATAAGGCCCTCGCTCAGCCGATAATTACTGTAGGACTCTTGTAGCTGCCTGACTTGGCCATCTAGACTTTCGCTGATCCACTCAGAGGCTAGAGCACTTGCTGGATCTGTGGGAAGATTATCGTCCACTTCCCAGCCTTTGATAAGACGTAGAGCGTTCCACATCTTGTTGCAGAAGTTGCGCCCGTTCTGTATGAGCTTATCGTCAAAGAGCAGATCGCCCCCAGCTGGCGAACAGCTCATCATACCAAATCGCACAGCGTCAGCGCCGTACTCATCAATGAGACCTAGAGCATCTGGACTGTTGCCCAGAGACTTGGACATCTTGCGACGCTGCTTGTCACGTACCATACCGGTGAAGTAGACGTCATAAAAGGGTCGCTCATCCCGCCATTCATAGCCGGCCATCACCATGCGAGCTACCCAGAGAAATATGATATCCCATCCGGTGACGAGGACTGACGTAGGATAGTAATAATCTATTTCCTCTTGGGAGGAAAACCCATCAAATACTGACATAGGCCATAACCAACTGCTAAACCAAGTATCGAGCACATCTTCATCTTGCTGTAGATCAGCGGAGGTAATGTGCGCTCCTAGATCAGCTTGAGCCTGTGCGAGTGCATCTTCTGCCGAGGTAGCGACATAGACTCGCTCCTCCCCTTCTGGATCCTGAGCATACCATGCTGGAATCCTGTGTCCCCACCATAGCTGGCGAGAGATACACCAGTCTCGGATGTTAGTCATCCAGTGCTTGTATACACCTACATACTTATGAGGATGAAGTGTGACTTCATCAGTTTCCACTGCCTTGAGAGCTGTAGCTGCCAGCTGCTCCATGTCCACATACCACTGGAGGGATAATCGTGGCTCTATCGGCACTTGCGTGCGCTCACTGCGACCGACTGAGTGCCTGTAATCTTCTGCTGCTATGAGATGTCCTGATGCTTCTAGCAATTTTACCGCGGCTTTGCGGGCATCCGCTCGGTCCAGTCCTGCGAGCTCTGGACCGGCCAGATCATTCATGGTACCGTCTGCATTGATGATATCTCGCAGATCAAGTTGATGACGCTCGCCTATCTCGTAGTCATTGGGGTCGTGAGCGGGTGTGATCTTCAGAGCACCGGTACCAAATTCTCGATCGACATAGTCGTCGGCTATCACCGGTACGGTACGATCTGTCAGTGGTACACGCAGTTGCTTGCCTACGGCTGAGCTATATCGCTCATCATCAGGATGTACGGCTACAGCGGTATCGCCTGGTATGGTCTCGGGACGCGTGGTGGCTACGACCAGGCTGCCGCTTCCATCTGCGAGTTCATAGCGGACTTTGTAGATCTTGGCATTTTCTTCAGCATAGATGACTTCCTCGTTACTCAGCACTGTCTGAGCCTTGGGATCCCAGTTGACCATGCGCTGCTTGCGGTATAGTCTGCCTTTCTTGTAGAGATCTACAAATACTTGTAAGACAGCGTCTGATCGCTCCTCGTCCATAGTAAATGCTGTGCGTTCCCAGTCGCAGCTGGCGCCGAGTCGACGCAGCTGTTGTAAGATGATACCGCCATATTTCTCTTTCCATTCCCAAGCATGAGCGAGATACTCATCACGGGTGAGGTCACCTTTCTTGATGCCCTTCTCGCGCAGCATGCGCACTACCTTGGCCTCAGTGGCTATGGAGGCATGATCGGTACCTGGCACCCAGCAAGCGTTCTTGCCATCGAGGCGAGCCTTGCGGATGAGGATGTCCTGGATGGTATTATTGAGCATATGCCCCATGTGAAGGATTCCAGTGACATTGGGAGGAGGTATGACGATCGAGTAAGCTTCTCGGTCATCCGGGGTACTATGGAAGTAACCTTGCGCTTCCCAGTGCGCGTACCACTTGTCTTCAATATCTGATGGGTCGTAATGTGCTGATAGTTCTGTCATCTCTGTGCTTATAGGGGCCAAAGGTCTACGTTCTATTGTTTACTTGGCATATCATTCTTACGGCATCTTAGGATAGCTCTGTACCACACACACCAGAGGAGCAACTGACAGCATCTAAGTAGTAGACAACAGGCTAGGACAACGGTCATAGACTCCTGATAACTGTGACAACACTATGGAATGACGATGCAAAGGATAAGCAGCATATCCCCTACGATTCACTACCTTCATGGTATGACCGAGAAGGAAGTGATCCGTGGATGCCTGCAGAATGATAGGAAAGCGCAGCGTGCGCTCTACGATCAGTATGCCTCACGGCTCTACGGGGTATGCCTAAGGTACATGAAAGCCAAGCAGGACGCGGAGGATGCTATGACAGTAGCTATGCACAAGATCCTGACGAAGCTGGACAAATACAGTGGCTCAGGCAGTCTGTATGGATGGATGAAGCGTGTCACTGTAAACGAGTGCCTCATGGAACTGAGAAAGCGCAAGTTGCAATTTACAGATATTGACGATGTTGCACACCGCATAGATGATGACAGCCGCATCGAAGACTCGATCTACTTTGATGACCTTAAGGCACTTATAGATCAACTACCACCTGGCTATCGCACTGTGATCAATCTCTACCTGATAGAAGGTTACAAACACAGAGAAATCGCCGAACTACTAGGAATCAGTATTAACACATCAAAATCACAACTTATACTCGCTAAGAAAAAAATGCGAGAATACATAGCTGCCTTAGAGCAGCCATATAGCAAAAAGGACAACGAATCATGAGCAAGACATCAGATAAACCGGGCAAGTGGAGCCACAAAGAATCCGATTGGGATCAGAAGCCTCCAGCAGATATGTGGAGCAAAATCGAGACGAAGCTTGATGTAGGCAGTACAGCGCACAGAGGAGTCTTCTCTATGGGCTTGACTAAAGTAGCCGCCAGCGCCATTGTCCTAGTCGCTTGCGTAGGACTGATCAGCTACTGGATAGGCTATCGACAAGGTGGAGAAGATATGGTGATGGAGCGAATCATGAATCTAGAAGAGGTAGCGGTCAGTGATAACGTAGGCTTCTACGAGAAGGTGGAGCAAGGTAGTCAAGAACTCTATGCTCAGTATAGACAGCGTCAGAGCTACGCATCAGCAACTTCACGCAAGCCGCTGATCATCAGAGATATACCTACAGAGACTGATTGGAATGAGGACATATCCATGGTAGATCCAGCGACTCGTACTCGCGGACGAGCTAGTACAAGTGCACCCATGGGCTCAGCGGCAGCGAATGCTTCACGTCAAGAAGGTTCTATGGATGATGCCAAGGTAATCGAGCCTGCGGTGTCCCGCAAAAGAGAGTCAGCTGAATCAATAACCGAAGACATTGCAATGGTCGATAAATCGTCGAGTGCATCAGAGCCATCTGTAGTAACTACTTCAGTGCCACCTATGGATGAGAGTCGTGATCTCTCTGAGAGTGAATCATCTATAGCAGCAGATGACATTTCATCGCGTGCTGATGAAGATGGTATCGCTACAACGGAAGCTGATACCATGCCCAAAGAAAACGTCCGTGACTACTATGAGCGCCAGCGCAATCAATCCGCTGATGATATGGATTCTAGACACGATCATCTAGCTAATGAGAAAGATCTCACTAGCTTCTATGGACAATTCAGTATAATTGAAGATGAGTCCAAGAAGAAACAGAAATCGTCTACAGCTCGCAGCACAGGCAATGTTACCGAGCCATGGCTCATAAGTAGAGAAGCAGAAGGCAAGGTGCGACTTATACATGGCAACTATGCGGAAGTATTCACTATCCAAGGTCATGAGGGGAATCGCACGGCATTGCAATCTATCAATGATCCGAGCAAACAGTTGGAAATTCGTCTACAGGAAAAAGTTATAGAACTACACTGGATAATCTCCGGTGAGAAATCCCATGTCGACCGACTACAAGAGTGATGCAGATCCCTACAGCGTTGTCTCTTTAAATGGGCTGCGGAGCTGATAGGACTCGTCAGGCACTAGATTCTTGAGGAAAAGGGGTATAAACTGATTAGGCAAAATCTGCCTATGTCGGAGATAATTATGAAATGCTACAGGCTTAGCTCCTACGGAGCTTTTGATTTCCTGGGCCGTACGAGCAAAGAAGACGTCATCTACACCTTCTGCTATTCCCTCTTCAATGAGCTTGAGCAATATGGTGAGATAGAGATCATATTGTCGATTCTTATCCAAGTCGTAGCCTAGATAGTGCGCCTCTAGCGTCTTGAATCCTAGGATAGAACTGTAAAATCCTGCGAGCTCGTCCTTTTCATAGAGTCCGTAGACGCGGAATCGGTCACCGAGTGTCTCCTTCATAGCGGTGAAGTAATCAGGTCTCAGTTGACAGAGATTGAAGCCAGCTTGTCCAGCTATATTCTTATAAAACCCATAGATCGCAGACTCGTGCGTGCGCAATTGCTCTACTGAGAGTGGCCGTATACTGATCTCTTCTGACCGCTTAAATGCCTTGCGCACCCTTACGCGATACTTACTCTTATAATCAGCTAAGTAGTCATCAAAGGAGGACCACTGATCTCTCAGATCGAGAGCCATGACTTCAGGAATTTTCAAATCGCTAAATTGGCATGAGAGTGGATTGCGCTCAAGAAACTCGTGCTTGGGTTTCATGTCTTTGACCAGTACTACGATGACATTCTGATCCTTGTTTACCTGCTGATGTAGCCTGATAGCAGCGTCTTGTATAAGGAGTGTCTCAGCATGAGAGTCAAGGCCATCTGCAAATTCGATACCTCTCTCTCCACTGAGTAGTAGATGTCCAAATGACAGAAGTACACCATGAAGTCGACGACTCAATCCTCTACGGAAGCGTATGTAGGTCTGCTTGAACCATCCTGCATCAGGATCATCATCGATACTGAGCGATTGTATCATATCCACCTCCACTAGCTGAGAATAGATGCGTGCTATCGGACGATCTCCTCTCAGGATGACACTATAGACTGCACGTGACCCCACTGGTGGCGAACTCTCTATAGCAGCGAGAAAGTCTTCGGTAAGAAAGATATTGTTACCATACTCCAGAGCCTCCCATGACTCGCTCAGATCTGCTAGGTCGTATGACCAGCAGAGCGTGTAATCTTTATGTTTCTTGAGCCGTGTGCTTCTCATGATCAAAGTGCCGAACGAATCGGCTCATGCAAGGTTCATTTCCACTCTTCAGACCAGCTATGCACACGAGCATCTCGCCGAGAATCGTAGTGCAATAGCCACTCTTCTACAAGGTGATACATCTTGGGATGCTCGAGTCGATGTCGCATGAGACTGACCCTAGGTGCATCCTTTTTATTACTCTGAGGCAGCGCGATGATGATCCGACTCTCCGTATTCTCAGACTCTATCAGCAGAGATCCCAGTAGGGTCACTCGCTGTACTTTCTTATCTGATACATGACCCAGCAGTGCTACACCCATGGTACTCGCGTCAAAGCCTGGATCTTGGAGATGAGCATAGTGAAACGGTAAAGGAAGGAAGTCATAAAGGGCGACAGGATCGTAGGCGTTTTTGTCTTCTGAGGCATTGGATTCTGGCCAGAAGAAATCTCCCGCTGGTATGTCTCCTGCACGCTGGATGATTTTCACTTTGGGTACTGTGTTTTCCGATGTGGTAGATGGACTCGTCGCGTAATCGACCTGTGCGTTTTTGCACGACAGTGCCATACCCAAGCACAGCATCAGACATACTATTACACCTGTACACTGTCTCATTGTTGAAATGCGTGTTTGACTAGATTAGCACCCATCTGTAGAGATCGAATGCGCAACTCCTCAGGATCATTGTGCACTTCTTGATCTTCCCAGCCGTCTCCTAGATCTGTCTCGTAGCTGTAGAAGCAGACGAGACGACCCTCCCATATCAAGCCAAATCCTTGGGCGGGCTGACCGTCATGCTTGTGGATCTTGGGAAGTCCCTCGGCAAAGGTGAATGCGGAGCGATACACTGGATGATTATAAGGTAACTCTACAAACTCAAGCTCAGGAAAGACCTTCTTCATAGCGACGCGTACATATGGATCTATACCATAGTTGTCATCTATATGTAAGAAGCCGCCAGAGAGTAGATAAATCCTGAGATTCTCCGCTTCCGCGTCACTAAACACCACATTGCCATGGCCGGTCATATGGAGAAACGGATGATTAAATATCTCTGTGCTACCCACATCCACAGTGGCATAATCGATCTCGAGATCTGTCCGGATCTCTTGATTACAGAACGCGGCAAGATTGGGTAAGGCTGTAGGGTTAGCGTACCAGTCACCGCCGCCCTGATACTTGAGCAGGGCGAGCTGCGTAGTCTGTGCATATGCTATCTGTGACATAGAGGCTAGCAGTAGAATAGGGAGAATGACTCTGATCATGATGATGTAACGGTATATCTGTTCAATTAGTTATCCAAGTCTGAGTCCACTTGCCTCGGCTCGCACGGCTGCATAGAGAGCTGCCGTCTCAGTCCTGAGACGATGACTAGATAGTCTAGTGGAGAGATATCCATGCTTGATGGCGATAGATAACTCTACTGGACTGAAGCCTCCCTCTGGACCTATGAGGATGGTGGCGGAAGCATGCATCTCAGTCGGCCAGTCGTGCGTGTGCTCCCAATCACATGAGGCGATCAGGCGATGATCAGACCTGTCCGCTTGTATAAAATCTGAGAAGCTCATAGGAGCTAGTACTGCTGGTAGCCAGTGCCTCTGCGACTGTTTCATGGCCGCCACTGCATGGGCTTGCAGGCGATCCATCCTCAGATGCTTACGCTCACTATGCTCACAGTAGATAGGTTGTATACTGGTAACCCCTACTTCAGTGAGTTTTTCTATCATCCACTCGTAGCGCGAAGCATTCTTAGTCGGTGCTACGGCTAGGCAGAGCTCATCTGAAGGCGCGAGATGAGAGGTCTGCTCTACAATCTGCAACTCGATGCTCCGCTTGCTCTGGGCAATGATCAAAGCGGTGAACACATGCCCTTCGCCGTCTGCTACAGCGATACGCTCTCCCACAGACTTGCGCATGACACGCAGGTGCTTCTGCTCGGCATCACTTAGATGAAGCGCACCATCGATCTTCTTTCCATAAAACATGTCCATACTCTACACAGTTACTATACGTAGCTAATCATCTAGCTTTGCAGCCGCAATACACTGGCTCATATGGCCGCTATCACACGATAATACAAAGATGGGAACCGTCAACATAATCCTCCAACTCTTTCTTAGCCTTTCTATATTAGTGGTGCTCCACGAGCTAGGACATTTCTTGCCCGCCAAGTGGTTTAAGACCCGTGTGGAGAAGTTTTATTTATTTTTTGATCCTTACTTCTCACTTTTCAAGATTAATCGCGGCGGCACCGAGTACGGCATAGGCTGGTTACCTCTTGGAGGCTATGTCAAGATCAGCGGAATGATCGATGAAAGCCTAGATAGCGAGCAGATGAAAGGTGAGCCGCAGCCTTGGGAATTTCGCAGTAAGAAGCCATGGCAGAAACTGATCATAATGATCGGAGGTGTCACGGTCAATTTTATCCTAGGGATATTTCTCTGGAGCATGGTGACATTTATCTGGGGTGAAGATTATCTCCCTGCAGATCAGGTGACCGATGGTATTGCGGTGGACCAGTTAGGTGAAGAGTTTGGACTCAGGAATGGTGATAAATTACTCACTATTGGCGACCGAGAATTTGATGAATTTAATCCAGGAATCTTTCGTGAAGAATTAATCTTTAATAGTGCTGATCACTTTGTGGTGGAACGCAATGGTCGCGAAGTAAAAATTGATATTAAAGAGGGCGCCGTTACAGAATTGGCTACCTATAAAAATAATAAACTACGATTATTCGCTCCGCGCAAACCAGCCGTGATAGGTGTCATCGGCAAAGGTTATCCAGCCGAAAATGCTGGACTGAAAGAAGGCGATAAAGTGCTAGCCATTGATGGTCAGGCAATCAAGTATTTTGATGAGCTCACCACTGCGATTCGATCTCAAGAAGATCTACAGCTACAAGTAGAGCGATCAGGCAGCACCAAGACCATTGACGTCACTACACAGCACATCGTAGCTCCTAGAGGACTTAAAAAACTCTTTGGTGCATCCCCGGATACTTTGTCCACTATCGGTATCGCTTCCCTTGATAATGACCAATTATATACCATGCAAAATCGCTCATTTGGCCTTGGAGCCTCGATTGCTCATGGATGGAATGAAAGCTTTGCATTTCTAGGTCAGCAGATCCGTGCCTTTGGAAAGATGTTTACAGGTGAGATCAAGGCAAAAGAGAGCTTAGGTGGCTTTATCAGTATCGCTAAGATATTTCCAGAAAAGTGGGAATGGAAGCGATTCTGGAAGATGACTGCTATCTTATCCTTGATTTTAGGATTTATGAACATCCTTCCGATCCCAGCGCTCGATGGTGGACACATCATGTTCCTTCTGATAGAAATGATAACTGGTTACACCTTTAGTGATAAGTTTATCGAGAGGGCGACCACATTTGGATTTTTTCTGTTGATTGCCTTGTTGCTCTTTGTAAATGGGCTTGATATCTTCAGGCTCTTTCAATAGGCCTACGGTGTATGATGACTGGATATTTTAATTGGCTTGGCTTAAAGCCAGCATTTATGGTAGACGAGCTTTCGCTCAAACGTGCCTACATTGTTAAATCACGGACTGTCCATCCAGATCACCATCAAGCAATAGACAGTGTGGAGCTTACCAGTTATACTAATGAAGCGTACAATACTTTGCGTCATCCCATGCGCAGACTGCGTTATATGATCCTTGAGCACACAGAAATCGACATGGAGAAGAATGAGCTGCCACAGATGTTTCTCATGCAGATGATGGACGTCAATGAGCAGATCATGGAAGCTAGCATGAGTGATGACGCTGACAAGATACAAGGATGCCGAACAGAAATAGAGAAGCTACGCACTCTGCAATATGCGACCGTGGAGTCTCTCTTGCTAGAGGAGCCAGACTCGCTTGATGATACAGCGTGGCGACAACTAGCGGACTACGTTCACATAAGTCGCTACCTCGATCGATTGTCCGAGAGATTGAGTGAAGAGCATGATTAAAAATCAGAGATATAGGCTACCTTTGGCCTTCTTCCCCGTAGCCTACACAATGTAGGTAGAGACACTTGCCGGAGTGGTGGAATTGGTAGACACGCTGGATTCAAAATCCAGTGCCTTCGGGCGTGTGGGTTCGAGTCCCACCTTCGGTACTTTTATTTCTATGTACATGATGAGTGTGCGGGCGTGTCTGCGTGCCTTTGCAGGCAGGTTCGAGTCCTACCTTCTTTTATAAACCGCTTGGTCTATAACTACGCTCTGATTTTATACAACCGCCTATATGTATAGGAAGGTAGGCAGGCCCACCTTCGGTACGATTTCGATGCTCTGAATATTATGAGTGTGCGGGCGTGTCCGCGGGCCTCTGCAGGCAGGTTCGAGTCCTACCTTCTTTTATAAACCGTTTGGTCTATAACTACGCTCTGATTTTATACAACCGCCTATATGTATAGGAAGGTAGGCAGGCCCACCTTCGGTACGATTTCGATGCTCTGAATATTATGAGTGTGCGGGCGTGTCCGCGGGCCTCTGCAGGCAGGTTCGAGTCCTACCTTCTTTTATAGACCGCTTGGTCTATAACTACGCTCTGGTTTTATACAACCGCCTATATGTATAGGCAGGTAGGCAGGCCCACCTTCGGTACGATTTACGGTCCAATTATTCTCGACTGTAAGGCAACTTGTAAAACAGTTGAGTGCTGTCTATCATTACATTGTACAATATAGATACACATGCAAGATTGGACTACCGTAAAAGAATACAAGGACATCACCTATCGCAAGCGCGGAGGTGTAGCCCGCATAGCCTTTAACAGGCCTGAAGTAAGAAATGCCTTCAGACCGCAGACGGTGAGTGAATTGCTAGACAGCTTTCACGATGCGCGGGAGGATCGGCACATAGGCGTCATCTTGCTCAGTGCTGAAGGGCCATCGCCTAAGGATGGCGTCTACTCATTTTGCAGTGGCGGAGATCAGCGAGTACGTGATAAGACAGGTTATAGAGGAGAGGATGGAGTGCACCGCCTAAACATCCTCGAGGTCCAGCGACTCATCAGATTTACTAATAAGCCTGTCATAGCAGTAGTACCAGGATGGGCTGTCGGTGGCGGACACAGCCTCCACGTCATTTGTGATCTGACGATTGCGAGTAAGGAACACGCGATTTTTAAGCAGACAGATGCAGATGTCGCAAGCTATGATGCTGGCTACGGCTCAGCATATCTAGCAAGACAGGTCGGTCAAAAACGTGCCAGAGAGATCTTCTTCCTAGGACGCAACTACTCCGCACAGGAGGCACATGACATGGGCATGGTCAACGCTGTAGTAGATCATGACAAACTCGAAGAAACAGCCTACGAGTGGGCCACGGAAATTCTCAAGAAAAGTCCCACCGCTATCAAGATGCTCAAGTTTGCCATGAATCTAATCGATGATGGTCTTGTCGGGCAACAGATTTTTGCTGGAGAAGCAACTCGACTCGGATACATGACGGATGAGGCTCAAGAGGGTCGTGATGCCTTTTTAGAGAAGCGCGAGCCCAATTGGGATAAATATGATCGCTTCCCATAGTTGAGAAATAAACAGTCATCATCCATGTCGTATAATCCGATTTGTGCGTTAGGATTTTCAGTTTAAGTTTTTCAGCGTTGTAACTGAATCTCACTCAGGACGATAGGCTATATATTAGTGTCGTTGGCGTAAGTATTTGTTACGGGTAGATCTCGCCTATTTGTCTTGAAGTGAGTGGTGTGATATGACCATTGTGCTTTGCTTCTACTGCGAGCTGCATCTGCTTCAAGATCAGACACCTACCAGAGGTAGGCAAGCTTATCTTGCTCGCCTTACGAAGTGAAGACGATCCTCCTGAACCGTTCATCGAGCGATAGTCGAGATGCACATAGCCCGCTATACCTCGTCAGAGAAGCACCTCATCTTATCGCACCTGTGGCTCTCGCTACGAAGCCCAATGTAGGAAATAAGTATAATCTAAGCAGCAATTGCCTCGCGGTGATAGCTCTCTCGTATTCTGATGAGGTCTTTGGCACGCAGGAGTGGAAAAGATCCTAGTGCTGCTCTTCTCCGACGTAGAGATTCCAATAGAATTACTGGATTGAGATCTGGCCGATGCGAGTAGGATGAGCCCTCGTAAGTATCCCAAAGTCCCGTGCTATCGATGGTGTCAGCGTCAGGACCAGCACTGAAATGCTCTGCAATGTATTGCAAGTATATAGTGAAGTCATGGATGGACGGTCCCTGCAGTGGTCGCTCTTTGATACGACTATCGCCGCTTTGTCGATAGCCGCTAGTCTGTGGTAAAGATTTTCCTACAGTGAGTAAAGTCTGTGCTTGCTGTGTCATATCAGTGTACTTTTTAATTATAGTCCAAATGTGTGGTACTATCGTGCAATCCATTTGCACGATAGTGCTCTTATCCTATTATTTACAAGTCTTCAGTACATTTGTATGCAGATAAATTGCACTCTACTATGCCAACTAATTTACATCAGCTCATACGCTATCGCACTATAGATCGCGCCCTGCGCGACCCAGAGAATGATTATGGATGGGAAGAGTTAGCCGATGCTTGCGCACAAGCCATCTATGATCAGACGCGCAAGTCGCATCAGATCTCTCGACGTACCATCATGTACGACATTGACAATATGAGATCAGGAAAACTCGGCTATCACGCTCCTATCGAGTATGATCGCCAAGCCAAGTCATACTACTACAGCAACAGCAAATTTGGCATCAATCAAGTGCCTCTGAAAAGCTCTGACATGGATGAGTTAAAGTCGGCCTTGATGATTTTACAGCAGTTTAGCGGAAAGCAGGGTATCGCTGGGATACAGCAAAGTATCACCCACTTAGAGGAGTGTCTTAATCTGAAACGACGAGGTAGGCGTCGACCTATGGTACAGTTTGACCATAGTCTCAATGAGCCTGGACAGCGCTGGGTCAATGAGATCTATGGAAATATAAAAAACCAGACAAGCTTCAGAGCTCATTACGCACCATTTGACCATGCGTCAAGTCAGATCATCTTCAGTCCCTACCTACTGAAGGAGTACGACAATCGATGGTACGTAATCGGGTATCATCATCGTCGTGAAATGGTAGCAGTCCTAGGCTTAGACAGGATTACAGCAATAGATGAGACACTTACAGACTATCATCGCGAGGAGAGCTTTGACGCTGAGACTTACTTCCGCGATGTGATCGGCGTATCCTACGCCGGCCAGCAAGAGCGCGCGCAGGTGATTCTACGTGTCTATGGCGTGCAAAATAAATACGTGAAGACGAAGCCATTCCACCCAAGCCAAGTTTGTCTCAGAGATGAAGATGGGTACTCCGATTATCAACTTGAAGTCGTAGTAAACTATGAGCTCGAGACTCTTATACTGGGTCTCGGGGAGCGTGCGGAAGTGATCCAGCCCTTACGCCTGAGAAAGATCATTGCGAAACGAGCTGCTGAGCTAAATCAACACTATGCCTAAGGATATATAAAAAATTTGCCCTCGCTATAATCTGGTGTACGTAAGATGACCTATATTTGCACCCCAGTTAGAAAATCACTACTGGAAAGACATATCGCGGAGTGGAGCAGTTGGTAGCTCGTCGGGCTCATAACCCGAAGGTCGCAGGTTCAAGTCCTGCCTCCGCTACTAAGAAAAAGACTAGGCACATTGCCTGGTCTTTTTTCGTAAATAGCTCACTCTAGATATCAAGCGGAGCATGTACATACTATTCCGGCTTGCCCAATCATCATGGCAGCCAGATGGAACTCAAGAAAACATCACAAAGTACACATCCGATTCGCAGCGTTCTATGCGAGGAATCTGAAATGGTGCTCCTGCTGAGTCACAGTATTCGATCATACGGAAAGCTGTCACTGAAGAAGCTAATCCTGGAAATATGAGTGTGAAGTCATGCGCGCCGCTACGCACCACTGTCCACTCAGGCATAAGTGCTATGTGCTCGGCATGTGCCAGCTGAGTCTTCTGCTCATCATCCAATGACTCTATGTAGGTACTCGGCCATATACGGATCTTGTCTCCTGATATTCCTGTGGCGCTGAGATAGCGAAAATGTATAATGATCTGGCCTTGCTCATCTGCCTGTGTGAGCAGTTCTTGATGTAAAGCTGGTTCTATTTCTATAGCTGGTCGTATGCGTACTGCCGTATCCATGGGGCAAAGATCTGCAAGTGATTGCAATTCTCGGCAGAGGGGCGAGTACTAGTCACACCTACAAGGCTGTAGCAAATAAATCTTGTCAGTCATTTAGGGAAATCCTCTTTTCAATTGCAAGAAATACCATAGATTTAGCGCATGACGCAGCAGGTACTGACTCACTCACTCTTCTCAGATCTAGACATCTACTTATTCCGTACCGGCAAGCATACTCAACTCTATAAGAAGCTCGGTGCTCATCGTGGAGAAGTCGACGGAGTGCAAGGCCTCTACTTTGCTGTGTATGCGCCAGGTGCAAGCCACGTGCAGGTCATCGGCGACTGGAATGGATGGAATGGGCATGGCTACTCTCTAGATGTGCGATGGGACAGCAGTGGAATCTGGGAAGGATTTATCCCTGGACTCGACTACGGTTTACTATATAAATACAGGATCTACTCGCACCATGATGACATCGTACGCGACAAGGCGGATCCTTTTGGTTTTTGCACGGAAGTGCCTAGCCTTACCAGTACAATCAGCTGGGATATGCGGCATGAGTGGGAGGATGATAAGTGGATGGCCAGTAGAGAAAAAACCAATGCTCTCGGACAACCATGCTCCGTATACGAAGTTCATCTAGGCAGTTGGAAGAAAAATGAGAATGGTGACAGCTTGAGCTATCGCCAGCTGGCAGAGCAACTGGTCCCGTATGTAAAGAAACAAGGCTTCACCCATGTGGAGCTGATGCCCGTGATGGAGCATCCCTACTATCCTAGCTGGGGCTATCAATCAACATCCTACTTTGCGCCATCTCGTCGCTACGGAGATCCAGAAGATTTTGCTCATCTTATCGACGCCTTTCATCAAGCAGATATCGGTGTGTATCTAGATTGGGTGCCATCGCACTTTGCTGTGGATGGTCATGGGCTGGGCATGTATGACGGCTCGCATGTGTATGAGCATCCTGATCACAAGAAAGGATTTCATCCAGACTGGAATAGTAGCATATTTAATTATGAGCGACCGGAGGTCGTGAGCTTTCTACTCAGTAGCGCTCACTACTGGCTCGATGTCTATCATGCTGATGGCATCAGAGTAGATGCCGTAGCCTCTATGATCTATCTGGATTACAGTAGAGATGAAGGTCAGTGGGATCCCAATGAACATGGTGGAAATGAGTACATAGCAGCTGTCAACTTTATCAAAGAGCTGAACACCTCCGTATTTGCCAAGCATACCGGCGTGCAGATGATTGCAGAAGAATCAACTTCGTATAGCGGAGTCACACGCCCCGTGCATCTAGGTGGTCTTGGATTTACGCAGAAGTGGATGATGGGCTGGATGAATGACACCTTGCAGTACTTTGGTCGAGAGGCGATTCATCGCAAGTATCATCACGGAGAGATAAGCTTCAGTATGGTGTATGCCTACTCAGAGAATTATGTGCTACCTCTATCGCATGATGAGGTCGTACATGGTAAGGGATCTCTGGTGATGAAGATGCCTGGCGATGAGTGGCAAAAGTTTGCTCACCTGCGTCTGCTCCTATGTTATATGTACACGCATCCAGGGAATAAGCTCTTGTTTATGGGAGCAGAAATAGGCCAAGTCAGCGAGTGGAATGTCAATAGCCAGCTAGAATGGCCTGTACTCCAGCACCCTAATCACGCTGGCATACAGGAGCTCGTACGAGATCTCAATCACCTCTACAAGAAAGAGAAGGCGCTTCACCAATATGACTTTTACCAAGAAGGTTTTGAGTGGATCGATCATGGCGACACGGAAAACTGTGTACTAGCTTATATCCGACGTGCTGGCAAGAAGGACATCGTCACAGTCATGAACTTTACACCGCAGACACTTACAGACTATGAGATCGGAGTAAACCAAAATGGTGTCTATCGAGAAGTACTCAGCAGTGATGAAGAAAAGTACTGGGGCTCTGGCATGAGTAACTCTTCACTGAAAAGTAAGAAGGGTGAGAAGCACGGTAAAGCCTACACCCTATCACTCACCGTACCGCCTCTAGGGGCAGTAATCCTGAAAAAAGCATGACACAGACTACTCCACGCATATTAATGGCATGCTCAGAGTGCTACCCTGTCGCCAAAGTTGGCGGCATGGCAGACGTCGTGGGTGCATTACCTAAGTACCTCACGCGCTGCGGAGTGATTCCTAGCGTGGTGATGCCGAGATATGATTTGCCGTGGTTCTATGATCACGAGCATGAACTAATCCATGAGGGATACTTGCAGTATCCGCACACCGTCCATCCATTCAGAGTGATAAGGTACGCACCAGAGATACTAGGATTTGAATTAATAGCCATCGATCTTCCAGGTCTCTTTGATCGACCAAGCGTATATCTGGACAGTAATGGTGAGGGCTATCGCGACGAGCCCTTGCGTAATATCAGTTTTCAGCGTGCCATCCTTCAGTGGTGGAATAGTGAACCTGACCGATATGATCTTCTTCACAGTCATGATCATATGACAGGCTTGATGCCATTTTTGATGAGACATGCATATGCGTATAAGGGCCTTTCGGCCAAAAGCGTGTTCTTCACCATTCACAATGCACTCCATCGCGGTCGTCTGAGCTGGTCTGCAATGTCTCTCTTGCCACACTTCGACACTTGGCAAAGTGGACTCCTAGAGTGGGACGACGCGATAGACAGCCTAGCAAGTGCTCTCCGCTGCTCTGATAAAATCAATACCGTAAGTCCAGGCTACCTAGAGGAGCTCCCTGCTACATCGCAAGGACTGGAGTGGATATTTCAGCATGAGTCGCACAAGATGATCGGATTGCTCAATGGAGTAGACTATGAAGTCTGGGACCCCGCATCTGATAAGTATCTCGCTTATCACATGAAGAAAAGTCTAGAGCAATTTAAAAAGAAAAATAAAGAGGCGCTCATGGAGAGCTTTGAGAATCCAGATTTGCCTTTATTTATATTTATTGGAAGATTTGCTCATCAGAAAGGTGTCGACGTGATGCTGCGATCAATCCATGAGCATCTACTCGTACGGCAAGATGCTAATTTTCTGATTCTGGGAAGTGGTGATAAAGATCTAGAATATCAAGCACAGAACCTAGCCCATACGCATGGCGCTCATGTGTCAGCCTTGGTAGATTATAATGAGGAGCTAAGTCATATCATGTATGCGGGAGCAGATTTTCTGCTCATGCCATCACGAGTAGAGCCTTGTGGCCTGAATCAGATGTTCAGCATGCGCTATGGTACAGTACCTATAGTCCATCACACGGGAGGGCTCAAGGATACGGTGCCAGATATATCAGTAGGTGGTAATGGTATCTCCTTTACCAGTGTGACTACCGGTGACATCATGCATGCCATGCACCGAGCTCTAGAGCTCTATCGTGACCAACCAGCAATGAAGTCTCTCCGCAAAAAAATAACTTCAATCAACCTCAGTTGGGATGCCTCAGCTGAGGCCTATGCAGAAGAATATAGATTACTCCTATCTCCAACATAGTCACTCATCAGCAATATAGAAGTGTATGAATAAGAAAGTACTAAGTGTAATCCTAGGCGGCGGTGTAGGTTCGCGCCTCTATCCTCTCACAGCGCAGCGCTCTAAGCCTGCTGTACCTATAGCGGGTAAGTATCGCTTGATAGATATACCTATCAGTAATTGCCTCAATTCTGGACTCAAGAGGATATTTGTTCTGACACAGTTTAATAGTGCTTCTCTGAATCGCCACTTGAAAAATGCTTTTCAGTTTGATCGATTTTCAGATGCCTTTGTCGATATCCTTGCAGCTGAGCAGACAAGAGAAAACGCGAGCTGGTTTCAAGGAACGGCTGATGCAGTACGACAGATCATCCCTCACTTAGAAGCTCTTGATCACGAATATATATGCATCCTCAGCGGTGATCATCTCTACCAGATGAATTATAAAAAGATGATCAATCATCATATCAACTCACAGGCTGATATCACAGTAGGTACTATACCCGTGGTAGAGGAAGACTGTCCAGGATTTGGTATCATGAAGGTAGATGAAGCGGGCGACATTGCAAGTTTTGTTGAAAAGCCCGATGCTGATCAAGTTCATCAATGGAAATCACCCGTATCAGAGGACTTGCAAGCACAAGGTAAGGAATACTTAGCGTCTATGGGCATCTATGTATTTTCCAAGCAGGTTCTTCTCGATTTACTTCGGGATTTGCCTGACACTATTGACTTTGGTAAAGAGATCATCCCAGCAGCGGTCAGTGGGCATCAAAAGGTCATCTCCTATTCCTTTACTGGATACTGGACGGATATAGGCACCATCAAGTCATTCTACGAAGCAAATCTGAGATTGACGACGTATCTACCTGAGTTTAACTTATATAATAATAAAGAGCTCCTCTATACTCGAGCACGCATGCTGGCACCTATGAAGGTATTTGGCACGCGCCTACATCACACTCTTATATCAGAAGGTTGCATACTACATGCAGAGTCGATTGAGAACTCGGTAGTAGGTATACGCTCTAGGATAGGAAAGCGGACTATCATCAAGAGCAGTGTGATCATGGGAATTGATTACTATCAAGCACTCATGGACCTCAGAGATAATCCTGATCGGTTGCTCGGTATCGGAGAGGACTGCTACCTAGATCGCGTCATCGTGGACAAGAATGCCAAGATAGGTGATGGGGTCAAGATCCACGGACATGACGGTCTAGAGGATGCTGAGACAGAGCACTATTGTATCCGAGAAGGCATAGTAATCGTAAAGAAGAATGCAAGAATCCCATCTGGCACTGTGATTGAGTAAGGTCTGGCGCTACTTGATGAGGCCTCTGCGTTTCATCTCGTGTGTCACCATGGAATATTCACGACCTACATCACCTGTAAGACTGCTATTCTCTCTTGCACGTCGGACAAGATAAGGGTACACATCTCTCACTGGTCCGTAGACCATATACTTGGTCGCATTAAACCCACTACCTGCTAGGTTAAATGTGAGGTTATCACTCATACCATATAGTTGAGAAAAATAGAAATGCGGATGATCGCGCTTTGCTTTATGTTTAAAGATGCAGGAGGAGAAGAGCTCTGTACTCTTGGTATTGTGTGTGGCGCAGCAGATAGCTATCGTATGGTATTTCTCAGCACAGTATTCTAGGGCTGCATTATAATCATCATCCGTGGCAACCTTAGAGATATGAATAGGCGATTTGTAGCCTTTGGATTCGGCGCGCCGATTTTCTTTTTCCATATAAGCCCCGCGGACTAGCTTGGCACCTAGTATGTACGATCCTGCACGGGCCTGTACATAGTCGTGTTTGAGTTGCTCGAGCTTATCATGACGATAGAGCTGATAGGTATTGTACACCACTGCGCGGTCTGCATTATAACGCGACATGAGGTCAATGGTAAGAGCGTCAATCGCAATTTGCACCCAGCTTTCTTCTCCATCAACGTACATAAGCACACCGGTACGGGATGCGGTATCTGCGAGTCTATCTAGACGCTTTTGGAGGTCACTCCACGCTGCTGCTTGTTGCTCATCCAATTTCTTGCCTGCGGAGTATGCTTCTAAGAGTTGATTATCAGCTAGTGCACTGACCTTGACCACAACCACAGGAACAGCGTCTTCACCTTCTGCATAAGCCATGGCACTTAGATTTTCCTTTATGGCGATCTCAAAGTCTTCTTCGGTGGACTTAGCTTCTACTCCATAGTCGAGTACGGTCTGCACCTCGTGCTCATACAGTTGCTCGATGCTGCTGGTGCAGTCGCTGAGATTTACTCCGCCGCAAAATTGCTTGAACATAGTACGTCGGATCATGCCCTCTGCAAAGGGCAATCGCCACTTTACGGCCATCATTCCAAGGGGACTCAATATATTCACTAGCCAGCCCTGGTTCATGAGCGTAAAGAGTCTATAGGTATGAGTTATCTCTTTATCGGAGAGGTGGATAAAGGCCTGCTCGTAGTCTTGAAGATCTAGGCCTGGTGCGAGTGCAGTCATTCGGTGTGATGAGAATAGTGTCAGGTGCTCTATTGCTGGCCGAAATTACAGATTTGTACGGGCTGCTGAAAAGTTTTTTTATGCAAGGTCCTACACAGACTTCAACTAGTCTTCGTCCTTGTATATCTGAACTATGAGTTCGCCAGGACGAGCATATCCTCTGTACATTCCTTCGGTATTGAAGGGCATAGCCACCCCACCTTGAGCATCGAGCGCAATGAGTCCACCTGTACCTGGTGTGCTACTTAAGTCTTGAGAGATGACATGATCTGCGGCATATTGCAAGGTAAAATCGCCATATCGCATCGCTGCTGACACCTCGTGAGCAACAGCAAGTCGCATGAAGTATTCTCCCCATCCAGTGCAGCTAACTCCGCAGGTCTTATCTGCATACGTTCCGGCACCGATAATTGGGCTATCACCTACGCGCCCGTAGCGCTTATTTGTCATTCCACCCGTTGATGTCGCTGCTACAATCTCTCCAGAGCGATCGAGAGCTACTGCACCTACGGTTCCATACTTGTCATCCTCACTTGTACCATCGTAGATAGACCCTGTAGCCGCTTCACGCTCTTTAGCTCGCTCCAGACTTTTCCTGCGTCTTTCTGTGGTGAAGTGTCGATTATCGACAATCTCGAGTCCTTGCGCTGCAGAAAAGGCCTCGGCACCAGTACCGCTGAGCATCACATGGTCAGAATGTTCTAACACAGCTCGTGCTGCTAGTATAGGGTTTTTAATGATAGAAACACCTGAGACAGCACCTGCATTGCGCGCGCGACCCGTCATGATACTCGCATCCAACTCATGTCTACCATCACTGGTCATTACAGCTCCCACTCCAGCATTGAACAGTGGGCTGTCCTCCATGATCATGATGACTTCTGTCACTACATTTATAGCAGGCACGCCAGCAGCTAAGAGTGAATCGCCGCGCTGAAGCACCGCCGTGAGTATACTTCTGTAAGCAGCATCTTGATCTGCCGTTATAGCCTCGCGAGTAATTGTACCAGCGCCTCCATGTATGACCAGTGCGTAAGGATAAGACTCATCATCGACTAGAACAGATGAGTTGTCTATATGACTAGACGAGGATTCTCCACAACTCAGTAGCGTAATACATATAGTGGAGAGTATGAGTAGGTATTTCATGAAAGCATGAGTTGGTTAATATCTTCTTGTAAGTCTTCTACCTCTTGGTAATGTGCGCGTCCTCTAGGAAATACCTCTGCACAGTGAACTGCTGCCACCTTCCACAATACTAAGTAAAGCACTGTCATCATGACGGCAAAGACTGCGAGCCGTGGATCTATGAGGTAGCTTACAAGGTATGCCCCACCGAGCCATACAGGGAACATCAAGATAGCGAGTCCGATCCTCAATGGCGCCGAAAACTCAGGTTGATCAATTAGGTGCTCTGCTAATTTCCTACTTACAATTGATGGTACACCTATGGTATAGTGGCATAGCATTAGTAGTGCGTTTTGTAATTGCTCTATGATACCTTCTGGCGGTCGACATACACGACGGCTGACAGGTGCAGAACTACTCACGTCCAGATCATCTATATGATAGGCATACTGCTGATCTCGCAAGACGCGATCATGGGTGTTGATCATGAGGATCTCCGCACTATCGATGATTTCATTAAGTAGAGGCTCCTTAGATACGTCATCGAGGTGTATGATACATGGCTGCATCATCGCGTGTATTTTTTCTGTGCATGCCTTGAGTGTTTCCCTTGGATTAATCTGGTAATCCGCTAAGTAATCCGAGCATTCCAGCGTCTCACCAAACTGTATAGCTGCATATCCACCGCCTATCGTGGCAGACTGCAAATTCACTCCTACTGCTGTAATCGGTAAAGAAGTGAGGCCACCTTTGCGCGAAAGCGCCCCAAAGGCGATCCTGCCAAAGCCCATCTTCGGCTTCCGGAGATGCTTTACCATGGAGGTGGATCCTTCTACAAATATCACCAGCGTCGCACCGTCTTCCAAGACCTCATAGCACTGACGAAAGCTATCAACATTTTTGCGCATATCGCTATAGCCATCTCTGAAGCGATAGATTGGAATCTGATGTGTATTGTAAAAAAACCACAGAAGCCGCTTCGATTTCATGACATCGCCGCGAGTGAGAAAGTAAACTGATCGCGGCAGAAAGCAAGCTAGCAAGCAGGCTTCCATGAAGGAAGCTGGATGATTGCACGTAAGTATCCGTGGACCAGGCGTGCCAATCTTTTCTAAGCCCTGCACCTGCACATCAGAAAAATAGATTCTGAGAGCGTGCCGTACGATCGGCCGCATGAGTCTATAGGTCCATCGCGCTTTCACTTCTATAAATATACATCGTGCAGATCTACCTTTAAGCCTATAGATGGACCTAAGCGCTAAAACACTCATCATCATTGCTGGACCCACTGCTGTAGGTAAGAGTAGTCTGGCTATGGGGGTAGCTCAGCAACTAGGCTGCCCTATCATCTCAGCTGATAGTCGACAGATCTATAGGGAAATGACCATCGGTACTGCAAAACCGTCCATAGAAGATCTCAAGGCTGTGACTCACCACTTCATCAATGAACTGAGTGTCACAGAAAATTATAGTGCTGGAAGATATGAACGTGAGGTACTTGCAAGACTTAAACTTATCTATCAAGAGCATGACTATGCCGTGATGTGTGGAGGTACTGGCTTATATCTGCGAGCAGTACGTGAAGGACTTGATGCTTTCCCAGACATTAATGATGAAATCATCCATACCGTCCAAGAAGAATATGAATGTAACGGACTGAAGCACCTACAGCAAGAGCTCATACAATATGACCCCGCCTATGCCGAGCGTGTCGACATGCAAAATGCTCGTAGGCTTATAAGAGCGATTGCCGTAGTGCGACAGAGTGGCACTACTTATAGTGCCCACTTGCAGGGTCAAGCCGCCAAGCGGCCGTGGAAAGAAATGCCCATCCTACTCACCATGGAGCGCTCCAAACTGACGCAAAGAATCAACCGCCGAGTAGATCTCATGATGCACCATGGTCTCGTCGATGAAGTGAGAGGACTCAAAACTCATGAGCAAAAAAGACCTTTACTTACAGTTGGCTACCAAGAGATATTTGATTTTCTGAATGGCTCGATAGACTTACCTCAAGCCGTGGAGTTGATCAAAATCCACACTAGACAATACGCCAAACGTCAAATGACATGGTTCCGGAAATATGGCACTTGGACTATCTACCATGAGCAGTCCGTGGAGAAATCAACCAGTGCTATTTTACAACAATGTAGACTCTGAGGTTTTTTACCGCCATATGAATAAGATACCATGGAACACCCGACCGACGATTGACGAGCTCAATAAGATGCTGGAGAATACACTGTCTGATCAGCTCGGTATGCGAGTCATATCAATCTCTGACAATTGTCTCCAGGCCACTATGCCAGTAGACCATCGCACAGTACAGCCAATGGGTCTACTGCACGGAGGAGCCTCGGCCGCTCTAGCAGAAACTCTCGGTAGTATAGCTGCATACCTGTGCATAGATGGCGCTACTCAAAAAGGAATTGCTGGGATCGAACTTAATATAAGCCATCTAAGGGGAGCTCGTAAAGGTCTAGTCACTGGTGTCGCCACAGCAGTAAAACTTGGTAAGAGGACGCAGATATGGAGCATAAGTATCCATGATGAGCAAGCACGTAAGATCGCCCTTGCAAGATTGACGACCTTGGTAATCTAGAAGTCAAATCCTATCGAATGCCCTGCGTGCGAGATTTACTCGCTCTTACCTTTACAGCATATACCTTACCACATGAAGAATATTCCTACTCTACTCCTATCATTTTTTTGTCTCAGCGCTTTCGCGCAAATGCCAGACTTCAATCTTGAAATTGTCAGTAATGTACCCTACGCTGAGGAATGCAATGATATATGGGGATTTGTAGACAGCAACGGGACAGAATATGCTATACTCGGTACCACACGAGCGACAGCCATTCTCTCACTTGAAGATCCGTCGGCTCCCATCGAGCGTGCCTACATACCAGGCGCGGTGTCGATTTGGAGAGACATAAAAAGCATCGGTAATCACGTATATGTGACCACGGATGAAGGTGAAGATGGTCTATTATCCATCGACATGACGCATGCACCAGATAGTATCAGCTGGAGCTACAATCGACCTACCGTGATGATCGATAGTCAGCAGCAAGTACTGCTCAGATCTCATAATCTCTATGCCAATGAAGAAGATGGTTATCTCTACATATCAGGGGCAAATATCAATGATGGCGGTATCCTCATCATGGATGCATTTACTAATCCTGACACACCCGTCATTGTGAGCTTGTGCGATGCGCGCTACAGCCATGACGTATACCAGCGGGACAATTTACTGTATAGCTCGGATATCACCTCAGGCTATTTTAGTGTAATTGATATATCTGATATCAATAACCCCACAACTCTCGCAACACAGACCACCACTAGCAACTTTACGCACAATAGCTGGCTCTCTGACGATGGTGATTATCTATTCACTACGGACGAGCGGCCCAACGGTCGCGTAGATGCCTATGACATCTCCGATCTGGACAATATCCAGCGTGTCGATGATTGGCGACCCAATGCCACGATCAATCGTGGTGTCATACCCCACAATACACACTACTTTGAGGGCTACCTGATTACAAGTTACTACTCTGATGGATTGAAAATTACGGATGCTCACAGACCTAGCAATATGGTAGAAGTAGGAAGTTATGATACCTTTCTAGGAAGCGATGGTGGTTTTGATGGTTGCTGGGGTGCATACCCTTATCTTCCTAGTGGACTCATCCTCGCTAGTGACATTCAGAGAGGTCTATTTGTGTTAAGACCTACTTATGAAAGGGCTTCCTACCTAGAAGGTGATATAACCGATGCAATCACTGGGGCACCTATCAATGCTGCTGAGATTACGATCACCGGCGTAGGCGTGCCGATTACCGAAACCTCACGACCTACCGGAGCGTATGCTACAGGTGTAGCTGGAGGTGCAGATGTAGTCATAAATGTAAGCCACCCCGAGTATTTTCCAGGGACAGCAACGGCTTCCCTCACAGCGACTGAGGTGACAATTGTAGATATCAGTCTCGAGCCACGACCAAAATTCACTTTTGCTGGCAAAGTCACAGACGCCGCTACCGGTGAAGGTATTGAGGATGTGACGGTCTTGTTTGTCAGTGGTACAGTACCCTACGAGGCTAGCACCAATGCTGACGGTGACTACGACGTGCTGGTTCTCGCTGGATCAGCCCGTGTGACTGCGGGAGTATGGGGATATAATCAAAGATTATTCCTTGAACTACCTGTGACTGAGGATACCAGCTTTGATATAGAGCTAGATGAAGAGTACAGAGATGACTTTGTCATTGACTTAGGGTGGAGAAGCCGAGGTACAGCAAGCACTGGACGATGGGTGCAAGCCGAACCGAACGGGACATTTTTTGAAACTTTTGCCTCTCAAACTAATTTTGATCTTCCTGATGATCTTGGAGACGAAATGTACGTGACCGGTAATACTCCTGGTGGAGCTGGTGTAGATGACGTAGATAATGGAACTGCCATACTTACTACACCCCCCATGGACTTGGCTCAATACGCTGGACCAATTGTAGAGTACACATCGTGGTTTTTTAACGCAGGAGGACGGAATGCGCCAAATGATGCTCTAGAAGTGGCCCTCGTGACTGCTGACACAATAGTGATCCTAGAATCGATCACGGAGAGTCTAAGTGAATTCCGACCTCGCTCAGTCTTTGTTATTGATACGACCATTTCTGGTTTGGAGAATTGCTTTATCTCATTTACGACTTCCGATCTGCCTGCTACCGGTAACCTAGTAGAAGCAGGCATTGACGCTTTCTACGCATATGACGGTAAGACAATCAGTACGCGTGACCTGAGTACTAAATCCAGTACGTTCGCTATAGCACCTAATCCGAGCATGCTGTCAACCACTATTACGTTAGAAGATGCAGGTAGTGATGACATCCTCAGATTGCTGAGCACAAGCGGGCAGGTAGTTCGGCTCTTACAGAATGTATCAGCAGTGACGACTCTTGACATTGCGGACTTACAGGCTGGCACCTATTTCTTGCAGCATTATCAACGAGGAGAATTGGTGAGTACGGAGACGATTATTGTATTGGGTCGGGAGTAGAGGGTTTTTAGATTTTGAATGGAGCGAGTGGGGATTGATAAAAAATATGTGATCAGATAAACACTTTACAGTAAAGTGTTTATCTTTGCCTTATGAAAACTCCTAACCTTCTCGGCTCCACCCAAATCCTTCAACTCCTTTCCACTCACCATACCCTCCGCCCTGCTGAAATAAACCGCGTCACCAACTTCTCGCGTCAGCACATTCATGCTACCCTCAAATCTCTATTAAATTCTGGGCAGATCATCCGTAAAGGAAGATCTCCACGCACCTATTATTCCCTCGCTAAACCTGGATCTCAATCTTCAGAAACGGTACTACAACTAACTGATCAACAGCGAGAAACACTCCAATCTGATTTTCTTATCGTCAAGAAAGAGGGTCATCAGGTCACAGGGGTCAAAGCTGTATGCGACTACGCTCAAGATCGCAATGAAGATCCTCAGCTTATTGCTGAAGAATTTATAAAATCTCGGGAGAAGCAACGAGCCCATTTAGATCTAGACGATAGTGGCGCAGCCGACCAGATAGAACTGCTCGAAGAAAAAGATGCCATTGATGTAGGTGTCATCGAGAGATTCAACTTTGCTGACTATAATGTGGTAGGTGCGTATGGGCATACCGCTACTGCCAAGAAACTGTATACCGCTAAGCACAGTGGTAACGCCTTGATGCAGCTCCAACTATTTCGTGAAACAGAAAGGCAAATACATGAAGTTATCGAAGAATACGGAATCGACGCAGTGGCTTTCATCCCTGGTTGCACATCGCAAGGCAAAGCTTTGATGAACCGCTGGAAAGAAGCACTCGATCTGCCCCTACCCCATGTCAATCTGGTAAGGGCAATTGAAGAGAACCCCTTATCACAGGATAGAATCTCTTTGCAGTCAGATCGTGAACTAGCCGCTGAGGGAACATTGGCTGTGTCTGATCATCGTCGGTTTCAGCATGTGCTATTACTAGATGATGAAGTCCTGAGCGGCACCACCATACAGCATGCGGCGCATAGCATCAAGGAATCAGAGGTTGCAGAAACTGTATCAGCCTATGCTCTTATCTTTTCTAAGGAGTAAGTAGCAGTAGCCGTGACAGACGCCATATGACTTCTACTAGATGAGCGTGTCTTACATAGATCAACACATTTGAGCGAAAGCTCTAGTAAGCACAATCTAAGAATCGATGCTAGTAGAGTGTCCCGTGCTAGGTTTCAAAATCTAAATAATGGCTCCCGCAATGATCGCTGTCAGAAAACAAGCGATGGTACCTCCCACAAGCGCCCTTAGGCCCAACTGAGTGAGATTCTTACGCTGACCAGGTGCAATAGCGCTGATGCCACCGATCTGTATACCTATACTGGCAAAATTGGCGAAACCACAAAGCGCATAGGTGCAGATGATAATTGATCTCTGTGACATGACACCCGCCTCCTTAGCTTCTGTCAAAGATGCATAAGCTACAAATTCATTGAGTATGGTCTTCTCTCCTAGCAGTTGACCTACTAGCAACAACTCGCTAGATTCGACTCCCAGTAACCAGGCAAATGGTGCGAAAATCATCCCCAGCACATACTCGAGAGACAAGCAACCAAATTGACCGCTCGTACTCTCATTGATCACCGAGTTAAGTGTAGTAAAATCACCTAAAAAGAAAAATATCCGATTGGCTAGATAGATAAGTGCCATGAAGGCTAAGAGCATCGCTCCCACGTTCACCGCCAGTTTGAGCCCGTCTGTAGTACCTCTTGCAAGCGCATCGAGAAAGTTAGCTCCTGCAGCCGATCGAGGAACCGCCATATCTGATTCAATCCGATCTGGATCGGACTCGGGCAGCAGAATCTTAGCCGTTACAATCGCGGCTGGGGCACTTATGATAGAGGCTGTCAAAAGGTGTACTCCAAAAATTCGCTGTGCTTCTGGATCACCGCCGCCAAGCATCGCCATGTAGGCGCCAAATACGCCTCCCGCAATAGTAGCCATGCCACCAGTCATGAGACAGAGTAACTCAGACCTTGACATAGACTCTAGATATGGTTTCACTACGAGTGGCGCCTCCGTCTGTCCTATAAACACATTAGCCGCAGCGGCAAGACTCTCCGCACCAGACATACGCATAGTCTTGCGCATCACCCATGCGAATACGTAGACCACCTTCTGCAAAATTCCTAGGTAATACAGCGCAGCTGACACCACAGAAAAGAACACAATGGTGGGAAGCACAAAGAAGGCAAAGCCATAAGGATTACCTGGAATGGCTAGATCACCAAACATGAACTGAGCGCTCTCTTCACTGCTAGCAATCATGGCTCTGAAGCCATCCACTATAAACTCAAAAAAGCTGTAGACTTGAGGCACCTTAAGCATCATCACAGCCAGAAAAATCTGTAGAAGGAGACCACCACCGACCAGGCGCCAATCTATCTTCTTTCGATCTGTACTAAGTAGATAGCACAGACCGAGAAATACCACCATGCCTAGAATCGCTCTCAGGTATATCATATCACTCAATCGAGGCACCGAAAGTACGCACCACAGAGCACATATGACACTTACATTATAGGAGAATCAGTTGGCTATTCCTCTTAGTCTGCACAGCCATAGAGGATCTACCTCGAGGCAATCAGACGATATCTTGAACTGCACGACTACTCATAAGATTTTTGGCTAGCGATGGCATTACATTAGTCAGATTTTGTCTGCGAATATTAATTAAGTTTGCCACTAGCCCATGAACAAGTCTACACACACCTCACGTCCTTACCTTGTCGCATTGGCAGGAGGCTCTGGCTCAGGCAAAACCACCATGCTACGAAAGCTCAGAGAGGATTTTACAGTAGAGCAACTGTGCGCCCTCAATATGGACGACTACTACCACCCTAGAGAGCAGCAATTGATAGATGACAAGGGGGTTCAGAACTTTGATTTACCCACAGCACTTGATGACCAAGCCTTTTGTAGAGACTTGGAGCAATTATTGCAATGGCGTGATGTACAGAAAACGGAATATACCTTTAATAATGACGATGCTATTCCTAGCACCAAGACTCTTACGCCTGCACCAATCATTGTAGTCGAAGGTCTTTATCTATTTCATTACGCATCACTACGAGCACTCTGGGACTACAAGGTTTACATACACGCTAGGGAAGCAATACGACTTACTCGACGCATTCATAGAGATAGAATCGAGCGCAACTATCCACTAGATGATGTGCTATATAGGTACCAGCATCATGTGCTTCCAAGTCATGATCAGCACATCCATCCGTATAAGGAAGAGGCAGACTTAATCATTGATACAACATCAGGTCGCAATGATGGATACGCTGATCTCACCGCACATTTACGAGGCATTCTGAAGAGAACTCACGTCTCATGACTCGTGCTTACCTCGCTCTATTATTCGTCATGTGCTGGCTCACAAGTAGTCTGCCAGTGATGGCTCAGAACGACGATAAAAAGCAAGAAAGTTGGAACCAGAACAACCGTGGAACACACTTCACCGACGATCCAGATGAGCAAATCTCTAAGGAAGAACTCATCAAAAATCTCCAACAATTAGCTCGCGAGCTCGATCCTATAACTGCTGCTGCAGAACGCAGCGCCTTACTTCAAGAAATAAGCGAATTACAATTATCTCTGAAACGCTATGAAGAATCGATTACGACCTATGCTCAGATTCTAGAAAGCCCCTTCTCTGATGAGACAAGTGAAAGCCATATCATGGCTCATCAGGCCTTAGCCTTTCTCCGATGTTCTCGTGGTGAGCACCAACTCGCATTGCCCCACTTTGGCGCAATAGAAGCAATATTGCCAGAAGAGGACTACCATGAGCGGAGTACAGTCACCTCTCAGAAAGCTGAAGCCTATCTAGCCCTGGGAATGCTAGATAGCGCGTGGATCTTTGCTCAGAAGAGCCTAGAACTCGCAGAACTTGATGGCAAAGATTGGCTGATGGGTAAGGCATACAATACTCTGGGATTGATTACGGCAAGGCTTGAAGATTACTCTCTATCCACGGAGTATTTTCTACAAGCGATAGAGCTGTTTAGACTTACAGGTCAGCCTTTTCATCTCGTTCCCTCTTACAATAATATTGCTACATCATTTGCCCGGCAGGGAAATTATCCGAGGGCCTATGAGTACGCAGCTCTTGCACTCGAGATGTCCGATTCTGCTCGATTTACGACCTACCGTGCGCGTAGCCTTAGAGTCTTAGCGGAGCTAGCCGTATCGCGCGATAGCTTGTTGCGAGCAGAAGAACTTTATACTGAGGCGCGTACTGATTTTCTGCATGGCAATATCAATATTAGCGCAAGTGAGTGTGCCCGAGCAATGGCTCTTCTGAGAAAATCTCAAGGCGACGCCGCAGGCATGTTGAGATATCTAGAATATGCCGAAGCGGATGCCCGTGAGACAGATGATGTCTACAATCACTTTTTTAATCGTCTGCTTCGAGCACGCTATCAATTGACCATAGGTAAGGGCGCTTTCGCGCAAATGCGTGCTCAAGACCTTTACACAGAGGCTTCTGCTCTTTCAGATAATGAAGCAAAACTCGGCTCGCTCAAGCTATGGGAAGAGGCAGCCATCGCGCAGACCGACTATGAAGCCGCTTATCAAGCACGATACATGATAGACTCTATCGAGCAGGAGCAATTTGCTGTCAAGGACCTACAGATGATGCACTTCATGGAAAATCGATTTCAGCGTAGTGAGAAAGAAATAGAAATCCTAGAACTCTCTGCGCAGCAATCTCAATTGGAGGCCTCACTTGCCAAGAGAAGAGCTTGGCTCCAGCGCCTCATCCTGCTTGGAGTATCACTAGCTGCCATCATCATTATAGGCTTTAATCTACTGCGTAAGCAGAGAAGATTGACACATCAAGTTACTACACAGAGTAAAGTCATCTCGCAGTCCTTAGAGGAAAAAGATCTTCTCTTGCGAGAGATTCACCATCGAGTGAAAAATAATCTTCAGGTCATCAATAGTCTTCTCAGCCTACAGTCACGATCCATAGACGACCCAGATGTACAGCAGGCACTCCGTGACGGGCAAAATCGGGTAAAAAGCATGGCCCTCATCCATCAAAATCTGTACAAAGACGTGGAGCGCCTTGATGCTGTAGATGCTGGCAACTATATCAAGAAGCTCAGTGAATCGCTCTTCAGATCCTACAATGTAGATGGACACCAAGTCCAGCTAGAAACACATGTGGATGACGTGAGGCTTGATATCGATCGTATCATTCCACTAGGACTCATCCTCAATGAGCTCATCAGCAACTCTCTGAAGCACGCTTTCCCTGATGATCGGACTGGCACCTTAGCTATCAGCCTTGATCAAGTCGCTGACACCACTACGCTAACCGTCGCCGATGACGGTGTAGGTGTGCCAGCTTACAAGATAGAGCAGGATAATAATGGCTTCGGTCAGAGTCTCATTCGCAACTTTGCCCGTAAGCTTAGGGCTGATCTGTCAACGTCTCATGCACATGGCACTTGTACTACACTTATCTTTCCGTCAGCTTAATTCTATGCTTCGATAAATCGAACTACTAGCTATGTTCTCTGCCCGTATCATGATCATAGAAGATGAGGTCCTCATAGCTGAGGACTTATCTGATATCATTCAGTCTCTTGGATATGAAGTCGTGGCAGTATGTTACCATCCAGAGGAGGCTGTAGCAGCTTATCGCAAGCATCTTCCAGATCTTGTGTTGCTTGATATCAATCTTCAAGATGATATAGATGGAATCGATTTAGCATCTAAGCTGTCTAGCATAGTACCTGCTCACGTACTCTATATCAGTAGTTATACTGACACAGCCACCCTAGCAAGAGCTAAGATCACTCAGCCACTCGGATACATAGCCAAGCCGTTTGAAGAGAAAGACATCTATGTAGGAGTGGAAATAGCCCTGAATAATATCCAGCGTATGACGACTGCTAATTCTACTACCTCGGGCCCGCAGCTCGACCTGAGTGTCCTCACAGATAGAGAATTAGAAATTGTCGACTGCATCCTACGTGGCTTGACTAATAAGCAGATAGCCACGGATGTCTTCCTTAGTGTCAATACGATCAAGACTCATCTCAAAAACATATATGAGAAGCTCGATGTACACACGAGGACTGAGCTTGTTGTAAAGATCAAATAAAAGCTTGTCACAGCAATTTTCACCCCATAGGGTGATGCATGGTCAATTATCAGGCCTCACCTTTATATCATCGTAGACATAGCGATGGTAATTCCAAAAAACCAAGACGGCCGCCTAATCCCAGGTAGCCGTCTTTTTTATACTCCTATCCCTAGAGTATAGTTGGGAACTCATCATCTCTCGCCGGCGCCTTGGGTAGTAGACCAGCCATCTGCTGGAAGATGTTTTCGACCTCCACCTGTCTTGCCTCATCCAGCCAAGCCTCTATTTCTTCTATAGTATGGACCGTTGAGCCATCTCGAAACTTATACCACTGCTCTGTATAACCGTTTTCAATCTTGACTGAACGTCGGTGGCTCATGTGGAATATGGTAACCTTCCATGATCGGAGGGTGTAACTGTGAAGAATCTTCATGAATTTCTCTTGATGATACTAGTACTGATAGCTCTATATAGGCGCTTCAGGTCTTCATCTTCTAGCGCCTCCAGATGCGAATCCATAGTAGCATGATCTCTCCTTATAGCTGGACCAGTTTGCTGACCTTCAAGCCTTCCGGCATGAAAATCATCAAGCAGATCAGACATGATAGGACCATACATCTCGCCTGCGTCCAGACCGATTTCCTTGCATAACTCAGACGTAATCTCCAGGAGGTGATGCGAAAAATTATTGCTCAACACCGCACCCATATGCAATCTTCTGCGACGATGCACATCACAACAGTGGTAAACGTCAGAAATAATAGAGCATATATCACTTAATAATCCTACGACTTCATCATTACTTCCGTCATAGATCAGCGGTACTCCGCCAAGAGATGGCACATCAGAATCGAGACTTTGTATAGGCCATAGTACGCCCTTTCGCTCATAGCGCTCGTCAATTAATTCCAGAGCACCAGCACCACTGTGATGTATCACGATCACGTCTGTATCACCGATCATCTCTGAACTGACTCCATGGATTGCGTCATCAGGTACAGCTAAGAAGATGACATCCGTATCTTCAGGGATCTGTGGAAAAGTAGACCAGGGAAGTACATCATTGTCAAGGGTATATTCCAGCCTAGAGGATCGACTATACATGTGGGTCGGAATCACGATATCTCTCGGAAGAGAACTTAAGAGGGCTCTAGCCATTCTGCCTGCACCTACTATACATGTACGGAGTGGTTTATTTCTTACCATAGCGGAGTATCATAGCGACCAGCAAGCCTATCATCATAAGTACACAGCCTAGCCACACCAGATTGATCCCTGGGAAGACTGTTGTCTCTATTACCACTAGATCTGTTCTCGCAGCATCCTCCGTAAGTAGCAGCTCCACCTCTTCCATCACAGGCGCCCGTGCAACTGCAAATCTCATCTCATCACTGGTCGGCTCGATCTGGAGAAATCTTACATACAGCTTGTCGTCATCTCCCAAGACTTTCTCACTGAGCACACGTCCGTCACGCACGATAAAGCTCGGTCGTACGACAGAAGGTCCTATCTGAAGTACCGCTTGCACCGCTATGTCACCCTCCTGCACAGCGTCAGCCATCCTGCTGGTATCGCTGTGAAGCTCTAGGATCGTGACCTTCTCACCGCGCCACTGACCTTCTTGTCCGCGACGTATAGAGATCGTATCATACTTCAGTTCACTACTCGCCGGAAAGGCATCTTGCAGACTTCTTTGTGTGAGCTTGACACGTATCTTTTCTTTCTGAAATTGTGCAGGATAATCGTATACATATTCCTCACGCAGCAGTATTCCACTTGTAGCACGATTTACCTCTACGCCCGTAGAATCAATTATAGCAATTTCTAGTCCTACAGATTTATCTTGTTGTCTCTGGATTTTCTGATCTAGATAGACGTTCCTCTGAGGAGAACTCACAGTGAGCGAGTAGTCTTCTAGTTGCAGTGTGTCTCCAATTTTTAACAGATATGGCAGATACGGTATCGAGTCCTCGGCCGCTCGCGCTTTGGTACGACCCAGCATATTCTCAGGTAGACGAGTGATGGTAGTAAATATGTCTTTATTCCATCGCCTGAGAGTGTAAGGATTCGTGGAGGCTAATTCTGAGAAATCATTAGTGTAGAGCAAATAAGGATAGAGGTCATTCACCTCAATTGCATTTCCTTGCTCATCCCGCTTCTCGTATTGCAAGTGAAATGTGCGCTTGTTTCCTACTAGTGTGTCTGACTGGTACGTAGCCCAGAGTCCACTCATATACATAGGTAGACCCTTGAGTAAAAGCACTGACTTACGAGCATCCTCTTCTTCTAGGAAGCCCTTTTGGGCAAATTCATTCTTGCTTATATGATACTTATTGACACCACTCAAGAGTATACCCATGAGCAACACGCCAAAGCCTACATGACTCATGACACTGGCAATGACTTTCTTGTCTTTCTTCCAGCCAGAGATCAATATATCTAAGCTGCATATAATGGTAAATATTCCAGCTCCAAAAGCCAATATATAAACCCAATAGCCCAGCTCCATCGCAAGGTTGCATATCGCTGTAAGTGTGACCGTGATCACGGTCGTCACAGCTAGCCTAATCCAAAATCTTTTTTGTTGGCCTTTCCAGTTCGCACCTCGCCATCGGAGATATTGTGCTACACCACTCCCAAGTCCAAGACAGATCGCTATCCATACTTGAAATCGATTGTGATGTGCTTCCCGATCCACAGGCATCGCCCAGTCAGGATAGTAACCAAACAGCTCTGCCACTTTATTATAGACAGGTATACTCGTAGTGAAACTCATGAGCACTGCCGACATGAGTAATACAAGCGCTCCTAGGAACATCCAGAATTCCCTCGAAGACGCTGTCTCCTCTGTTTCAGGTCGCGGAATTCTTTTTGCTCGAAAAGCATATAGAACCAGTGGCGGCACCAGAGCAGCAAATAAAAAGAAAAGTAATTGCGCCTCCAAGCCCATCTGCGTAAAGGCATGGGCACTTGTATCACCCAGCACTCCACTACGAGTGAGTAAGGTAGAATATACCGTAGCTACAAATACCAAAATATAAAACAGATAAGAAGCTCGGATGCTCTGTCCCGTGGCCTTAGATATCAAGTTCACATGTACACCTGCAACTAAAAGCAGCCATGGTACAAAGGATGTATTTTCCACAGGATCCCATGACCAGTAGCCACCGAAGCTCAGCGCCTCATACGCCCAAGCAGCTCCCATGACGATACCGATACCCAGGATACCAGCGCCAAATAGCGCCCACTTCAATGCTGGTGTCAGCCAATCACGATGATTTCCTGTCCATAGACCTGCCAGAGCAAAGCAGAAAGGAATGCTCATACTCGCAAATCCTAGAAATAATGTCGGCGGATGAATCGTCATCCAATAATTCTGTAAAAGAGCATTGAGTCCACGACCTTCGATCATAGTCAAGTAATCCGCTCGCTGAAATACAGGGATATCCATCACTTCCCGAAGTAGCATAAAGGGACTACTACCAATCTTAAAGTCAGTAAACGGGACATGAATCCCGAGAAGCATACTGATGAGTATCAGCTGGATACCACACAGCACTGCCATCACAGGACCACTCCAAGAGTGTCGCTTACTCGTAATCACCGCACCGAGCACAGCATGCCAAAACATCCATAAAAGAAAGCTGCCTTCTTGCCCTTCCCAAAACGCACTTAGGATATATCGCATATCCAGCATATCATTCACATGCTCAAATACATAAGAGTATTCATACCATCGATGGCCCATGATATAAAATATCACACCGATTGCCGACCATAGACTGATGCTATGTATATACCAGGCTATTCGACCAGCGCTATACCAGCTCACACCTTCCTCCTCAGTGAATCGCGACTTGGCACTCGTCGCGTAGCTGTACATCGCATATATGAGTGCCACTGTGGCGAGCAGTAGTAGTCCATGACCAATCAAGCCAGGCCAGAGATGCTCACCTAGGTATGTAATTTCTAGCGACACTATCCTACTTGTCGTAGTTGTATCTCCTCATCTTTATACTTACTCGGACACTTCATCTGGATCTCGTGAGCGACAAAGACGCCATCACGCATCTTACCCGTAAGTACGATCTGCTCAGACCTCTCAAAGTCCGTAGGCTTGGGCATCAGCAACTCGACCTTGCGCTCTACATTATCTCCATCTTTCATGTAAAAGGAAAACAGATTCTCATCCACCTCAGCATCATACTCCATAGGCTTATCTAGGGAGAGCTGACCTGCGATACGTACGGCGCGATTGCTCGACTCGGCATCCGTGAAAGTCATGTAGGTACTGACATCCTTACTGGCCATCACCACCAGCGCTACGCCTACGAGAAGAAGTAGTAATCCTATGACGGTAAATTTTTTCATGCTCTAGAGCTTTGTGCAAAGATACTCCCGCCTAAGGGGTGATTCCCTAGTATAGAGTGTAGTGCTTTGTCTAGATTATATCAATTATAAACTTCGCTGCGCTCGCTCTTTCTTCAGCAGCTGCAGCGCTTCATTTGACTCTGTAACAGGCAGTTTGCACACTCGGTTCTGACAGAGATAGATCGTCGTCTGACCATCTTGATATTTGCCCTCTAGGAGACTTAGATTCTCGTCTTTGATTGATCCTAGAAATAGCACGTCCGGATGATAAATTTTCTGTAGATCTCGTAGACGCATTTGCGCGTCAGCGCCTACCACAGCAAGCTCATAGGGAGGATACAACAGTCGTGTATATAGGGAGCACCAGTGATAATAAAAGTGGCTTTGCTGAGCCGCCTTTAGCTGGGGCAGCATATTACTCATCATCTGTGCTGCCTGTTCTCTGTACGCGGCATTGTCAAGCAATATGCCCAGCTCCAGCAGATGGTGCGCCATCATACTATTGGAACCAGGAATGACATTATCTGTAAGCTCAGTCTTGCGCGCTATAAGCTCTGGATCCAACCCGCTATTGTAGTAGTACATCTGCGTGCTTTCATCAAGAAAATGCTCCTGTACATACTTCGTCATAGCCTCCGCTTCTGATAGCCAATCCACATCCATAGTCACCTGATAGAGGTCTATCCATGCACCTAAGATGGTAGCGTAATCGTCGAGAAATGCATTGATCGCCGATCGTCCATCCTTATGATTTCTATAGAGCGAGTGGTCGTCTTTTTTCAGGTGCTTTCGCACAAATGATGCCGTACGCAGCGCCATCTTTAAATAGTCATCATTGCCTGTGGCTTGATAGCTATCTACCAAGCCTTGGATCATGAGACCATTCCAAGAACAGAGAATTTTGTCATCGAGTCCTGGATGTATACGATCTGCTCTGACCGTGCGAAGGGTCTCCAGCTGAGTCGCAAATCGGTCCTGTAAAGCCGTCACATCATGCCCATGCTTCTTAGCTATATCTGCTATTGGCTGATCTGCATGAAGGATATTGTGCCCTTCCCAGTTGCCCTGCTTGGATATATTGTAGTAGTCATAGAAAGCATCGCGGATATCTTCGGCTACATGCTCATCTAGTTCATCTCGACTCCACACATAGAACTTGCCTTCCTCACCTTCACTATCCGCATCATAGCTACTGTAGTAACCGCCGGCTGGCGAGAGCATCTCGCGCTCCATGAAAGCAATCGTGTGATCTACTGTTTGCTTGTACTCTGGCTTACCGAGGACTTGATAGCCATGAGCATAGAGACTGAGCAACTGCGCATTGTCATAGAGCATCTTCTCAAAGTGCGGCACCTTCCACTCGGCATCTACACTATAGCGACTCCATCCACCACCAGCTTGATCATAGATTCCGGCTGTGCGCATACGGTCTAGCGTCACTTCTACGGCATCTAGTGACTGCTGATCTCCTGTATAGAGATGTGAGCGTAGCAGGAACTCATACATTCCCGGCATAGGAAACTTAGGTGCGCCTTTTCTACCGCCACGGCGATAGTCGATGACAGCGTGAAACTGCTGTTCCCATGTATTGATCTGCTCCGCTGAGTAGCTCGGGCCGGTAGAGTTAAGAGAGATCTTCTCCGTATTGCGTATGCCTTCTGTGAGCTGCTCGGCGTATTCTTGTAGCTTATCTGGGCTCTTTTCTTTCTCCTTGATGAAGTTTTTCAATACATCCATCCATTGCCCTTTGGGAAAGTAAGTACCTGCCCATACGGGCCTGCCGTCTGGTAGTGCAAATGCATTGAGCGGCCATCCACAGCCTCGCTGACTGCTGAGTTGGCATGCGGTCATATAGACATTGTCGATATCAGGTCGCTCTTCTCGATCTACCTTGATGCTGATAAAGTGCTCATTCATCAGAGCGGCGACAGTGCTATCCTCAAAGGACTCGTGCTCCATCACATGGCACCAGTGACATGCAGCATATCCTACACTCACTATGATCATCTTGTCCTCTGCTTTTGCCCTTGCAAGTGCCTCGGGACCCCAAGGATACCAGTCTACAGGATTGCGAGCATGTTGTAAGAGATACGGACTCGACTCATCTGCGAGGTGGTTCATAGTACTATGATTAGTGGTAGGACGATTGACACACGCGCTGAGCAGCAGTGACGCTGCCAGACTCAGCACTACTATGCTATGGCGATGATCTAGAACCATGAGCGCGATCTGCTACGTCTGCGAGTGGTACGCACGCCAAGAACACCCAGCACTCCTCTCGTGATCTCGCGAGCGACGGTACGTCCTATCTGTCGCTGTGTAGTCTTATCTACATAGCGCTCGAGACCTTGCTTTTCTCTACGGCTGCTTTTGCGTGCTTTCTCTTGCTGAGACCTCTTGGCTTGATTATTTTCTTCTTGCTCTGCTTCTTCCAATTTGCCTCCAAGAATCTCATAGGCACTCTCGCGATCGATCGCTTCATCATACTTGGGCATGATGACGGAGCGTGAGATGATATCCTTAATTTCTCTGGAGTTGAGGACATCCATACGTGACTGAGGTGCACGCAGATATGTGTGTACCAGTGGCGTGGGTATGCCATCTTCATTCAGAGCAGTGAAGAGTGCCTCACCGATACCAAGCTGAGTGATAATCTCCTCTACATCATAGTGATCACTCAGTGGATAGTTCTGCGCTGCGAGCTTGATAGCTTTTCTATCCTTGGCAGTAAAGGCTCTGAGCGCGTGCTGGATCTTCATACCCAATTGACCCAAGACTTCCTCGGGAATATCAGTAGGGTTTTGCGTGATGAAGATGATGCCTATGCCTTTGGATCGGATGAGCTTGATGACCGTCTCGATCTGATCGAGCAGCTCATCACTTGCCTCATTAAATACGAGATGAGCTTCATCAATAAATAAGACAAGCTTAGGTTTATCTAGGTCTCCTTCTTCTGGGAAAGTGCTGTAAATCTCAGCAAGCATCTGCAACATAAATGTGCTGAAGAGCTTAGGCTTGTCCTGCACATCTGTCACGCGCAAGATCGAGACGATACCACGACCATCTGGCGTATGCCTAGTAAGATCGTGTACGTCAAAGCTTCTTTCACCAAAGAAACGATCTCCATCTTGCTGCTCTAGTTCTACAATCTTGCGCATGATAGCACCGGTGGATGCACTTGATATGCGGCCATACTCAGATTCAAACTCTTCCTTTCCGGGACCACCTACATACTGAAGTAGCTTACGTACATCCTTGAGATCGAGAAGTGGGATCGCCTCGTCATCACAATATTTAAATAAGATCGAAATGATACCGCTCTGCGTATCATTGAGACCAAGAATTTTGCTGAAAAGCACAGGACCAAACTCTGAAACCGTAGCGCGTAGTCTCGCACCCGGCTCATCACTCAGTGTGAGAAACTCTACGGGGCTCGAATCTGCGATAAATGGCAGACCGATCAGCTCATGACGTTCATCTATCTTAGCATGGCCAGGACTCTCAGCTGCTATGCCTGAGAGATCTCCTTTGATATCCATCACGAGACTTGGTACGCCCTTAGCAGAGAGCTGCTCTGCTACAATCTGTAGAGTCTTGGTCTTACCCGTACCTGTGGCTCCCGCTATGAGTCCGTGTCGATTGAGTGTACCAAGCGGCAACCTGACGAATGTCTCCGTCATCACCTCATCGTGATACTTTGGCGCTCCCATGATGATGGATTCGCCCTCATGCTCGTATCCTGCTTTTAATTCTTCTAGAAATTTTTCTTTACTCATCGTATTATCTATGATTCCAGTCCTTAATTCTTTTTTGATATCGCTTCTCGTCGATCGGCCATTCTGACAGCTCGTAGTTTGACTCGATTTTACTCTGATCTGACGCGCTCAGTAGGTCTGCCCAAAAGTCGAGATCGACTCGCTCTTCCAGCTCATCCACGCTCATCGCGAAGGTACGGAGATGATCCTCCTGTACTGCGTGCGGTATGAGGAAAGCGATGCTCTCTCCTGCAGCTCTATCCAGTAGCACTTTGTAAAATGCTGACGGCACGTCCACTCGATTGCGTCCTATCTCTTCATTCTTTCCCCCATATAGTGCTCCAGACACGATGGCGAGTTCGCCATGCCTACGCACCCAATATCGCGTAGCTTCTTCTAGCTCGCGCCACACACCACCATTGTAGGGTATGATCTGTGGACAGATATTGCTAAACTGGAAAGTCTCTAATTGAGAAGCGGCATCCCATGACATGTCTCTCGATGGCACCATATGGCCACGCGAGTATCCGCTACCTCTATAATCATCATCGACAGCGGATCCAGTTCTTATGCTTCGGTCTGAGCTGAAATTTCTCGGCCGCTTTCCACTAGGTAGGTCGAGCTTGTCTGCGGTTAGCGTATAAGCTACCCACTCTGGTTGCTCACGACTCTCCACATACGAGAGCACGTAGTCGCGCTTATCATAGATATCTCCATCGCTTCCCAGAGGGATTAGCTCACGCTGAGCGGCGTCGCTACTAGCACTGGAGGACCTAGTGGAAGTCTCTGGCTCTGACCATCCCTCAGATGATCCTAGATACCGCCACGCTACTAGCACCAGCAGACCTATCGCTAAGAAAAATAGTACTAGTCGAATGATATTTCCCTGAAATGGTCTGGCTGAATTGCGCTGATGATTCCTTCTAAACTCCGCCAATGCACTAGATTTACTGTATGATTGCCTCCTGTGTAGAGACCAGAACAAAGTTACTCATCTTGCTTCTCAGCTTTCTGAGTTTATCCCCTCTAGCTGCACAGATCCAAAGTAGCGGCGCACACAGCGCGCGTAGCATAGCTCTGGGACGATCTGGAGTAGCACATATCGGCGCAGAAGGCTACCTAGAAAATATTGCAGCAGGCCTTTGGTCGAAAGACCCCATAGCTATCCTATCGGCTCAGCGCCTGTTCAGCCTATCCGATGTAAATTACTTAGGAGCTGGTGCCCAGCTGCACTTAGACGCGGGAGCTATAGGCATAGAGGTGAATCAATTTGGCTCAGAGGATTACCGAGAGCAAAAAATCGGTCTCTCCTACTCACGACTGCTTGGTAAGAAAATTGGCCTTGGCGTCCAGCTCAATTATCTTCAACTCAGCATCAGCGAAAATGGGTCCGCAGGAGCTGTGAGCGCAGAGATCAGTGTGCTGAGTAAACTGACAGACGATGTATCTGTAGGAGTGCACATCTATAGCCCTGCGCCTGTGGAACTTGCAGAAGATTTTGAAATTCCAAGTCTCTTCACATTGGGAGCAGAATATCGCTTATCGTCATCCATACTCATCTCTGCAGAGGTGTACAAGGACATTGACTTCCCAGTACGCATACGCTACGGGCTGGCCTACACTGTACGCGAGATCATCGAGCTTCGCCTCGGCGGTAGCACTGAGCCATCCCAGTTCAGTTTTGGAGTAGGTGTACGTGCTTGGACAGGTCTGTATGTAGATGTAGCAAGCAACTATGATGTGAGACTAGGATTCAGTCCAGCGATAGGACTACGCTATCAGTGGCAGCGTAAGGCAGCCTCTCAATAAGACCGCTGGCCAAATACTCCACTTCCGATCCGCACCATCGTGCTACCCATCTCTACAGCTATCGGATAGTCTCCTGACATGCCCATAGAGAGCTCTGTACATGCATTGCATGCGCTGAGTGCACCTTCACGTAGTTCCTGCATAGCGTCTACAAGACGCTGGTACTCTGAGCGGATTAGCTGTTGGTCTTGAGTGAAACTGGCCATGCCCATGAGCCCACGACATCGTACATGAGTGAGTTGCGAAAGATCATGCTCTGCTAGATCAGCGCGTAGCTGTGAGAGATCATATCCACTTTTAGAGTCTTCTTGACTGATCTTGATCTGAAAGAGAAAATCTATCACGCGACCGTGCTTGGCGGCTTGCTTATCGACCTCTCGCAGTAGTCGCCAACTATCTACGGAGTGGATCAGATGTATCCACTCTGCGATGTACTTCACTTTATTGCGCTGTAGCTGGCCTATGAGATGCCAGCGTATGTCACTAGGCAGGGCATCATAGCGCTCGGTAAGCGCTTGCACTCTGTTTTCGCCATAGTCGCGATGACCATAGTCGTAGAGTTGCTGTAGCTTAGTCAGTTCTTGTCGCTTACTCACTGCTACCAATAGGGCATGACCTAAGTCATCTACCAGCTTTTCGTACGATGTCTTATCTAGCATCTTATCTTAAAATAGTCCATGCACTACACCATCTATCCTCTCTATCACTATTCCTAGGTCTTCTTCTCTGTGGATGAAATCGAGTTCGTCTGTCTTGATCACTAAGAGCCTACCACTATCGTAGCTATCGATCCAGTTCTCGTACTTTATATTGAGCTTCTTGAGGTAATCGAGGCTCATGTTGCCCTCGTAAGCACGCCCTCTATTCTGTATGTGCTTGACCAGTGTGGGGATATCACTCTTGAGATAGATGAGGAGATCTGGGCCCTTGATCTGCGTCTGCATCAGCTCAAATAAGGAGGTGTAATTATCAAAATCACGCTTGCTCATCAGGCCCATCTCATGGAGATTGGGCGCAAAGATCTTGGCATCTTCATAGATCGTACGATCTTGGATGACAGGCGAGTCTCCGCTCTGAATCTTCATCACTTGGCGGAAGCGGCTATTGAGAAAATAGATCTGCAGATTGAACGACCAGCGCTGCATATCTGTGTAGAAATCACTCAAGTACGGATTAGTGCTCGTATCCTCATAGTGGACATTCCATCCGTAGTGCTTGCCGAGAAGCTCGCTTAGGCTGGTCTTGCCAGCACCTATGTTGCCCGCTACAGCGATATGTTTCAGCTTGTCTGCCATAGGATAAAGGTAGCAGGATCGGAGATAATACTGAGCAATATGATATCATAGTCTCATGTATAAGATGCTCCACTTCAATACATCGCGTACGGGCATGCTAGGCACTTTCGTGCAAAATCGCGGCTGCAAACCCCATTCTATTACATGACACCCTACTCTGCAATCTCCGTAGGCTCACCATCTGCTGGGACCGTGTCTCCTTCGCATCCGATAAACTTGAAGGCACCAAAGAAAATCGCCAGCCACACCAGTCCTTTAATAAAGAAAAACAGGAACGCACCTATGCCCATCCGTTCTAGCCAAAGTCGCAGTTTGGATTTCGGCTTTGCATCTGGATCTGGTGTATGTGTCGTTTCACTCATGCTTGCTCACTTCTCTGTGAGATGCGCAAAGATAGAGCCCAGTCGTGGTCTGTACCTTTGACAGCTGATACGATAGTATAGTGAATAAAGACAGGCGACGACGACAGGCAAAAGCACTCCGCTGGACCAGAAAGGTCCATAGGTTACTGGGTATTACTCTGTTTTTCTTTTTCATGGTCATAGCTGTTACAGGTGGATTACTAGGTTGGAAGAAGGACATCTCTTGGCTTCACGCTGGCACCATCAGTGGCACTGTCAGTTCTCCTACAGAGTGGCAATCATCGGCAGACCTGCGCGCTATAGCAATAGACGCCATTCTTGCTCATGATCCCTCGCTAGATACAGTCATCGCTCGTATTGATATACGTCCTTCCAAGGGTACCGCCAAGGTGATCTTTGACAAGCGCTACTATGGGGTACAGATCGACCTCAACACAGGAGACTTACTCACCCTAGAACGTCGAAATGCTGATCTGGTGGAGAATATCCATGACGGCAGCATCGTAGATATGAGCAGCAGTATATCCTTCTTTAAGCTACTTTACACCTCGATTCTCGCGCTGTCCTTGCTAGGATTTACTCTTACTGGGTTTTGGCTGTGGGTAGGGCCTAAGGTGATGCGTAGAAGGGTGTATGAGAATTGAGCTCGCAGTGGCCCTGTTGTGGCACGCGACTCGGCCAGTCATCTCGGCTATCGCTCGATGAGCGGCTAACTGCATGGAAATATTGCTGCCCGTCATCTCGGCTGTCGCTCGATGAGCGGCTAACTGCATTGAAATTTCGCTACTTGGCATCCCGGCTATCGCTCGATGAGCGGCCATTTACTTTGAACCTCACTGACTGTCATCTCGGCTGTCGCTCGATGAGCGGTCACTTAGCTCGGACTATAGAGGAACGTGCATCAAGGTCATGGCAACGAGAGCCTAGAGACATTCACATCTACTGACCGTACCTCTCACTCATCACGAGCTGGACCAAGAGATTATAGCTGCGGATGCCCTCTGAGATTCCATGTGTCTTGAGATATTGATCGTAGACAGCGTCTCGCACTTGAGGCATGAGGTCTGGGTAATGGTCCATCTGCGTGAGGATGTCACGTAAGTCTTGGTTTACTGGCTCGGAGACATTTGCGCGAAAGCGCTCGTATGACCGAGGAACTCTATACCTCAATTCACGAAAGAGATGCTTCATATAACCGAGCTGCACGGAGTACTGTACATAGATATTTTCTGATACAGAGCAAGCTTGATAAGCCAGGTAATTTGCAATGCCCTCGTGGGTGATTCCATAGGCATGCGTCATCTCATGAGAAGCGGTGGCGGGTACTTGAAGCTCGTGCAGACCACCATCTACATTGCCCTGGAGAGCATGGGGAATATATATACCTGCTGTGCTCCATCGCAGCAGCGCACCTTTCAGTTGCCACTTGGCGATGCTCACCCGATAATCCGCAGGATAGCCCTGCTCTGACATCAGAGCGGACATCTCCTCACTGAGTAAATCTTCTAGATCGTGATAGGATATGTCTTTGTGTGTCGCAAAATCGCTGCTCGATCTGAGATCATTGACTGCGGATACAACTCGCTCAGCCTCTTGTATGAGCATGCTGGTGTCAATCTCGATGAGCTCCATCCCCGTCTGCTGGAGATAGGGAATGCGCTGATAATTGTAGGCCCACAACCAATAAAATAGCGCAATGATCCATCCTAGGATATTGATGATCGTGCGCCAATGGGGTGATTTTATACCACGACGTCTACGCCTGACGGCAAGTACTATGGGAAGCACAATCAAGAGGGCTATTGCCCAAAGGATACCTGGAAGGAAGAAGAGAAAGTCCAACGTATCGGCTATCTGGCGTAGCCCTATATAGATACCACGGCTGTAGTATCGCTCTACAATCGTGGAGTGTGAGCCCAGCGCAGCCGACAAGAGCAAGCTGATGAGCGCGGCTATAAAACCGTGATAGAGTAAGATTTTCTTCATACTATCCGAGAGAAGACAGTTAGTGATGAGCAGATGGTGAGGATAGAACTAATGTGTGGGAAAGTCGTTCATATAGTACTTACTTATTCTATCTATCCATAAAATTGTATAAAATGGCATTTGAATTTACAGACAGCAACTTTAAGGAGTCAGCCATAGACACAGAAGGTGTAGCAGTAGTTGATTTCTGGGCAGAATGGTGTGGCCCCTGTCGCATGATCTCCCCTATCATCGAAGAACTCGCTAAGGAATATGACGGCAAAGCCCTCATAGGAAAAGTGAACGTAGACAACAATCCTGACGTGTCCATGCAGTTTGGCGTACGTAGCATACCAACCATCCTCTTCATTAAAGGTGGAGAAGTAGTGGAGCGTCACGTAGGCACAGTAAGCAAACAAGCACTGGCATCTAAGATAGATGCTCTCCTTAATTAATACAGTCATACACTACTAGTTCTCATGAGTCTCCCGAGCGGAGTAATGCAGCGTAGCAAGTAATGAACAGTAGAAGACCTATACCATGTATGGGTCTTCTGCGTTTCTAGAAGTATCTATGGAATTTTTTGACAAGTATGAACTCAGACAGCTCAATAATCTAGAGCTCCTTGCACGACAAGTCGTGGAAGGCTTTATCATAGGACTTCACAAGAGTCCCTTCCATGGATTCAGCGTTGAATTTGCTGAGCATCGTCTCTATAATCCTGGTGATAGCACTAAGAATGTCGACTGGAAGGTCTACGCTAGAACTGATAAGCTCTTCGTCAAGAAATATGAAGAAGAGACCAATCTGCGCTGCCAGATCCTACTTGATGTAAGCTCTAGTATGAACTTCCCTGAAGCCACTAGCGATCGGTACAATGAGCTCAACAAGCTCCGCTGGGCAGCTCTTGGAGCTGCTTCTCTGATGAATCTACTGCGCAGGCAGCGAGATGCATTTGGCTTAGGCATCTACGATAGCGAAGTGCGTACCCAGACAGGATGCAAGAGTAGTACGAGCCATTACCGCCTGCTCCTCAGTTATATAGAGAAATATGTGATGAATCAAGAGCGCGGTCGCACGTCCTCCGTTGCAGAAGCACTACACCGTATAGCCGATAGCATCCACAAGCGATCGCTCGTGATGATCTTCAGTGACATGTTTCAAGATGGCTATCAACAAGAAGAACTCTTCTCGGCTTTACAACACCTCAAGTACAATAAGCACGAGGTAGTAGTCTTCCATGTGGTAGACAAGAGCAAGGAAATTGACTTTGAATTTGAGAATCGTCCCTACGAGCTCATAGACTTAGAATCAGGAGAAAAGGTGCGTCTCCAAGCTCACCAGATCAAGGACAAGTATACAGAGAAAGTCAAAGCCTATGTAGATGCAGTGAAGTCTAAGTGCTTGCAGTATCGGATAGACTTTGTCGAGTGTGATATCCAGAAAGGATATGAACAAGTGCTCCATGCCTACCTGATCAAGCGGGGGAAGATGTCTACGTAGTATCTGAGGGAGAAGGCTCATTACATAATGATATTTTATCATGTGTTTTCTAACATAGTCTTGGTATTTATACTTTATACTAAAGTCTCTAGTCTATTGATCAGTGTAACATTAGTTGCTTAAGTAGCAGTCATTCCGCTTATAAGATACTAGACCATAGTAAGTAGTATCCACAATAGGAGCCAGCAGCCGCACGTACTTGACACATCCACTGCGTGTCCTTCATGACCTACGGACTTGTGGCTAGGCATCAGAGTGCTTTCCCACACCCTTCTCCCTCAACATCTTTATCTTCACCTCCATGTCTATATTCCAAGCCAGCGTAGAGAAGAAGTACCTCAGAACACTAGATCTGGACAAGGTAGATCAAGCGTGGACCCGCTTTACCGCTCACTTTCACAATCCTAGCATACAAGACAATATTCGCGCCGCTAAAGAGGAGCAATATCAAGGCGAATTCCTGATCGATCTATTCGTCAAAGTGCTGGGCTACACCAAGAATCCGCAACCGGAATACAACCTCACGACTGAACTCAAAAATCTCAAAGATTCCAAGAAAGCTGATGGCGCAATCGTCCTTCCTTCTGATACGGATCAGCACAAGGCGCGTGCCGTCATCGAACTCAAAGGCACCAATACCACTGATCTCGGCAAAGTAGAGACACAAGCATTTGGCTACAAGAACAATCAGCCTGGCTGTACGTATGTGATCATCTCCAACTTTGAGAAACTTCGATTTTATATCGATCATAGCGCCAAGCATATCGAGTGGAATCTCTTCACTATAGACAGAGAGCAATTTGACCTCTTCTACATGTGCCTGTCCGCAGATACACTTCTGCTAGACCTTCCGCTGAGAATTAAGAGTGAGTCCCTCTCCCAAGAAGAAGACATCACTAAAAAACTGTACAAGGATTACTCTAGCTTCCGCAACGATATCTTCAATGATATACAGAAGCGCAATCCAGATCACGATAAACTCACTCTCTTTAAGCGCACCCAGAAGTTACTCGACCGCTTTCTCTTCATCTTCTTTGCTGAGGATCGCGGACTACTACCGCCTAATAGTATCAGACAAATCATCAATCAGTGGACCACTTTGCGAGATGAGCTTGATGCCTACGTACCGCTTTACAATCGATTCAAGAAGTATTTCGGATATCTCAATACAGGACACAAGGGCAAAGACTACGACATCTTCGCTTACAACGGTGGTCTATTTGCGCCAGATGAGTTGCTCGATGATCTCAAGATCGATGATCAACTTCTCTATACTCATACACAGCAACTCAGCAACTACGACTTCGAGTCCGAGGTCAGTGTTAACATCCTTGGTCACATATTTGAGCACTCACTCAATGACTTAGAAGAGATCCAGGCGGAACTCGCTGGTGAAACCCTAGACAAGAGCAAAACCAAGCGAAAAAAGGATGGAGTCTTCTATACACCTCGCTATATCACCAAGTATATCGTGGATAACACAGTCGGTAAGCTCTGCAGTGAAAAGAGAGCAGCGCTAAAAATAGATGAGGACGAGTACTACAAGGGTCGAAAAGGACGAAAAAAGGATACAGTCAAGAATCTACAATCACAACTCGAAGACTATCGAGAGTGGCTACTTCAGATTACAATCTGCGATCCAGCCTGCGGCTCTGGAGCTTTCCTAAATCAAGCCGTGGAGCGCCTGATGGAAGAGCACGCATACATTGACGAACTGCAACGAAAACTATTCGGTGATGCCATCCCCTACTCCAACATTGAAAATACCATTCTCGAAAACAACATCTACGGAGTAGACATCAATCGAGAAAGCGTAGAGATAGCCAAACTCTCTCTATGGCTGCACACTGCTCAGAAAGGCCGCAAGCTTAGCTCACTTAATGAGAATATTAAGTGTGGAAACTCTCTCATTGACGATCCCGACGTAGCCGGTGCACTCGCGTTCCGTTGGGAAAAGGAATTTCCGCAAGTCTTTCGACCAAAAGCCAAGCTCGCCTATCATGTTGTCCTCACGACACACAATAGTCGCACCTCGGCTCGCATGTTGCAGTACGACGTAGAAAAGGGAGATCCCGTCATTCTTACAGAACGAGAAGAGTATGAACTGACCACCATCATCGGAGATGTCATCCAAGAGAGCAACTATCACTGCACTGCCTATAATATCTGCCGCGATCATGTCCATATGATCCTCGTATGTACCGCCGAGGAGCTGAGTCAACAAGTCCAGAAGATAAAGAGTGTGAGTAGTCGAAGATTTCATCTACTTGACATCCCAAGGGGTCATGACCCCTTGGAGCATGGTGGGCACCTGTGGTCACAGAAGTACTACCGTGCAGATCTCGATGTATGGAAACTGTCATCGCTATCTACCACTCCTGGCATGCACTACGCTGATGATCACATGTCTCGTGCCACGAGCTACATTCATACCAATCGCGAGAAGCATAATCTTCCTGCTATTCCAAAACTACAGCAGGCCATCGAAAACTTCCTTGTGACCCCGGAGAAGGCATTTGAGCAGGAATATGAGGGAGGATTTGATGTGGTGATTGGTAATCCGCCGTATCTGAGAATACAAGGGCTCAAAGACGCCTATCCCGAAATGACTAAATATTATGACAAAATTTTCGTGTCTTCAACAGGCAACTATGATATCTATGCTCTATTTATGGAGCGATCTCTGCCTTTAATAAATCATTCAGGCCTTGTGTCATTTATCTTACCACACAAATGGCTAATTGCTGAATTTGGAGCAGGAATTAGACAATTCTTTGCAGAATCCAAAATAGTTAAATCGATCCTTCACTTTGAAGAGCATCTAGTATTTGAGGTAACCACTTATACGTGCATTATTACGTATGGCAAGAAAGTTCAAAACCACCTGAGATTTAAATACTTAAAGCCCAAGCTAATCTTGGCACCGTTTGAATGGGATAAGATGTCTTATAAAAATCTAGATTCCTCCAATTGGAATTTAATGTCCGAGAAAAAAAGATCTCTATTTGAAAGACTACATTCATTACCTTATACTCTCAAAAATAAGTTTGCCAAGATATTCCAGGGCATCGCAACCAGCGCAGATGACGTATATTTAATAAAGGGTAAGCGAGTCAATGACCACATTGTCGGGTATTCTAAAGCTCTTGATAAAGATGTACGAATTGAAAGTGGTATAACGAAACCACTGCTTAAAGGGCAAGATCCTCAAAGATATTTAGAACCAAAGAATGAATACTTCATTATTTTTCCATACGAAATTAATGAACAACAAAAAGCAAGACCTTTACCAATAGAAGCCATAAAACGAGAATATCCATTAGCGTACTCCTATCTACTTGAGAATCAAGAAACCCTGAGAGCAAGAGAAAGAAGACGATTTGACAACTCAGATGAGTGGTACCTATTCAGTCGACAGCAGGGCATCAGCGAAGTGGAGCAGGTGAAAATTATTACTCCTGAAATTGCTTCAGGCTGCCAAATGATATTAGATGAAAAATATAATTATCATAACACCAAATGCTACTCCTTTATACTAAAAACTCCAGATATTGAACTATATAAATACTACTTAGCAATACTGAATTCTAAAGTATTATGGTTCTTTCTCAGCAATACAGGATATGTTCTTCGCGGAGGATATTTTACGTTTAAAACAAAATACCTATTTCCATTCCCGCTTCCAGAAGAGCCTGAAGATAAATCCTTCTATATCAAAGCAGTAGACAAAATCATGAGACTAACCGAAAGTCAAAAAATGGAAATACTAAAATTTCATCGCAGGCTAATTAGTTCCTTTACGTTAGATTCATTAAGTAAAAAACTTAAATCATTCTACTCACTTACCTTCACACAATTCCTCACAGAGCTTAATAAGAAAAAGATCAAGTTATCCCTCACTGAGCAAGATGAGTGGGAAGACTACTTCAACAAATACAAATCTGAAATCCTTGCCATTCAAGCAGACATTGACCGTACGGATCGCGAGATTGATCAGGTGGTGTATGAGCTGTATGGATTGACCGAGGAAGAGATTCGGATTGTGGAGGAGAGTGTGGCGTGATGGACGGCGAAAAAATAATCGGCTTTGATTTTAGGAACGATTCTATAACGCGAAACTTTGCAAAGTTCTTTGGGTACTACTTTTTATACTTACAATGTAAGCAAAAGCCAGGAGACAACGATCTAGCCGAGTTGCGTGCTAAAGAACAGCGTAGACACAACTTGCAAAAAAGGTACTATTTTGAGCAGGTTGAACATCTTAGCTGGATCTTAGAGGACTCGGATGATGCTATACGTCATTTTATTAATTTCGGACTAGAGGGCGTCACCAAAATCAGCGACACCTCAGAAAGCTATTTACGACTCTATGGCTTTCTTAATTCTACTTATCTTCAATATCAGGCAATACTTACTCTTTATGATATGTTCTGGCCGATGATCAGAAATTCGGTCAAAGAAGAAATCAGACTTTCAACGATAATCGTTCTCCGAAATAAAATAGCCGCTCATAGTCCAAACTTTGAAGACGGCGAAAAGAAAGAGTATTTTACCTATAAGGTAAGCCAAGCCAGTCTTAGGTCAGATGGATGGAAAGTCCACATTCTTGGGCAAAGTCGATTAAGAAAGACAAGTGAGGAGTATGATTTGAAATTCTGTCTTGAAGAGTTTAATAGCAAACTCCACAAGAAGCTTCTTGATATTTGCGAGTACATCCTAAGGAGGAACAAAAGCAGCATCACTTTAAAATACGATTATTTTGAAGATGTCCTCTACTTTATTAAGCGTCGATTAAAAGGAGATCTCATTGAACCTCATCTTGATCCAGGTAAATGGATTATAATGACTTCTAATCCTGCAGCCATACGAAGAGACAATGAAGATGGTGAAGCAGAGTAGAAAGAAAAAGATCTGAGAATTACTATGAATACGTCTGTCGTAAGGAAGCATATCTTACTCCCTCAATGCACATAGTCTTCGCCGGCCACCCGACACTTATAAGAGTTCGTGATATGAACAAGTGCTCCATGCCTACCTGATCAAGCGGGGGAAGATGTCTACGTAGTATCTGAGGGAGAAGGCTCATTACATAATGATATTTTATCATGTGTTTTCTAACATAGTCTTGGTATTTATACTTTATACTAAAGTCTCTAGTCTATAGAATGCATCTGATAGGAGACCTCCTCTCTACACAGACATACAGCACCATCGCCTACACATCTCGCCCATACTACCTTTCTTTGTAGTCTTCATATAATTAAGCTAGCTCTATGATCAGACTCAGTGAAATCAGTACTCGCTCTCCGGAGGGACTTGAAAAAGAAGATGTCCGTAAAGAATTTAAAGAAATTACCGCAAGGATAGCAGAGCTATCTGAAATCCTCTATGCGCGCAAAGAGAGATCTCTACTCGTGGTATTCCAGGGTATGGACAGTAGTGGTAAGGACGGTGCCACGGAGAAAGTCTTTCGGCAAGTGAGTCCCATGATCGCATGTGCTTATGGTTTCAAGAAGCCTACTGACGAGGAGTTTGCCCATGACTTCCTATGGCGCGTACACAAGCAAGCTCCAGCCAAGGGTCATATCAAGATTTTCGTGCGATCGCACTACGAGGATGTACTCATCCAGCGAGTCCATGGCTGGATAGACGATGCTAAGGCCGAGCGTCGTATACGTGCGATCAATGATTGGGAGAGGCTACTATCTGAAGATAATAACACTACTGTCCTGAAATTTTACTTACACCTGAGCAAGGAGCGACAAGAAGAGAAGTTACAGGAAAGGATAGATCTCCAGCGCAAGCACTGGAAGCACAATCCTGGCGACTGGGAAGAGAGAAAACACTGGGACGCCTATCGAGACGCGTATGAGAGCGCTATCAATGGCAGTGAGATTCCTTGGATCATAGCACCTGTAGATCAGCGGTGGTATCGCAATTACTTCATAGCTAAGAAAGTCCTAGAGACACTGGAAAGTTTCCCACAGACTTGGCCTGAAGTGGACTTGAAATTGCCCGCTTAGATAGAACCCTAGCTGAGACTGAGCAGTTACAATGTCCTATGGTAGCTAGTGTACGAGTAGATAAATGGCTATGGAGTGTGCGGATCTTCAAGTCGAGATCGATTGCTTCCACTGCGTGCAAAGCCAATCATGTCTATCGAGATGGTAAGGCACTCAAGCCAAGTGCCGGAGTCGAAGTAGGCGATCGTGTACAAGTCAAGAAAAACGGCTACAACTACGACTTTGAAGTGGTCAAGCTCATAGAAAAACGCGTGGGAGCGCCTATAGCGGTAGAGTGCTACAAGGATCACACTCCAGAGGAAGAGCTCAATAAGTTTGAGTCATGGTTTGTCGGAAAGGCTAGCGCTGAGCGGCGCGAGCGCGGTACAGGCCGACCTACTAAGAAAGAGCGACGGGAAATCAGTGATTTTAAGCTAGATGAGCATGATGCTCCAGACTACGACGAGGATTGATATCTAGCACTAGATAGACTAACGAAATAAGATCAGAATCGTACCTTTACGTCCAATAGATAAGACCATCATGACTGAAACACAAGAGAGAAAAACATCCCCACTGATTTGGCTAGGATTTCTAGTGAGCCTAGTGATCACTGTAGCCCTTTTGGTCATCTCTCCAGAGTGGTTCTGGGTTCCGCTACCCTTTGTCCTGACCTTCCTCGTGGTGGGTATGAACAAGATCTAAGCGGGCACCTCTCTTCTTTACATTATACACTCGTGCCTATCTCCCTGCGCCATCTTCTAGCCTGAGCGAATACTCGCTCAAGAAGCCCTACAGGATGATCAACTCTTCCGTACTCGATCTTGATGAAAGTGCTTCTCTAGCACTTCTTCTCGATAGCTGAAGATCCCTTGCAGTTGCTTCTTTACAAATCCACCCGCAATCAGATTTCCTATGGCGCCCATCGGTAGTTTGTAGCTGACGATATCAAGCATGAGAAACTCGCCATCTTCCTCTACGATATGATGCTCGTGATGCCACATCACATAGGGACCATGACGCTGTTCATCCACAAAGTACTGACCATCTTCTACATGAGTAATCTCGGTCACCCACGAGGTGCGTATGCCAGGTAGAGGTGACACCTTGTAGGCGATGATCACACCAGGATAGACTCGATCCATGGGAGGAGTGGTAATCTGGAAGTTCAAACGCTCTGGAGTGATCAACTTGAGATTTCCTGGATCACTCAGAAAATCCCATAGTTCTGCACGGCTAGCACGGAGTTTCTGTCGGCTGATAAGCTGGTATATTCCTGACTTCTTGGTTATTTCTATCACTGGTATGTTCTTTGCTCATAAAACTCTCCAGAGCGTCGATGGTTGTACCATTGCACTATATCCACTATGATCTCAACTCAGCTAGTCACGCAAGCCCATGATTATGTACGTAATCGCCTCAGGGACGAGCTCTCCGAGAGAGCAAAGTATCACAATTGGGAACACACCAGCTATGTGTATGAGCAGGCCAAGCGCCTGGGTGAGCAAGTCAAGTTAGATGCGAGTGAGCTCAATGAACTCCTCATGGCAGCACTCTTCCATGATATAGGCTATATCCAAGGCAAGAAAAATCATGAGGCCCGCAGCATGGCAGAAGCGAGTAAATACTTGAGTGAGCATGATATAGATAGAGAGACTATTGATCGCGTATCTCGCATCATAGAAAGCACATGCGTGGATAAGCAAGCGAGCGGTATCTTACAGAAGATCATGTGTGATGCGGACCTCAGCAATCTCGGATCGGATCATTTCCATGAGCGTACCGAGAAGCTCCGAAAGGAAATGGAACTCACCAGAGGTAAGCCAATCACAGATCTCGAATGGGTGGAAGCGAACTTGACATTTTTACAAGAGCATGAGTATCTGAGCGCTGTCGCACAAATGAACTATCAAGATCAGAAAGATATAAACCTCGAAGAATTACAGGAGAAAAAAAATAAACTCCTAGAAAATACTACTGAAAAGGAGTCTAAGAAAAAAAAGAAGAAGTCAAGGCGAATGTTGAGCGATCGTAGAGCGCAACTCATGTATAAAACTACTATGAGAAATCAGATAGATCTCACATCCATAGCTGATAATAAAGCTAACATAATGTTGAGCGTAAATGCGATAATCATCTCCGTCGGCATACCTATATTGATCGATGCTATCTCAGGATTAAAAGGACTCATCGTACCGACTATACTGATTCTTGTCACATGCTTAGGATCTATGTTCTTTGCCACACTGGTCACGCGCCCTATAAAGATGAAAGGCGAGATGAGCTGGAAGCCCAATCAGAAAAAGGGATTAAACCCATTCTTTTTTGGTAATTTCTACAAGATGGATTATGACAAATATTTTGAAGCATTAAAGTTCACTTTTAGCGACGAGGCTGTCACAGATGATGCTGCTTTCAGGGACTTATTTTTCTTAGGTCGTAGCCTTGGTTATAAGTACAGTAGACTCCGAGTATGCTATACTATATTCATCATCGGTATCGCACTGAGCGTGCTTGCATTTTTGATTATAGTTTTAGCTGATTATCAGACTTGGTAGTATGTCCTCACAGTGGCAGCCAAGCCATCAGCCCTATTCCATAGAGTATGGTGAAAAGGACCGTGCTCAGGGCGAGCACCTTGAGCTCGGGATCGATCTGATCAGCGTTCCATACTCTACGCAGGTGCATAATATGGATCAGCAGTACGGGCACAAATATCCAAATTACAGGATTTGCATCTTGCTTAAAGCTATAAACGATAGCAGTGAGCCATGCTACGATGAGCAGGATTGCGTGATAAATCCGTGCACCACGTGGACCCATACGCACAGCTAGGCTAATCTTACCAGCTGCTTTATCTGATACTATGTCACGGATATTATTCAGATTGAGCACACCGATAGCAAATGCTCCTATAGATACAGCCAATAGCCACGGAGCCGAGAGCCACGATCCAGTGTGCAGATAATAACTGCCACACACACCCAGTAATCCAAAAAATATTCCCACTGCCAGATCACCCAATCCGTGATAGCCATAGGGGCGTGTACCATTAGTATAGAAATAAGCAGCTGCAATGCTAGCAAGTCCCATACTCAGCAGCACTGCTCTTGCAGTCCAGCCGATAGGCGATACTAGTAGTAGAGCTACACCCGAGACAAAACTGATCAGAGCGGATAGGACGATAGCACGCTTCATAGCAGCGCTCGATATGATTCCCTGCTGTACAGCTCTGCCCGGACCCGTCCTATCATCACTGTCTGCGCCATGGATGGAATCGCCATAGTCGTTGGCCAGATTACTCATGATCTGCAGACCTATGGCTGTGAGGCTGGCTAGGACCCAGACCATAGGTGCCATCAGGCCTTGACTCCACGCTACAAAACTACCCATCGCTATACATGATAGTGCTAGTGGCAGTGTACGCAATCGCATGGCTGTGATCCAATGCTTCATAGATTATCTTTACGTGGTATCAAACTCATGACTACTATGAAGAATGTAAGCGCTACTCTACTGTTCATGATTATCTGCACTATAGTGAGTGCACAGTCCAATATAAAGATGAGCAATCCTCTTCTGGATGAGATTCTGCAAGGCGACTACGATCGCTCAGATTACGCACTAGCTGACTACGAACAAGATCCTCTCGAGATAGCACGCGATCTACGCAGCTCTATACAGGCAGACAGTCTCAAGGAATATATCCTACAGCTTGCTCGCTTTGATAATCGCAACACTGGATCAGATACACTATCCACGACACGTGGTATAGGAGCTGCACGTAGCTGGGTATTGGAGAAGTATGACGCATTTAGCCGAAAGGCCGATAATCGCCTCCTTACAGGCTACCTGGAATTTGATGAGATGATCTGCAATGTCGGTCATCACAAGAATGTCGTAGCTGTATTACCTGGAGTATCTACAGAAGCGCATCACGTCATCCTGCTTGAAGCGCATATGGATAGCCGATGCGAAGACCCATGTGATCCTGACTGCGTCGCTCAAGGCGTAGAAGACAATGCATCAGGCTCGGCTCTGGTAATGGAACTGGCAAGGGTGATGAGTAAGATGGCATTTCCCTATACGATTGTGTTCATGTGCACAACTGGAGAAGAACAGGGCCTCCTAGGTGCTGAAGCCATGGGTCGCTATATGAGAGACCGCGACATCCCACTGAGAGCAGTGCTCAATAATGATATTGTAGGCGGAATCATCTGTGGAGCTACGAGCAGTGCACCATCTTGTCCCAGTGAAAACACGATAGATTCTACACAGGTGCGCCTCTTTAGCAGTGGAAGCACAAGTATCAGCAAGCAACTTGCTAGGTATAACAAATTACAATATCAAGAACTGCTCATAGAGGAAGAAAAAGTGCCAATGCTACTAAGCATCATGAGCGGTGAGGATCGCGTAGGAAGAGGCGGCGATCATATACCATTCCGCCGCTTAGGCTATCCATCTATGCGGTTCACCTCGGCCAATGAACATGGCAATGCTAATCCCATCACAGGCTATACAGATCGACAGCATTCTCACAGAGATCAGCCTGGTGTAGATACAGACGACGATGGGCTCGTGGATAGCTTCTTCGTAGATTTTAACTACCTCGCTCGCAATGCGGTGATCAATGGAACGGCTGCTGCTATGATTGCTAAAGCGCCAGTGACACCAAGCTTTAATGTCTATAGAACTGTAGGTGCTGATCTGCTCGTAGAGATCTACGATGAGATGGACTACGGCAACTATAGGGTAAGCGTGCGTATGGGTTCTACCGAGTGGGATACGCTGATCTCCACTACTGATACGACTCTCAACTTAACATTTGACGAGCCAGGTCTACGATTTGTAAGTGTATGCGCTGTAGACAGTCAAGGCACAGAAAGCCTATTTACGTCAGAAGAATTTGCACGAACCACATCGACGGAGAATTTAGCCCAACTATCTGATCGTATAGAGCTCATCAATAATCGCCCCAATCCTTTTGATGAGGCTACCTATATCACTGTATGGGTAAAGGAAGATTTCACTTACGACATGGCGCAGCTCCGAGTATTTGATAGACTTGGCAAGCCCATCAGAACTGTTGATCTCGACCTTAAACTTGGTATGAACGACTACCTATTTGAGCATGGATATCAACTATCTGGGACCTTTTACTACGGTCTGTGGATCGATGGCCAGAGAGTTGATGTGAAGACGATGATTGCTTCACGAAGTGAGAAATGAGTGAGCTGTGGTAAAAACCCACTATCTTCATTCCATAATCAACCTTAGAAATAACAACTGTCATGGACAATGTCGTACGCAAAAAAAATTATCTCGTAGAGAGTATTCTCGTTACAATATTTTGTTGCCCTCCTCTAGGAATTGTAGGAATCGTACATGCTTCCAAGGTAAATCGATTCTATGATTCTGGTGATGTAGCTAATGCTGAGCAAGCATCTGCTGAAGCATATAATGGGTAAAGCTTGGCTTCATTATAGGCCTAGTGGTGAACCTCATCATTATAGTAGCATACATAATCCTGATTGCCGCTGCAGTAGGTACTGGCTCATACTAGTCGACATCAATGCTTAAGAAGGACAAAGCTCTTACAACAGCTTTCATCATCACAAGTGTTATAGTTGTCTTGATCCTGTACAGTGGTCTCTTACCTCACATACTACCACTACCCAAGTGTCCTCTCTATAGTCTAGCAGGATTACACTGCCCAGGCTGTGGATCGCAGCGTGCGCTGGGGAGTCTTCTCAGAGGTGATCTGATGGGTGTATTCTCGGCACATGTGCTCTTCATCCCTGGACTCATACTCTGTGTATTTCTCTATCTCACACGGAAAAAGGACTGGGCCTGGCAGCGCAATACGAAGTTTACCTTTGGTGTATTGATCGTGTTGATCGTATTCTTTATTCTCAGAAATATCCCAATGCATCCATTTACAATCTTAGCTCCGCACTGATGCTAGTAGGGCTCACAGGCGGGATCGGTGCTGGTAAGACTACCGTGGCACGCATATTTGCCAGCATAGATGTGCCCGTGTATGATTCCGATGCGGGAGCAAAACGACTCATGCAGGAGAGCGTGTCTCTCAGAGCAGATATCATCAATCTACTAGGAGAAAACAGCTATGAGGGAAAGGCGCTCAATCGGGCCTATGTCGCTTCCGTTGTATTCTCTGATAAGACCAAGTTACTGGCCCTCAATCAGCTCGTACACCCAGCTGTACGTGAGGACTTTCATAAATGGGCGACAGATTCCAGTGCTCCCTATGTGATCAATGAAGCAGCACTGCACTATGAGTCTGGCGGCTATAAGTCACTAGATTATATGATTTCCGTGACGGCCGCAGAGGAGGTGCGCTACTCGCGGGTCATGGATCGTGATGCTGTAACACATGCCCAAGTGGCAGCGCGTATGTCCCAGCAGTGGCCACAGGAGCAGAAGGATGATCTAGCCGATAGTGTGATCTATAATGATGGTATGAATGCCCTCATCCCTCAAGTACTAGAAGTACATCAGCACATCTTGCAAGTACTGAGTCGGAAGAAGTAAGGTCATACGACAGACGCCTCACTTATGCGATCCCAGAGGTCATGCTTCATGGCCATGTAAACGCCATTGGTCCAGCCAAAACCATCTTGATTCTCATATGGGCCGCCAGTAGCTGGATCATTGGACATGACATTGTACTTCTCTACCAATTTACCGTGATCTCTGTAGTAGCGCTCTACCGTGCTGATCCAGCGAGACTTTATCTGCTCTGCATACTCCACTAGTCCATACCTACGCATCGCAGCATAGGCCATCCACTGCAGAGGTGCCAATCCATGGGGTGCATCCCACTGCTGACCTGAAGTAATCTGGCTGGTGATGATACCGCCTGGTGCAAGCAGCTCCTCCATATACCTCCTCGCAAATATCCTCGCCACATCGGCATCCAGCATCCCTACGTACATGGGTACGATGGCTGATGCATAGTATCGCTGTATCTTCATAGATCGTGCATAGTCGTAATCAAAGAAGAAGTGGTCTTGCCAGTCGTAGCAATATTTGGTCAGACTGACTCTACGACTTGCCGCGTACCGATGGAAACGTGCTGATTCCTTTCGATTGCCCTGCTTGTCAAGGGCGCGTGACAGTAAACTCTCTAGGTGGTACAGCAGTCCATTGAGATCCACAGGTAAGATCGCCGTAGTACGTATGCTCGCAAGATCCCAAGGCGAGCTACACCACCTACTGCTGAAGTTCCAACCTGACTCGCACGCAGCTCTGAGATGCCTATAAATGATAGGATCTTGGGATGTCTCACGCATGAGATAATCTTCTCTGTAAGATTCTGGCCTTGGAGCGTTGTCCGCATCCCAGTAGCGAGCTAGCACATCATCAGCGCCGACTTCCACATAGTGACCCGCTCTAGCTTTTCCTTGACTCATGTCTCTGAGGTACCAGTACTCATGCTCAGTGAGCAACTGGTCTATAAACTCAAGATGGTAATCTTTGCCCGAAAGGGCCATCAACAGCTCCACCATAAAGCTGAAAAATGGCGGCTGAGATCTACTCGTATAATAAGTACGGTTGCCAGTAGGTATGTGCCCATACGTATCTATGCAATGAGCAAAATTGCGGACGGTGTCATAGATCAAGTCGATCTCTCCATCCACCGCCAGACCAAGCATAGTGAAGTAACTATCCCAATAGTACATCTCATCAGATCGCCCACCAGATACGACGTAAGGAAAGGGATAGCTCAGTAAAGATCCATCTGAAGCGGGTCCGCCATCTCTCCGTAGATGAGGCCACAGCTGACGTACATGACTCTCCGCAGAGTGAGAATCCAGTGTGATAGACGATTGGCGATCAGGAACTAGGAAGTGCTGTCGCACAAATGAGCCCAAGTCCTGTACTGCCTCTGCATTGTATGTGTCCAGTATGGCTTTTAGTTCGCCACGCGGGACAGCATCTGCAATAGTCTTGCTATCCGAAAAAATACCAGACATCTGCACATCATGAAACAGCCTACTCTGAAGGAAACCCATGGTTTCAAAAGTATCCATTACTACTGCACCTAATTGATTATCAATTAGCAAATCACGTGGTAGATATGTCGCCTGCCAATTGAGCATCGCATTACTTACATGTATCATAAGCCAAGTGGAGTGGCTGACAAGTACTCACTCAATAGAGCTGTACACCACAGGCACCAAGTTGGCTCCTCACGAAAACTCGTGTAACTAGACGGACACTACATATCTGATCGAGCGATAGTAATGACTGAGCAAGTCCATAGTAATATTGTCTTCAGGTGGTTCAAGTAATCCTCATGTAGTCGATGCATAGCATATGTGATAATCCACATTCACCGATTTCCAAGACAGTTCGTGATGTTATGTTAAGGGATGTCGGCAGATTTGAAATCGCCCTAGATGAACCTTATATTTATACGATGAGATATATACTTCTACTTGTTGCAATTCTATCTGCGACCACCATCACTGCTCAGACCTCTGGTCATATCACATATACCACGGTCACGCAGATGGATCCTGAGCGCTTACAGCGTATTCCTGAGCATATCCGTAGTCAGATACCAAAGGAATTCACCAGATCACACGAGCTCTATTTCACAGTAGAGCATTCACTTTATCGAGCCATTCCAGAGGACCCACAGGCAGTAAGCACTCGCGGTGGTGTCACGTTTCGTGGATATCGTAGAAGCATCTCCAATGATGAGGACTATGTCAATTATAAAGACAAGCGATTGACCCAGCGCAAGGATTTATTTGATAAAAGCTATCTCATACTGGACAGCTTTCCCGAGCGCAAGTGGAAGATCACAGGTGGTAAAGATATCATCCTAGACCGCCTAGTGCTAGAAGCAGTGCATACGGTAGATGATAGTACTGACATCGTCGTGTACTTTGCTCCACAGATGCCTGTAGCTGCTGGACCAAGCGAGTATGTGGGACTTCCTGGAGTCGTACTTCGAGTCATGCTCGACCATGGACGTAGCATCACTACTGCGACTGCCATAGAAGAACTTGCTGAGGACAATCCTATTGAAGAGCCCTCCAAGGGTAAAGAGATCGGCGCTCTTGAGTATAAAGAACTGAGGAAACAGCGGATGGAAGAGATGAGGGAATTGCGTGAGGCAAGACGTGGAGAACGCAAAGGCCGCTAATAATAGATTATGATAAAGACACTATTCCAACTCAGCTTATTTTTCTTATTCGTTCAGAGCGCTTTCGCGCAAAAGGCACGCATAGAAGGATACATCATAGACAAGGAGGAAGCTCCAATAGAACTCGCCAATGCGATCCTAACATCACAAGTAGATAGTAGCCTAGTAGCTTACAGTATTACGAATCCTAAAGGACGTTTTCTTATTGAAAATATCGATACGGGAAAGTACGACCTGACACTGTCCTACATAGGCTATGCAGATGTGATCAAATCGGTTCACCTCACGGAAAACGATCCTACCATCGACATGGGTGCCGTACAACTGAGCGAAGCGCAATCAATACTGGATCAAGTAGAGATCTCAGCACGTCGTGTACCAATAAGAATTAAGAACGATACGATAGAATACAATGCAGACGCCTTCAAGACAGAAGCTAATGCAAGCGTAGAAGATCTCCTCAAGAAATTACCTGGAGTAGAAGTAGAAAGCGATGGTAGTATCAAAGCACAAGGTGAAGAAGTACAGAAAGTAATGGTTGATGGTAAAGAGTTTTTTGGCAGCGACCCTACCATGGCCACAAAGAACCTTCCCGCCAATGCTGTCAAAAAAGTACAAGTACTAGATAAAAAATCAGAAACTACAGAATTTACTGGTGTGGATGATGGCCAGCGCACCAAGACGATCAATCTAGAACTCAAGGAAGATAAAAAAAGTGGCATGTTTGGTTCTGCTACAGTTGGCTACGGACAGCGTGATGAAACAGGACAAGCACCAAATGCAGTTGTAGGAAAAGATCTCTACTACGGTAAAGTAAACCTCAACAGATTTAGCCCTAATTCTCAATTGTCCGTCATAGGCTTAATCAATAATGTAAATGAGCAAGGATTTGGTTGGAACGAGTACATGGAATTTATGGGTGGAATGGGCTCATTTATGCGAGGAGGTGGTGGAAGTATCAGCGTTAATGGTGGGAGCTCTGGTCTTCTATCTTTTCGACCTGGTACAGGATTCTCGGAGACCATCGCAGGCGGTCTGAATTATAATCTCGATATCAATGATAAGAGCGAACTTCGGACGTCCTATATCCTGACCAAAATGGATAACACGGTACAGACATTTTCTGATCGAGAAGTGGTACAGAGCACCAGAGGCTTTGATCAAAATGGGACCAATTTAAGTCTCAGCGATAATACTAATCACAGGATCAATGCCGCTTATGAGCTCGATGTCGATAGCTCTCAGAATCTTACTCTGGAATTTGGCGTAAGCTGGAATCAAGGAAATTCTCTCACTGAGAGTGCTCAGCTCAATCAAGTACCAAAGACAACTACACTCATCAGCTCCAGTCTGACTACTAATACTGCTGATCAAACTGGCCTCAATCTCTCGGTCGGTCTCGACTACCGTAAAAAATTTAAGAAAGCTGGCCGCTATGCCTCTATGTTCTTTGACTGGTCAGATGCTACACGCGATGGAATAGGCGTACTCGATAGTCGCAATCAGTTTTTTAGAGACGGCATGATATCTCAAGACAGTCTCATCCTTCAAGATCAATTACGTGATACGAGAAATGGCACCTACGCGGTAGGAGTAAGTTATAATGAACCACTCTCCAAGACTATGTTTCTTGAGTTGAAAGCTGCTAGACGTAATCGAAGTAATAATCAGATTACAGAGTTTTACGATCTCAATCCACTTATATCTGAGAGTCGTGTTCTCAATGAATTACTGAGCAACACATTTGACCAGAATTATCTCTATCACGAAGTAGGATCTGAGTTCAAATATAATGGTAGAAAATCTGTAATCACTCTAGGCGCTAATGTGCAGCAGTCACAGCTCAGCGGTACGATTGCGTCTGGTGCAGAAGTGCCTACACAAGACTTTTTATTCTTACTACCAGCAGCATCATGGCGCTATGACATCGCTCAGTCTAGAGGAATCAATCTAGGGTATTCTACGAGCGTACAAGAGCCATCGCTTGATCAATTATCTCCTATAATAGATAATAGTGATCCACTCAATGTCTATGTCGGTAATCCTGACCTTAGCCCTGAGTATACGCATCGAGTAACTGCGAGATACAGGGCGTATAGCCAATTTAGCGGAGTAGGATTCTTTCTTTACTCGACAGTTCGATATACTGTCAATAATATCTCTAACGAAATTGACTTTGATGAATTTGCCGTCAGGACTACAAGACCTGTCAATCTAGGTAATGCGTTAAATGCGTCGGGTAACATCAGCTTTAATGCTCCTGTGAAGCCAATCAAACATGATATCCGCCTCAATACATCCTTAAGCTATCAGAATAATCCGGTCTTTCTCAATCGTGTGCTGAATGACACGGAGAGGTTTACCAATAGACTGAGAGCAAGTCTAAAAAACTGGAATCAAGAAGTCGTCAGTTATAGCTTTGGTGCCACCGTTACGTATAATAGCACATCCTACAGTGTCAGCACAGAAAATGACCGAGATTTCTGGCAGTTTAGCTACTTCGCTGATTTAGCACTCGAGCTTCCAGCTAGTATCACATTGAAGACTACTATAGATATAGATCGATATAGTGCTGAGACTTTCGGTGAGTCGCAGACAATTTCTATCTGGAATGCTAGCATCTCCAAGCTATTTGGTGAGAAGAAAAAGATCAGTATAGCGCTGGAAGCAAACGATCTACTGAACCAAAATCTGGCGCTCGTGCGCTCTGCTAATCTCAACTTCGTAGAAGAAACACGTACAGTCAATCTTGCGCGATACTTCATGGTTAAGATGAGCTATTCCTTCAAGGGATTTGGAGAAGAATCTAAAAGAGGAAGAGGTCCAAGATTCAGATAGCGCCTACTATTGACAGTGATTAGGAAGATGATTCTGTGCTAGTGTCAAGCTACGTACAGATTAGGCCATGTGAGTGGGTAGGCAACTATAATAGAGAAGCTAACTTTGCAGTCTTCAATATCAAGAGTCTTATGATACGATATCGCCACCTTGTCATTCTTACATTTCTCAGTTTACTCTCGCTCGATCTCTGCGGACAGGATAGATCTGTAGCTCATCAGTGGAACGATGTCCTACTAGAAGCTATACGGGATGACCTTGCCAGACCACCAGTGCATGCTCGCAATCTTTACCATACGGCTGCTGTGATGTATGATGCATGGGCACTTTACGATACGTCGGGCTCACAGCCCTACTTGGCTAATCGCCAGTTAGATGGATTTTTGTGCCCTCTTGATAGCTTTCCGAAACCTGAGACACCTGCTGAGCTCCTTGATGCACAGCAGGAAGCTATGAGCTACGCCGCCTACAGGATACTATTGCATAGATTCAGCACCAGCGTGGGTGATTCTACCTCCTTACCGCGCTTTCATGATTTGATGCTTGATCTAGGCTATGATACCACATTTGCTTCCTTAGATTATCTTAGCGGTGATCCGGCTGCTCTAGGCAATTACCTTGCAGCTTGTATGATTGCCTACGGGTTTACGGACGGTAGCAATGAAGCTGGTGCTTATCACAACCAATATTACCTTCCAGTTAATCCTCCGATTCAGCCAGAGCTACGAGGTAATCCAGATATTGAAGATCCTAATCGGTGGCAATCAATTCAGCTAGAAGTATTTGTAGATCAAAGTGGTAATCCTATATCTGGTGATACACTGGAGCACCTTGGTGCTGAGTGGGGAGATACCAAGCCATTTGCGCTAGATAGCTCAGACGCTACGATGCTGCGTCGTGAGGGACTGGACTTTCATGTCTATCTCGATGAGGGCGCACCACCCTACATAGATCTCACTGATAGTGCTAGTAGCCAACTGTATCGCGATGGCTTCACTATGGTCAGTATATGGAGTAGTCATCTAGATCCTGCTGATACTACTCGCTATGATATATCGCCTGCTGGACGAGGTAATAGCACTGAGCTTCCAGAAAACTTTGAAGATTTCTATACCTATTATAATATAGAAGAGGGCGGCGACTATAGTCCTGGTCATGATCTCAATCCCCACACGGGTGAGCCCTACGAGTCTGTAATGGCCAAGAGGGGTGACTACGGTCGTGTGGTAGCAGAGTACTGGGCAGATGGCCCCGATTCAGAAACACCTCCAGGGCACTGGTTCACACTGTTCAATGAGGTGAGTGCCAAGCCAGAACTCATCAAGAGATACCGAGGTGAAGGTCCTGTGCTATCAGATCTAGAATGGGATATAAAGGGATACTTACTCTTAGGTGGAGCTATGCATGATTGTGCTATTGCCGCTTGGAGTCACAAGGGATACTACGATTATCTCCGTCCTGTAAGCGCTCTTCGATTTATGGGTGATCAGGGACAGAGTGAATTTCGTGATAGTACTCGTTACAGTTTTTTTGGCATGCCATTGATGCCAGGACTAGTTGAGCTAATCACACCGACTGATCCACTGGCAGGAGCTGTGGGTCAACATATAGGAAAGGTGAAAGTCAAGTCTTGGCGTGGACCAGATTTTATAGATAGTCCACTACTAGATAGCGCTGGAGTAGATTGGATTCTTCTTGAGCGCTGGTGGCCCTATCAGCGACCTACGTTTGTGACACCTCCATTCTCTGGATATGTCTCAGGTCACAGTACGTACTCTCGAGCTGCGGCAGAGGTCATGGCTTACTTTACTGGTGACGATTACTTTCCAGGTGGGCTCTTTGAATTTGTAGCACCGGCTAATAACTATCTCGTATTCGAAAAAGGACCTAGCGAAGCTGTCCGCCTGCAGTGGGCGACCTACGTAGACGCAGCTAATGAAAGTGCACTGAGCAGAATCTGGGGTGGCATCCATCCACCACAGGATGATATACCTGGACGCCGTATGGGCATCGAAATAGCTCGCAAATCCAATGAGCTGGTCGAGCAACTATTTGCCGTGGACCTGGATGGTGATGGCTTCTTCAGCTACGAAGACTGCGACGACAACAATCCCAACATCAATCCTGGTCTTGCAGAGACCTGCGATGGTCTCGATAATGATTGTAATGGCGCTATAGATGATGGACTTACACAACTCACCTACTGGAGAGATGTAGACGGTGACGGATTTGGAGATGGAGATCGAGCACTAGATACTTGCCTCACTACGACACCGAGCGGCTTCAGTGACAACGGTGCTGACTGTGACGATTCCGATCCACTAATTTTTCCTGGAGCTCCAGAGATCTGCGATGATGCTGATAACAACTGTAATGGTATGGTCAATGAAGGACTAGACTTTGATTTCTATTACCGAGATGATGACGGAGACGGATTTGGAGAGGACGATTTCGTGTTGAGCACATGTCTTGACACCATACCCGCTGGATTTGCAGCAGAGTCAGGAGACTGCGATGACGAAAATCCAGATATCTATCCAGGTGCTCCAGAAATCATTAACAATGGTATAGATGAAGACTGCGATGGTGATGATGCCACCGTAGCTGTAACTGGTATCTATAGCCAAGAGGAAGTAAAGATCTACCCTCAGCCTGCGAAGGAGCAAATCACAATAGAGATGCCCTACACGGGAGAGGTCAGTTTAAGATGGATCACCATAGACGGCAAGATCATCAGCCAGGAAAGCATAGGAATGACGGAATCTCTACGGATCCTATTGCCTATCACAGGTACTCATCAGCTTCTACTAGAACTGAGAGATACGGATGATGTACTATTACATAGTGCGGTAATATTGTCTCACTAGGCGATAGTAATAGTAAAGAACTGAGTGTGCCGTAGCTTCCTATTAAAAGCTGGGGCTTTGTCTTGCTCAGTTCAGGTAAGTATTCACTTGTACCAGTGTGATAATACTGCGCAGTAAGGTCACGCGCTGGCAGTTCTGTCCTACTACCTATTGAGTTAAACCCATTTCGTGCATTAGGTTTTTAGGTAAATGTTTTTCAGCGATGTAACTGACGCTCAGTCAGGACTATAG
>ENA-ORXU01000198-ORXU01000198.1-marine-metagenome-genome-assembly--contig:-NODE-198-length-78054-cov-3.648871_pt1 | contig 78054 bp, 73 predicted proteins | sample MGYA00237869_ERZ511484 | MGnify/ENA metagenome assembly ERZ511484 | reverse complement strand
GCTTATCAGCTCGGATTATGCCAAGATCGGTAGAGGCCACGCCGAAAGGCTGGTTCCCATGATCCAGTCGCTGCCCGGTAAAGGCCATGCCGACCGCATCATGGTGAATATTGGCCCGGGAAGTTTTACCGGCATTCGCGTTGGTATTTCGGCGGCGCGCGCGCTGGCTTTGGCATGGGATGCGGAATGCAGCGGCTATAGCTGCCTCAGCCTTGTTGCGGCAATGGCCAACGCGCAGCAACCGGCGGCGCGGCAACCGGCACCGGGCTCCGCAATAGATGTTGCAATGATCGCTGGGCATGGCGAATTTTTCTTTCAAAGTTTCAGCAGCGAATGCCTGCCGACTTCGGACATCGTCTCGCTTTCCCCTGCCGGCGCAGCCGCCATATCGGCAGCTGGCATATTGGCGGGCAATGCTGCTGTGCAGTTGGCGCAGTTGCGGCCTGATACAACGGCCATCGAACTGCTGCCTGATGCGCGCGCATGGCCCTTGCTTGCCGATGCGCCGTTGCCACCTAGCGCCGCCTATATTCGCGCTGCCGATGCTACGCCTGCGAAGCCCGCACCTGTGATTGCTGCCCCCGCCAAAGCCGGTTCATGTTGAAAATAGTGACAGGGGACGCGCGCGATGTGGCGCGTATAATGCCGATCATGCAATCCGCTTTCGATCCGCAATTCGGCGAGGCTTGGAATTTCGAACAATGCATGTCGATGTTGTCCCTCCCCTATACCAATTTGTGGCTGGCTGAAGTTGACGGTCAATTGCGCGGCTTTGCGATATCGCGCTGGATACTCGATGAAGAGGAATTGCTTATGATCGGCGTTGATCCGGCGTGGCAAAAGCATAACATTGGCCGAACAATAGTTTCACATTTGCTGGATAACGCCCAAAATTCTGGTCGCCTGACAATCTTTCTGGAAGTACGGGATAATAATAACGCGCTGAACTTCTATAAGAATTTGGGGTTCTCAAAAATCGGTCGCAGAAAAGACTACTATTCCGGCAGAAATAACACTAAATACGACGCGATAACGATGCAGCTTTTGCTTACTCCGCAAATTGCCACCGGCACCCAATAACAATTTCGCTATATGACTGGATGAAACATGTCTGAAGATTATAACGCTACCAATGAACTTCTCATAACATTGACCGCCGATATTGTGGCCGCGCATGTCAGCAACAATAGCGTCGCCGTTTCCGATTTGCCATTGCTGATTAACAATGTGCATAGCTCGCTCAACGATATTTCGGGCGAAGCCGAAGCGCCGGCGCCGGAACCTGCTGTTCCGATTAAAAGCTCGATTAAGAATGATTACATCGTCTGTCTTGAAGACGGCAAGAAACTGAAAATGTTGAAGCGCCATTTGATGACGCATTACAGCATGACGCCGGAGGATTACCGCGCAAAATGGGGATTGCCAGCGGACTACCCGATGGTCGCTCCATCCTATGCAGAGGTGCGCCGCGGATTGGCGAAGAAAATCGGGCTTGGCCGCAAACCCGGCAGCTCGCCAGGCAAGAAGAAGAAGAAATAACGGCGCATTGTTTCTGGCCTGTTGCCATTGACGTATGGTACCTGCACTCTACAATCGTGTATTAGGGCAAATTATTAAAGGGCGTCATGGACACCAAAATTGATCTTGAGGCGCTGTGCCAGGAACGCGGACTGCGTATCACGGAACAGCGGCGGATTATCGCCCGCGTCATCTCGGATTCGGACGATCATCCTGATGTGGAGGAGCTGTATAAGCGCGCCTCTGCTGTTGATGCAAAAATCTCCATCGCCACTGTATATCGCACCGTGCGGCTATTCGAAGAAGCCGGGATACTCGACCGTCATGATTTTGGCGATGGCCGCGCGCGATACGAAGCTGTGCCAGAGGCGCATCACGATCACCTGATCGACGTCGAAACGGGTAAAGTCGTCGAATTTGTCGATCCCGAACTCGAAGCATTGCAAAAACAGATTGCTGAGAAACTGGGGTTCCGGCTGGTCGATCACCGGATGGAGCTTTATGGCGTCGCCATCGACCGCAATAGCTGAACCGCGCAACCCTGCGATCCTGCTGTTCGGCCAGATTTTCTTTATAGCACGGGTTGTATTGCTGTTATTGCATTTGATGTCTTCGCTGATCCTGCACGGTATATGGCGCATTTTCGGGAAAACGTCGCCATGGCCGCGCTATTTCCTTGGCGGGCTGGCATGGCTTAGCGGCGTTCGGCCCAAACATATCGGTACGCCTGTTACCACCAACGTATTCTATGTCTCCAATCATGTCAGCTGGGTTGATATCCCTACCTTGTCCGGAGAGACGGGATGCACATTTATAGCCAAGGGCACTTTGGATGACATTCCGATAGTCGGTTGGTTGTGCCGGCTGAACAACACGATTTTCGTCGCGCGCGAAGATCGTCTGGGTGTGGGCAAGCAAATTGATATGATCCGCGCGGCAATCGACGGGCATCAACCGGTGACGATCTTTCCGGAAGGAACCACGCATGATGCGCAGTCGCTGCTGCCGTTCAAACCGTCTTTGTTTCAGGTGCTGTCGCCGCCGCCGCGCCCGATGCTGGTGCAGCCTGTGTATTTAAACTACGGGCCGAAAACACCGCAGATGGCGTGGCTGGGCGATGAATCGGCGATCCGCAATTTCTGGCGATTGTTGTCGCGCATCCGGCCGTTGGAGGCGAAAATCCATTTTCTGCAACCCTTCGATCCGGCCGAGTTGGGCGACCGGAAAGCAATCTCCGCCGAAGTGCGCAGCCGCATCGGGCTCGCGCTTGAGTCTGGCGGTCAGCAAGGATTGCATCTATAGCCTGCGCAATGACGAACGATTCCCCTGCCAAATCCGCCGAACGCGCCGCTCCCAAAAGCTATCATGTGCAAAATTTCGGCTGCCAGATGAATGTGTATGATGGCGCGCGCATATCCGAAATGCTCGACGATCAGGGGATGACCGCGGCTGCAAAGGAACATGCAGATCTCGTGGTGCTGAATACCTGCCATATTCGGGAGAAAGCCGCCGAGAAGGTCTATTCCGAAATTGGCCGCATCCGCAAAAAGCATGGCAGCGATGCGATGGTCGCAGTCGCAGGCTGCGTGGCGCAGGCCGAAGGAGCGGAGATTACACGCCGGTCAAAATCCGTCGATATTGTGGTTGGTCCGCAAGCCTATCACAAGCTGCCCGATATGGTGCGCGGCGCCCGTAACGGCCAGCCGCAGGTTGATCTTGATCTGCCGGGACTCGACAAATTTGATGCATTGCCCCGCGCGCGCAAATCATCGCCGTCGTCATTTCTGACCGTGCAGGAAGGCTGCGACAAATTCTGCACCTATTGCGTGGTGCCTTATACCCGCGGTGAGGAAATCTCGCGCGGGTTTGCTGCGCTGGTAGATGAGGCAAAGGCGCTGGTGGACGGCGGCGCGAAGGAGATTACGCTGCTGGGGCAGAATGTGAACGCATGGTCAGGGGAAGATCTTGCAGGCCGCGCCGTGGGCCTTCCGGGGCTGATCCGCGCGCTGGATAAAATTGAAGGTCTGCACCGTATTCGGTACACCACCAGCCATCCCAATGACATGACCGGCGAACTGATCGCCGCGCATGGTGATGTTTCCAAGTTGATGCCCTATCTCCATCTGCCGGTGCAGGCTGGCAGCAACCGCATCCTGAAGGCGATGAACCGCAGCCATAGCGCCGAAAGCTATTGCGATATACTGCGCCGTGTTCGCGAGGTGCGCCCTGATATCGCGCTTTCAGGCGATTTCATTGTTGGCTTTCCCGGCGAAAGCGACGCCGATTTTGAAGCAACGATGCAGCTGGTTCGCGAGGTGAAATATGCGCAGGCCTACAGCTTCAAATATTCGCCCCGCCCCGGAACGCCCGCCGCCACGATGGACGATCAGATCGCGCCGGAAGTGATGGACGAACGGCTTCAACGGCTCCAGGCATTGTTGAGCGAACAGCAACTTGCGTTTAACCGATCGGTGATTGGCCGCGAATGTGACATATTGCTCGAACGCACAGGAAAGCTGGACGGGCAGTTGCTTGGCAAGACGCCGTGGCTGCAGTCAGCGCATGTCAATATGCCCGGCCTGGCCATTGGTGATATGGTGCGCATCCGCATTACCGAAGGGCGCCATAGCAGCGTGAGCGGCGAAGTGCTGAACGAGGTATCGGCCTGATGGCGAAAAAAATACAGGCCCGCGCTGGCGAGGTTTCACGCATCGAAATCACGTTTGATAAGCCGCATCTGATGACCAGCATTTTCGGCGAATTTGATCGCAATCTGGTAACGATTGAAAACCGGCTGGGCGTGTATATTTCCGCGCGCGGTGATAAGGTTCAGATCGAGGGTGAGGTTACCGCGGCGGCCCGCACGCGCGACGTATTGAACGACATTTATACGCGGGTACAACGCGGCGAGGAAATCGACGCCCCTGTGGTAGAATCGGTAATTGCGATGAGCGCGGAGCCGCTGCTTGACGGGTTGACGCGCAAGGATGACAGCAAAGCGCCAAAGGTGATGATCCGCACGCGCAAACGCACGCTGGTGCCGCGTTCGCCAATGCAGACGCCGTATATGGAATCGCTGCAACGCGATGATATGATTTTCGCGCTTGGCCCTGCCGGTACCGGCAAAACCTATCTTGCCGTGGCGCAGGCGGTTGCAATGTTGATCAGCGGCGCGGTGGACCGCCTTATATTGTCGCGGCCAGCGGTGGAGGCTGGTGAGAAGCTGGGCTTCCTTCCCGGCGATATGAAGGAAAAGGTCGATCCCTATCTGCGCCCGATCTATGACGCGCTGTATGATTGCCTGCCTGCCGAGCAGGTCGAGCGGCGTATCGCAAGCGGCGAGATTGAAATCGCGCCATTGGCTTTCATGCGCGGGCGCACATTATCCGACAGCTTTATCATTCTGGATGAAGCGCAGAATACGACGCGCGAACAGATGAAGATGTTTCTCACCCGGTTCGGCCAGAACAGCCGGATGGTAATCGCTGGCGATCCGCAACAGGTGGATATTCCCGGCGGCGAACGCCAATCCGGGCTGCGCGATGCGACATATAAGCTGGACGGTGTCGAAGGCGTCAATATGGTGCGCTTTACCAGCGCCGACGTGGTTCGCCATCCGCTCGTCGGGCGGATCGTGGATGCGTATGAGGACGACTGATGCTGTCTGTTGACGTGAGCGCGGATGATGTGTGGGGGGATGAAGCAGCATGGACGGATATCGCGAATAAAGCGATGCAGAGCGCGGCTGCAGTGACAGGCTACGCCGCGTTCGATGCGGATGTCAGCCTGCTTCTCACCGATGACGAACAGGTACAGCAGCTTAACAAACAATGGCGCGGCAAGGACCGACCGACCAATGTGCTGTCCTTCCCCATGCTCGATACCGGAGCGTTGGCATTGGCATCAGCGCCAGCAGCGCCAGCAGTGGGAGAGCAGCAGCGGCAGCACAGCGAAATGATGCTAGGCGATATTGCACTGGCATATGAAACCTGCGCGGCGGAGGCGGACGATAAACGCATAACGCTGCAACGTCATGTGACGCATCTGATTATCCATGGCGCATTGCATCTGTTAGGATATGATCATATCGTAGATAGCGATGCGGAGACGATGGAGAGGCTGGAAATAAAAGCGCTTGCATCATTGGGGCTGCCCAATCCATACGTCGCCAATGAACATGAACAATAGCGGGGCAGATACGCGTCTCTAAATGCCAGAGGGTGACAGTAGCAGTTCCGGCAATAATGGAACAGATCAGGATAACGGCCATTTATGGAACCGTTTGATCAGGTTGTTCCGCCGGGAGGCTGAACCGACGCTTCGTGAACAGCTTGAAGAAGCGATCACAGAGCATGAGGAGGAAACGGGCGAGGAGCCCGCCGATATCAACAGCAATGATCTGTCCGCTGTAGAACGCACGATGCTGCGCAATCTGCTGCATTTCAGCGAACATCGCGCCGATGACGTCATGGTTCCGCGCAATAAGATGATTGCCGTGGCGGAGGATGCAAATTTCGAAACCTGCATCGATCTATTCTCCGAACATGGCCACAGCCGCCTGCCTGTATTTCGCGATACGCTCGATGAAATAGTGGGCATGATCCATATCAAAGACGTGTTCGCCGTATTGGCCAAGGACAAGATCGGGCCGGACAATATTGCATCCTTTGTCCGGCAGCCGCGCTACGTTCCCGAAAGCATGGGCGTTCTGGAACTGCTTGATGAAATGCGGCGCACGCGCACGCATCTTGCAATTGTCGTCGATGAATATTCCGGCACCGAAGGATTGGTCACGATTGAGGATCTGGTCGAGGAAATCGTTGGCGAGATCGAGGACGAGCATGATGATGAGCCGGAGATTCTGCTGACCGAGGTGGAGCATGGCATCTGGGAAGCCGATGCGCGCGCCGAGCTTGACGATGTTGCAGAGATGATCGATCCGCAGCTCGCGTTGGTTGACGGCGATGTCGATACGCTGGGCGGTCTGGCCTTTGTGATCGCGGGGCAGGTTCCTGTGGTCGGTGATATCCTGGTTCAGGAACATAGCGGCTGGCGGCTGGAGGTGTTGGAGGCAGACGAGAAACGCGTTTCCCGGCTGCGGCTGCATGGGCCAGGATACCGCGCGCCCGTATAGTCTACAGCGCCTGCATTTCGTGACAATTTTAGCACAGTAATTTTCTTATCGCTTCAAGCGGGAACATGCGCTGCTTTCTCGCATTTCCTACATGACGGCTGCAACGACAGGCGTGAATTTGAATGAATGATAAAGGAAATAAAATGCATAAGTTGTTACTCTCTCCCCTCGTTCTCGCGGCAATGGCGGCTACACCAGCAATGGCGCAAGAGGACGCCCCGTTTTCAGGGCCATGGGCAGCTGGCATCGCGGGTTATGATGATCTTGATGGTGCAAAGGGCAATCTGCTCTATGGCGGTCAGATCGGATTTGATATCGATACGAACGGCGCCGTAATTGGCCTGGAAGGCGAATATTCGGATTCAGACGTGAAAGCACGCGATTCAAACGTAATCGATGTGGGCGATTCTGTACGTGTGAATACAGACCGCGATTTGTATGCCGGTATCCGTATCGGCGGGCGCATTACCCCCACGACCATGCTGTATGCCAAGGGCGGCTATACCAATGCACGTTTCGAAGGGCGCTTTACGCCCGGAACGACGACTGGTGATGGTGGGGCCGCGAATGCCGTCGACCCGTCGGATAGCGGCGTCACCGCTGACGGATATCGTTTGGGTGCCGGTGTTGAACAGCAGTTCAACATGCTTGGCCCGCGCGGTTTTATCAAAGCGGAATATCGCTATTCCAACTACCAGAATATCGATCTCGGCGGCGAAGACGTTGATTTCAGAACCGATTTCGATCGCCATCAGGTCGCAGTAGGTGTGGGCGTTCGCTTCTAGGCCGATCGGCTACAAAACAAAGGAAAGGGCCGCAGCGACAATGCTGCGGCCTTTTTTTATTCGGTCAAACAGCCTCGGCCAACTTCACGGCGCGATCCTTCCATTCCTGCGACAATGACTGTAATTCAGATAGCTTGCGTAGCGCGTCGCCGGCCCCCTCTTCGCGGTGGCCTTTACCGATTATTAGATGAAACACGCGTGCCACGGTCCAATCATGCGGCGCTTGTTCCAATTGTTCTATCACATCGCCCGCCGCTACGCTGCCTTCTTCCAGCACCCGGAAATACAGGCCGCATTTTCCGCTGCGGATAATCTGACGTGATACGCCATGCGCTGTGAACCGATGATCGATTTTCCAGCATGGCTGCCTGCCTTGGCAAATTTCCACTGTCGCCTCGCCCATACGGAACCGATCCCCGATCCGCACTTTCGCTTCAGTAAAGCCCGGCGCACTTATATTTTCGCCAAACGCACCAGCGGCTGTTAACAATGGATGCCCATCCAGTTTGACGTTCCAATAAGGGTAATGTTCCGGCGGATACAGATGCACCGCCTTTTCGGGGCCGCCATGCGCGCGCTTATCGGCCACCTCGTCGCCATCAAACCCCGTCTCGCGCAGCATCACGCGCCCGGTTACTGGCGAGCGCGCCATTGCACTTTTCCGGCCATCAGACGCGAAATCCCTTGGCCGTCCGGTCAGCAGGCTATCGACGAGCGTGGTAATCATCCACAGGCTTTTACAGCAAAAATCGCCGCCGCGCATTGGCTTTCTGCTGGCGGCTGACTATGACGGCAGCATGCAGACGAGCGATCTTCGCATTGCGCTTTTTAGCGGCAATTACAACATGACGCTGGACGGCGCGAACAAGGCGCTGAACCGTCTGGTCGGCTATCTGCTGGAACAGGGCGCAGATGTGCGCGTCTATTCGCCCACGATTGCATCGCCTGATTTCGAACCCACCGGCGATTTGGTCAGCGTGCCTTCGGTCGCCATACCGAACCGGCCAGAATACCGCATCCCGCTTTCCTTCTCGCGCCGTGTTCGCGCCGATATCGAGGCGTTTGATCCCAACATCATCCACATCTCCAGCCCCGACAGGGTATCGCGTCAGGCTGCGGCATGGGCGCGGCGGCGCGGCTTGCCTGTTTTGTGTTCTGTCCACACCCGGTTTGAAACCTATTTTCGGTACTATAATCTCGCCTTCATCGAACCATTGATGATTGCGTGGCTCCGCAAATTATATCGCCGCTGCGACGCGCTGGTCGCTCCATCGGAAAGCTTTGCGCAGGTGCTGCGCGAACAGCGGATGAATTACGATATCGATATCTGGTCACGCGGGGTGGACCGCGACATATTCGATCCGTCGCGGCGCGATCTGGATTGGCGCAGCGATCAGGGAATTGACGAAGATGTGCCCGTTATCGGCTTTCTGGGCCGATTGGTGATGGAAAAAGGGCTGGATGTTTTTGCCGACACGATTGATCTGCTGAACCGCCGCAAGGTGCATCACAAGGTTATGGTCATCGGCGAAGGCCCGGCGCGCGGATGGTTTGAAAACCGGTTGCCAGACGCGGCCTTTGTGGGATTTCAGGGCGGCACAGATCTGGCCCGTGCAATTGCGGGGATGGACGTTCTTTTTAACCCCAGCGTTACTGAAACCTTCGGCAATGTAACATTGGAAGCCATGGCGTGCGGCCGTCCAGTGGTGGCAGCAAAGGCTACGGGCAGCCAAAGCCTTGTCGAGGATAAATATAATGGCCGCTTGATCACGCCCGGCGCGATCAATCAGTTTTCCGATGCACTCCAACTATACTGCGAAAATGCCGATATACGCGCAGAACACGGGGCCGCCGGTGAACAACGCAGCCTGAATTACAGCTGGGACGCCATCAATCAGGTTGTGGCCGATACATATTTGCGTTTGATCCGGCAAAAACAGCGGACCGAACGCTGATCTGGCCAAATCAGTAGCAGTGCAGTAATCCATCGCCATGTCCGATCTATTCGCCGATCAACCCCAACAATCGCCGCCGCCGCCGCCAATCGCGGCTGGCAACGCACCGCTGGCTGATCGTTTGCGCCCGCGCAGTTTAGACGAAGTCATCGGACAGGAACATCTCACCGCAAGTGACGGCGCAATCGGACGTATGATCGCGGCAGGAAAATTATCTTCGATGATCCTATGGGGCCCGCCCGGCACTGGCAAAACCAGCATCGCACGGCTTCTCGCCAACGCGGTGGGCATGCATTATCTTCCGATAAGCGCGGTATTTTCAGGCGTAGCGGATTTGAAAAAGGCATTCGCCCAAGCGGAGCAAATAGCCAAAACGGGCAAACAGACATTGCTGTTCGTCGATGAAATTCACCGGTTCAATAAGGCGCAGCAGGATGGCTTTCTGCCATTTGTCGAACGCGGCGTCGTCACGCTGGTCGGTGCCACGACGGAAAATCCCAGCTTTGAATTGAATGCTGCGCTGCTGTCACGGGCGCAGGTATTGTTGCTGGAGAGGCTGAACGAAACCGCGCTGGCACAGCTGCTTGCCAATGCAGAAACGCTGACGGGCAAAAAACTGCCAGTGACTGCGGATGCGCGCATGGCATTGATTAACGGTGCCGATGGCGACGGGCGGTTTTTGTTAAATCAGGCAGAAACGCTGTTCGATATTGCCGTCGATAACGCGTTGGACGCCAAAGCAATGGCAGCACTGCTCCACCGCCGCATGCCGGTGTATGATAAAAGCGGTGACGGCCATTACAACCTGATCAGCGCGCTGCATAAGTCAATGCGCGGTTCCGATCCGCAGGCGGCGCTATACTGGCTGGCGCGTATGCTCACCGCTGGGGAAGATCCGCTTTACGTGCTGCGCCGGATCACGCGGTTTGCCAGCGAGGATATCGGCCTTGCCGATCCGCGCGCGCTGCAGCAATGTCTTGCCGCAAAAGACGCCTACCAATTTCTGGGCAGTCCGGAGGGCGATCTCGCCATTGCGCAGGCCTGTCTATATTGCGCTGCTGCGCCCAAATCCAATGCGGTCTATGCTGCGCAGAAGGCCGCATGGAAATCGGCGGCGGACACCGGCTCGCTGATCCCTCCGCCCAATATTCTGAACGCGCCGACGACATTGATGAAGGATCTCGGCTATGGCGCAGGCTATAGCTATGATCATGATCAGGCGGACGGGTTCTCCGGTGACAATTACTGGCCGGAACAGATGGAACCGCAAACATTCTATCATCCTGTTGACCGCGGGAACGAACGCGCAGTGCGTGAACGCATGAAATATTGGGACGATCGCCGCGCGCATATCCGCCAAGGCGCACGAACTGAAGCCGATTTCCGGGATGATGCGGAAGGCTGAATTTTTCCAAAGCATTGATGTGCAGCGATAAGCGAACTTGCACGATAGACAATTTTACGCCGATTGTCTGTAAGTATTTGAAATAGCCAATCAGTGGTGTTAACACTTAATTAACAAGATGCGCTGCCGCATTTTGTACTCAACAGGGAGTGGATTATGAATAACTTACGGATTGGCAATTACGCGTTTGACGCGAATGCTGCCATTCAGGTCGCGGAAAAGGTGGGAATGGCGCTCGTTATTCTCGCTATCACGTGGATCCTGGCAAAAGCCGCGAAATGGGCCTTCGCAAAACTTGTCGATAACGTAGGTTTTCTCCGGCGCGACACGTCTTCCGGCGAATCTATCGGTAATTCGCTCGGCAAAATTGTCAGCCTGCTTATCTGGCTCTTTGGCCTGATGGCCGTTCTGACAGTGTTTAATCTGGGCGGAGTAATCGCGCCGATCGAAAAACTGCTCAGCAATATTATGGACTTCATCCCAAATCTGGTGGGTGCGGCGCTGATATTCTTTATCGGTCTGATCATCGCGGGTATCCTGCGCGATCTGATTGTGACGGCATTGCAAACGGTTGATTTTGACAAATGGGCAAATCGCGGCGGTATTGATACTGCAACAGGCAACAGCAAAATCAGCACCACCATCGGAACAGTGATCTACGCTCTGGTGACGATAACGGTGGCGATCCTTGCGCTTGAGGCTCTGAACCTTGAAGCGATTTCAGGACCGGCGAGCGACATGCTGCGGATCATCCTGACATCTATTCCGAACATTATCGTTGCTGCGATTATCCTCGCTATCGGCTATCTGGTATCGAATTTCGTGGTTCAGCTGATCAAGGAATTGTTGCCGGATCTCGGTGTGGACCGCGCGCTTACCAGCTCCGGTCTGGTATCGGCCGGAACCAGCGCATCGGGCATCATCGCCCGCGTTGTGCAGGTCGCTATCATGCTGTTCTTCGCCATTGCAGCGACACGCATGCTGGGCTTCCCTGAACTCACCGCAATCCTTGACCAGATATTGGAATTGGGCGGACGCGTGGTGTTTGGCGCAGTCGTGATCGGCATCGGCGTTCTGATCGCGAATATGATTTCGCGGTTGATGGATACTGATGGCGACGGCGGCATCGCGTCCACCGTGGTGCGTTATGTAGCTATCATCCTGTTCACGTTCATGGGTCTGGAATTCATGGGTGTTGGCGACGATATCGTGCGGCTTGCATTTGGCGCGCTGGTTATCGGCTCTGCAGTTGCAGCGGCGCTGGCTTTCGGCCTGGGCGGACGCGAAACTGCTGGCAAGGTGCTTGAAGATCTGCGGGAAAATCCTCCACAGCCCAAAGCGAAGAAGCCAGCGGTCAGCAAGCCGGTGGCTCCCAAGCCTACGGTGAAGAAGCCTATCGTTAGAGAATAGGACGTTTCATTCGATACGAAAAGGGGCGGGGCCATGCAGGCACCGCCCCTTTTTTTATGCCTTCGTAATACACAGGGAAAATCATGGGCAGTCAGATGCGTCAATTTGCGAATTTCATCTGTATCGATTGGTCCGGCGCTGTAAGCCAAAGACCGCGCGGGATCGCGGCTGCGCAGATCGGACAATCCGGCCCGCCCTCCCTGCTGTCGCCGAAGCCGCGCTGGTCGCGCTTTGACATTTTGAATTGGCTGAACAAGCTGGCCGACGCCCAAACCGATGTCCTGATCGGAATGGATTTATCGTTCGGTTTGCCCTTCGTTGATCATGGCGCATTCTTCCCCGAATGGGACGACAGCCCGGCAAGGGCATCACAGCTTTGGACGCTAGTGGACCAAATTAGCGGTGATGATCCGCATTTGGCCGTAAGCAGCTTCCTGAAACATCCACAAGCAAAGCGCCATTTCCGCCATGCCAAAGGTGATGTCGGCGATCTGTTCGAAGGCGGCATAGGGCGACTGCGCGTTTGCGAACATCATCAACGCGCGACCAAACAGGCCAATAGCTGGAGCTGCTTTAACCTCGTCGGCGCAGGTCAGGTGGGCAAAAGCTCGCTTACCGGAATGCGAATGCTTAACAGGCTTTCAGGCCGGATTCCTGTGTGGCCATTTGATCCTTTGCCTGCGCACGGCCCTGCGCTGGTCGAAATCTATACCAGCATGGCCGCGCGCGCCGCAGGGATACCACCGGGCCGCAGCAAGATCCGTGACCGTCAGGCATTGGTAAATGCGCTGCGCCAGTTGGATACGCCTGCGCCCGCGCGGCTTCGCAGCTATGATGATCACAGCACCGATGCGCTGCTAACATCCGCGTGGATGCGCAAAACCAGCACAAACCCCGCAATGTGGAACCCGCCGTTGCTCACCGAAAAAATTAGCCAAACAGAGGGGTGGACCTTTGGCGTGATTTGATGCAATGAACGCTTCGCAAACGCGATGCCGGTATAGCTCAGTTGGTAGAGCACCTGATTTGTAATCAGGGGGTCACGAGTTCGAATCTTGTTGCCGGCACCATTTGCATTCCTGCAAAAGCGCACAAAGCCTGTTGAGCCGGTGCCGATTTGTTCGGCGCACCGACCAAACTAGCGTGTGACGTTATAGCGCAGCTGGTTTTCGCTCAATTGAAAGCCCACGAGCAATTCAAAGCTTGTACGCACCAACGCCGCCCGGACTGCCGGATCGGCAAGCGGATCGAGCGCGGCATCGACATCGCCGGGTTTGCGCTTTTTGTTGATTTTCTCGATAATCTCTGCAGGCAGCCGTGCTGCGCTCCCCTCAACGAAGGCCGCAGCCTTAGCGGGCGTTCGGGTTGTGGCTTGTCCATCGGCAAACTGCAAAGTCACCTGCCCCACCCGTTTCGCGACGACGGCGCTGCCGCCCTGCACGACTGTGGAATAATAGGGCAAATTAACCGTCCGTGCGCCGCGCGCATCGCTGCGTATCGCGCGCACTTCAAACTGCGCTTCGGAATAGATTTTCGCGCCGCTATTATCGCAGGTTGAACGCACTTGCGTGATATTTGCCACCACATCAATTGCGCTTGCATCCTGGCTGCCCGCGGGATTGAACAACGTAATATCGCCAGTGCCATCGGGCACAGCCACGATTGGGCAGCCCGTGCGCGTGGCCGCGACGCCGACGCCGCTATCGAGCACAAGATCGCCATCCCGGCTGCAGGCTGACAGCAACAGCGAGGCCGCGATGGAGGTAAAAATAATAACATTCTTGTTCATGGCTTGGCCCTTGCCCCTCGCGGCGGTTGTTCTGCGCATTGCTAGCGCCTATCTGTTCCTTATCGCCGCCGCCGCGCCTGCGCAACAGGCGAAAGCACTTGGCCCAATTGGCAGGATTAGCTATCTGAGATGTCCAATGACTGAACAAAATCCTATCAAACCGCCGATGACACTGATTCTGGCTGCCCCGCGCGGCTTTTGTGCCGGGGTGGACCGCGCGATCCAGATCGTAGAACTGGCGCTGGAGCAGCATGGCCCGCCGGTTTATGTGCGCCATGAAATCGTGCATAACCGCTTTGTCGTCGATAGTCTGAAAGCGAAGGGCGCGATATTTGTCGAGGAACTGTATCAGGTTCCCGATGGCGCGCAGGTGGTATTTTCTGCACATGGCGTGCCAAAATCCGTGCCGGCCGATGCGAAGGAGCGCGGGCTCGACTATCTTGATGCCACCTGCCCGCTGGTATCAAAAGTGCACAAACAGGCCGAGCGTCAGGTCGAGGCAGGACGGCATATCATTTTTGTCGGGCATGAGGGCCATCCAGAAGTTATCGGCACATTCGGGCAAGTGCCCGCCGGTGCGATGACGTTGGTGGAAACAGTACAGGATGCCGAAAATGTGGAATTGCAGGGTGATCGCGAACTGGCTTTTCTGACACAGACAACGCTGTCGGTGGATGATACGCAGGATATTGTGGAAGTGCTGCAACGCCGCTTTCCCGGTATCGTCGGGCCGAAAGGCGAGGATATCTGCTACGCCACGTCAAACCGGCAAGAAGCCGTGAAATCCATCGCAGATCAATGCGATGTCGTATTGGTAATAGGCGCGCCGAACAGCAGCAATTCGATGCGGCTGGTGGAGGTGGCCGAGCGGTGCGATACAGAATCGCATCTCGTGCAACGGGCAAGCGATATTGATTTCAGCTGGTTTGCCGATGTCCAGACGGTTGGGCTAACCGCAGGTGCATCTGCGCCTGAACAGTTGGTGCAGGAGATTATCACCGCGCTGGCCGACAGATTTGATCTTACGCACCGCGAAGTGCGCACGGCGCAGGAAAACATTACGTTCAAATTGCCGCGGCAGCTTACTGAAAATATACGATAGTGGCAGTCTACACGCAGGTTAGCGCCGAAGACGCCGCCAGCTTTCTGGCCAAATATGACGCTGGCGAATTGATATCATTCAAAGGTATCGCGGAGGGTGTCGAGAACAGCAACTATCTCGTCGAAACCACCAAAAGCAAATATTTCCTCACGCTGTATGAAAGCCGTGTCGATCCTGCCCAGCTGCCATTTTTTCACGATCTGCTCGGCCATTTGAAACAGGCAGGCTGCCTCGTCCCGGCCTTTATTCATGACCGTGAAGATAATTGGCTGCAACAGCTATGCGGCCGTCCGGCGTGCCTTATTGAATTTCTAAGCGGCGTCTCGCCAAGTGAACCCGGCGCTGCACAGGCAAACGCAATCGGCACCGCATTGGGCGAATTGCATCTGGCCCTGCGCGATTTCGACGGGCACCGGCCAAACAGTATGGGGCTGGCCGAATGGCGCAGGCTGGCCAATGAATGCGGCGATGCTGCATTGGACGACATCGCCCCCGGCCTTGCCGCCCGCATTGATGAAGAGCTTTCGTTGCTTGAACGCGACTGGCCCGTGCATTTGCCTCACTCTGTCATTCATGGCGATTTATTTCCCGACAATGTGCTGATGCTGGGCAATACTCTTTCGGGGCTTATCGATTTCTATTTCGCCTGCACCGAAATTCGCAGCTTCGATATAGCCGTCACACATGCAGCGTGGAGCTTTTCGAGCGATGGCGCGCATTACCTGCCTCAAATCGGGACAGCCATTTTGGATGGCTATCGGCAGACGCACGGGATTGATGCGGAAACGCTTTCGGCACTTCCTCTTTTGTTTAGAGGGGCTTGCCTGAGGTTTCTGCTGTCCCGCTGCTATGATTGGGTGAATACGCCGGCGGGCGCGCTGGTAACACCGAAAAACCCGACAGCGTTTCTCTACAGACTTGATTTTTATGCAAACCCTGCAAATAAGGACATCATATTGGGGTAGTATGAAACAGGTTGAAATCTATACAGACGGTGCTTGCAAGGGAAATCCCGGCCCGGGTGGCTGGGGCGCTATCATCCGCTATGGCGAGCATGAAAAGGAAATCTGCGGCGGTGAGGATGATACCACCAACAACCGCATGGAGCTGACCGCTGCGATCCAATCGCTGAAATTGCTGATCGAACCGTGCGAAGTGCTGCTGCATACTGACAGCAAATATGTGCTGGATGGTATCACCAGATGGGTCGAAGGCTGGCAGCGCAATGGCTGGAAAAACGCATCGAAACAGCCGGTGCGCAATGCCGATTTATGGCACGAGCTGATCGACGCGGCGGGCCGCCACGAAATTGAATGGCATTGGGTGAAGGGCCATTCCGGTTCGGTTGGTAATGACCGCGCAGACGCCTTGGCCAGCTCTGCCGCGCTTGCCATTCAAAATGGCGAATCTGCTGACGTTGGCTGATATCTAAAAACGGTTTGGTGCATACCGCGCAGGATCCACACCGGCTGGAGCAGTTTGATCGCCGGTGATCAGCGAAGCCGCAAGCTGCGCCGATGCAGGTGCTGTTTGAATGCCGAAACCGCCCTGCCCGGCCAGCCAGAAGAAATGTTCATTCGCTGGATCATGGCCGATCACCGGTAGCCGGTCCGGCGCAAAACTGCGCAGTCCCGCCCAGCTATGTTCAACCTTTGCTACGCGCCAATCCACCACTTTGCTGAAGCGGTCAATCGCGGTTGCAATGTCGATTTCTTCGGCGGCAGCATCGCAAGGCGCGCTTGGCGTTTCATCATGCGGGGTAAGCCAGATGCGCCCGGCAGGATCAGCCTTGAAATAAAAGCTGCCGTCCAATCCAAGGATCAACGGCAGATCGGCGGGCGGCGCAGGATCGGTCGCAAGTTGCACTACAGTTCGGCGCAGCGGCGTGATGCCGGTGGGCGCAATCCCGCTGAGCTGTGCCACCATGTCCGCCCATGCGCCCGCCGCGTTGATCAGCAGCCGTGCCGAAAAAGTCTCTCCGCCTGCCTCTATTTGCCAAAGTCCGCGACCGAATTTTGCCCGGTGCAGCGCCGTGCTTGTTTGCAATACAGCGCCGCCGTGCCGTGCGCCGCGAAGATACGCAGCGTGCAGCGCGGCCACATCAATATCATAACAGCCATGTTCATACACGCCGATATCCCAGCCAGCGCGCAAACCCGGGATCTGCGCGGAAATCTTCTCTGGCGGCAATTGTTCGAAGCTGAGCGTTGTTTCTGCAAAATCTGCGATCAATCTGGCGGCCAGCGGTCGATCGTCATTGCGGCCGATATGCAATGCGCCGCGATGGTGCATAAAGGCAGTGTCCGAAAATTGCGCTGGCGGCTGGCGAAGAAAATCGCCTGACGCTGTGGTAAGCGGCTGAACCCCCGGCCCGCCGTAGCTTTCGTTCCAGAACGCAACGGACCGCCCGGTGGCATGATATCCCGGCTGCGGCTCAGCCTCCAGCAATAGCACTGAACGCGACGGCGCGAGTGCGTGCGCGATGCTCACCCCGGCCATCCCGGCGCCGACTATGACAATATCAAAATCCGCTGACGCAACCTGCATCAGGGTTTGGGCGCATGCGTATCGAAAAAATCCTCAATCCGCCGCAGACATTCATCGCGCACGTCGTCTGCTTCTCTCAGCAATTCATGCGCGGCGTTCAATCCGAAACAATGCAATTCGGAATTGGGTAGCCGCTCGTGATCCTCGATAATCCGTTTCGTACTGACAAGCTGATCGAATTTTGCCGCGAGCAAAAGCACAGGCCGATGCATATTTTCCAGCGTGCCGCGATTGCGCAGCCGCGTCGTAGAGGCAAAGGCGCGTTCCAGCCATCGCCAGCATGGCGGACCCAGCCGAACATCGGGCCGTTCATTCCACCAGAAAAATTCATCTTCATATCGCCGGTCGCTATGCGTTAAAATCTTCTGGCGTAGTGCGATTGGCGACAATGGCTTTTCGCTGTCCTTCCATGCCGGCCGCTTGCCGCGCCCCATGCGAATCATCAGCTTTGCAAAGCCATGGCTCCATGAAAGCGGAACCCCGCTTGGCCGGATGCCCAGCATCGGCGCGCTTAGCGTGGTGGCAACAGGATCAACCGCCTGTTCAACCAGCGCGCGCATGGCGAGATGCCCGCCCATTGAATGCGCGACCAGAACGTGCGGACCGGGCGTTTCAGCCTTCCACTTGCTCCAGAAAAATTTAAGGTCGGCAATCCAGACAGAAAAATCCGCAATATAGCCAACGTTGCGATTTTCCAGAATACGCCCCGACAATCCCTGCCCGCGCCAATCTATAGCAGTTACGTTCCATCCGGCGCGCGCCCAATGGTCCAGCGTTTCGAGGTATTTTTCATAATGATCGCCGCGTCCCGGCAGGAACAGCAACGATCCGCGCGGCTGCCCACCCGACAGCGATGGCCAGTCAATGCGGCGGATTTCCCAGCCATCTTCGGCCTGCCACCAGCTTTCCGCTGCTTCTGCTGGAATCTGTCTCCAACGAAGATCGTCCTCGCTGCTGGCCATGTTGCTTTCGCGCATAATTACCTTTTGGTAAGTTTCCGTGGTTAATCAGGTGCAATGTTTACCGAAAACCTCATCTACGCGCTGCTCGCAGGATTGGCAATTGCGCTCGTCTTCTCGACATACAGCGATATTCGCCATCGGCTGATCTATAACAAGGTTACCATTGCGATAGCTTTGGCAGCGCCGGCCTATTGGATCGCCACCGGGAATTATTCGCTGGAGGCAATCGGCCTGCATTTGCTGGTCGCTGTCTGCACATTCCTGTTCTTTGCGCTGTTCTTCTATCTCGGCATGATGGGCGGCGGCGATTTGAAACTTTTCACTGCATTGGCGCTCTGGTTCAGCTGGGATGTAACGCTGCGCATGATCTTTCTCGCGTCCATTCTGGGCGGATTGGTAACACTTGTATTTTGGGCAATTCATAAAGTGAAACAACAGGATGGTCCCGTCCGCGTTCCTTATGGGGTCGCAATAACTATCGCTGGATTAATTATCGTTAGTGAACGGTTTATTTACCATTTTGGGTGAATAAGCGTGTTCCAATCAGGGGATCCTTCAGGAGGCCTAGTTCGTCATGGATAAGAAAAAAGTTATTTTGCTGGTATGCGCGCTGATCATTGCAGGCGTCACTGCCTTTATGGCACGCAGCATGTTTACCGGTGCATCTGCACCCTCGGCCAAGGCGGTCGAACAGGCTGTGCCAACCGGCCCGAAGATCCTCGTGGCAACACGGGCGCTTCCGGTGGGAACAATCATCACTGCTGATTCTTTCAGCTATCAGCCATGGCCCAAAGAGCTTGTCGAGGCAGCCTACTTCCTCGATACCGGCAAAGAGGGCGATGGCGCTGCGAATCTTCAGGAGCTGAACGGCACTGTCGTGCGCACTGCGATTACCGCGGGCCAGCCGATCACTAAGGGATCACTCGTTTTTCCCGGCGATCGCGGCTTTCTGGCAGCAGCGTTAAGCCCCGGCATGCGCGCTGTCACTGTTCCGGTGTCTGCGTTGACCGGTGTTGCCGGTTTCGTATTCCCCGGTGACCGCGTCGATTTGGTGCTGACACAGAATGTAAATGATGACAGCCCCGACAAACGCCCATTGAAAGTAGCCGAGACCATTATGCGCAATATGCGCGTGCTGGCCACCGATCAACGCTCCAGTCCGGGTAAAGACAAAAACGGTAAAGTGTTGGTAAAACAGTATAAGCTGGTCACGCTCGAAGCTACCCCTGCACTCGCAGAGAAAATCTCGGTTGCGCTCAGCTTGGGTACGTTGAGCCTGTCGCTCCGTTCACTGGCCGACAATCAGGCTGAATTGGAACTGGCGCTGGCATCCGGCGATGTTTCGGTTCCCGAAAATGCCACACCGGAAGAAGAAGAGGCGATCCTAGCCAAAATACAGACCCGCCCAAGTTCGGGCGCCAAGAGCTTCACAACCGGCGGCCAGGTGTCACGCTTCCAGCGCAGCAACTACGAACCCGCGCCGAAAACTGCGGTTCAGCAGGCTGCAAAAGAAGTTCGTGAAACCAAAACGATCGAAAAAATCCGCAAGGGACCAGTCGTCCGCGTTTCCAAGGGCGGTAATGTCGAAGAAGTAATGTTGGACCGGAGATAAGACATGAATAGCATGAAGAAAATCAGATCCGGCATAGCTGCATTTGCTATGGTCGCTGCATTCGGCACCGCCGGTAGCATGGCGGCACCCAGCCAGGCACAGGCGCAGTCTTCGAAAGACGCCCGCACGATTACAATGTCCGTCGGACGCGGCCAGCAGTTTAATCTGCCACGCAACATTGCCGATGTCACCGTTACCAACAGCGGCGTTGCCGATGTCGAGGTGAAAACCGCACGTCAGATTTATATTCATGCAAAGGGGCCGGGCGAAACAACTGTCTACGCAACCGATGCTGCCGGCAACAATGTGTTGGTACTCAATGTTCGTGTTGGCACCAATATGGATTCGCTGGGGCAGATGCTGTCTGTGGCGATGCCAGAAGCCGATATCAATATCACCACAATGAACGGTGTTGTCTTGCTGACCGGCACAGTCGCACAGCCCGAAGACATTGCCGAGGCCGAACGTCTGGTCGCTGCGTTTTCGCGCGGGACCGAGGTGGTTAGCCGCCTGCGCACGGCAACGCCGCTGCAGGTCAATCTGCAGGTTCGTATTGCGGAAGTCAGCCGTTCACTTGCCAAGGAGATGACGGGCAACGTCGCATCACGCGACAGTTCAGGCGGGTTCCTGTTTGGAGTGAACCGCGGACGCGATTTCGTGAATATTGGCGATGTGGATACCTCTAATCTGCCGCAGCTTGATGCTTCATCTGCGTTTGGCTTGCCAGCAGGATCAATCAGCCTGCCGTTCAATCCGCAAACCGGGCAGTTTGTGACGGGCGGGACGGATTTCGAATTCAGCAATGTTACCGGCGGTAATGTGCTGCAAGCCGCTGGCCGCCTGTTCGGGCTGGATGTCGCGGCTGCGTTTGATCTGTCCGAACGGGCCGGTCTTGCCACAACATTGGCGACACCAAATCTGACGACCGTATCTGGCGAGACAGCGTCTTTTCAGGCCGGTGGCAGCTTCCCCATCCCGACATCGACAGGCCTGGGCGCCACAAGCGTTCAATTCCAGAACTACGGTGTGCTTCTGGAATATACGCCGACTGTGTTGTCAGACGGACGCATTTCGCTTCGTGTGAAACCCGAAGTGTCCGACATCACTTCGCAAGGCGCAGTGCGGATAAACGGATTTGAAATTCCCGCCATCACCACCAGAACGGTCGAAACGACTGTGGAGCTGGGTTCGGGCCAAAGCCTGATGATCGCGGGATTGTTGCAGAATAACATGCAATCCTCGGTCGATAAGATGCCGGGTGCGGGCGACATACCCGTTATAGGGTCGCTTTTCCGGTCGAACGGCTGGCGCAAAAACGAAACCGAGCTTGTCGTGGTAATCACGCCATATCTGGTAAAACCAACATCGGCAGACAAGATCAAGCTGCCCACCGATGGGTATAATTCGCCCAACGATCTGGAACGCGTACTGCTGAACAAATGGGCGACCGACAGAGGCATCAAGGATCGGCCAAAGCCCACAGTGGCACCGCCAGCGGCCAACAACCCTGAATTCAAGGCGATTGGATCTGCTGCCCCGGCGCAATCCAAACCCGCGAAAAACGCAGGAACCAAAAAAGCGAAATCGCAGGCATCTGCCCCCGGTTTCAGCTTTGACAATTAAGGTAATCGGTCAGGAGACTTATAATGCAGAAGCTTAACATCATCACTGCCGCTTCCCTTGCTATCGCTTTGGCGGGATGCGGAAGCATCGGCCAGAACACCAGCCTGTATTCAACCAACCAGCCGGTTGTCGAACGCACCAATTATGCCATCGATGTAAATCTGGATGGCAGCGGTATTTCCGCCAATGAAGAAACCCGCCTCGCGCAATGGTTTGATGCATTGCAGCTGGGCTATGGCGATCGCATCGCTATGGATTTCGGCGGCGGATATCCCAATGTCGCTGCACGTCAGGATATGGCAGCGATTGCCGCACGCAATGGCATGCTTGTCACGGATATCGCGCCGGTTACCCAAGGCAATGTTATGCCGGGAACAGGCCGGATCGTTGTTACCCGCTCGGTAGCTTATGTGCCCGATTGCGACGGTTTCAAAAATGATACCGACAGCAACTTCAATGGTTCGACCAGCAAGAATTACGGCTGCGCGACCAATACAAATATCGCTGCGATGATTGCTGACCCGGAAGATCTGGTGCGCGGCAAGGAAAATGGCAGCAACGACAATAGCAGCGGCAACCGGGCAATCGAAGCCTATCGCGCCAAAACATCGGGAGGCAACCCATGAACGCTCCTTGGAAAGCAAATCAGGCTGGCAGCCGGGACGCCTTTACGGCCTTCGTCTGCGATGATCTGACACTCGATACCATTCGCGGCGTTTGCGATGAGATGGGCTGGGGCCAGGAAAAGGCGAATAAGGGCGGATTGCGTAACGCGATCCAGTCGCTGTCGGTATCCGCCAGTCCGCAAATTCTGCTGGTCGATCTGTCCGAATCGGGCGATCCGATAAATGATATCAACGAATTGGCCGAGGTGTGCGAACCCGGCACAGTCGTCATCGCGCTGGGACAGGTGAATGACGTTCGCCTCTACCGCGATCTATTGATGTCGGGGCTTCAGGATTATCTGCTGAAACCGCTCAGCCCCGATGCTGTGCGCGATGCATTGTCTCAGGCGCAGGCCACTTTAATGGCACCGAAAAATGATGAAAAAAGCGGCGATAAACCGCATGTGTCGACAGCAGTTGTCGGCGTGCGCGGCGGCGTAGGCGCATCCACACTGGCGACATCGCTGGCATGGCTGTTCTCACAAAAGCTCGATCACGCGACTGGCTTGCTCGATCTGGACATTCATTTTGGCACCGGCGCGCTGTCGATGGATTTAGAGCCAGGCCGCGGCCTGACCGATGCGATTGATAACCCCAGCCGTATTGACGGCCTGTTCATCGAACGCGCCATGATAAAGGCGAATGACAAGCTGTCCATATTATCGGCCGAATGCCCGATGAACAGCGCAGTAATGTCAGACGGCAGTGCTTTCTTCCAACTTCAGGAGGAGTTGCGCGCCGCGTTTGACAACACTGTTATCGATTGTCCGCGCAGCATGCTGATCAGCTACCCGCATCTTGCCAACGATATAAATGTTCTGGTCGTAACGGCTGAACTGACGCTGGCATCGGCGCGCGATGCCATTCGTGTTCTGGCATGGGCGCATTCAAACGCACCGCATAGCAAAGTCATCGTGGTCGTTAACAAAGTAAACAGCGCCAGCATGGAAATCAGCCGCAAGGATTTCGAAGCAACGATTGAACGCAAGATCGATCTTGTAATTCCTTCCGATCCCAAAGGCGCAGCACAAGCTGCAAAATTGGGTCGTCCGATTGTTGAATCGGTAAAAGGCAGCAAGATCTCTCTCGCGATTGCCACGCTGGCCGACATCGTCACCGATGTGGCCGAGCAGAACGCCGAGGAAGCGGACGGCGAAGGCGAAAGCACAGGCAAGAAAAAATCTGTGATGGCGGGCTTCAAATCCATGCTGTCGAAGAAAGAAAAATAAGCATGATGTTGCCTTGCGGGGATTAATCCTGCGCACGGCATAACCATCAGCTGGACGGGGCATATTTATGCAAATGGCTATTCTGATATTCGGATTTTTCCTGGCGGTCGGCTTGGTCAGCTTTGCGTTGCTGGGCAGCGGCGGCGGACGTTCCGTTACCAAGCGGCTGAACGCTGTAAAGGAACGCCATTCGGACAGCACCGAGGCCAAGCTGCAAAGCCAGATGCGCAAGGCGATTGCTTCGCGCAAACCGGTCAGCTTTGCACAAGGCACGAATATGAGCCGGATAGACCGGCTTCGTTTGCGGCTGGAAAAAACCGGCAAAGGCTGGTCACTCAAGCAATATATATCCGTGTCGGCATCGTTGGCGGCGGTTATTTGCGCGCTAATCATGATCAAGGGCGCGCCGCTGTATCTGGGGGCCGCAATCGGCATGCTGATCGGCCTTGGCCTGCCGCATATGATTGTCAGCTTCATGATCAAAAAGCGGCTGAACCATTTCACAACCAATTTTCCCGACGCAATCGAACTGTTGGTCCGCGGGCTGAGGTCCGGTCTTCCTGTCGGGGAGACATTGGGCGTTGTGGCAGAAGAAATTCCCGGCCCTGTCGGGGTGGAATTCAAGATGATCACTGACAAGATCAAAGTCGGCAAAACCATGGAAGACGCGATGCAGGATACGGCTGACCGGCTTGCAACACCTGAGTTTCAGTTTTTCGTAATTACATTGGCCATTCAACGCGAAACCGGCGGTAACCTTGCCGAAACGCTGTCCAACCTGGCCGAAGTTCTGCGCAAACGCGCGCAGATGAAGTTGAAGATCCGGGCGATGTCGTCTGAATCTAAAGCATCTGCCTATATCGTGGGTTCGCTGCCGTTCATCGTTTTTGGCCTCGTCTGGTCTGTGAACCCCACCTATCTGGGCGGTTTCTTCGTCGAACCACGGCTGATTATCGCCGGTCTGATCGGACTGGTATGGATGAGCATCGGTGTGGGTATTATGGCCAAAATGGTCAGCTTTGAGATTTGATGGGAGCGGATATGAATATGATACTCTCTGTCAACGCAAACCCCCAACTGTATGGCGTCGATGTGTATATGGTTGCCACAGGATTGGCGGCTATCGCGTCACTCGCGGTGTTGCTGGCAATCTATGCGGCAGTCACGGTGAAAGACCCGATGGCGAAACGCGTCAAAGCGTTGAACGAACGGCGGGAACAATTAAAAGCTGGCATCACAGCGACAACCGCCAAGAAACGCGCCAAACTGGTGCGCCACAATGAAACAACGGACAGGATGCGCAGCTTTCTGGGCAAGCTGAAAGTTCTTCAGGTTGATCAGGTTGCCGATGCGCAGCAGAAACTGGCGCAGGCTGGTATTCGCCGCAAGGAGCTGGCGGTCATCATCATTTTCAGCCGGCTGATCCTGCCTATCGTTCTGGGCGGTTCTGCGGCGCTTTATATCTATGGCTTCGGCGGTATGGAGGGCTATTCCACCTTCAAGCGGTTCATGGCTTTCGCTGCTGCTGTGCTGTTGGGCTACAAGGCTGCTGATCTATATATCGGCAATCTGGTTTCAAAGCGTACCGATGCGATCCGCAAAGGCCTGCCCGATGCGCTCGATCTGCTGGTTATCTGCGCAGAAGCTGGTCTGACGGTCGATGTTGCGTTTAACCGCGTGGCAAAGGAATTGGGCCGCGGCTTTCCCGAATTGGGCGACGAATTTGCACTGACCGCAATCGAGCTGGGCTTTCTGACCGAGCGGCGACAGGCGTTTGAAAATCTCGCTTACCGTGTAAACCTTGATTCGGTAAAAGGCGTGGTCACGACGATGATCCAGACCGAGAAATACGGTACGCCGCTGGCATCTGCCCTGCGCGTGCTATCAGCTGAGTTCCGCAATGAACGCATGATGCGCGCCGAGGAAAAGGCCGCGCGCTTGCCTGCGATCATGACGGTGCCGCTGATCCTGTTCATTCTGCCGACGCTGTTTATCGTGATCCTTGGCCCGGCGGCCTGCTCGATCAGCGACGCGCTTATTAAATAGCGGGCGGATCTTGCAAACTAACGGGGCGCGCTGCTGGCAAAGCAGTGCGCCCTAAATTTTTGTTCGTAGCCCCAGCCAGATGGTGCGCGGATTTGCCCGCTCGATAATATCGCTGCTGGACAATCCGGCCTGCACTTCCTGACCGAACAGATTCTCCGCGCGCAGCTCCACGGTCCAGCCATCATTGCCGCCAATTGCATGGCCTGCCCACGCGTCCAGCGTCACTGCATCGGCGAGCAGGCGGCTGTTCATATCATCTTCAAACTGCGCACCATAATAGCGCATCGATATGCCAGCTTTGAAACCGGGCCGATCATCGTAGCCAAGGCCAAAGCTGGCTGAATGGCTTGGCACTTGCGCAGGCCGCAGATTATCGAGCGCCGCCGCTGCGCCGCCGCCGCGAACCCGCGCATCGACATAGGCATAGCGCGCCTCCATAACAAAACTTTGGCGGCCGATGTTCATACCGAACAGGCCCGCCATCTCGTAGCGCGCGTCAAATTCCACGCCCTTGCTTTGAATATTGCGCAGATTTTGGCGCTGCCGGTTTCCGCTGCCATCGGCCAGTGTGACGTTGGCCACCGCATCGTCCAGTTCATTCCAGAATGCGGTGACCGAAAATTTGAACGGATCGCTATTGCCGAAATCGACACCGATCTCGCCGCCGCGCAGCTGTTCCGGTTTCAGCAACGCATTGGCTGACGTAGTCACCGCGCCCACCCTGAACGGGCGATACAGTTCGTTCAGCGTTGGCAACCGCCAGCCCAGATATGCCGCACCGCGCAGCGTCACCGTACGGTTCGCATCAGGCGTCCACGCAAATCCCGCCCGGCCGCTGCCGACCCACCCTTTACGATCGGCAAATTCGATATCGCTGATCACCCGCGCGGCGGGCAGATTTAACGTGCGTATAGAACCATTTGCAATATGCCAGCGGTCCACGCGCCCACCGACCGACAGCGTCATTCGGTCGTCTGGTTTCCAGCTCCCCTCAACAAAGCCGCCATAGGTATCAGTTCGCCCGCCCGCCTTTCGGCTGCGCTGCGGTGCATCACCGATGAAGAAGAACCGTTCATTCGTCGCGCCAATGCTGCGCCGCCAATCGCCGCCGATACGAATTTCGGCATTTCCGCCAACCGGCGGGCGGATCTCGGCCCGTGCGCCCAGCCCTGTCGATGGCACGCTGTATTGATCGAGCACGAGGCGAACTGCATTGCGATCATCGGCTATGCTGCCGAAACGCGTGGCAAATTCGCGCAGTTGCACATATCCAAGCGCGGACCATTGCCAACCATCGCTGCGATTAACCGCGCGGATGGAGGCATCAACGCCGCTGTTTTGATTGTCCGAAAATTCAAACCCGCGTTCGCGTTCATCGAAAAATGCGCGCAGATTAGCTTGTAATTCGGTGCTGCCCGATACTGGCGCGGCGGCGCGCAGGAACATCGCGCCCTGCCTGTATTCAGCGGCACGATCCACGCTGCCGCGTTGCCGTGCGACCACAGGGATGAAACCATCGCCGCGCGCAAAGCTGCCGCCTATGGATACGTGATTGCGGCGGCTGCCTGATAACGCATTGGCCTTGGCAATCACGCTGTTCCGGCTGCCATAGGCGGCGCTGGCTGTCACCTGCTGCGGCCATTGCCTGCTATCGATTTCAATCGTCCCGGCAAGCGCCCCGGGGCCAAGCGATGGCTGACCGCCGCCCCGCCGGACCCGCACGCTACCCGGATCAAGCGCATCATATTGCGGCCAGCTTATCCATCCGCCAAACGGATCGGCCTGCGGCACGCCATCGACAAACAGCAGCGCGCGTGATGATGCATTGCCGCCCAGACCGCGCAGCGTGACGCCCTGGCTCGTCGGATTTGCCGAACGCGCATCAGAGCGCCGGAACTGCTGCAAGCCAGCAACATCGCGCAATGTATTTTCGATGCGTTCTATAGGCGCGCTGGTGATATCGACGATGGCCTCGGAGGCCTCGCTAATCGGCGCTGGCAAGTGACCGATGACAAGTATCTGACTGGCTGAGGATGCAGAGCCGCTTGGTGTGCCGTCGGCATTGCTGGGCGCGCGGGCGGCTGGCCCTGCTAGCGCATACACCGGCGCCGCTGCGCAGCCCAGTGCGAGCAACGGCAATGCAGAATATTGAACCAATCCGCGAAGGACAAAGTCACGCATGTTCAATCGCGCAATCGCCAGCCCGATGCGAGCACACGGTATGTCAGGATCGCCAGCAGGACAGTGAGCACTCCGATTACAATCGCGCCTTGCACGACATCGCTGTCGCTGCGCCCCAGAAAGCCATACCGGAACCCCGATATGATGTAAAAGAACGGGTTGAAGTGGCTGATAGTCTGGAATGTTTCTGACAGCCTCTCGATCGAATAAAAGGTACCGGAAAGCAGCGCGAGCGGTGCGATTAAAAAATTGGTGACCGCTGCGGCATGATCAAATTTCTCTGCCCAGATCGATGTCAGCACGCCGATCAGCGCCACGAAGATTGCGCCCATCACACCGAAATATATCATCACGAACGGCGCTCTGATTGCTACGCTGACCCCCGGCCATAACAGCATGACGAGCCAAACTGCCGCGCCCACCGCAACTGCGCGCGTAACGGCGGCACCGATCATCGCAGCCAGCAATTCGGCATTCGACAGCGGCGGCATCAGATAATCAACGATCGTGCCCATCAATTTTCCGCTGAGCAACGAGAAGCTGCTGTTGGCAAAGCTGTTTTGCAGCATTCCCATGATGATCAGGCCCGGCGCGACGAAATCGGCAAACGGAACGCCAAGCACTTCCAGCCCGCCGCGCGCCAAAGCCACCGTGAATATCGCGAGGAACAATAATGTCGTAAGCGCAGGGCCCCACACCGTCTGCAACTGCACCTTCATAAAGCGCAGCACTTCTTTTAGATATAATGTGCGCAGGCCGATCCAGTTGACCCCGCCAATGCTTCGTTCACCATAGGCTGCGAACTGCCGCGATTGAATTGGCACCTCCGGCTTCCCAGATATAGCAGACTGCGATTTTTGGTGGATAGTCATGTGGTTTTCGACTATCGGCTTGCAGCAGATGCCGCAAGGGCAATCTTGGCAGCGCGCCCGTTTGGCGGCGCGCGCCGACGATTTTGAATTAACGGGAGTTGAAATGGCCTGGACTGACGAGCGTATTGACCAGTTGAAAGACCTTTGGGAAAAAGGCCTTACCGCCAGCCAGATCGCTGAGGAGCTGGGAGGTGTCAGCCGCAACGCTGTGATCGGTAAAGCGCATCGGCTTGGCCTGAAATCGCGGCCTTCGCCTGTGAAATCGGGGGCGAAGAAGAAGGCTGCGGCCAAAAAGCCCCCGGCGAAAAAACCCGCGAAAGCTGCGCCCAAAAAGGATAAGGCAGCTGCGCCTGCAGCATCCTCGGCACCTGCAAATGCGCCTGTAAAAGTATCCGGATCGCAGGCCATTACCAGCAACAAGGACGGCCAGAAGGTTGTTTCCATCGGACCCGGCGGATTTCTGCGGCAAGGCCCGGGCGATCAGCAACCGCCGATCCCGCCTGCCCCGCCGCGCCGTTTGGTACCGGCAAAGCCAAGCCCGGATATGGCCGACAAGACATCGCTGCTCGATTTGAATGACCGGGTATGCCGCTGGCCGATCAACCACCCGGGCGAGGCTGATTTTCACTTCTGCGGAGAGAAAGTGAATCCCGGCTTTCCATATTGCGTTGAACATTGCGGCCGGGCCTATCAGGCACAGTTGCCGCGCGGCGTCCGCCGTGCGCCGCCGCCGATGCCGTTTGGCGGACCGCGCGTGCGCTAGCCGCAGTTCGGCAGCTGTTCGCGCCACTTTCCACTTAACCCGTGGATAAATGACGAAAGCGCCTTGCACCTGCGATTCGCATGGGCGTATAGCTTGCATATGAGTGATGATCTGTTTGGCGGTTCGGATGCCGCGACTGCCGCATCGAAGGATTATGACGCTTCAACGATTGAGGTGCTGGAGGGGCTTGAGCCGGTTCGTCGCCGTCCAGGCATGTATATCGGCGGCGTGGATGAACGCGCTCTGCATCATCTGGCATCAGAGGTCCTCGATAATTCGATGGATGAAGCGGTGGCAGGCCATGCCAACCGGATCGAGGTTTATCTCGCCGTAGGAAACCGGCTGACCATCAGCGATAATGGCCGCGGTATTCCGACAGACCCGCATCCGAAATATCCTGATAAATCCGCTCTTGAAGTTATTCTGACGACACTGCATTCGGGCGGCAAATTTTCGGACAAGGCCTATGCGACATCGGGCGGGCTGCACGGCGTGGGCGTGTCTGTCGTTAACGCCCTGTCGTGCGACACTGTGGTCGAAGTGGCACGCGCAAAACAGCTCTACCGCCAAAGCTTTGCGCGCGGCGCGCCGACGACCGCGCTGGAGGATTTGGGCGCAACACCGAACCGGCGCGGCACGACCATCAGCTTCACGCCCGATCCGCAGATTTTCGGCAAGAATGCGGCATTCAAACCGGCGCGGCTCTTCAAACTCGCGCGGTCAAAGGCATATCTGTTTGCTGGTGTCGAAATCCGCTGGCGCTGCGACGCGGAACTGGCCAGCGATGACGTGCCTGCCGAGGCTGTGTTCCAGTTTCCGGGCGGATTATCCGATCACTTGTCAGATCAACTGGGCCAACGCGAATGCGCGACAGCCGAGTTTTTCAAGGGCAGTCAGGAATTTCCCGAAAATGAAGCGGGGCAGCTGCAGGGCCGCGTCGAATGGGCGATGGCATGGCCGCTATGGTCCGATGGCAGCTACAGCTGGTACTGCAACACCATTCCCACGCCCGCAGGCGGCACGCACGAAACCGGGGTGCGCGCCGCTTTGACCAAGGGGCTACGCGCCTTTGGCGAACTGACTGGCGTGAAAAAGGCCGCACAGATATCGGCGGAAGATATCCTGAATGGCTGCGAACTGATGCTGTCCGTTTTCATCCGCGAGCCGCAATTTCAAAGCCAGACGAAAGACCGGCTGACATCGCCAGAGGCGGCCAAATTAGTGGAGAATGCGATCCGCGACCATTTCGATCATTTCCTCACCGATAATGTTGATCGCGGCAAGGCGCTGCTTGGCTTCATTATGGAGAAGATGGAAGAGCGGCTGAAGCGCAAGGCAGAGCGCGAGATCAAGCGCAAAACCGCCACATCGGGCCGCAAGGTGCGCTTGCCCGGCAAGCTGACTGATTGCGCGAATAATGACGGCAAGGATACCGAGCTGTTTATCGTCGAGGGAGACAGCGCGGGCGGCAGCGCCAAACAGGCGCGCGACCGCAAGACACAGGCGATATTGCCCATCCGCGGGAAAATCCTGAACGTCGCCTCTGCCAGCCGTGAAAAAATCGGTGCCAACAGCGAGATTGCCGATCTGCTGCTCGCCATGGGATGCGGCAGCGGCAAGGAATGCAACCCCGATGCGCTACGCTACGAACGCATTATCATCATGACCGATGCCGATGTAGATGGCGCGCATATCGCAACATTGCTGATGACGTTTTTCTTTCAGGAAATGCCCGAGATTGTTCGCGCCGGCCATCTGTATCTGGCGCGGCCGCCGTTATACCGGCTGACCGCTGGCACGACGAGCGCCTATGCACAGGATGAGACCGAGCGGGCGAAGCTGGAAGCAACGATATTCAAAGGCAAGAAAGTGGACGTCGGCCGGTTCAAAGGGCTTGGCGAGATGAACCCGAAACAGCTGCGCGAGACGACGATGGACCCGGAATCGCGCTCGCTGATCCGTATCACCCTGCCACATGAATATGAACAGCGCGCGCATGTAAGCGATCTGGTGAACCGGCTGATGGGCAAAAATCCCGAACACCGGTTCAACTTCATTCAGGACAATGCGGCAAGCCTTGATGAAGAGGCGATTGACGCCTAAACCGGTAGGCATATGATCACATCATCAAGGCATATTTTGCGGCTGATTAGTGCCGGATTAATTCTATTGGGCAGCGCAGCCGCGCCCGCCTTGGCACAGCAGCCATCACCGGCGTCCGGCATGCAAGCACCGGAAATCCGCCCCGGCCCGGCCGATGAAACCAAGCTGCAAATCGCGAGCCGAAATCTCATCCCTTTCATGCGCGGCGAGATTGCTGCTGCGGAATATTTATCCGAAAGTTTCACGCGTGCAGTTCCACCGGAGCAGCTTCGCGGGTTGATCGCGGGCTATATACGCATTCATGGCCAGCCAACGGGGATAACGCAAATTCGGCAGGTCAACTCAAATGGCGGCATTTACCAGCTGGAATTTGAGCGTTCCATGGCCAGAATCGCAATGACCGTGGACCCGGCGGATGGCCGGATTTTCGGGTTGTTTTTTTCCAATTTCCAAAAACGCGGCGATAGCCTTGCTGCGGTAAAATCGGAGTTTGAGGCGCTGCCGGGCAAGGCCGGTTTCGCTATTGCTGAACTTCGCGCGGGCGATTTGCCGGATATTACCACAGCGTATCAAGCTGAGGAGCAGTTTGCCGTCGCATCCACTTTCAAGCTGTATATCCTAGCCGAGCTTGGCGCACGGATTAAATCGGGAAAGCTGCGCTGGGACGAAGTAGTCCCGCTGAAATATCGCAGCTACTCCTCCTTGGCTACGCGCGGCTGGCCGAAAAATACGCCGGTGACGATCAACACGCTTGCGCTGCAGATGATTGCGGTGAGCGACAACAGCGCGAGTGATACGCTGTTGCATCGACTGGGCCGTAAATCTGTGGGAAAGCGCGTATTGCAAATCGGCCATGCCAATCCCGCCCCGACGCTGCCGATCCTTTCGACCGTCGAGGCTCTCGTGCTGAAGGGTGACGACATTCTTCGGCGAAAATATCTCGCGCTTGACGATGCGGCGCAGCAACGCTTTCTCGCGGCCAATGCTGATAAATTTCGATATGACGATGTTGATCGCTATGTGTTTTCTACGCCGGAACCCAAACATATAGGCACCATCGAATGGTTCGCCTCACCTACTGATACAGTGCAGTTGCTCGATCAGCTCAAGCGCGATGGCAGCCCGCGCGTGCTTCAGATTATGAGCGCGAATTTGGGCACAGCCGACGGGCGGCAATCAAAATGGCGCTATCTGGGTTACAAGGGCGGCAGCGAGCCGGGCGTCATTTCGATGAGCTTTTTGGCGCAAAGCAAATCCGGGAAATGGTTTGCCATTACCGGCAGCTGGAATAAAGCGGATGGCGTGGTTGACGACGCACGGCTGGGCAGCTTGATGAACCGGCTGCTTGATCTTACCGCAAAACAATAAGGACACATATTCATGACGGACGCACCGGCCATTGTAGAAAAATTAGCGGAAGGAACATTCTTCTTCGTGTGTATGGACCGCGAGGATACCGCGGATCTGCGCCGCGACCATATGTTCGGGCATCTGGATCATATCGAAAAGTATAATGATCGTTACCGCGTGGCAGGGCCGATCAAAGGTTCCGACGGGGAAATTCACGGCAGCTTTTTTATGGTGAAAGCCAGCAGCGAAGCCGAAGCCCGCAACGTGATTGCTGGCGATCCTTACGTTACCTGCGGCCTTTTCAAGGACGCTGCGGCTGTTCCGCTTGTACCGGCTTGCGGTGAATGGATGGGCGGCGTCACCTGGGATCAGGATGCCGTCCGCGCCAATATGGAAAAATATACCTAAGCCGGTTTGCCGGTTAAGGCAGCAACCAGCGCCTGAACCTTTTTCTGCCGCCACTGCGGCAAAGGAGCGATGAGCCAGTAGGCATCGCCGCTTTCGTGCGCATTGTCCAGCGCGCGCACGCGGCCCGCGGCCAAATCCGCCTCGGCCAGTAAATGCGGAACGATCGCGCGGCCCAGCCCATTCGCTGCCGCATCGATAGCCAGCCCGGCATCGGCCAGCCGCAGCGCATCGCCGCCGTCTTTATGCGGGCTACCCGGCCAGCTGATCATGGTATCGGAACCGCCTTGCGGCGCAGCCACCGCCACATACGCGCCCGATGCCAAACACACGCCTTCATGCTCCCCGCTGCCATCTGTAAACTGCACAGCGATATCGAGATTTGCTTCGGTAAAATCGAGCGGGGTATCAGCAGCGACCAGCGTGAAGCGGATATCGGAATTGTTCTGGCTGTAGCCTGCCAGCCTTTGCGCCAGCCACTTTGCGGTAAAATCACGCGGCGCGGCAATGGTTAGCGATCGCGAGCTTTGGCCAGACTGAATGGCGCGCACAGCTTCTTCAAATTGCAGGAAGCCCGACCGCAGCGGATCAAGCCCAGCCTGTGCCTCCGGTGTAAGTTCCAATCCCTTCGGCAAGCGGCGAAACAGGACGACGCCCATCATATCTTCCAGCGCGCGGATCTGCTGGCCGACAGCCGCGGGCGTGACAGCCAGTTCGTCGGCGGCTTTGGTAAAGCTCAAATGCCGGGCCGCCGCGTCCAGCACACGCAGGCCATTAAGCGGCAGATGCGTGCGCTTCATCGCCGTTGCACCGCACAGATTACCTGAACAATCATTGCGCCGTCGCGGGTGTCGCCAGACATATTTCGGGAATCTCGACCAGAAAGGTGCTGCCGTCGGCGCGCACAAAACGGTAATGCCCCTGCATCGCGCCGGACGATGTGGTTAGCGGGCAACCGGACACATAATCATGCGCACCGCCGGGTTGTATAATCGGCTGATCCCCGACCACGCCGTCGCCATCGACATGGTTCACGGCACCGCGCCCGTCTGTGATGCGCCAATGCCGGGTCAACAGCTGAACCGGCTCCGCCCCGTGATTTTCGATGCGGATATGGTAAGACCAGAACCACCGGCCATTTTCGGACGATGACTGTTCTTCCAGAAAATGCGGCGCAGCGCGCACCATCACATCTTCGGTTATCTTTTGTGTTGAGAAAAAAGAATCGAGGCTCATAGCCCGGCAACTTTCAACGCTGCATCCAGATCGTCAATCAAATCTTGCGGATCTTCAAGCCCGATATTGATCCGCAGCATTCCTTCGACCACGCCCATTTCCGCGCGGGCGTCCTCCTCCATACCCGCATGGGTGGTGGATGCGGGATGTGTGATCAGGCTGCGCGTGTCGCCGATATTGTTGGAAATATCTATAAGTTCCAGCGCGTTCAGCAATTTGAACGCTTGATCCCGCCCGCCATCCAGAACAAATGCGAAGATCGGTCCAAAGGCTTTCATCTGCTTGGCCGCCAATTCATGCTGCGGATGCGATGCGAGGCCGGGATGTAATATTGTGGGAACGCGGCGTTCGATGAATTTGCCGACTATCATCGCATTTTCGGATTGTTTATGCGCCCGCATATCCAGCGTTTCGAGCCCGCGATGCACGACCCATGCGTTGAAGGGCGACAGATTCGGCCCGGTATTGCGTTGAAACGGCAGCAGCGTATCATCGATAAATTCGCGCGTGCCGCAAATCGCACCGGCCAGAACGCGCCCCTGCCCCTCCATCAATTTTGTCGCGGAATACGCGACAATGTCTGCGCCGAAATCCATCGGTTTTTGTAACGCCGCAGTGGCAAAGGCATTATCAACGACCGAGGTAATTCCGTGCGCACGCGCCAGACCGCATACATATTCCAGATCGACAATATCCATCGTCGGGTTGGCTGGCGTTTCGAAGAAAAATACTTTCGTATTATCCCGGATTGCTGCCTCCCATTCGTGATTGTTGCGGCTGTCAATCGTGGTGACTTCGATGCCGAATTTGGGCAGCAGATTATCGGTAAGCCAACGGCAGGAACCAAAAGCCGCGCGTGCCGCAACCACATGATCGCCCGTTTCCAGCTGGCACAGCAATGCCGCCGTCATCGCGGCCATCCCGCTTGCCTGCGTGCGGCATGCCTCTGCACCCTCGATCAGCGCGATCCGCTCCTCCAGCATCGCAACCGTTGGATTTTGCAGGCGGCTGTATGTCATGCCATCCTCGTCACCGGCGAAGCGCGAAGCGACTGTTTCAGCATCGTCATAGGTATAGCCCGATGTCAGGAACATCGCCTCGGACGTTTCGCCATGTTCGCTGCGCCATGTTCCGCCGCGCACGGCCTGCGTCGCGGGTCGCCATTTTGACGTTATATCACGGTTCAGTCCTGCATCTTTTTTCATAAAATTTGTCTAGCCTTTGGTGCCCTGCAAAGTCGAGAAACAAATCCCTATAAAGCCGCAAGCACCGCGTCACCCATTTCGCTGGTAGTCATCGCACCGCCCAGATCGGGGGATCGCGCACCGCCAGCCAATGCTTTGGCTACCGCTGCATCGATCCGGTCTGCGGCCTGCGGTTGGCCAAGCGAATATCGCAGCATCATCGCCGCTGACAACATAGTGGCCAATGGATTGGCCTTACCGTGGCCCGCAATATCGGGCGCGCTGCCGTGGATGGGTTCGTATAATCCCTTTTGCGATTCATCGAGTGATGCAGAGGGCAGCATGCCGATCGATCCGGCGCACATGCTGGCCTGATCTGACAGAATATCACCGAACAGATTGCCGGTAACAATCACGTCAAACTGCCCCGGATTGCGCACCAGCTGCATCGCGGCGTTATCGACATACATGTGGCTGAGTTCAACATCGGGAAAGTCCGCCGACATTTCGATTATTACATCGCGCCACAGCTGCGATGTTTCCAGCACATTCGCCTTGTCCACCGAACACAGCTTACCGCCGCGTGCCATCGCGGTTTCAAATCCAACCTGCCCGATGCGGCGCACTTCAGCCTCGTTATACGACATGATGTCATAGCCTTCGCGCAGGCCGTCGGCAGTTTTGCGCATGCCTTTTTCACCGAAATACACATCACCGTTCAACTCGCGCACGATCACCATATCAATCTGCGTCGCCACTTCGGGCCGCAGCGCGGATGCATCGGCGAGTTCGGGAAACAACGTCGCAGGCCGCAGATTTGCAAACAGCCCCAATTCCTTGCGCAGCCCCAAAATGGCCTGTTCAGGGCGCAGATGCCGTTCCAGATGATCGCAATCGGGATCGCCCACTGCGCCAAACAATATCGCATCGGCACGCCGCGCCAGATCAAGCGTTTCGCGCGGCAGCGGATGGCCGTGCGCTTTATAGGCTGCACCGCCCACATGCGCTTCTTCGAAATGCAGGCTGTCCAGTTGCAACGCATCTATTACGCGCCGTGTCTGTTCGATAACTTCGGGGCCGATTCCGTCACCGGGCAGAAGTGCAATAAGCATAATTGTTCCTTTGGTTGCAGCAGCCTTTGCCGCGACTGCGCAGCTTATGCAACCGCCCTTTTCAGCCGTTCGACCAGCCGTTCGCGCGCGGCCATCAGGTCCGCCCGCCGATCGCCCAGCATATGTTGCACCAGCCGTTCGCGGTTGCGCGCCATCATTTGCGCCGGTGCATCCGCATCACCGGTTTTTTCGTCATCATAGCCAAGCTCGCGCAGCAGAAGCTCCTCATACCCCGCCACCGCCTGCGCCCATCGCCGCGCCGCCGGGGCCAGCTCAATGGCGGACAAAACGCCGTCCAGCGCGCTGTGCAGGCGCGGATATGGATAGGCTTCCGGCAATGAAGCAGCGGTTAGCGCGGTTACCCAGTCAATCGCGGCTGCGGCGAGCGGCTCTCCCAATATATGCGCGCGGCTGTGCGCCATATCGACCTTCAGTGATGCCAGCTGTCCGGACGTGCGGGCGCGCCATTCGCCCTTCACCAGATTTCCCGGTATCAGCACCGGGCGCAAATGCCGCCCGCGCGCGCCCTGGACATATCCGGCCATCAAGCCCTGTTCTTCGGTAAAGGCGCGCACCACCGCGCCGACTTCACCGTGGGTCCGCACGGCGCAAATGATGGCGAGCGCCGTCAGTTCCATGCCGGTGCGTATGCGGCGAGCAGCCTTTCATAATCGGCTTTGGCAACCAGATTGGTGCCGGGAGACATCAGCGCCGCCGTGCCCGCTGCAAGGCCGCATCGCATGGCCTGATGCATATCCTGTCCGCGCGTAACCGATAGCGCAATGCCCGCCACCATCGAATCCCCCGCACCGACGGCACTGGCAACCTCTACAGTAATCGGCGGATAATGGCGTGCATCGTTTGCCGCAATAAACATCGCGCCCGCCGCGTCGAGCGACACCACCACATATTCGCTCATCCCGCGCGCAATCAGCTCGCGGGCGGCCGCTATTATATCATCTGCAGTCGGCAGATCGCGGGCGACCAATGCTGCAAGTTCCGCGCGGTTGGGCTTGATCATGAAAGCGCCGCTGATCTCCGCCAGCAATGGCCCCGACATATCCACGATCAGCTTCGCGCCCATATCGCGCACGATCCTGCACACATCGCGCGGCAGTTTTGGCGTAGTGCCAGTGGGCAGACTGCCGCTGAATACTATGATTTCGGGGGCAGGCTCAATAGCGCACAGCGTATCGAGACATGCCTGATATTCCTGCGGCTCCAGCTTCGGGCCAGGCAAAACGAAGCGATATTGTTCACCAGTGCTGGTTTCATCAACCGTAAAACTTTCGCGTGTCTGCTGCATGATCGGCACCATTTCAAACGGCACATTCTGATCGCTCAGCAACAGATCAATTGTCTGTGCCGATGGGCCGTTGCCGGGGAAAACCGCGCATGTCGCTCCGCCCAATTCATGCACGACGCGCGACACATTGATCCCGCCGCCGCCCGGATCATGGCGCAGCGCCCCGGTGCGCAGCTTATCTGTCGGGCGCACGCGATCTACGCTGGTCGTGACATCGAGCGATGGGTTCATAGTAAGCGTGGCGATCATCGGCATGGCGCAGTATGTGCCATTGCGGCTGGCCCAGCGCAAGCATGCTTTGCCTTAGCGACGCGCCCCGTTCTGCCGCCGGTTTCTGCTGGCAGCTGCCCTGATGGTTTACCGGGGCATATCTGTTTTGCCACTTGGAAACAGGACGCAGGATTACCATCTTGCCCGCATGACAAAATTTTCACTTCTGGATCTCATCCCTGTAAAAGAAGGCAGCGACGTGCAATCCGCGCTCGCCGATGCTGCCGATATGGCGCGCCATGCCGAACAGCTTGGCTATACGCGATATTGGGTGGCGGAACATCATGGGATGGAAGGGATAGCGGGCGCAGCGACGTCGCTTGTCATCAGCCATTTGGCCGCTGCAACGCAGAAAATCCGGGTTGGCTCTGGCGGCATTATGCTGCCCAATCATGCGCCGCTTGTCATCGCGGAACAATTCGGCACGCTGGACGCGCTGCATCCGGGGCGGATTGATTTGGGACTGGGCCGTGCGCCGGGCGGGGATCAGCGAATTATGCGGGCGTTGCGCCGTCCGCAGCGCGATGAAGAACAGGGCTTTGTGCAGGATATTCTCGCGCTGCAATCGCTGTTTGCCGACGACGGGCAAACAGGTTTAAGCGCGACGCCGGGTGCGGACGCGGGTATTTCATTCTATATTCTGGGCAGCAGCCTCTACGGTGCGCAGGTGGCGGCGGCGCTTGGTTTGCCTTACGCTTTCGCCAGTCATTTCGCGCCGCAGATGTTGGATAAGGCGCTGGAGATTTACCGCGATAATTTCAAACCTTCAGATACGCTTGATGCACCTTATGTCATGGCAGCGATGAATATCGTGGGCGCGGACAGCGATGAAGAAGCCGAATTTCTCGCCACGTCACAGCAGCAGAGTTTCGTCCGGCTGCGCACTGGCACGCCCGGCAAAATGCCGCCGCCGATTGCAGGATTTAAGCAAACGCTTTCGCCGCAGGCTGCTGCGATGCTGGACGGCGTGCTCGAATGCAGCGCAGTGGGCGCGCCCCTTACAGTGGCCGCCGGTATCGCCAAATTTGTAGAGCGCACCGGCGCGGACGAAATCATCGCGTCGGGATCAGTCTATGATCATGCCGCGCGCAAACGCAGTGCCGAAATCACAGCCGAGGCATTTGATAGATTGAACGCTGCCGTGTCAGATAAAGCCCCGGCGCTGACCGACGCGGCCTAAGTTCGCTCCTGCCAGTATCGGAACGCTTTCTGATGCAGCGCAGCGATAAATTTACGCGCTTCACTGCCGGTCCATTCGCCGTCATAATCCGTGCGCCCCTTCCACCATCCCTGCCCCGGCAGATGATCGCTTTCGCGCACCACCAGCACCGCAAGCTCCGGTTCATTACACGCACGCGCCTGCGCATCGACGGTGAACATTGTGTTGCATAGCACGCGCATTTTCGGGCGCGTGAAGCGAAAGCCGAGTATGCCCAATATTTCCGAATAGCTTAGCCAGCGTCCGTCATGCGCGGCAGCCTGCAAAATCGCTGTAATGCGCGGCACATCATACAAGGCCGAATTATCGATCGGCGCAGCGCGTGCGTTCGTGTCGAGAAATTCAGCGAGACTTTTGTCCATCAGCGCGCTGGTTGATACAATAATTGGCTAGGCGAGAAAATAGATCAGCGACCCCAGAACCAGAATATTCGCTACCGCGCCCGCCGCCACGAATTTTTTCATTCGGTCCTGCTGGGTTTCAATCTCGGCTTGCAAGACCGAAAAAGACACGATCATCTCTTCTCTGGTCGGAAGATTATCGACCCGATCAATAACGTCCTGCAACGACAGTTCTTCCACATCTTCTATGTCATCAACCGGCTCTTCGGGCGGAGTGATGATTTTGCCATAGACGTCTTTAATCAGGTTGCCAGCGAAGGTCTGAACCTTGTCATTCATGGCAATCTGGCTAAGGCCCGCAATGACAACAGGGGGAACCGCCATCAATATACGCGCGTTTTGGGTTCGATATATTCGGCTTCGTCGGTCAACGTGTAATCATGCACGGGACGCCCGCCTAGCGTTACCGTACCGCCCTTGCCAGCCCAGCCGTCAAAAGTTGCGGTTGTATGATGCATCCAGTTTTCATCGTCGCGATCTGGATAATCTTCGTGCATATGCGCGCCGCGGCTTTCCTTGCGGGCCTCTGCACTGGTGATTGTGACCATCGCCTGCGCCAATAGATTGTCGAGTTCCAGCGTCTCAATCAGATCGGTGTTCCATATCAGCGATTTGTCAGTGACGTGGACATCGGCCATTCGCGCGTTGACCTTCGTCATCTGCTCCACACCCTCTGACAACAGTGCATTGTCGCGGAAAACGGCCGCGTGCTTCTGCATTGTCTGCTGCATTTCCAGACGGATATCGGCCGTCGGCGATCCGCCTTCTGCATGGCGGAAATGATCGACACGGGCGATGGCCATATCCGCGCTGTCTTCGGGCAACGGACGATGCGAAGTGCCGGGCGCAATCTTATCCTTGAGCCGTAGCCCGGTTGCGCGGCCAAATACGACAAGATCGATCAGGCTGTTTGAACCCAGCCGGTTTGCACCATGCACAGAAACGCAGGCCGCCTCCCCGACAGCATACAGACCGTCAACGGTAGCATCGGGGTCTTCCGCTGTGGGGTTAACAACCTCACCCCAGTAATTACACGGGATGCCGCCCATATTGTAATGCACCGTCGGGGTTACTGGCAAAGCCTCCCGCGTCAAATCGACACCAGCGAAAATCTTGCCGGTTTCGGTAATGCCGGGCAGACGCTGCCCCAAAACGGCAGGATCAATATGATCGAGATGCAGGTAGATGTGATCCTTGTTCGGGCCAACGCCGCGCCCTTCACGAATTTCGGTCGCCATGCAGCGGCTGACCACATCGCGCGATGCCAGATCCTTTGCCGATGGCGCATAGCGTTCCATAAAGCGTTCGCCCTCACTGTTTGTGAGATACCCGCCTTCGCCGCGCGCGCCTTCGGTAATCAGAACGCCCGCACCGTAAATGCCGGTGGGGTGAAACTGCACAAATTCCATATCCTGCAGCGGCAGCCCAGCGCGCAGCACCATGCCGCCGCCATCGCCTGTGCAGGTATGCGCGCTGGTCGCGCTGAAATAACAGCGGCCATATCCGCCGGTGGCCAGCACAACCGCGTGACTGCGGAAACGGTGGATGCTGCCGTCTTCCATGCACATCGCGATTACACCGCGGCATTCGGGGCCATCGGGGCCGTCTTCCATAATTAGATCAAGCGCGAAATATTCGACGAAGAAATCAGCGTCATATTTCAGGCTTTGCTGATACAGCGCATGCAGCATCGCGTGGCCGGTGCGATCGGCGGCGGCGCACGTGCGCTGCACCGGCGGGCCTTCGCCCATATTCTGCATATGTCCGCCAAAGGGGCGCTGATAAATTGTGCCGTCTTCGTTGCGTGAGAAGGGCACACCGGCATGTTCCAATTCATACACAGCTTGCGGCGCTTCACGCACCAGATATTCGATAGCGTCCTGATCGCCCAGCCAGTCAGAACCCTTTACCGTGTCATACATATGCCATGACCAGTGATCGGGCGTATTATTGCCAAGCGATGCCGCGATGCCGCCCTGCGCTGCCACAGTATGCGAACGTGTGGGGAAAACCTTTGTGATGCAGGCTGTTTTCAGCCCCGCCTCTGCGCTGCCCATCGTAGCGCGCAAGCCAGAGCCGCCCGCGCCAACGACGACGGTATCATAATTATGGTCAATTATCTTGTAAGCGTCCTGTGCGCCTTTTTTATTTTCTGCCATCAGGCGGGAGCTCCTGTAAATGCGTGTTTTGCGATTACGAATATGCCGAATGCTGCTGCACCGACTACGTAGAAATTCAGCACCATCAACGTGGCCAGACGGCTGCCGTCATTATGCACATAATCTTCGATAAAAACCTGCAGCCCCAAACGGACATGCCAGAATATGCTGACAAGCATCAGGATCATTGGCACGGCCACAATCGGTTGCGCCAGCCATTCGGCAACGGTTTGATATTCGCTGTTCGGCAGCATGATAAAACTCGCCACCAACCATATGGTCAGCAGCATATTGCCCAGCGCCGTAATGCGTTGATTGATCCAGTGTCCGCTGCCATGCTTTGCCGAGCCAAGCCCGCGAACCTGCCCGATGCGTGTTCCGCTTCCCATAGCCTTAGCCCCCCAACACGCTGTTCAAAATCAGCAGCACGACAATGCCGGTTGCCGTGAATGCAGCGATGAAAACGAGCCACGCGCTTGTTTTATTCGCGTTCAATTCAAAGCCCGCGCCCATATCCATCAACAGATGGCGGATGCCGGAAAAAAGATGCTGGAAAAAACTGTAAACCACGCCGAGCGCGAGCAGGCGGAAGAACCAGTTTGCTGCAACCTGCTCGCCGCTGGCGTCCTTTCCGCCGTCAATCGCCCATGCCTTAAAGGCTGCGTAGCTTTCCTCCCCGCCGCCGATTGATGCCAGCCACCATAGCAAGGTCATCATGCCCGCCGTTGCGAGTACGAACCCCGTTGCCCGGTGCGTGATTGAAGCCATCATGTGAACACCGCGGCGATATATGCCGAGATGCGGCGACAGTGGCCGGTTTGTTGCAGCAACCATGGTTATGAAGTTCCCTAGCTTTTCGTAGTGTTATCCTGCCGTTCTTTAGACAACTGGCCAAACGGCGCAAGTGCAATGCGCGAAACTGGCGCGAAACTAACGTAAAGTGATAGGCGTGTTTGCATTGCCGGAGACGCAGCCCGGCCGCAGAAATCTGCTTACAATTGAAGGCGGGCCGCCTATGCTGCGATGGCAATGACCGAAAGCTGGAAACTGACATTACCGTGCAGCCGCACCGATGCCGAAATGCTCGCCGCGGATATGCCGCAGCTTGCGGTGCTGGATCCGCCGCCGGTGCTGATGACTAGCGAGATGGAAGAGTTCAGCGACAACTGGAAACTCGAGGCTTATTTTGAGGGCCAGCCTGACGAGGCCAGTATTGATCTGCTGCTGGCGATGACAGGACGGGCTTCGCGCAGTGACGTCCATTTGGAAAAGCTGGCCGATGAAGATTGGGTCACGATAAGCCAGCAGGGGCTGGAGCCGTTTTGCGTGGGGCGTTTCTTCGTCCACAGCCAGCATGGCGAAACTTCCCCCGATGCCGCATTGACCCCGCTTTATATTGAGGCCAGCCGTGCGTTCGGCACCGGGCATCATGAAACGACCGCTGGTTGCCTAGCGGTGCTGGATGATTTGCGGCAAAACGGGCGCAGGTTTCGCAACATCGCCGACATCGGCACAGGCACCGGCCTGCTGTCTTTTGCGGCAATGAAGCTATGGCCTGCCGCGCGGTGTATCGCATCCGATATCGATCCGGTTGCGGTTGACGTCGCACAGCATCTGGCGCACGCAAACTGCATACGGCAGGGGCGCAGCCGGGGCCAGCTCGCTCTGGTCGTCGCCAGCGGCACCGATCACATGTCGTTGCAACGCCGCGCGCCTTATGATTTGTTGATCGCCAATATTCTCGCTGGCCCGCTCATCGAACTCGCGCCTGCCTTTGCCGCCATCATGGCAGACGGAGCGACGCTGATCCTTGCCGGATTGCTCGACAAACAGGCTGATGACGTAAGCAGGGCATATGCGCGGCAGGGATTGATGGTGGCCCAACGCCGCGACAATGGCGATTGGCCCGCGCTTCGCCTGATTAAACGCAAACATTATGGGCATCGCCGCCGCGCCCGCGCAAACCGCCGCACCAGCCAGCGTGACGGCGATACCGGCGAATGGTGAAGCTGCTGCGCGTTATCTGCGCATTGGCGGGGCTGTTTTTCGGCGCGTTGCTGCTGGGCAGTATAATTCCAGCGAATAATGGCTGGCAGGAACCCGATGACGGCATCGAATTATTTGTGGAAACGAACGGCGTCCATGTCAGCCTGATCGTCCCGATGCAGGCGGCGGGGGAGGATCTGTCTGATCTTATCCGCCCCGGCGATCTGGCGACGCCCGATGTTTATGGGACCCATGCGATGATCGGCTGGGGCCATGAAGGCGTCTATCGCAGCGGTAGCAGCTGGGCCGAGGTGCGCTGGGCCGATATTCTGGCTGCAGCCACCGGTTCGGATGATGTGCTGCTGCATGTCTATCACCGCGTTCGTCCGCATGCCGCTGCGCATCGCAAAGCCTTCCGCGTCACGCCGGTGCAATATCGCCATATCATAGCAGATATCCGACGCAGCTTCCGCCTGGACGCACAGGGCCGCAGCATCGCGTCACCCGCCTATGGTGACGGGGATGTGTTCTACGCCGCAACCGGCTATTATTCGGCGGGGCATACCTGCAACGAATGGACGGCCGGCCTGCTGCGCCGGGCGGGCGTGCGCATCGGAATATGGACGCCGCTTCCTGGCGGGGTCATGCGCTGGTTCTAATACTGCGCGAGCGCGTCCATATCCAGTATCTCGATCTGGCGGTAATGGCGCTTTACAAGTCCCTGTTTTTCCATCTTTCGCAATGTCGATGATACCGTCATGCGCGATGCACCAATAAGTTCGGCCAGATCATCCTGGCTCACATTTGCCATTTTTGCCGAAGACGCGCCGCGCGAAAGCGCCAGAAGCGAACGTGCCAGCAACTGCGAAGCCGACATGCGCCGCTGCAAAATCAGGCTATCGAGTGCCTCCTGCAACTGCACCGATAATATCCGGATCAATTCGCGCGCAAGCTGCGGATGGCTGACGATCGCTTCATCCAATTCATTTTGCCCCACCCAGTAAAGTTCGCAAATGCCCATAGCCACGGCGTCGACAATCTTTCCCTGACCGCTGATCACCGCCAGTTCGCCATAGCTGTCGCCTTCACCCAGCAACGCGAGCAGTTGAAAACGCCCGCCCCCGCCATAGCGGCCGATCTTCACCTGCCCCGATTTAATCACCCAGAAACCCGCCGCTGCATCGCCGCTATACTGGATTATCTGTTTTGGTGAGAAACTGCGGAGCGTTGCGCGCGCTAGTAACGGCTTCTGCAGCTCATCTGGAAAGGCTGCAAACAGCGATGGTGCCGACAATGTCCGCCCCGGCACCGAAAGAATTTGTTCAGAATGTAAAGTATTTGGCATTCGTTATCGGCTGTATTGCATACAAGCCACGACGCCAAGTGTTTCTACGAGAGCCGCAGCCAATGTCGACGTCCACTCAAGCTATCATATTGATCTTCGTTCTATTCGGCCTTCTTGAATTTTGGCGAACAGGGCTGTTTTCGAAAAGCGAACAGACCCGCGATGACGGAATAGTGGAAGCGGTAAGTTCAATTGTTCTGCTCACTGCGACCCAACCGGCCATCATTCTTTTCACTGGCTGGCTCGGCGGGCAGATCGCGCCGCAATATGCCGGTGCGCTGGCGGGGATCAACGTTTTTGCCGCGATAGCCGCGTTCATCATTCTGGATGATATGACACAATATTGGTGGCACCGCGCATCACATACATTTCCGTGGCTGTATAATCTGCACCGCGCGCATCATAACGCCCGTTATATGAGCGTCCGGCTGGTCTACAGAAACAACATAATCTATTACGCGATGATGCCCGGAATATGGCTATCAGCCGCATTGATCTATCTGGGGCTTGGCTGGGTCTATGCGGGATATATCGTGGTCAAAATGTTTTTCATTACCAGCGCGCATAGCGACATGGCATGGGATAAGCCGCTGTATAAACACGCCTGGGCCTCGCCTGTCATGTGGGTGGTCGAGCGCGTATTCAGCACGCCATCAACGCATCACGGCCACCATGGCCGCTACGCCGATGATCCAGCGACGCATTACAAGGGCAATTATGGCAACATGCTGTTCCTTTGGGATATTCTGTTCGGCACTGCGAAAATTACGCGCAGCTATCCCGAAAGCTACGGTATCGAGAATCTGCCCGATGCGTCTTTAGGGCAGCAGCTTCTTTGGCCGATATTCCCGGCGAAGAAAGACGCGCACCACGATGACGCGGCTGAAACGCCAGACGGCAGCAAAGCGGCTGGGGTAACATTTAGCGCGCGTTAGCCTTCTGCGGCAAAAATCGCGGCCCATTCTTTTTCGCTAACCACGCGGATGTCCAATGCTTCAGCTTTTTTCAGTTTGGAACCAGCGCCCGGACCAGCAACAACAAGATCGGTTTTGGCGCTTACCGATCCTGCCGCTTTGGCGCCCAGCGTCTCTGCCTGCGCCTTGGCCTCATCCCGGCTGATATTTTCCAGCTTGCCGGTGAACACGATCGTTTTGCCTGACCATTCGGTTTCGCGCGATACCGACACAAATGGCGCAGGCTTCGCTTCGCTGAGCAGGTCTTGCCACAATTTGCGGTTATGCGGCTCATGGAAAAAATCGCGCAGCGCCTCGACAACTGCAGGCCCTATGCCGTCGATATTGCTGATATCATGCGCCACTGCCTCGTCGCCTTCCGCCAGCCGGATACCTGCCTCACCGACCTCGGCAAATCCGCCGAAATTTTTTACCAGATCCTTTGCGGTGACGCTGCCTATATGGCGTATGCCCAGCCCGAACAGAAGCTTGGCTGGATCAGGCGCGCGCTTTGCCTCAATCGCTGCTAGCAGGTTATCGGCAGACTTTTCCTGCCAGCCTTCACGCAGCAGCAATTCATCACGGCGGCTGTGTAGCCGGTAGATATCCGCCGGACTTTCCAGCCAGCCTGCCTCGATAAATTCCGCGATGGATTTTTCGCCCAGCCCGTCAATGTCGAGCGCCGCCCGGCTGACCAGATGGATAAGCCGCTGATATCGCTGCGCCGGACAGATCAGCCCGCCGGTGCAGCGAACATCGACCTCGCCATCCTCCGCCACTGCCTCGCTGCCGCAACGCGGGCATTGATCAGGAAAGTGATAAACATCACGCGGATCATCGCGCGTCAGATTCTCGGCGACTTGCGGGATGACATCGCCAGCGCGTTGCACCATCACTCGGTCGCCCGGACGCACGCCGAGCCGCGCGATTTCATCACGGTTATGCAGCGTCACATTGCTGACTACCACGCCGCCGACTGTTATCGGCGTCAATCGGCCAACAGGCGTCAATTTGCCGGTGCGGCCGACCTGTATGTCAATATCTTCCAGCGTGGTTTCCGCGCGTTCAGCAGGGAATTTATGCGCGATTGCCCAGCGCGGCGCCTTTGCCACAAAGCCAAGCCGTTTTTGCCAATCGAGCCGGTCCACCTTGTAGACAACGCCGTCTATATCATACGGCAGATCGGCGCGGTTCGCCTCGATATGCCGGTATTGCACCAGTGCATCTTCCACATTGTCCACCCGGCGAAACAGAGGCGATACCGGGATGCCGCAGCTGGCGATAAAGCGCACCATACCTTCCTGTGTTTCGGCGGGCAACGCGCTCACGTCGCCCCAGCCATGCGCCCAGAATTTCAGCGGGCGCTGCGCCGTAATGCGCGCATCTTTTTGCCGCAGCGATCCGGCGGCGGCGTTTCGCGGGTTGGCAAAGATTTTCTCGCCGCGCTTTTGCTGCGCAGCATTCAATGCAGCAAAATCGGCCTTAGCCATGTAAACCTCGCCGCGGATTTCAAAGACCGGAGGTACGTCATTTTGCAATCGCCGGGGTATATCATCGATATGCGCAACATTGGCCGTCACGTCCTCGCCCACGCTGCCATCGCCGCGTGTCGCCGCCTGCACCAGCGCGCCATCCTCATACCGCAATGACAGCGACAGGCCGTCAATTTTATCCTCTGCGGTCAAGGCCACAACGTCATCATCGGCAAGGTTGAGAAATCGCCGCACGCGTGCTGCAAATTCGCGAATGTCATCATCGCAGAACCCGTTGTCGAGGCTCATCATCCGTAGGGCATGGGATACTTTGGACAGCGGCGATCCCGCCACGGGCGCACCAATTTGCGCATTCGGGCTATCTTCGCGCACCAGATCGGGGAACGCGTCTTCCAATATTTTATTACGCCGAACCAGAGCGTCATATTCGGCATCGGAAATTTCGGGCGCATCCTCACCGTGATACCGCCGGTTATGATGGGCAATCTGCCGCGCCAGCCGCATCAATTCATTGGCGGCATCGGCTTTCGATATGTCTTCAGATTCGGCCATACCGGCGCGTTATCAGTAGTCATCGCCCAAGGGAATACGTTCATAGATATCGATTGCCCACTGCCGCGGCTCATCTTTTCTGAACGTCAGTATATATTCCGTCCACCCCGGATTGGCCGCGCCAAACCGTATTTTGCTATCACCCGCATAGTCGACGTCAACGAAACAGCGTATGTTATGGACAGCGATGACGATGCTGTCATCTTTTGGGAAATAGACCTTATTGCTCACCTGATACCGCATACATTCATTGAGCGGTCGCAGAAATTCATATCGCTGTTTCAGCTTCGCATAAACGTCGGGGTTCAGCGGCTTAATCTCGCGCACACCGCCCGCGGTATTCACGCAAATCTTGCGGTTATCAGTTTTGCCTTGCCGCATCAGATTCACGATTTGATATTCCGCCATCGCGGCCTCTGCATTGCCGGGGTCATTGGCAAACACGGATGTCGCTGGCCAATTCCAGCTTGTTTGCGAGGTGGTGGCATTGCTGCTTTCCGGCGCAGGATCGGCAGTGGTCATGCAGCCGCCCAGCATCGCCAGTAAAGCTGCTGCTGCAAATTTCGCTGTCCGTTTTCTCATACGATGATGTCCTTGATACGCGATCATTGTGGCTCAGCAATCATGGCCCGTCGGTTCAAATGTCAACTGCGGCAAAAAATGCCATCCCCCCAAGTGCGGCCGCCGCGATCACGGCGATCCATCCGCCGTGACGCCATCTTGATCGGAAGACGAGCCACCAGCTGGCGGCAGCGGCCACTAGCCAAACAAGCGCCGACAACGTGTAAATTAAGGGGCTGCCGACATCATATGCCGATGAGACAACAACTTGCACCAGCACCGTTGCAGTGACGCCCATGAACAGCAGCACACCAACGATAACGCGCAGCCGGTCAAATAGTGTTACGTCCTGATTATCGTCCATTGCTCCGCCCCTCATTTGCTCAATTTCCGTGCCGCCTATTACCCGCCTTCGATCAGCCGCTCCGCCTGCGCCCGCGCTTCGTCGGTTATCTCTGCGCCGGACAGCATACGGGCGATTTCCTGTCGTCTGCCTGAACCGTCGAGTTGGATCACGCCAGTGCGCGTGACTGTGCCTTCGCTGCTTTTTGCGATGAAATAATGCGATACCGCTTTTGCTGCCACCTGCGGGCTATGAGTAACCGCAAGCAGCTGTTTGCCGCCAGCCAGCCGGGCCAGCCTGTCGCCGATCGCCGATGCCACCGCACCGCCGACGCCGCGATCAATTTCGTCAAAGATAATCGTCTGCGCACCGCCCTCTTCCGCCAATGCGACTTTCAGCGCGAGGATGAAGCGCGACAATTCGCCGCCCGATGCGATTTTGGTAAGCGGCGCAAATGGCGCACCGGGATTGGTGGAGATCATAAACTCCACACGGTCCATCCCGTCCGCGCCCCACCGGTCTTCGGGCAATGTTTCCACTGCCGTCTGGAACCGCGCGGCATCCAGCTTCAACGGTGTCAATTCACCCTTCACGCGTTTATCGAGTTTCGCTGCGGCCTTCGCGCGCTGCGCCGACAGAGCCATTGCAGCATTGCGATAGGCGTCGGCGCTGTCGCGCAATTCGGCCTCCATCTTCGCCAGCCCGGCATCGCCTGCCTCAATCGCATCAAGCTTTGCCGCGATCTCAAGCTGCAACGCGAGAAGACCGCCCGGCGCAACGTTATGCTTGCGCGCCAGCGCCCTCAATTCAAACAATCGTTCCTCAATATCATCCAGCCGCGCAGGATCGAACGTAAGCGCAAAGGAGGCTGCATTCAGCTTGTCCTCCGCCTCGCTCGCCTCGATCACTGCGCGGTCCAGCGCGGTCAACGCCTCGGCCAGCAATTCATGTTCAGGGGCCATCCGGTCCAGCTTCCGCGCGGCGCTGCGCAATTGCGCAATGCCATTGTTCGATCCATCAAACGCCTTCAAAACGCCCTTCAGATCATCAGACAGCCGCTCGCCTTTCTGCATATCGCTGCGCTCTTTTGCGAGCTCCTCTTCCTCGCCATCCTGCGGGTGGAATTTGGCGAGTTCATCGAGCGAGTGCATCAGATATTCGCGGTCGCGTGCTGCGTTTTCTATCCCCTGACGCGCAGCTTCCAAGGCTTCGCGCGCGGCGCGCCAGCGATCAAATACTGCTGCAACCGCCGCTACATCGCAGCGGCCAAACACATCAAGAAGCGCCTTGTGCCCGCGCGGGTTCAGCAATCCGCGATCATCGTGCTGGCCATGGATTTCCACAAGATGTTGGCCAATTTGGCGTAGCAGCGCAGCAGAGCAAGGCTGATCATTGATGAAAGCTTTACTGCCGCCATCGGCTTTTAACGCCCGGCGGATCAGCAGCGGTTCGCCCGGCTCGCGCTCTATTTCATTTTCATCGAGCATAGCGGCCAGCGCGCCGCCATCTGCGGGCGCTTCAAATCCGGCTGTCACTTGCGCTTTATCAGTGCCGCTGCGCACCAAGCCGCTCTCGGCCCGCGCGCCCAGCACAAGGCCGAGCGAATCCAGCAATATCGATTTGCCCGCGCCGGTTTCCCCGGTTAGCGCGCCAAGACCCGAGCCGAATTCAAGATCGAGCGCCTCTATCAGAACAATATTGCGAATCGACAGGCTGTTCAGCATGGCCAGTGTCTAGCACGTCATCCCGGCAGATCGCTGCCGCGTAGTTGCGCCGCGCCAGATTGCATCAGGCAGCGGGCGCCTTTTTCTGCATAAGATCATATGCCCGTGCATACCATTTGCTGCCCGGATAATTCGCGCCCAGAACAGCCGCCGCTTTCTTCGCTTCCTCCGGCACACCCATCGCCAGATAGCTTTCGGTCAAACGGTACAGGGCTTCCGGCGCATGCGTGGTGGTTTCAAAATTGTCGACCACCTGCCGGAATCGGAGGGCAGAGGCGAGCCAGAGCGAACGGCGCTGGTAAAAACGGCCGATTTCCATCTCCTTGCCCGCCAGATGATCCGACAGCAAATCCATCTTCAATGTCGCATCCGCAGCATAGCGCGTGGTCGGATATCGGCGCTGCACTTCACCCAGCGATGATAATGCCTGCTGCGTTACTTTCTGATCGCGCGTCACATCGCTGATCTGCTCATAATAGGAAAGGCCGATCAGATAATAGGCATAGGGCGCGTCCTTGTTGCCCGGATGGATCGACAGGAAGCGGCGCGCAGATTGGATGGATTCGGTGTATTTGCGCGCCATATAATAGCTGAATGAGCTCATCAACTGCGCCCGGCGTGCCCACGGGGAATAGGGATGCTGCCGCTCCACTTCGTCAAACAACGCACCGGCAACGCGGTAATCGCCGTCGTCCAAACGCTGCTTCGCGGCAAGATAGAGCGAGTTGACATCGCGCGCGACATATCGGGTATCGCCGCCCTTTTCACCGCCGCCGAAGGATGAACATCCAGCAAGACCAATCACCAGAAGACCGGCTGCTGCGCTTTTCAAAATTCTGATCATCATTCATCCTTAGTTGGATTTGCCAATAACGCCAAGGGGCTTTGTTTGAAAATGCGTCTGCGCAATTTGACCGTCGCCGGTATCGCAGCACGCGGCTGTATCGGCGATGAATGTTTGGCCCGCGGATCAACACGAAGCGCACGAAAAAAAGGGGCCGCCGAAGCCGCCCCTTTCGTTTCATGCGAAAATACGCGTTAGTCGTTTTTGATAAAGTCAGGCAGATCGGCATTTCCGCCGTCCTTGCCATTATTATCGCCATCATCGCCGCGCGGTTTGCGTGAACCCCGGCGTCCACGGTCGTTGCCGCCATCACGGCCACCGCCGCCGCCACGCCGGCCGCGTTCGTTGCCGCCACCGCCGCGTTTATTTTCGCGTGGAGGCCGCGTGTCTTCAAGCTCTTCACCGCTTTCCTGATCAACCACGCGCATCGAAAGGCGAACCTTTCCGCGCGGATCAATTTCCAGCACCTTGACCTTGACTTCCTGACCTTCAGACAGTTCGTCCGCAACCTTTTCAACACGCTCGTCTTTAATCTCGGACACGTGAACCAGACCGTCCTTGCCGCCCATGAAGTTCACAAACGCGCCGAAATCAACTATGTTGACGACCTTGCCGTCGTAGATTTTGCCGACTTCGGCTTCTTCCACAATGCCGGCAATCCATTTCTTCGCAGCATCAATCTGCGCGCCATCGGAGGACGAGATTTTAATCAGGCCTTCGTCATCAATATCCACTTTCGCGCCGGTTTCAGCCACGATCTCGCGGATCACTTTACCACCCGTGCCGATGATATCGCGGATTTTCGCTTTATCAATCTGCATGGTTTCGATGCGCGGTGCATGTTCGGACATTTCGGTGCGGGCCGTGCCCAGCGCCTTTGTCATTTCGCCAAGGATATGCGCGCGGCCACCCTTTGCCTGGGTCAACGCAGCCTTGAAAATCTCCTCGGTAATCCCGGCGATTTTGATGTCCATCTGCATCGTGGTGATGCCTTTTTCACTACCAGCTACCTTGAAATCCATGTCGCCCAGATGATCTTCATCACCCAGTATATCGGACAGAACAGCAAAGTCATCGCCTTCGAGGATCAGCCCCATCGCGATACCCGATACCGGACGCTCAATAGGAACACCGGCATCCATCATCGACAGACAGCCGCCACAGATCGTCGCCATTGATGACGAACCATTTGATTCGGTGATGTCCGAAAGAATACGGATCGTGTACGGGAAATCCTCTGCCGTTGGCAATACGGGGTGCAGCGCGCGCCATGCGAGCTTTCCGTGACCAATTTCGCGGCGACCCGGCGCGCCAAAGCGGCCCACCTCGCCAACCGAATAGGGCGGGAAATTATAGTGCAGCATGAAATTCGAATAGGTCAGGCCGTCCAGCCCGTCGATCATCTGCTCGCTGTCTTTCGTGCCCAGTGTCGTGGTGCAGATCGCCTGCGTTTCACCGCGGGTAAAGAGCGCCGAACCATGGGTGCGCGGCAGGAAGCCGACCATGCTGTCAATCTGGCGGACTTCATCGGTTTTCCGCCCGTCAATACGCTGGCCATCTTTCAAGATAGCGCCGCGCACTATTTCAGCTTCCAGCTTCTTCATCACCTTGCCAGCGGTCATCTGCGTCTGGCCATCTTCGCTGGCAAATTTTTCCTTCACCTTCGCCCGCGCTTCATTCAGCGCGTTTGAACGATCGGACTTGTCAGTAATTTTGTAGGCTTTCTCGATGTCCTTGCCGATCAGCTTCTTGATGTCTTTCTTCATATCGGCTGTATTGTCCGACAGGTCGATTTCCCAAGGATCTTTCGCAGCTTTTTCAGCGAGATCGATAATCAAGTTCGTCACCTTCTTGATCTCGTTATGCGCAAAAAGAACGCCGCCGAGCATTTCTTCCTCGGTCAGTTCCTTCGCTTCGGATTCCACCATCATCACAGCATCGCCGGTTGCAGCAACCACCAGATCAAGCTCGCCCTCGGCAACCTCTGCCTGCGATGGATTGAGCGAATATTCGCCATCCTGATAGCCGATACGCGCAGCACCGATTGGCCCCATGAAGGGCACGCCGGAAATGCAGAGCGCAGCGGATGCGGCAACCATCGCCACCATATCCGGCTCGGTTTCGCCGTCATAGCTCAGCACCTGGCAAATGACGTTGATTTCGTTGTAGAAACCTTCGGGGAATAGCGGACGGATTGGACGGTCAATCAAACGCGATGTCAGCGTTTCTTTCTCCGTCGCGCCGCGTTCGCGCTTGAAAAATCCGCCCGGGATACGCCCGGCGGATGAGAGTTTTTCCTGATAATGCACGGTGAGCGGGAAGAAATCCTGGCCCTCACGTACGGATTTTGCAGCGGTCACTGCGCACAGCACCACTGTTTCGCCATAGGTCGCGAGTACCGCGCCATCGGCCTGACGGGCAACGCGCCCGGTTTCCAGAGTGAGGGTTTTTCCGCCCCATTCCATCTCTACTTTTTTTACATCAAACATATATTTTCCTTTGTCCCGCCTGCCCTATGCAGATGCGGGGGCTTCTTGTTCGCAGGAAATCCGTCCTGCGGCGGGCGAGGCGCATTCTGTGCCTCTGACGTTCCGGCCTAATTGCCAGCAACATCTTTTCCTTTTCCCGTTCCACACTTCCGGCAATGTCTGAAAGTTCAGTTTGGACCGCCGAAAATTTCGGGGAAGCTGCATCCCGAGATAATTTCAGGATAGCGTAAACGCAAAATCGGCCCCCGAAACCGGGAGCCGAATATGCGTATTACTTACGAAGGCCGAGCTTCTTGATGAGTGCGCTATAGCGTTCCTCATCCTTGCCTTTCAGATAATCAAGCAGCGAGCGCCGCTTGTTCACCATCTGCAACAAGCCGCGGCGTGAGTGATTGTCTTTATTATTGTCTTTGAAGTGATCGGTCAGATTATTGATCCGTTCGGTCAGGATCGCGACCTGCACTTCGGGGGAACCGGTATCGCCCTTTTCGCGGCCATGTTCTTTAACCAGCTTTGCTTTTTTCTCAGCAGTAATCGTCATAATTTTTCCTCGAACATCTTATGCGTTAAATCCGCGAAGAATTTTCAGCGTTCCCGCCGCGGCTTCCAATAAAGCAACGGGACGCTGTTTGGCATCCCTTGCAAAATACATGCCGTCCTTCACGATAATCCCGGTTGGAATGCGCCCGGTATTGAGCAGCTCTGCGTCTTCCGGGGAGAGATTAAGGACCGGGATGTCGGCCAGCCCTGCCTCCAGCGGCAGAATTAAATTCCTTAGTTGCGCGCCATTAACGCATTCGTTCAGCTTGTCCAGCGAAATCGCCGCCGCCAATTCAAACGGCCCCGCCCGCGTCCGCCGCAGCATCGACACATGCCCCACGGTGCCTGCCGCAATCGCGATATCGCGCGCAAGGCTGCGAATATAGGTGCCTTTGGAAACATGCGCCGATAACGTGGCCTCTTGCAGAGTTGCGTTGTCGTCAGCAGCATCAGGCGGTCGCAGTGACAGGCTGTGAACCTTCACGCCGCGTGGTTGCATTTCCGGCATCTCCCCTGCCCGCGCCAGATCAAATGCCCGCTTGCCGTCCACCTTGATCGCCGAAAATGCGGGAGGGATTTGTAAGATTGGGCCAGTGAATTGCGGGAGCAATGCTTCAATCTCACCGTGCGATGGGCGCATATCATGTGTCGCCACTACATCACCTTCGGCATCCAGCCCCGCTGTCTGTGTGCCGAATGCTATGGTGAAATCATACATTTTCGATGCGTTCAGCATCCGTCCAGTCAGCTTCGTCACTTCGCCTACCGCAATCGGCAACACCCCGGTTGCCAGCGGATCGAGCGTGCCGCCATGGCCGACCTTCACCTTGCCCGGCCCCTTTCCCGATACCCTGTACCCCGCAGTGCGCAGCACCCGCTTAACCGCCGATACCGCCTGCGTCGAACCCAGCCCGCGGGGTTTATCCAGAATGATCCAACCGTGGATGGCAGCAGGTTTTGCGCTCACTGCTGCTCCGTATCGTCGCCCAGATCCTGCGCCACTTTCGGATCGCTCAACAGCCTGTCGATATGGCTGACCTGATCGAAACTTTCATCCGCAAGAAATTTGAGTTTCGCTGCATATTTCATGCTCACGCGCCGCGCCACTTCGCGTTGCAGAAAGGCGGTGTTGGTGCGCAGCGCCTGTATCACGGCGTCCTCTTCCATTCCCAGCAGCGGCTTCACAAAAACCGTTGCGTGGCGCAAATCAGGCGACATGCGCACTTCGGTAACGGCGATATTAGATCCGCTCAAGGTTTCGTCATGCACCTCACCGCGCGCCAGCAGTTCGGACAGAATATGCCGCACTTGCTCGCCAACGCGCAGCAACCGCACCGAACGCCCCTCGGGCGATGTGTCATTATGTTTGGCCATCGATCATTCCCCGCCGGAAGCTATAGTTCCAGCGAAACCCTACAAAACCCGCTCGCGTTCTTCGATTTCAAAGACCTCCAGCGTGTCGCCGGATGCGATGTCGTTGGTATCCTCCAGCACGACGCCGCATTCGAGGCCGGCGCGGATCTCATCAACATCATCCTTGAACCGGCGCAGCGAAGCGATGGTGGTTTTGGAAACAATCACATCGTCGCGTGTCAGGCGGGCATGGATGCCTTTCTTGATGAAGCCTTCGGTGACGAGCAGACCGGCCGCCTTGTCTTTCTTGCCCGATTTGAAGACCTCTTTGATCTCCGCACGGCCAACAACGGTTTCGATGATCTCTGGGCCAAGTTCGCCAGCCATTTCTTTCGAGATATCTTCGGTCAGGTGATAAATCACGTCGAAATATTTCAGCCGCACACCTTCACGTTTCGCAATTTCAGCCGCCTTTTTATTGGGCCGCACATTGAAACCGATCAACGGGCATTTCGCGCTTGCCGCCAGCTGCATGTCACTTTCAGTGATGCCGCCAACGCCCGAATGCAGAATGCGCACTTTGATGAGATCGTTGGAGATGTTGTTGAGCGCGTTGACAATCGCCTCGACGCTGCCCTGCACATCGCCCTTGATAACGACTGGATATTCCACCGCCGCATCGGACGCGGCAGAGAACATGTTTTCAAGACTGACAGGTGCCTGCGTTGTACGTTGCAACTTCGCCTGCTCCTGGCGATATTCCGCCACTTCGCGCGCGCGGGTTTCGTCATCCACCACGGTCAGCGTATCGCCTGCCGATGGCACACCCGAAAGGCCGAGAACCTCAACGGGCATTGACGGGCCAGCAGTTTTGATCTGTTTGCCATTCTCGTCGATCACCGCGCGGACCTTCCCGCTTTCGGTGCCTGCCACAAAGATATCCCCGCGTTTCAGCGTGCCGCGCTTAATCAGCACAGTCGCAACCGCGCCGCGCCCTTTATCCAGCTGCGCCTCGACAACATATGCCTCGGCATTGCGATCCGGATTGGCTGTCAGTTCCATCAATTCGGATTGCAGCGCCAGCTTCTCGATCAGATCGTCAAGCCCGGTTTTCTTCAGCGCGGATATTTCCACATCCTGCACTTCGCCGCCCATCGCCTCGACAATTATCTCATGCTCCAACAGGCGTTCGCGCACTTTCTGCGGGTTCGCACCTTCCTTATCCATCTTGTTGATCGCGATGATAATCGGCACATCTGCTGCTTTGGCATGATTGATCGCCTCGATCGTCTGCGGCATCAAACCGTCATCGGCGGCAACAACCAATATCACGATATCAGTCACATCCGCGCCGCGCTGGCGCATTTGCGTGAAGGCTTCATGCCCCGGCGTATCGAGGAAAGTAATCAGCTGGCCGTCCTTGGCCTTCACCTGATATGCGCCGATATGCTGCGTAATTCCGCCAGCCTCGCCAGCGGTCACGCTTTCTCCGCGCAATGCATCCAGCAGGCTGGTCTTGCCGTGATCGACATGCCCCATGACCGTGACAACGGCCGGACGCGGTTTCAATGTTTCCGCAGGATCGACATCCTCTTCGGCGGCGATATCAATATCCGCTGCAGAAACGCGTTCGATATTGTGGCCAAATTCCTCAACCAGCAATTCGGCGGTATCCTGATCAATCGTTTGGTTTACCGTAACCATCGATCCCATATTGAACAGCGATTTGACCAGATCGGCGCCTTTTTCGCCCATACGTTTGGCGAGTTCCTGAACGGTAATTGCCTCTGGCACGACAACGTCGCGCGCCTTCTTCGGCTGCTGTTCACGCTTGCCGCCACCGCTTTGTGCACGTTTTTCCTTCTCGCGCGCGCGTTTCAACGCAGCGAGTGAACGCGCGCGTGCGCCGGTATCTTCGCTCAGCGCACGGTTTACCGTCAGCTTACCGGACTGGCGGCGATCACCGCGTCCTTCCTTCTCACGCGAAGGCTTGCCGGATTTCTTTTCCTCACGCTTTGGCCGGTCGGGCCGCGCCACAGGGGTAAATTTGCGCGCAGCGGGGGCTTCTTCCTTTTCAGGTGCAGCCTCAGGCGTTTCGGCAGTTGCATCAGTCGGCTCGGCTTTTGGTGCCGTTTCAACCTTATCGGCCTTCTTGTTGTCTTCCTGCCGTTGGCGCTCTTCGGCATCCTGCTTTGCCTTGGCTTCATCATCAAGGCGGCGGTTGCGCTCAAGCGTTCCCAGCCGGTCTTCTTCTGCTTCACGCAGCAGCTTTGCCTGACGCTCCTGCGGCGTAAGATCATCGGCGGGCGCCTTTTTCGGCGCAGGCGCAGGTGCAGGCGCTGGTTTTTCAGCAACCGGCTCCGGCTTCGGCTCGGGCGGCGGTGCTTCGGGTTCGGCCGGCGCAGCGCCGGGCTTGCCGACAAGTTTGCGGCGTTTAACCTCGACCACAACCTTGTTCGTGCGGCCATGGCTAAAGGTCTGCTTTACTTCGCCAGATTCCACCGCGCGCTTCAAACCCAATGGTTTGCGCTTTGGCTTCGCTTTATCTTCGGTTTCATCACTCATAATTTACAGACCTGGTCTTTCATTCATTCAGCGCAGGGATATCCGCGCCATTATCTTGCGCGCCCGATTCCGCTTCGGCAACGCTATTAGAGCATCCATTAAACTTTATCCAGCGGCCAAGATGATGCATCACTCTTGTCGCTGCTTTTTTGTCGGTTATGGCCACATGCACCGCATTGGCGCGGCCAAGCGCCGCCGAAATGGCACCGCGATCAAATGGCAAACGGATCCCGGCTTTGCCGCTGCCTTCGGTATCGCTGCCGACACGCCAGGATTGGTCACGCTTTTTCGCGCCGTCCTCGCTCGCATCCGCCGCATGCAGCAACAGCGCCACTTGCCCGCCGCGCGCCGCGGCATCAATTTTGTCTGCCCCGCATATAAGATTGCTCGCGCGCGCTTCCAAGCCCAGCCGGTCGAGCAACGCTTTTTCCAGCGCCGCCGCGATTTGCGCAGACAGATCGCCAGGCGCGGCTACCTTCCCGCTTTTGAATGCACGCGATAAAGCCGATTTAAGGCGGCCTTTTGCTTGTGCCGTCTGCAATTCATCACAGCTGACACCAATCCATGCGCCGCGCCCCGGAGCCTTGCCATGGATATCGGGCAGGATCACGCCATCAGGGCTGAGCGCGAGCCGGATCAACGCGAGACTTTCATCCCGCTCACCGCTCAAAATGCACCGTCTTACTGGTGTATGCCGGGTCTCATTGGGGGCTTTCCGCGGCAACGGCGTCCTCCCCATCTGTTGCATCGGCAGCCGGCGTTTCCGCCTTTTCTGCCGGGGCGTCTTCATCTTCAAACCAATGCGCACGTGCCGCCATGATTATCTCGTTGCCCACATCTTCGCTCAAATTGAACGATGCCAGAATGCCCGGCTTGTCCTCGATCCGCTTGCGGCGGTCATTGCGTTTGTTTTCGCTGTTGCGGCGCGGCTCTTCGCGGCGGCCTTTCTGGATTAGCTCATCGGTCGCCAGATCGGCCAGATCGTCGAGTGTCTTGATCTCCGCCTTGCCCAGCGCCACGAGCATTGCCTCTGTAATATGCGGCAGTTCCGCCAGATCATCCTCAACGCCCATTTCGCGGCGTTCGGCGCGTGCTGCATCTTCGCGCGCTTCCAAAGCTTCAACCGCACGGCTTTGCAATTCTTCGGCAAGCTCGTCATCAAAACCTTCGATCGCGGCGATTTCTTCCGGCGCGACGTAAGCCACCTCTTCCAGCTCGCTGAACCCTTCAGCGACCAGCAGCTGCGACAGCGTTTCATCCACATCCAGCTCATTCTGGAATAATTCGGAACGTTCGACAAATTCCTTCTGCCGCTTCTCGCTCGATTCTTCCTCGGTCATTATGTCGATACCGCGATCGGTCAACTGGCTGGCCAGCCGCACATTTTGTCCGCGCCGCCCAATGGCAAGGCTCAGCTGATCGTCAGGCACGACAACCTCGATACGCGATTCATCCTCATCGATGACTACGCGGCTGACCGTTGCGGGCTGCAATGCGTTGACCACGAATGTCGCGGTGTCTTCGGACCAGGGGATAATGTCGATTTTCTCGCCCTGCATCTCCTGCACCACGGCCTGCACGCGGCTGCCCTTCATACCCACACAGGCACCGACCGGATCAATCGAGCCATCATGGCTGATCACGCCGATCTTCGCGCGGCTTCCCGGATCACGGGCAGCGGCCTTGATTTCGATAATGCCGTCATAGATTTCGGGCACTTCCTGCATGAAAAGTTTTTTCATGAATTCAGGATGCGCACGCGATAGCAGGATTTGCGGCCCGCGATTTTCGCGCTGCACTTTCATGATCAGCGAACGGACGCGGTCCCCGTTGCGCAGGATTTCGCGCGGAATTTGCTGATCGCGGCGGATCACACCTTCGCCGCGCCCCAGATCGACGACGACATGGCCGAATTCAACGGACTTCACCACGCCGGTGATAATCTCTCCGGCCCGGTCCTTAAACTCTTCAAACTGGCGCTCGCGCTCGGCATCGCGCACCTTCTGGAAAATGACCTGCTTTGCCGATTGCGCGTCAATACGGCCCAGATCGACGGGGGGCAGCGGATCAACGATAAAGTCACCAATGCTGGAATCTTTTTCCAGCTTCTGCGCAGCTTTCAGATCGACCTGCTTGAAATAATCCTCAACCTCTTCCACCACCTCGACAACGCGCCACAGCCGCAGATCGCCCGTTTGCTGATCCAGCTTTGCACGGATATCATTTTCCGCGCCGTAGCGGGCCCGGGCCGCACGCTGGATCGATTCCTCCAGCGCTTCGACAACAATCGCTTTGTCGATCATCTTTTCCGATGCAACCGCATTCGCAATCGCCAGCAGCTCTGCCTTGTTTGCACTAATCGGGGTAGCCATACTATCTTCTTCCTATCATCGCGCCTGACATTCAGGCACCAGTTTCGCTGTCCGTTATCTCGTTGTCCGCATCGCTATCATCGTCAATGCTATCTTCGTCAATTACGTCTACGCCGTCACTGTTGACCGGCGCACTCGCTGCTATCAGCCTGTCTGTCAAGATAAGCTTTGCGTTGTCAACATCGGCCAAAGCGAACCGCACTTCGCCTGCCTTGCGATCTTCCATCACAATCATGTCGCCATCTGTTCCGCCCAGATCACCGCGCAGTTTCTTGCGCCCCCCCGCCGGTTTTGACAGTTCGACCTTCGCTTCATGCCCGGCCCAGCCTTCAAAATCCGTCATCCGCGTCAAAGGCCGGTCGATGCCGGGGGAGCTTACCTCAAGCCGGTAGGCCTGATCAACGGGATCATTCCCGGCCTCCTCCATCGCGTCGAACTTTTCTGACAATCGCCGCGACAATGCCGCGCAATCCTCTATCACCAGCTGGCCAGTCTCGGGCCGTTCAGCCATAATCTGCAGCGCGGGATCATTGCCCTCATCGCCGCCCTGCACCAACCATTTCACGCGCACGAGATTGAAGCCCAAAGCCTTCACCTCAGTTGCGATAATATCGGTCAGTTTATGCATGTCAGGCAATTGCGGCTTGTCCTTATAGTCTATCGTCGGTTTCCTTTGATTGCGAATGCGCGAATGGCCCCGGTGCTTTTCAGACCGGCCCTCTAAAACTTTCGCAATGTAAGGATGGAAACACAATATGCCTGCCGCCAACGGATTGCAAGGGGAATCGCCGAGTTGGGCAATATGGCAGCAAAGGCTGCGCGTAGCGGCTTCGCGGTAAACACTGCGCTGCCAAGCTGCTTATGGTCTTTCGGCGCGCGATATACTATCATGCGCACAACACGTTTTTTGCCCGGGATACATGCTATGAAACCTTATTATATTTCCGCTCTTGCTATGTCCGCACTGATCACTGCTGCATGTCAGGTTGATGGCCCCGACGTCGCGGGCAATGATGCGCCAAGCCAGCTCGCCGCAAACGCCGCGCCCTTTACAGTCGAGCCGGTCGCGGATTTTGATGAACCATGGGCGATGACATTCCTGCCCGATGGCAAATCTGCGCTGGTCACGGAAAAATCGGGCAAGCTGATCCTGCTGACGATTGGCGGCGAACAGCGCCTGGTATCCGGTGTGCCAGAGGTCGATTATGGCGGACAGGGCGGATTGGGCGATGTCATTCTGGCGCCGAATTTTGCTGAAGATAATATGGTGTATTTAAGCTGGGCCGAAGCGGGCGAAGGCAACGCACGCGGCGCGGCGGTTGGGCGGGCGACACTGGACACCAGCGGGCCAGCCGCGGCTTTGCAAAATCTGGAAGTTATCTGGCGGCAATATCCCAAAGTCAGCGGGCGCGGGCATTACGGCCATCGCCTCGCCTTCTCGCCCGATGGAAAATATCTGTTCATTGCCAGCGGAGAGCGGCAGAAATTCGATCCGGCGCAGGATATGGCCAGCAATATGGGAAAGGTCGTCCGGCTGTATCCTGATGGCAGCATTCCCGAAGACAATCCATTCTTCGTCGCAGCGGATGTTGTGAAATCGCAGATATGGTCGCTGGGCCATCGCAATCCGCTGGGCATTACATTCGATACCAATGGCAATCTTTGGAATCAGGAGATGGGCCCGGCGGGCGGCGATGAGATTAATCTGGTGCAGCGCGGGGCCAATTATGGATACCCCAACGTATCCAATGGCGATCATTATGATGGCACCAACATTCCCGATCACAGCGAGGGCGACGGCTTCACTGCGCCAAAGGCATTCTGGAACCCGGCCATCTCGCCCGGCGGATTGCTATACTATACCGGCGATCTTTTCCCCGAATGGAAAGGGTCGCTGTTTCTCGGCGGATTGGGCGCAAAAAATCTCGTGCGTGTCAGCGTCAACGGCACCGAACTTTCCAAAGCAGACGCATGGCCCATGCGCGCGCGCATCCGCGAGGTGGAGCAAGGCCCGGATGGCGCGATATGGCTGCTGGAGGATGGCAAGCGCGGATCGAAGGGGCGGTTGTTGAAATTGACGCCAGCCGGTTAATCCCGCCCATTGGACAAAGGACAGCAATCAGCAATCAGGGCTGTGCCCTACCCCGCTGTCACTGTTCCTGATAAATCAGCCAGAAAATCCTGAACGCGTTCGGCATTTGCGCCCAGATCGCTTTGCCCGACACGGCTGACGGAACGCATGTCGACAATGCTGCCCTTGTCATCCTGTGTCGGCTTGACGCGCAGAACGACATCATCCTTGAACCCGAACATCTGCGTCGTCGCGACAGCTTCCATACGGCCCTCGGCCATGCGCAGCGCCGCAATATCCCAGCCGCGATCTTCCGCCAGCCGTTCGGCTTTCGCCATCACTTCTTTTACAGGGCGATCCACGCGGACAGTACGGATATCGCCATATTCATCCTGATGAATCCGCCGCCAGCGTTGCTGCGGGTTCAGCCCGCGCATATCTTCATCATCCTCACCGGGGATATTGTCCCAATTATCCTCACGCAGTGACAGCGAACGAAAAGCGGGCGGATCAGCAAGATCGGTTGAAATATCGTGGATTGCCGGGACGCTACGGGCGTGCATCGCCAGCGTTCCCAGATAGCCGACATATACCAGAGCCAGCACAACGCCGATCCAGTGAAGCGGGCGATTGCCATGCACCGATTTGCGCTTATGCAGCCACCAGATCAGCGCCGCGACCAGCAACGTCACCACCGCCAGAATCACAGAGTAAAGCAGTCCGGTAAAACCCGATTGCCAGCCCCAAAGGCCCCAGCCGGAACCAAAGGCGGCGAGCAATCCCCACAGGATCGCGCCTGCCCCGCCAGCGAAAACCAACCATGCCTTCCAATCACGCTTCTTCTTCACCGTGGGCGAAGCGGCATCCGGCGCGCCTTCATTGGGCGCATTTGCGCGTGCCGGGTTTGGCTCAGCCGGATTGTCGTCGTGATTGATAGCCATCTCGCATTCCTTATTATGTCGTCGCGCGATGGCTTAATCCAATCGCTGCGCCAACACAAATTTTTCGCGCCCCGCGCTGCAATCGCAATAGATGCTGGCGATTTGCGGGATATGGCGATATGCGCGCCTGCGATGACTCAGCCTATCGCCAAACCCATTCCTTTGCATTCATGCAGCCCGGCGGCGGTTGAGGCTCTGCTCGATGCTGCGTTCGGCACAGACCGGCATGGCCGCACCGCATATCGGCTGCGCGCGGGGATGGCCGCGATTGCGCCGCTTTCCTTCGGTTTGTTGCAGGATGATGCGTTGATCGGATCGCTACAATGCTGGCCGGTGCAGGTGGCCGATGCTGCGCAGGATTACCCGCTGATACTTGTAGGCCCGGTCGCGGTACATCCCGATCACCAGATGAACGGTCACGGCATTGCAATGATGCACGCCGCGATGGATGCGGCTGCCACCGCTGGCAATCCGGCGATGGTTATGATCGGCGATGAGGAATATTACGGCCGCTTCGGCTTTACTGCTGTTGCCACTGCCGGATGGACCCTGCCCGGCCCGTGGGAGCCGCACCGGCTGTTATGCCGCAATCCAGCGGGGCACGATCTGCCGGACACTGGAATGGTTGGCCCGCGCACCGGCAGCTAAGCGCAACAGAAATTTTGCAATTCGCCCTCGCCATGCTTATCTCGCCTCCATGCCATATGACGTTCCACCCGATCTCGACAGCCTGAGCCTGACTGAAATTGCGCAACTGGCGCAAGACCGCAAACTGCCGCCCGTCGCCAGTTGGGAGCCTGAACATAGCGGCCACAGCGAAATGCGCATCGCCGCCGATGGCACCTGGTATCATCAGGACGGAGAGATCCGGCGCCCCGCCATGGTGCGCGCCTTTTCGTCGCTGTTGCGCCGCGAGGGCAAGGATGATTACTGGCTGGTCACACCGCAGCAGAAACTGTGGATCAAGGTGGAGGACGCGCCCTTTATCGCGACTGAGATGACCCACGAGGGAAGCCGCGAAACACAGCGGCTGGCCTTTCGTGTGAACAGTGACGACGTGCTGGTCTGCGGGCCGGAACATGCGCTCACCATCGAAAATCGCGGTGCCGGGCCAATGCCCTATCTGCATGTGCGTGACGATCTGTGGGCAAAGCTGGCGCGCCCGGTATTTTATGAACTGACCGAGATTGCACTCGCCAACGCAGCCGAAACCGGCGACGATGAACCGGCGGTGTGGAGCGATGGTATGCGCTTCAGCCTGGCGGCGATGCTATGACTTTGCTGGAGCGGCTGACAGCGTCGCTTCAACATAAGCAGCAAATCGACATTGAAGATGAACGCGATTTTACTGACAGTGTTGCGGGCCACCGCCAAGCCGCAGTGCTGATCCCCATCACGCAGCGCCCCCAGCCCGGCGTCATCCTGACCCAGCGGCCCGACTGGCTGAACAGTCATCCGGGGCAAGTCGCCTTTCCCGGCGGCAAAATAGATGATGGTGACAGTGATGAGATCGATGCCGCGCTGCGTGAGGCGGAGGAGGAGCTTGCGATGCCGCGCAGTCAGGTCGACATAATCGGCACCGGCGATATTTATTATTCGGGCAGCGGCTTTGCGATCACGCCGGTTATCGGCCTGATACCGCCCGATCTGCCTTTGACGCCTTGCCCGAATGAAGTTGCCGACTGGTTTGAAGTGCCGCTCGATTTTCTGCTCGACCGGCAAAATGCCATCATGAAAAAAGCGCAGTGGCAGGGCAGAGAACGGCAATATTACGATATGCAATGGCAGGACCGCCGTATCTGGGGCGTGACGGCGGGTATTGTCGCGAATATCGTCCGCCGGATCGAGGCGTTGTGAGCGCGCTGCCAGAAAGCGATTGGCGCGCGCATTCCGGGCTGCAGCGTATTATCCGCACGCTTTCGGATGGCGAGGTAAAGCCGCTTGCGGTGGGCGGGGCGGTGCGTGACAGCTTGCTGGGCCTGCCGGTAAGCGATGTCGATCTGGCCACGGCATTGCGCCCTGATGAGGTCATCCGGCGGCTGGAGACAGCGGGCATAAAGGCAATCCCTACCGGCATTGCGCATGGCACAATCACCGCCGTGGCGGATGGCAGAAGTTTTGAAATCACAACATTGCGCCGCGACGTTGCCACTGACGGGCGGCGCGCGACGGTCGCTTTTTCGCATGATTGGCGCGAAGATGCCGAGCGGCGCGATTTCACAATGAACGCGCTGTATGCCGATATTCAGAGCGGAGAGATTTTTGACAGCGTGGGCGGGCTTGCCGATCTGGACGCGCGGCATGTGCGGTTTATCGGTGATGCAGCCCAGCGCATTGCCGAGGATTATTTACGTATCCTGCGCTACTACCGTTTTCTGGCGCGGTTTGGCGAAGACCATGCAGATAAGGAGGCGTTGGCCGCGTGCCGCGATGCTGCCCCCAGCCTGAAATCACTGTCGCGCGAACGCATCGCGGATGAATTGATGAAGCTGCTCGCCACTGATGATCCCCGCGCTGCAATCGGCCACATGCTGTCTGCCGATATCTTCGCGCATATCGTAAGCGAAATAGACGGCGATGCGGCAGGTATTCTGGACCGCGTTGTCACCCGCGAACAGGCGCATGGCATCGCACCTTGCGCCATGCGCAGGTTAACCGCCATGCTGCCGAAATCGCCCGAATTATCCGGCAAGATTGCAAGCAAACTGCGCCTTTCCAAAAAAATGCAGGCCGGGTTGGTTAGCCGAATGAACTTCGCATCTTTGCCGGTGGACGCGGGCGCGATACCGGCAATCGCCTATCATACCAGCGAGGAGGCCGCGCGCGATATTGCCTTGCTGTTTGCCCCGGATAGCGAAGTCGCCGCATGTCTGACTGCGCTCGGCAATTGGGAGAGGCCAGACTTTCCATTGAAGGGAAGCGATCTAATCGCAATGGGCCTGACGCCCGGCCCGGCTGTGTCACACACGCTGGAGGCGATCCGCGCAGCATGGATCGCAGAAGGCTTCCCCGATACGCCGCGCGTTCGCGCATTAGCTCACGAAGTGATAGGATAACACATGCCCGTTGCATCCCCCTGCATCTCCATATGCAAAATCGATAAGGCCACGCATGTCTGCACCGGCTGCCACCGCAAAATGGACGAGATCAGCGAATGGCGCACCGCGTCCGAGAAAAGAAAACAGCAGATATTGCAACTGGCGAAGGCGCGAAAAACACGTGCGCGCGGCGATTGATTACAGTGAGATAACCTTAATCAAACTGGTTATCGCGCGGGAAGCCATTGGGCGGCATTCGGCCCGCCGCGCCTCTTGCCACGCGCCACAGCGACATATCATTTTCGGTCCGCGTCCGGCCGCTGTCCCCGCCCATCGTCCAGCTCAACCCTTCGGACATGTTGAAGCATACCGCATCGGAAAGGCCGCCATCCTTATAGCGTTGCAGCATGACCCCCTGCCCCTTCGCCATTTCGGGAAGTTCGGATAGCGGGAAGGCGACCAGCTTGCGGTTGTCGCCAACCACCGCCACATACTGGTCCTTCGCAAGCGCCACATTTTCGGTCACGGGCGGCGCGGGACGCACGACCGCAAGCCGCGCGTCTTTTTTCACATTCACGACCTGACGCCCCTTGCGCGTCTCCGCCACAGCATCTTCGCTTTTGGCAATAAACCCTTTGCCATTTGTTGACGCGAGCAGCATCCGCTGTCCGGGAACCGCGGGCATCAGATGCACAATATCATTGCCTGCCTCGATATCGACCATCGTGCCGATCGGTTCGCCAAAGCCGCGCGCACCCGGCAGCTTGTCTGCACCCAGCGTATAGAAGCGGCCCGACGCTGTAGCGACGAGCAGCTTGTCTGTCGTCTGCGCGTGGAACATGAAGGCCAGCTCGTCGCCCTCCTTGAATTTGAAGCTATCGCGCTTGTCCAGATCGGCATGGCCCTTCATCGCCTTGATCCATCCGCGCTTTGACATGATGACGGTGAGCGGTTCTTTTTCGATCAGCGATTCCAGCGCAATCTCGGTTGTTGCTCCTGCTTCTTCCAATGATGTGCGCCGGCGGCCCAGATCGGTATCCTCGGCATACAGCTTGCGCAGTGCAGCAATATCTTTTTTCAAACGCGTGCGTTGCCGCGCCGGGCTGTCGATCAGTTTAATCAGGCCGTCGCGTTCCGCCAGCAGCGTATCCTGCTCGCGCTTCAGCTCCATCTCTTCCAATTTGCGCAAACTGCGCAGCCGCATATTCAGGATCGCCTCCGCCTGCCGGTCGGTCAGCGCAAACTCATCCATCAGCATCGGTTTGGGTTCGTCATTGTTGCGGATAATTTCGATCACCCGGTCCAGATTCAGATAGGCGATAATATAACCGCCGAGCAGCTCCAGCCGCGCGTCAATCTTTTCCAGCCGGTGCTGCGACCGGCGCACCAGCACGGTAATCTGGTGCCGCAACCAATGGCGCAGCAATTCGCCCAGCCCCATAACCTGCGGCGTGCGCGTATCATCAAGCACATTCATGTTCAGCGAAAAGCGCGTTTCCAGATCGGTCATCCGGTAAAGCGCATTTTTCAGCGTATCGGGATCGACATTGCGCGATTTGGGCACAAGCACGATCCGGATCTGTTCATCGCTTTCATCGCGCACATCTTCTAAAATCGGCAGCTTCTTATCCGCGATCAACTGCGCAATCTGCTCGATCAGCTTGCCCTTTTGCACCTGATAGGGAATTTCGCTAACGACCAGTTGCCATTGCCCGCCGCCCAGTTTTTCGACCCCGTCATCACCGGTGTTCCAACCGCCATCGTTATTGCGGCCCACCGCAAACCGCGACCGCACACGCAATGCGCCTCGCCCGCTTTCATACGCGGCACTGATTACATCGGCACTGTCAACCAATATGCCGCCGGTAGCAAAATCAGGCCCCTTCGTCAGCGCCATTAACTGCGCATGATCCGCCTTGGGTTCGTCGATCAGCAGCGTCGCGGCGTCCAGAATCTCCGCAGCATTATGCGACGGGATATTGGTCGCCATACCCACGGCAATGCCGCTCGCGCCATTGGCGAGCAAATTTGGGAACAGCCCCGGCATAATCTCCGGTTCTTCGTCCTCACCATTGTAAGTGGGGCGCATGTCGGCGGCATCTTCATCCAGCCCGCGCATCAGTTCGATAGCCGTTTGCGTCAACCGCGCCTCTGTATACCGATAGGCCGCGGCATTATCGCCATCGATGTTGCCGAAATTGCCCTGCCCGTCGACAAGCGGATAGCGCAGCGCGAAACTCTGCGCGAGGCGCACCATCGCATCATAGACCGATTGATCGCCATGCGGGTGATATTTGCCGATCACATCGCCGACAACGCGGGCGCATTTCTTATATCCTTGCGCTGGATCGAGCCGCAATAATCGCATGGCCCATAGCAAACGGCGATGCACAGGCTTTAGCCCATCGCGCAGATCGGGCAGCGACCGCGCAGTAATCGTCGACATTGCGTAAACCAGATAGCGATCCGACAATGCCGTATCGAAGGGCGCATCGACAATCGCATCAAATGGATCATCGGATGGTTCAGCAGTATCGATCGTATCAGCCATAGCCGCCTGCGATAGCGAGCCGGATTCGCGCCGCCAAGAGTAAAGGCTTTGCTGTCCACAGATAATTTGCTGTTGCAGAGCGATGGATCGGCGCGCCCACGCCCAAAAGCCTGCATTGCACGATAACCGCTTCGATGGCATTTCTGCGGGATGGCAGACATGCAAGATAGATCAGACGTTACCGTATGGTATGATGGCGGCTGCCCGCTGTGCCAGCGCGAAATTGCCATTATGCAGCGGCTGGATCGCGGCAAGCATATCGCCTTTGTCGATCTTGCCGATCCCGCAAGGACATGCCCGCTTGATCGCAGCGCAATGCTCGCGCAATTCCACGCCGAAGAGGATGGCACTATCCATTCCGGCGCCGCTGCGTTCGCGGCTATGTGGCGCGCGATACCAATGCTGCGCCCGTTGGGATTGCTGGCGAAAAACCCGCTGGCTCTTCGCGCGCTGCAGTGGCTTTACGAACGCTTTCTCGTTATCCGTCCGCGGCTGCAAAAGCTGCTGAGATGACCGGTTTACGCAGCGCATCGAATTTAGCTTGCATTGACACGCTTACATCGACACGAGGCTGGAATAATTCGGGTTGCAACCGCTCCGCTATCGGCTAGCTTGTGACACACTTTTCAAATGGAGGACGTATGAATATCAAGGCGATACTAATATCCGGAGCGGCCGTTTTGGCGCTGGGCGCATGTGGCAGCGCAGAAGAAAAAGAAGAGCAGAAGCCGCGCCCGGGGATGTATGCTCCATCGGTGGAACTTACCGAACTGGAAATGCCCGGCATGACCGAAGACATGAAAGAGGCTGCGAAAGAACAGATGAAAACGCAGTTCGCAGCGCAGGCAGGCGGCAACCGCTGCATGGGCGGCGGCAAGGAAACTGACTGGAAAGAAGCGGCCAACGAAATGAGCGCCGGGCTGGGCGGCAAATGCGAAACGACCAAAGATAACGGCACTGCGACCGTTGCCGATCTGGAAGTGAGCTGCACCGGCACAGAGCTGGGCGACGTCGTGGTCAGCATGGCTGGCGAAGCGCAAGACGAAAGCTTCGATATGGATATCATGTTCGACATCAAGAAGCTGCCCACCGGCGGCGAAGGCAAGATGGGCATGAAACTGTCCGCAAGCCGCGTAGGCGATTGCTGATTTAGCGAATGAACTTAGCCCGCTGGCCCTGATGAAACGGGCGGCGGGCTAAGCAAAAGTTGGCGGCCGGCGACGGTCAGCTATTTGCGCGCCGCCCGCTCCTGCACCGCTTGACCAATGCGAACGCGGTGCATATAAGGCGCGCCATACGCAACATTATCGGGAATAGCATTGCCGTCGCGCAGCGATGTTAACGAATTGATAAATTGCGGTTATCCGACGCGGTAGGCTGTATGAATCGTCCTTGTTTAACAGGTCGTCATCATACGGCCTTTTTCGCGTTCGGATGGCAGCGTTTCTTGTATACGACCGTCACATAGCTGACACAGACATAAGGCAAAGCATCCGATATGGCCACCAAACCCGCAGAATCCAAAACGGCAACTCCGCTCTCCCGTTCACGTCGCATCCGCAAAATCTTCGGCGATATCCACGAAGTGATCGACATGCCGAACCTGATCGAGGTGCAGCGCGAATCTTACGAACAGTTTTTGCGGTCCGACCCTTCGATCGGCTATGTTTCCGGTCTGGAAAAAACGTTGCGCGGTGTCTTCCCCGTGAAGGATTTTGCCGGAACAGCGGAACTAGATTTCGTGCATTACGAGCTTGAAGAGCCAAAATATGATGTTGAGGAATGCCGCCAGCGCGGGATAACCTATGCCGCGCAGATGAAGGTTACGTTGCGCTTGATCGTCTTTGAAGTCGATCCCGATACCGAAGCGCGCAGCGTGCTCGATATCAAGGAGCAGGACGTCTACATGGGTGATATGCCTTTGATGACGGGCAATGGCACTTTCTTCATTAACGGCACTGAGCGCGTTATCGTATCGCAAATGCACCGATCACCGGGCGTATTGTTTGATCATGATCGCGGAAAAACCCATGCTTCGGGTAAATTCCTGTTTGCCGCGCGTGTCATTCCCTATCGCGGTTCATGGCTCGATTTTGAATTTGACGCCAAGGATATCGTCAATGTTCGGATCGACCGCAAACGCAAGCTGCCGGTTTCGACGTTGCTCTATGCGCTTGGGTTGACTGCCGAAGAAATTCTCGCGCATTTTTACGATATCGTATCATTTGAACGCGCCAAGGACGGGTGGAAAATTCCGTTCAACGCCGAACAGTGGCGGACATCGAAGCCTTTGTTTGACATCGTGGATGCCGACAGCGGCGAGGTTGTTTTCAAAGCGGGTCAGAAAATTACACCGCGCAGCGCAAATAAAGCCGTCAAAGATGGCCTGACAACGCTGCTGATTCCGACTGAGGAAATCTTCGGGCGCTATTCCGCCTATGATCTGGTCAACGAAAAAACTGGCGAGATTTATATTGAGGCCGGCGACGAAGTGTCGGCCGAAAATCTTGAAAAGCTCGATAAGGCAGGCATCGACAAGCTCGACCTGCTCGACATCGATCACGTAATTACCGGCGCATGGATGCGCAATACATTGCAGGCAGACAAGGCCGAAAATGGCGATATGGGCCTCGACGCGATTTACCGCGTAATGCGCCCGGGCGAGCCGCCAACGCGCGAAACCGCAGATGCCCTGTTCGAAGGCTTGTTCTTCGATGGCGAACGCTATGATCTGTCGGCTGTGGGACGGGTGAAGCTGAATATGCGTCTGGAGCTTGACGCCCCGAACGACATGACGACGCTGCGCAAGGAGGATATTCTTGCCGTGGTGAAAGAACTGGTCGATCTTAAGGATGGCAAGGGCGAGATTGACGATATCGACAATCTTGGCAATCGCCGTGTGCGTTCGGTTGGCGAATTGCTGGAGAACCAGTATCGCGTCGGCCTGCTCCGCATGGAACGTGCCGTGAAGGAACGTATGTCGAGCGTCGATGTATCCACCGTGATGCCGAACGATCTGATCAATGCGAAGCCAGCTGTGGCTGCTGTGCGCGAATTTTTCGGATCATCGCAGCTGTCGCAATTTATGGATCAGACGAACCCGCTGTCCGAAGTAACGCATAAACGCCGCGTGTCGGCGCTTGGGCCGGGCGGGCTTACCCGCGAACGCGCCGGTTTTGAGGTGCGCGATGTGCATCCAACGCATTACGGCCGTATTTGCCCGATTGAAACGCCAGAAGGCCCGAATATCGGACTGATCAACAGTCTGGCGTCGTTCAGCCGTGTGAATCAGTATGGCTTTATCGAAACGCCCTACCGGATCGTGAAAGACGAAAAGGTTACCGACGAGGTTGTGTATCTTTCCGCGATGGAGGAAAACAAGCACACCGTGGCGCAGGCGAACGCCGAACTGGATAACACAGGCGGCTTTGTCGAGGAGCTGATCTCGGCACGCCAAGGCGGCGAATTTCTGATGGCACAGCGTGAACGTATCACGCTGATGGATGTCAGCCCGAAGCAGCTGGTGTCGGTCGCTGCATCGCTCATTCCCTTTTTGGAAAATGATGACGCGAACCGTGCGCTTATGGGATCGAACATGCAACGCCAGGCTGTGCCTCTGCTGCGTGCAGAAGCGCCATTCGTCGGCACCGGTATGGAAGAAACAGTGGCGCGCGATTCCGGAGCGGCAATTGCGGCGCGGCGCGCAGGCATTGTCGATCAGGTTGATGCCACGCGTATCGTGATCCGCGTAACGGGTGAAGTGAACGCAGGCGAAAGCGGCGTGGACATCTACACGCTGCAAAAATTCCAGCGTTCAAACCAGAATACCTGCATCAATCAGAAGCCGTTGGTTAAAGTGGGCGATGAAATCGTCGCTGGCGAAACCATTGCCGATGGCCCGTCAACTGAACTCGGTGAATTGGCGCTGGGCAAAAACAGCCTCGTCGCCTTTATGCCTTGGAACGGGTATAATTATGAGGACAGTATTCTGATCTCCGAACGCATCGTGAAAGATGATGTGTTTACGTCGGTGCATATCGATGAATTTGAAGTGATGGCCCGCGATACCAAGCTGGGCCCTGAAGACATCACCCGCGATATTCCCAATGTGGGCGAAGAGGCGCTGCGCAATCTGGATGAGGCAGGCATCGTCTATATCGGTGCCGAAGTGCATCCTGGTGATATTCTGGTCGGCAAGATTACGCCAAAGGGTGAAAGCCCGATGACGCCGGAGGAAAAACTTCTCCGCGCGATCTTTGGCGAAAAGGCTTCCGATGTGCGTGATACGTCGCTGAAACTGCCCCCCGGTGTTGCCGGTACGGTTGTTGAAGTGCGGGTGTTCAACCGCCACGGCATCGACAAAGACGAACGCGCGATGGCGATCGAGCGTGAAGAAATCGAGCGGCTGGCAAAGGACCGCGAGGACGAACGCGCCATTTTGAACCGCGCGACCTATAATCGCTTGCGCGAAATGCTGGTCGGGCAGACTGTTGCTGCGGGGCCGAAGGAGCTGAAAAAAGGCTCCAAGATTGACGCCGACAATCTGGAAGCGGCCGAAAAGCATGAATGGTGGAAAATTGCTGTCACCGATGACAAGGTTCAAGGCGATCTGGAAGCTGTCAAAACGCAGTATGACGATGCCGTTAAACTGATTGTCGAGAAATTCGAGGATCGGCGTGAGAAGCTGGAACGCGGCGATGAGCTGGCACCTGGCGTTCTCAAGATGGTCAAGGTATTTGTGGCTGTGAAGCGCAAGCTGCAGCCGGGTGACAAAATGGCTGGCCGCCACGGTAACAAGGGTGTGATTTCCCGCATCCTGCCAGTGGAAGATATGCCTTTTCTTGAAGATGGGACGCCGGTCGATATCGTGCTCAACCCGCTTGGCGTGCCAAGCCGTATGAATGTGGGTCAGATTTTTGAAACGCATCTTGGCTGGGCCGCGCGCGGGCTGGGCAAGCAGGTGGAAAATGCTCTTGAGGAATGGCGCATTGCCAATCCGAACCCGGATGCCGCTGCTCCGCCAGAAGCAGTGCGTGAACGGATGATCCATGCGTATGGCGATCAATATGCCGAGGCAATCAAAACCCGCGATGATGCTGACATTGTCGAAATGGCAACGCATCTAACGAACGGTGTGCCGATGGGCACGCCTGTGTTTGATGGCGCGAAGGAAGACGATGTCTCCGCAATGCTGGAACTCGCCGGGCTGGATACATCGGGTCAAAGTGATCTGTATGATGGCCGGACGGGCGACAAATTCGATCGTAAGGTAACGGTTGGCTATATCTATATGCTCAAACTGCATCACTTGGTTGATGACAAGATCCACGCACGTTCGATCGGGCCATATTCGCTCGTCACGCAGCAGCCACTGGGCGGTAAAGCCCAATTCGGCGGACAGCGGTTTGGCGAGATGGAAGTCTGGGCATTGCAAGCATACGGCGCGGCATACACGCTGCAGGAAATGCTGACCGTGAAATCGGATGACGTGATGGGGCGGACCAAAGTCTATGAAAGCATCGTCAAGGGTGATGATGGCTTTGAAACCGGCATCCCCGAAAGCTTCAACGTGCTGGTCAAAGAAATGCGCTCACTCGGCCTCGATGTCGGGCTCAGCTCTTTCGATGACGAGAATGACGACGGCGACGACATGGCCGAGGCTGCGGAATAAAGGCGAGATAAAGGGCCGGGCGGAGTTACCCTCCGCCCTTCCCCACCCCCGCCAAACCAATACTCCACGGGGCGATAGCCCGATGAGGAAAAAGACATGAACGAACTAAGCAAATTCAACAATCCCGTCGCCAAGCAAGAGACATTTGACCAGATTCAAATCGGCCTCGCCTCGCCGGAGAAAATCCGCAGCTGGTCTTTCGGTGAGATCAAGAAACCGGAAACCATCAACTACCGCACGTTCAAGCCGGAGCGTGACGGGCTTTTCTGCGCGCGTATCTTTGGCCCCGTAAAGGATTACGAATGCCTGTGCGGCAAATATAAGCGCATGAAATATAAAGGCGTCGTTTGCGAGAAATGCGGCGTTGAAGTGACCGTTACGAAAGTGCGCCGGGAACGGATGGGCCATATTGAACTGGCAGCGCCCGTCGCGCATATCTGGTTCCTGAAATCGCTGCCATCGCGCATCGGCCTGCTGCTCGACATGCAGTTGAAGCAGCTGGAGCGCGTGCTGTATTTTGAAAGCTATCTCGTCAACGAACCTGGCCTGACGCCGCTGGAGAAAAACCAGCTGCTCACCGAAGACGAGCTTCTTGAGGCGCAGGACGAATATGGCGAGGACGCCTTTACTGCCGGCATTGGCGCCGAGGCCGTGAAGCAGATGCTGATCGACCTTGATCTGGAGCAGGAAAAGGAAGACCTGCTTGAAGATCTGGCGACCACCAAATCTACATTGAAGCCAGCGAAGATTATCAAGCGGCTGAAAGTCGTCGAAAGCTTCATCGATTCGGGCAATCGCCCTGAATGGATGATCCTTGACGTTGTGCCGGTGATCCCGCCAGAGCTGCGCCCGCTGGTGCCGCTCGACGGTGGCCGTTTTGCGACATCCGATCTCAACGATCTGTATCGCCGCGTTATCAACCGGAACAACCGTTTGAAGCGCCTGATCGAGCTGCGCGCGCCGGACATTATCGTACGTAACGAAAAACGCATGCTGCAGGAATCTGTTGATGCGCTGTTTGACAACGGACGTCGCGGCCGCACGATTACGGGCGCGAACAAACGCCCGCTGAAATCGCTGTCTGATATGCTGAAGGGCAAGCAGGGCCGTTTCCGGCAGAACCTGCTTGGAAAGCGGGTCGATTATTCGGGCCGTTCGGTGATCGTTACCGGGCCGGATCTGAAATTGCATCAGTGCGGACTGCCCAAGAAAATGGCGCTCGAACTGTTCAAACCCTTCATCTATTCGCGGCTCGATGCAAAGGGCCTGTCGATGACGCTGAAACAGGCGAAGAAATGGGTCGAGAAAGAGCGCAAGGAAGTCTGGGATATTCTGGACGAAGTGATCCGCGAGCATCCCGTGATGCTGAACCGCGCACCCACGCTGCACCGTTTGGGCATTCAGGCTTTCGAACCCGTGCTGATCGAAGGCAAGGCTATTCAGCTGCACCCGCTGGTTTGCGCGGCGTTCAATGCCGATTTCGATGGCGACCAAATGGCCGTCCATGTGCCGCTGTCGCTGGAAGCCCAGCTGGAAGCGCGCGTCCTGATGATGTCGACGAACAACATCCTGTCTCCCGCGAACGGCAAGCCGATTATCGTTCCGTCGCAGGATATGATTTTGGGGCTGTATTATCTTTCGATGGACCGCGATGGCGAGCCGGGCGAAGGCATGATATTGGGCGATATCAACGAAGTGCATCAGGCTCTTGAAGTCGGCGCCGTTACATATCATTCCAAAATCACGACCCGCGTTCCGCAAACGGGCGAGGACGGCAAAGAATATCTGCAACGTGTGGAGACCACACCGGGCCGTATGCTGATCGGGGAATGTCTGCCAAAATCATCGACTGTTCCTTTTGAGGTTATCAACCGGCTGTTGACGAAGAAGGAAATTGGCGACGTGATCGATCAGGTCTATCGTCACACGGGCCAGAAAGACACTGTGCTGTTCGCGGATGCGATCATGGTGCTCGGCTTCCGCCACGCATGTAAGGCTGGCATTTCCTTCGGTAAGGATGACATGATCATCCCGCACGAAAAGGAAAAAATGGTCGAGGATACCAAAGCGATCGTCGCCGATTTCGAGCAGCAGTATCAGGACGGCCTGATCACGCAGCAGGAAAAATATAACAAGGTCATCGATGCATGGTCGGGTTGTGGTGATCGTGTTGCTGCCGCCATGATGGACAAGATTGAGGCTATGCCAAAGGATGCCGACGGGCGTCAGGCGCAGATCAATTCGATTTACATGATGAGCCATTCGGGCGCGCGTGGTTCGCCAGCGCAGATGAAGCAGCTTGCCGGTATGCGCGGGTTG